>Ga0247843_1002724_pt1 | contig 31060 bp, 28 predicted proteins | sample LaCruzMarch2017__FD_192420 | JGI IMG/M metagenome (GOLD analysis project Ga0247843, IMG submission 192420) | Freshwater microbial communities from meromictic Lake La Cruz, Castile-La Mancha, Spain - LaCruzMarch2017_8m | ecosystem: Environmental > Aquatic > Freshwater > Lake | place: Spain... | reverse complement strand
AGACGGTGGATTTACAGTTGTTGTTTATACCCAAGATGAGTCTGCAAAAAACACAACCCGAAGCCTTCAAGGAATATTCTCTCCAGGAACATATTTTGCAGACGACTCTAGCAACTTGACTAATAATTTAACATGTATTTGGATAGAATCGATAAATAACAAATTGATAATGAAGGGGAAATACATTGTTGTTGGTATATCTAACATTGACATATTCACAGGGAAAACTAGTATTTTTCAATTCAAAGAGGTCTATACAAACAATCCTACTAACTTTGACGAACTAGAACGATTTATTTCAATTTATAACCCAAGCGAGGTTATTATAGTTTCTAATTTATCAAATAAAGAGGTTGATGATGTTATAAATTATACAAATATCAAATGCAGTTCTATATTTAGGATTAATACGAATGACGAGAAAATAAGCAATTATATGGTACGTGCAAAGAACTGTGAAAAACAGAGTTATCAAAAGGAAATTTTAAATAAATTTTATAAAATAGATGAGTATGAAACATTTCTTCAAAATTTTTATGAGAATGATATTGCAACAAGATCATTCTGTTTCTTGTTAGATTTTGTTTATCAGCATAATCCACATTTAGTTCGAAAGATAAATGAACCAATCTTTGAAAACTGCTCAGGACGCCTAATATTGGCAAACCATTCATTGAAACAGCTTAACATAATAGATGACAATAGTTACAATGGAAAATATTCATCTGTATTGAAAATGTTGAATTGTTGTTTTACGCCAATGGGTAGACGGAGTTTTCAATATCAATTTCTCAATCCAATAACTAATGTTGATCATCTCCAGAGAGAATACAATATAACAGAATATATTTTATCGAAGTATGATAAATATGACGAAATTCTGCGTTTGAGACTATCGTCGATAAAGGACATATCGAAATGGGGACGTCAGGTTATTTTGCGTAAAATATCACCAAAATCATTCTATAATTTACATAATAATATATTAATAATCAAAGAAATTTATAATTTAATACTACAAGACACTGTTATCCGTGAATATTTGAATGTATTTGAGAAGAATATTAATGATATTGGAATATATTGTGACAATATATTGTCATTTATTGTTGATAACATTGATATTAAATTATGTAGTACTATAGAACAGACACAGAGTTTCGAAATTAACTTTATTAATCAAGGTGTAGATGAGGATTTAGACAACAAAACCAAGACACTAAGAGAGTCAGAAGAGAAATTAGAAGCTATTCGGGATTATCTAAATGAACTAATTGAAATTAAAGAGAAAAAAGCAGGTAAAACCGTTGAATTTGTAAAAATACATGAAACCGAAAAGAACAATTATAGTTTAGTGTCGACAAGTCGTAGGTGTAAAATTTTACAAGAAGCTCTACCCAGTAATTCGTCTATTCGAAAATTAAAAACAAACAGTATGGAGTTTGATTTAAAAATATCAAAGAAACAATTTGAATACGAAAAACAAAGTGCATCGAATAATTTTATTGTTGATGAACAAATTAACGATTTGTGTAAGAATATTTCGACTATTAAAATCGCAATGAAAGATACAATATCAATCGTTTATAATAAATTGGTAGAACAATTCGAAGGATACCAACCAATGATGGAGTGTGTCATTAATTTCATAACATTAATTGACGTGATTTTTTCAAAGAGTTATATTGCGAAAAAATATAATTACTGCAAACCCAAAATAGTTGAAGCCAATAAATCATTTATCAATGCTAAAAAATTACGCCATTGTTTGATTGAGCATCTTCAAAATAATGAATTATACGTGACAAATGATGTTACATTAGGTAACGGATTATTGGATGGTGTATTATTATACGGAACCAATGCAGTTGGTAAAACGAGTTTAATTCGTGCGCTTGGTATTTCACTGATCATGGCTCAATCGGGATTATATGTTCCAAGCACCGAATTCACTTATAAACCGTATAAGTATATTTTTACAAGGATCATTGGTAATGATAATATTTTCAAAGGTCTATCAACATTTGCGGTTGAGATGTCGGAGCTTCGCACTATATTGCGATTGGCAGATAAAGACAGTTTAATTCTTGGTGATGAGCTATGTTCTGGTACAGAAAATACATCAGCTGTTAGTATTTTCGTAGCTGGAATTCAAAAATTACATGATCTTAAAAGTAGTTTTATTTTTGCTACGCATCTACATGAAATAGTAGACTATGACGAAATTGTTAATTTAGATAGTGTTTCATTGAAACACATGACTGTTATATACGATAAAGAGAAGGATGTTTTGATTTACGATCGCAAATTAAAGGACGGACCTGGTAATAGTATGTATGGACTAGAGGTGTGTAAATCATTAAGCCTTCCAGAAGATTTCTTGAATGCGGCGTATAGTATACGAGCCAAGTACCACCCCGAGTCTGGGAGTTTGCTTTCTCTCAAAACATCGCATTACAATACAAAAAAGATTGTGAATCTTTGCGAAATGTGTGAAAAAAATATGGGAACAGATGTTCATCATCTACAACACCAACGTGATGCAAATATAGACGGAATTATAGTGACAGAAGACGGACCGTTTCATAAAAATAAAATATCAAATTTAATGACATTGTGTGAAAAATGTCACAACGATATTCACAAAACAAATGTTCAACATAAGCGAGTAAAGACTACAAAGGGTTATCAGTTACAAGAAATGTAATTGCTAGTTTGAAAAAGCAACACGAATGTTCAATTTATTTATGATACAATATAAGTATCATAAATTTATATCTTAAACAGAAACGTAAACAGAAATTATTTATTTGCGAGATCTGGTTCTAGTTCTAGATCTAGATCTAGTTCTTTGTCTCATTTTTATACCCTTCTGTACTCCTTTAACACCCATATCGAACCCGGTTGCTAATGTTCCATAAATCCCCTCTAATCCCTTATTAACAACTGGTGCCGAATTTACAGCTACAATTTCAACTGTTTTTCCAACCTTTCTTAATCCTGTTTCAACAACTGGTAGAACTCTTACAGTTGTTTTCCTAATTTTCCCGAATACATTATTCTTACGTTGTTTTTTGGTCATTTTCCTAGATTTCATCGATCTTGATCTTGTACGCATTATAAAATATATGTATATAATAATTGATTTGATTATTAGTAATTACATTCTAAATAAAATATTTATATTTTTGAATTGAAACTGTATAAAGAATTCTTATTGTTATCTTATAAATGGGTATAGACTTTACAGGCTGTGAATGCATATTTAAATCATTGAAATATGTAAAAAACAAGAAAGAATTATTAACACTCGGTCGTCAAGGTATTCATATACCACCATACACAGTTGATTATTTTTTGGAAAAAAATAATTTTAATCATCTAAAAAACAAATATCAATGGGGGTTTTGTGAACAGTTTTTTATGGATTTGGGGTTTGATCATGTTGATTCATTAGATAATTCATCATATGAAGGTGCTACTATTATTCACAATATGAATAATCCAATCCCAAATGATTCCAAAAAATATGACTATATACTCGACGCAGGTACAATCGAACATATTTTTAACACCCCACAAGTGTGTGAAAATATTATAAATTTGTTAAACGTAGATGGTATATTTGTATCGATAACCCCAAATAATAATTTGTCTGGGCATGGTATATATCAGTTCAGTCCTGAATTTTATTTGTCTGCATTTTCTAAAAAATATGGTATGGAGGTTCTAGAACTATATATAGGTAACGTAGGAAGTGGGTTTGATGAATGGATTAATGTAAATGATTTTAACGAAAAAAACAATGGAAGAAATACAAGTAGTTTAAATAATTTAAAACATGTTTACATAATTGCAATAATAAAAAAAATATCAGATGTTAGAGAAAATTTAATAACGAATTCACCAAATCAGTATAGTTATGAAAATATCGACTGGAAAAAATAAATTAATACCTAATTGTGATTACATACTTTAAAACAAAAAAATGAAATGCTTTTACAAATTTTCTATTTAGTAAAAAAGTAAAAAATGACAACAACTATACAAGATGCTCTCTCAAATATTATGGAATTATGCGAGACGAAAATGAATGAAAACGACTATCTGATTGTTACCGGTCAATTGAAATTCATATATGACGAGAATAAGAAGAAAAATGTTAATAAGGTCGTGAAAGTGAACCGAATTTTAAACGACGAACTTTTACAAGCGCACCCGACGGCTACTTTTGAACTCACATACGATGAGAAAAAGTCCATTATGGATAACCGCTTGAAATTACAATACAAGGATATTATTGATAACATTGTGATGGAGCTCGGGAATATTAGAGAAGAGATTACGGAAATAAAAAAAAGAAAAAAAGAAGCATGGTTGTGGGTAAAAGCAATGCGTCATTCGTTTTCACCTGATAGAGAAAATTCGGTTTATGAACATAAACAGATTGTACAAAGAGAAAAGAATTTGCAAAAGGAGTTTATTGAAATGAGAAAGGAACTGAAGACTGTGACAAGTTTGATGTAAACAAAATGAAATTGTAAATTGTAAATATTGATTTGAAGAAAATTATATATAAAATTGAATAAAAAATATAAGAAAATATACTAAGATATATAATAAGAAATGATAATTCCAATTAGATGTTTTAGCTGTAGTATGGTGATTGCTGACAAATACAGATATTATCTTGAGGAGGTTCGCAAAAGAAAACTAAATAAAAGAAGTGGGGATGATCCTGTTGAGGTAGAAAAGGTTTTGTATCTCACAAAGGAGTTTAAACAAAAGACAATTGAAGGTGATATTATGGATGAACTAAATTTAAATAAAATGTGTTGTCGTAGACATTTCTTAACTCATGTAGACATTGAATAAATTTCTTGATATATTATATAATTATGAGCAATCGTAAAAAACGTTCTAGGAAGCAGAGCCTTTATAAAATGAAAGGTTGCTATAAAAAATCTTGTAAAAATTATTCTGGCGGAACCAATCTAGCATACACTGGAGATAATACTTCAAAGGGTGTAATAAACCCTTTTTTGTCGTATGTTCCAAAGAGTGGAGGTTCCACGAACTTGAGTTCAGCTTATCCTTCTCCAGGTCCCAATCCAGCTGGTTTTAATTTTTTAAATCCATCCTATCAAACCGGAGGAAGTAATTGTGGATGTGGACCCCCAATTCTTGTAACCCAAGCCGGCGGGTGCGAAGGTTCCTGCTCAATGACAGGAGGTGCAAAACACAGAAAAGATTGTAAATGCAGTGAATGTAGGAAGTGGCAATCTGGTGGTGGGTTTGAAATGACTTACCCAAATGGATTGATTGGGAAATCGTGGGGTCCTAACATAAGTCAATGGCCAGGTGTTGATGGAGTAGATGGTGGTAGAAATCATTTGGGTTATAATACTTACACGCCGAACGATGTATCAAGAGAAATTAAATATGAAAACGCATCTGGAGGAGGTAGAAGTAAGAAAACACGCAAAAATAGGAAAGGTCAAAAAGGTGGGTTTATAATAAATGATTTAATCGGTTTAGGTAAATTCGGAACCGGCTCTTTCTACAATGCCATCAAGGGATATCCACAACCAGTTAGCCCAATGCCATGGAAGGATCAATTGACAAATTATTAGATCTGTCAGCATTTGAATAATTATGATATCAATGACCCGTACGTTTATTTTATACAATACTATTATAATTATTATATAAAAATGTCTATTATTAACAAGTACATAGATAAGGTAATTTACATTAATTTGGATAAAAGAACTGATCGTCGTTTAGAGATAGAACAAGAATTAAATAGTTTTGATGTATCATACGAGAGATTTGCTGCTCATTATAATAATGTTGGAATAGTTGGATGCGGGTATTCTCATCTCAGCGTAATAAAATTAGCTAAAGAACGTAATTATAAAAACATTCTAATTTTAGAAGATGATTTTACTTTTACGGTAAACAAGGAAAAGTTTGAAAATCTAATATGTAGTTTTTACGAAAATACAGAACTGGCTCAATCATGTGATGTTTTATTTATATCATATTTAACGATAAATATAGAAAAAACAGAAGTAATTCCTGATAACACTTTAGTTAGTCGTTTAATATCAGGAACAAATGCTTCTGGGTATATAATTTCTAACCACTACTACGACAAGTTAATCGAATTGTATGAGCATAATTTACCATTATTAGAACAAACTGGAAAACATTGGATATACGCAAATGATCAAATATGGAAACAATTACAAGAAAAGGATAACTGGTATTATTTTATCGAACGAATTGGTAAACAAAAATCAGGATATAGCGATAACTCTAAAATCACTAATAACTTTGATAATTTATAAAAATTTATATTTTCTTATTCTATTACATAATGGCCTTTCCAAAATCCTTAAAGGAGTTATGTAGTCCGGCGTTGGTATATTTTTTAATTTCAATATTATCTATCGTAATTGTATTTTTACAAAACTTAGGTAATTGCGATCGATATGATATAGGTGCATTTTCATGTAGCGTTCCAAATACAAGTATGATATTCATTATCAAATTAATTTATGTCCTTTTTTGGACATGGATTCTCAATTTAATATGTAAGGACGGGCATACATGTATTTCTTGGTTGTTGATTCTCCTGCCTTGGATTCTTTTATTCGTTATTCTGGGGTTGGCAATGCTGAATTAAGCGTGATATTATACAATAATGATATTAGACAATAAATAAATTATATATTTATTGTATAATGAAAATAAAAAATGGTTTCTCATATAAAAAGGGTGGTTGGACGTATATATCCATAAAAGGTAGTCCAAAAGAAAGAGGACGAGCATACGGTTACTTATGCGCAAATGATTTTAAAGAAATACAAAAAATGTTGTCATTTTTTATGTTTGAATCCTATGGTAAAACATGGGAATATTTTATTGAAGAGATTAATCTTGATTTTAAAAATATGACAAAAAATGATTTCAGTGAGTTTTACGAAGAAATGGAGGGAATCGCAATTGGATGTAATGAAGGAGGTTGTAAAACAAGTATCGATGAAATTTTGGCTTGGAATTTTTACATGTCAATACCATACTGGTATTCTACAAAATCGCAGGGACGAGTCGGTAAGGAAGGTGGTGGTTCAAAAGACAAATGTAGTGCCTTTATAGCAGTTGGTGATTATACAGAAGACGGAAAGATTGTAGTTGCTCATAATTCATTCACTGATTTTATAGATGGACAATTTTCCAATATAGTTCTTGATCTTAACCCAACAAATGGAATACGATTTATGATGCAAACATCACCTTGTTGGATATGGAGTGGAACTGATTTTTATATAAATGCAAAAGGTATAATTGGCACTGAAACAACTATAGGCGGTTTTATGCCTTATGAAAAGAAAGTGCCAATTGGTTATAGAATAAGAAAGGCGATGCAGTACGGTAGCACTATGGATGAATGTGTTGATTTCTTATTGGAAGGAAACTCTGGGGACTATGCTAACTCATGGTTATTTGGTGACACTAATAAAAATGAAATTTTGCGGATCGAATTAGGATTAAAATTTCACAATATCGAGAGAACCTCAAATGGTTTTTTTATTGGTTTCAATGCACCATATGATGCAAGGATTAGAAACATCGAATGCGATAACTCTGGTTTTTACGATATTAGACGACACCAAGGAGCGAGATTAGTGCGTTTAAACGAACTTATGGATGAACATAAAGGAAAAATTAATATTGAGGTTGCAAAAAAAATAATAGCAGATCATTATGATGTATATTTACATAAACACAATAACCCTTGCTCTAGAACAGTTTGCTCACATTATGAGTTGGACGCAAGAGAATACATGTCTCAAGCCGATAGACCCAAACCATTCTCTCCTCATGGTGCTGTAGATGGTATGGTATGTGATACGACGATGGCTAAAAAAATGTCATTTTCTGGTAGGTTTGGAAGTTCTTGTGGAATACCATTTAATAAAGATGATTTTTGTAAAAAACATATTCAGTGGTCAATATTCTGTCCGTATTTAAAGGATAGACCAAGTGAACCATGGACAGATTTTTCAATGCATAATCCCAAATTCATGTTGACGAAGAAAAATAGGTCAAAGAAAAACAAAACCATGAAAGTATAAAAATATAAAAAAATTCGAAAAAATCTACAACTCAAATAATTTATCAATATTATGTAGTATATTTACGGTGTTTTCATTTTTTTTAGTGTATGTTTTGTTATAATATAACATTGGATTCTGTAATATAACGATTAATGTTTTTATATCAATTACAGGATTACCCGTTAATGAGATAATGTCATTAAAATATTGCTTGATATTTTTACAACCTAGATAAAGTGGCATACAATTATATAATATTGGTGTAATGATTTTTTCTGAAAAATAATGATTACTAGCAAAATTTTCAATGCAAATTGAATACAAATAATCTTCATATGGTTCACTATCATTAAATACTCCTTTAATATTTTCACCTTTATACACTATACTTCCTCTTCCATAAATATCAATTGGTAATTTGTATTTGATTATATTTTCAACCAACGTATGTCGGTATTTATGACCTGGAGCATATTTTTTTTCACTAACAACTATTGACATTATTTTTTTTTTATGCGTTATATCTCTTTTAGGGTTAGAATACCACATATATCCAAAACGTTCAATAAAGGGTTCAGGAAGGTCTCGTTTATCACCTATCAAATACCTACCTATGTGTTTTTTTGCATAATTAATAAACGATTGATTCATATTCAAATACTCAAAAGGTTCAAATGCTAAACCAACTACATTTTGTTTTGGTATTTTAAGTTCTGGCATAACTGTGTTGAAAATAATCGCATGAGTATAATCATCATCATTTGTAAAGATTATTTCTTTATTCTCGCCGTAAAAATCCAAATTAAATGCATCACAGATATTTTCATATACTTCTTTGCATTTTTTACTATCCGCAAAATCAGAAAATACCCTAATTTTAATCATATTATGTACGTTTGAATGTATTTAATATGATATATTTGCACTAAATATAAATAGATATAGATTGCTTACGAATAAACAGTTGATCCAAATAGATTTATATGTATACAATTTGTTTTATGGTAAAAGTGTTTGTAATAATAATATTTTAAAAAAGATTTTAAAAATATGACTAATATAATATAATATGGACAAACTCTCTTGGAAATTAATCGATAAATATTTTACAGATAATCCTAATAACTTGGTATCTCATCATTTAGAATCATACAATGACTTTTTTAACAAGGGTATCAATAATATTTTTAGAGAAAACAATCCAATTAGATTCATAGAGAGAGAAGAAGAGGGAGACACCCCTGATAAAAGAAACGAATGTTTATTATATCTAGGCGGGAAAGATGGTTCTAAAATTTATTTTGGTAAACCAATTATATATGACGAAAACCATATACATTATATGTATCCAAATGATGCAAGATTAAGAAATATGACCTATGGTATCACTGTACATTATGATGTTGAAGTAGATTTTATTTATTATGTAGATGGAGAGAGGATTGAAACACCTAAAACATTTGAAAACATTTATCTTGGACGATTACCTATTATGATTCAATCTGATTTATGTATTTTGAAATCGCTTAATAAAGAAGTTCGATTTAATATGGGAGAATGTAGAAACGATTACGGAGGGTATTTTATAATAGACGGTAAAGAGAAGGTGATTGTTTCTCAAGAAAAGTTTGCGGATAATATGCTTTACATTAGAGAGAACAAATCAGATAATATCTACAGTCATTCGGCAGAAATAAGATCTGTTTCCGAAGACGCATCCAAACCAATTAGAACAACAGCCGTGAAAATTGTTGCACCTTCTCCAAGGTATTCAAATAATCAAATCGTCGTATCAATTCCAAATGTTCGTAAACAGATCCCTTTATTTATATTAATGAGAGCCCTCGGGGTTATTTCAGATAAAGATATCATAAAAACATGTCTATTAGACATTGAAAAAAACGAAGGTTACGTAAATTTATTTATACCATCCGTTCATGATGCTAGTAAAATATTTAACCAGGATTCTGCGCTTAGATTTATCGCAACGTTTACAAAACGAAGCACCGTATCAAGTGTGATTGAGATTTTATCTGATTATTTTTTACCACATATTGGTGAAGTAAATTTTTTAGACAAGGCGTATTTTGTTGGTTATATGGTCAACAGTTTACTTAAGGTTTATACAAAAGAAAAAAAACCAACTGACAGAGACAATTTTAGATTTAAGCGGGTTGAATTATCAGGTTCTCTCATTTACGATTTGTTCAGGGAGTATTACTTGATTCAAAAAAGGGCGATCACCAAGAAGATTGACGAGGAATATTACTATCACAAAGGCGAATATAAAGATAATGACAATCCAAAAAATACCGAAAAAGTAAAAGTAAAGGGTGATAATAAATATAAGAGCAACTTTATAGGATTAATCGAATCAAATATAAAACATTTTTTCAAAGATAGAGACGTAGAATCTGGATTTAGAAAAGCATTCAAAGGAAATTGGGGGTCAGAGGCACACACGAAACGGTTAGGTGTTGTTCAAGATCTTAATAGGTTAAGCTGGAATACATTTATTTCACATTTACGGAAAATTAATTTACCACTTGATGCAAGCGCCAAAGTAGTTGGACCAAGACATTTGAATGGCTCTCAGTGGGGATTTATTGATCCATTAGATACACCTGATGGTGGTAATATTGGTCTTCACAAGCATCTCGCTATTAGCACACAAATCACAAGCGGAACTTCTTCGCACCCAATTATAAAATGGTTAAGAGCTTCAACGCCAATGAAAATAATTTTGGAGTGTAGCCCAGAGTATTTATCGTGTAGCACAAAAATATTCGTAAATGGTAATTGGATAGGTGTTATCGATAATCCAATTGAAATGGTAGACACACTTAAATTATATAGAAGAAATGGAATTCTTCCAATATTTACAAGCATATCATTTAATTATGAACAGAATGAGGTCTTTATTTACACTGACGCAGGTAGGTTAACCAGACCAATATATTACATGAGTGAAGGTAAAGAAAGTTTTAACAGAGAAGATATTATAAAATTGTTCGATAGCAATCGTATAAGTTGGGAACAAATTACATCTGGATTCAAGAAAAAAACAGATGAAAAATTTACAATAAAAAATAATAAATTATATATATTGAACGAAATATATGCTGATATAGGTAACAATAAACAAGAAATTTACAACACTTTGCAAAAAAACAGAGCTGTTGTTGATTACATTGATACAACTGAAGAAGAGTGTTCATTGATTGCTATAAATCAAGATGAACTGAAAAAATCAAAATATTACACTCATATTGAAATTGATCCATCTCTTTTATTGGGCGTAATGGGCAATCAAATTATTTATCCTGAGAATAATCCATTTGCTCGTAATTCGTTTTCGTGTGGACAGAGCAAGCAAGCAGTTTCGGTATATCATTCAAATCATCAAATGCGAATTGATAAAATGGGTGTTATACTTAATTATGGCCAAATCCCATTGATTAAATCAAGGTATTTGGAGTATATAAATAATGAAGAGCAACCGTGCGGGGTTAACGCAATAGTAGCAATAATGAGTTATACTGGTTACAATGTGGAAGATGCTATTTTGATAAACGAGGGATCTGTAAATCGTGGTATTTTTAGAACAACTTATTACTCCATGTACGAAGCCAGTGAAGAGAGTTCCGGTGTTTCTGGAACAACTAATTCAAAATTCGCAAATATACAAAAAAATAATGTAACCAAAGTAAAGGCTGGGTATGACTACAGTCTATTGGATGATAATGGAATGATTAAGGAAAACACCGAGTTACATGAAAAGGTAATATTGATTGGTAAAATAACATCCAATATTGAAAATAAGGATTTATGGTCAGATGATTCAGTAAAACCTAAAAAGGGGCAACTTGGATTTGTCGACAAATCATTTATTACACAAGGTGAAGAAGGTTTTAATGTCGCAAAGGTTAGGGTGCGTGAAGAAAGAGTACCTGCAATAGGTGATAAAATGGCCTCAAGAGCTGGTCAAAAAGGAACTATTGGATTAATAATACCCGAAGAAGATATGCCCTTTACTGCTGACGGTATTAGGCCAGATTTAATTATTAACCCTCACGCAATACCATCTCGTATGACAATTGGACAAATTATAGAGTCGCTATTTGGCAAGGTTTGTACCAGTTACGGAGCATTTGGCGATTGTACCGCATTTCAAGTAAAGGGGTCAAATTATACAACTTACGCACCTATGTTAGTTGAGGCTGGTTTCAATTCATCTGGGAATCAAATATTATACAATGGGATGACGGGTGAACAGCTAGAATCTGACATTTATATAGGACCAACATACTATATGCGATTGAAACACATGGTGAAGGATAAAATCAATTACAGAGCACGTGGTCCCAATACAATGCTTACAAGACAACCTGTTCAGGGCAGGGCTAACGACGGGGGTCTTCGTATTGGTGAAATGGAACGTGATGGTGTTCTTGCACACGGTATGTCATATTTTCTCAATGAATCCTTCTTGATTCGTGGAGATGAATATTTTATGGCAGTTTGCAACAAGACAGGAGCTATAGCAATTTACAATGAAGCAAGAAATTTATTTTTGAGTCCGTCTGCTGATGGTCCAATTAACTTTAGTACAAACCCCGACGGGAGTATGAATATTAAAAACATAAGTAGATTCGGTAGATCATTTAGTATATTGAGAATACCATATTCCTTTAAATTGCTAATTCAAGAGTTACAGGTTATGAATGTTCAAATGCATTTAATAACCGAAGAGAACATTGACACGTTGTTAAGTATGTCATATTCAAACAATATTAACAAGTTATTAAATATGCCAGATACTGAAGATATTAAGTCGGTAATGTCATCTTATACATCCAAATTACGCTTTAAACCAATCAAAAAAATTATAGAACCAGATTTCAGTGTAGAACCCGAGAGTCCAACATATGCTCCCGAGAGTCCAACATATGCTCCAGAAAGTCCATTATATGCTCCAGAAAGTCCATTATATGCTCCCGAGAGTCCATTATATGCTCCTCCACAAGAAAGTCCTCCTTGGGCTCCTGAAAGCCCATTATATGCTCCTCCACAAGAAAGTCCTCCTTGGGCTCCTGAGAGTCCATTATATGCTCCTCCACAAGAAAGTCCTCCTTGGGCTCCTGAAAGCCCATTATATGCTCCTCCACAAGAAAGTCCTCCTTGGGCTCCTGAAAGCCCATTATATGCTCCTCCAGCTGAGTCTCCTCCTTGGGCACCAGAGAGTCCATTATATGCTCCTCCAGCTGAGTCACCTCCTTGGGCTCCCGAGAGTCCATTATATGCTCCACCACAAGAAAAACCTAGCTCAGGATCTATACTAGAAGTTAAAGAACCTATTGTAAACAAGGAAAACGAAGAAGGCGAAGTCAGTAGTTCTGACGATAAGAAAATTATAATCAACATAAAACCCGAAAAAATATAATAATTTGAGACTATAATAATAATAAAATTGAAATAAATATAAATGATAATGAATATATTATAATATAATATAATATGACAAGTCAAAACTCTAGTATTTTAATTTCATCGGTTTATAAATCTAGAAAAATTGTTTTGGAGTTAATGGAAAAACAAAACTATAAAGTTGAAGATTATGCTAATTTTAGTATCAATGAGGTAAATTCAATGAAACAGAATAATCAACTTGATATGTTATTAGAAAAAAAGGAAGAAGATCCCGTAACAAAACACAAAAATAAGATGTATATTCGTTATTATTTAGGTAAAAAAATTAACACTGTAAACATACACGAAATGATAGATGACTTGTTTAATTTAGAGGAGACCTTAACTAAGGAAGATACATTGTTTATAATCATAAAAGACGAGGTTAATGAAACAATTATGAACGAACTTAAACATATATGGGAACAAGACGGAATATTTATTGTAATTGAAAACATTAAACGATTACAATTCAATATATTGAATCATTCTCTTGTACCAGACCATCGTGTGATAAATGATAATGAAGTAAATGATGTCATGAAAAAGTATAATATAACAAATTTGGTTCAGTTTCCAGATATATCAAGATTTGATCCGGTTGCAAGAGTTATAGGATTGAGGCCAGGTAAAGTATGTCATATAGTGAGGTCAAGTAAAACATCGATTGTCGCAAACTACTATAGAGTTTGTGTGTAAACAATATAAATAATTTCGTATATATTGATATAATGGAGTCTTATGAAGAACCTAAACAAACTGGTTTTACAATTTATAGTAAAAGCGGATGCAACAATTGTCTAATTGCAAAAAATTTTTTGTCTATGAGGTCAATTGAATTCAACGTAATTAATTGTGATAATTATTTATTTGACAATAGAGAGGGATTTATATCGTTTATGAATATTATTGCTAAGCAACCAACTGGAAATTTTCCCAAGATATTCAAAGACGGTAATTATATCGGTTCATATAAAGAAACCAAAGAACTTGTAGATAAAACTCTAGTTTTCGAAGATAACTTGGATTTTTAACTTGGATTTTTATAAATTATTATTGGTATTGTCCAAATAATAATTTACCAACGTATAGTATATGGCTAACACATTTGATATAAATCAATTACCTAAATCAATTGTTTTTTCATCAAAAATCCAAACGCTCGAAGAACAATTACCTGCTATTTTAGATGATTTCAAAAAATATTATGTTTTTTATAATAAAAATCCCGAATACGATGAATATCAAAAAATGTTTGAAAATATCAAAAGTAATATACAGACATTGGATTCAACCCTATCCACAATTACAAATGATATAGAATCAAATACAGAAGATATCAACCAAAAATTGACTGCTATGAATGTTTTAATACTTCGTGAAAAGGAAAAAAATAAACGATTGAAACGAAAGTTGGGTTATGCTGAAGAAAAATCAAATGGTGCAGATGAGATGATACACAACTACAAAGAATTATATGATATAAATTACCTTCGCAATTGGGGATTGTTTTTGGGTATTGTAATGTCGTGTATTGCTTTAAGTAAAGTTTTCAAAAAGACACAAACTACTCAATTTAGAAATGTATAAATATCAAAGATCCGACTTATTACAAAACTAGATTTGTTTTCTTTTCATAAATATATATGGACAATCATAATGATAACTCAAATAACTCAAATAATTCAAATGTTTTAATTTTAGAAACGCTCAGGAGTGAATTTGATACCGTATTACTACAATATAAACAAGTTCAAACAGATTACATTGACTACCTCAAACGAGACATTGTTAATTCAAAACCCACAATTACTTATATTAAAGGACAAGCTTTCTGGGGGTCCGCCGCTCTTAGCGAAGGAGTTGCTGAAACCATAGATGATTGTAAAAATGCTTGTTTTAATGATTCAAAATGTACAGGAGCTACATTTAACCCAGATAAAAAATATTGTTGGTCCAGAACTGGTGACGGAACAACTATTCCTGCTTTAGAAAATGATTATGCTATTATTCCGGAATCCGTAAAATATTTAAATCTATTACAATCTTTGAATAAAAGGCTAACAACAATCAATGAAAATATATTAAAGAATATTGAAATGGGTGAACCAGAATTAAACACACAAACAAAAGAAAGAGAAGCACATATGTTAATACTCAACGAAAATGTCAGTAAACTAGATTACGAGAGAGATAAAATAGATCAACAGTTAAGATTACAAAATAACTTGGACCAAGCACAAAATCAATCTAGTTTAATAATTACAAAAAATTACTATTCATACGTTCTAATATTTATATTTGTTGTTCTAGCTATTATTCTGTTAGTTAAAATAGTATTACCAACGGACAACACAAATCTACAAACAAGTTCTTCATTTTCTGTTTTTAGAGTTTTTATACTTTTTGCATTTTTATCAGTATGTCTTCTCATTTACCATTCGGTAAAAAAATAACAAAATAACAAATGACATACTAATAATTATATAATTCTTATTATATATGATAAATTTAAATATTTATACAACATTAATTTTATCTATTATAATACAAGTATTAACAGGTATTGTTGAAATAACTGCTTTATTTACTAAAGTATCATCGAAAAATTTATTTTTGAAACAAATGTTGTTGTTGGAAGTAATTGTGCAGTTTATAGAAGGTTCGTTTTACATATATTGGCTTAATAATTTTAAAAACATTTTAAATATTACACCAAAAAGATATATTGATTGGGCATTTACAACACCAACAATGTTAGTCACATTGATTTTTTATTTGATTTTTTTAAAATATAAGAATGATAACATCAGTTATAAATTAAACTTTTTTGAATTGTTTAACCAAGAATTTTATACTATTATTACAATTTTGCTACTTAATTGGCAAATGCTTTTATTTGGTTATTTAGGTGAAATTAATTTATTGCCAGTATTTTTAGGAGTGTTATTAGGGTTTATTCCATTTTTGATGTATTATTATATTATTTATGAAAAATATGCTCTATTAAGCAAGGATGGCTTTAAGATATTTTTTTATTTTTTTATTGTTTGGTCTTTGTATGGTATAGTTGCTGTTTTACCTTATAACATTAAAAATATGTGTTATAATATTTTGGATTTATTTTCAAAAAACTTTTTTGGTATATTTTTGAGTTATTTGTTGTTTACTAATACATAATAATCCATGTTTACACCTTTAGACATTCTAAACGCAGACCCTTAAGAACTGCGCATTTTCAATGCGCAAAGGTTTAAAACGTAAACAGGTGTATAAGTTTAACACAAATATAAAACAACGAAAACAAAGTTCCAAATGTCAAACAGAACATAATAACGTAGAATAATGTATATAACCCGAAACTAACTACAATTAACACACAGCATTCAAACAAACTCAAATTGTCATCCTCATTATACAATTTGCGGCAAATAACACATTTATTTTGTTGTTTTATCCATTTATTTAGACACTTTTTATGAACACTATATTCGCAATCACAATGCTGATTCTTTTTTACTAAAATACAATTATCCTCTTCTATACAGATTATACATTTGTCACGTAGTAATTGTTTGTTCATTTGTAAAATTTGATTATTCAGAAAATAACAATCAATTTTAAATAAACTTATGTCAACAATAATAATACGACGAACAATCATATACAAGCTTTATTTTTCCAATATATTTATTGTAATCACTATAAATATATAAAAATCAGATCTCGGAAATGTATAAGAAAATTTTCACTTGTATATATTAATGGCAAACATATCGGGATTACCTTTAAATTCAATAAAATCAATCCACCAATTTTTGAATAAAACGGATAATTATAGATATCCTCAAAAATCGAACCTTGGAACCCCTTCTTCTAACCAAGCTATCAAATTCAATAATTATCAAAATAAAATTATTCAACAGACCAAATTAAAAGAGGGTTTTACTAATGGGAATCTAGTATTTAAATCAAAACAAGTATTGGCAAACACAGATATTCAAACAACTGAAAACATTAAACAACAGTACAATGATACTTTAGTAGAATATCAAAAACTATTGTCAACTATATCTGGAAATACAAGTGATTATATAAATAGAGTTAGTCCAAATAACCAATTTTTAAATAAAACAATACGATTTACAACTGGTCACATTGCATATGTTACTAATCAAGGTGTTGTTAAATATATTCCTTCAGTTGAAATATGGGATAGTGTTAAAATTCCAAAAGAATTTATACAAATTGATATTCCATGGGATCAATCATATTTTATTCCCAATACTCCTATACCAACAAACCCTCCTTTAATATCTGGATCAACAATGATTCAAGACCAAAGTGTTGGAAATGAAGGAACGAACGTATATGTTAATAATTTGGTCACCAATACCAACGCTACTTTTCAAGGATGTTTTGCAGATGATACTACGAGTCCCAGCATGACATTTATTAATGGCGCACCTTCTACTGTATCTCCAATCATTAATGGAGATTTCTCTCAACCATCAATAGAAAAGAATACATACCAATACATTGTTAGTATGTCATCTGTTCCTGGGTGGAACTTTAACGCCGCTTTAGTAAATGAAGCTGATGTTTGGGGGTACCCAAAACCATATCCTAATGGCAATCAATGTGTTTCTATACAAAATGAACAGTCTATTTCTCAAACGTTAAATTTAAGCATAGGGACATATATTTTATCATTTATAGCATGTGGTAGAAATTGTTGTGATAATACAAATGAAAGCAATCCTATCAACATAACCTTGAATGAAACCTTAGTTTACAATTTCCAACCACAAGTTAATGTTTGGAGTAATTATAAAACAAATATAAATGTAACAACGTCTGGTAATAATACAATTACATTCAAGGGAACTTGGACAAGCAGTGATCGGTCGTCAGCCATCCAAGGAATATCGATTGAACAAGACGAAACAACTTCCGGTGGGAATTACACATTTGACGAATGTAAATCGGCAGCAATTGATGGAGGATTCCCATTTTTTTCATTACAGAATGTTAACTACACAACAAGTAAAGGATTTTGTGCTGTAACAAATAATGATGTTGCTGCTAGAAGAAATGGAATTAGTTATGAAATTGGTACAGGTATTCCGCTATGGTCATCCAACACTTCTGGGCAAACAGGTAATACATCTGTATTGAGTGGTCAAGGTTCAATTGATGTTTTAAACGCAGGGAATACCGTAATTTTTAACACTCCCTCAAAAGAATCTGTAAACTATTTGGGATGTTATGGAGATAAAAAAACAAGAACCATGAGTTTATATGACAAAGGTGCATACAAATACAATAATAAGGCATGTCAACAAATTGCCCAAGATAATGGTTCAACATATTATGGAATACAAAATTCGAGAACTGGAGAAAACGCCCAATGTACCTTAGGCGATGAACTAAGTGAAATTAAGAAATACGGTAAAGCTAGTAATTGTACAGAACTCGGAGACGGTTCTTGGAGCGGTGGTTGGTATTCAAATGCTGTATATTCAACTAACCCCGACGAATTAGGTAACTATTATTTGATTCTTCAAGACGATGGAAATATGTGTATTTACAGAGGGTCTGGACCAAATGATAATCAAGGAGAAATATGGAGCGCATCAACAACAGGTAAACAAAAATATGCCAATCCAAGATTTGCAGCTAGAAAAGGAAAATATGGTAAAAATTGGATCCTATCAGGTTCTACTTTGGCTGCAGGCGATTTTATTGGCTCAAACGATGGATCTATTTACTTGATTATGCAATCGGACGGAAATCTCGTTCTATATACTGCTGAGCGAGAATTAAATTGTAAAAAAATGGCGGACCAAAGAATAGGTGGTGGGAAAGGTGCAAATGCATTATATAAACTTGACGAAACTGGATTTCCAGAAAATTTATTCAATGTTGCGTACGTCGACCCAAATGCGGATTTATATACTTACCCAAATGATAATATTGAGTTTGCCAACGATTTTAATGAATTAAAAGGTTACGATAGTGTAGGAAATGATATACAAGGTGCATCATATGGAAACGCTACTCTTGATAATTGTAAAACTAGCTGTATAAACGACTCTACCTGCGCAGGATTTGCTTATAATTCGGAAAATAACGCATGTTATCCAAAAAATAGCGTCATAAATAAACAAATGAACCAAAGTAGTAATTTATACATTCGAAATAAAAAACCTATAAAGGTTCCTGTTGGGGTTTCATCTCTTGTGAATAATATTGATTCTGTAAAGTATCATAAATATTTGAACAATGGAAAGGCTGTATCTGGTTTATCAAATGCGACAAGTGTTCAAAAACAACAATTAGATCAATTAAAAAATAAACTAGACCTATTAGCAAATCAACTTGTCAATACAACAGGAAGGTTTGGTGCGGGTAACACTGATGTGAATAATAGAATGAGTTTAAACACTAAAGCCTTGGAAGGGTTTACAAGCAACGGATTTATAAAACAATTAAATGATACAAGAAAGAAAATAGACAGCTATGAGAATAAATTTGATAATATTGTCAACAATAGTGATATTGTCGTTTTACAAAAAAATTATAACTATTTAATGTGGAGTATTTTAGCAATTGGTACAGTAATCGTATCTATGAATGTTGTGCGAAAATAATTTAATTTAATTTGAAATTAAAAATACAAAATAAATGCTCCATTTTAATTCTTCAGCTGTTTTATATTATCTTTCTATAATTTATACAATATGAGTGAACAGTCAATACAAGATAACAATCAACAGATACTCAATGATATACAAGCTTTACAAACTATCGAACAGAATTTATTCAATAGTTTAGAAAATACAAACCTAACTACTGAAGAACAAGAGAGTATAATCAATAAAATTAACAGAATATCTGAAATGCGTATAACTTTATACAAAACATTAAGTGGAGTTAATACTATTTTTCAAACTGCCTTAACAAATTCTAGAGGAACACTACAAGAACAAACATCTGCTATTGGTGTAATCGAAGACGAATTGAATCAAGCAAAAAAACGATTAAGGTTGTTGGAGGAAGAGAAAAATAATAAAATTCGCTTAGTTGAAATCAACAACTATTACAGTCAAAAATACGAAGAACATACCAAATTAATGAAGATTGTAATTTTGATATTAATCCCAATTATTATTTTAGCAATAGTGAATAAAACAGGAATTTTACCTTATACATTATATTATATTTTACTCTCTCTAATTGTTATTATTGGATCATATTTCTTTTTGAAATGTGTCGTATCAATAATGACTCGGGATGATATGAACTATCAAGAATACAACTGGTATTTTGATAAAAATAGCGCTCCAAAAGAATCTTCGTTATCAACTAACAACGACCCGTGGTTAGGAGCGAGTATTGGATCATGTATTGGGCAAAACTGTTGTTCTGACGGTCAGAAGTACGACACTGGATTGAATCAATGTATCACGAGTGTAGTTAATGACGCTTTAACAAAAGGTGCATCTATAAACGCTAAACCAGACGTGACATTGTCATCCGAAAATGTCGAACCTTTTTCGAGTTTTGGAAAATATTAAGGTTTGATATTTGAATAAAAATCTTGTATTTGCATAATATAGCACAATGGTTGAGCAAAATCCTCCAAATTTAGATAAATTAAATTCACTTATAGATAAAGCAACCGAAGCCATTATTTGTGGTCCTCAATGTCAAAAGGATAAAACAGCAAATGAACTTAAACAAAAGTATTTGAACTCAAAAACAAATTTACAAACTGCTCCTAATCAAGTTCAAATTGCCGCAAAAAATTATTATACCTTTACACAAGGAGACGCAGGATATAATGAATACCTCGAAACTCAACTGAATGAAAAGGCTGAAAAAATAGCTAATATATACCAAACTAATTTTAATGCTGATGTTGATAAAGCCAATACAGAAATTGATACATATAATGGTCTGTATATTAATTTCGCAAATGTATTTGATCTCTATACTAAGTATAAAACTGAAAATATTAAACTTGAGAAAGAATTAAAAAATACAACATCTGATATTTTAACAAATGATCGGAAGACTTTTTATGAAGACCAAGGGATAGACAATTTGAATTTTTATTATTCGATTATTAAATGGCTTTACATTATCGTTGCAATTGGTTTCATTATATCATTGTTCATGCTAAATTCATCTTTAAAATTTATACAGAAAATCGTAATTATTATAATTCTAATTTCATACCCATTTATATCTAGCAAATTATTGGGGCTTGTCATTAGTTTGTATTATGGAATCATTGGTATTTTACCCAAAAATTTACATAGAACTTTGTAAAATATTCATTGATTACATGAATTGTTTTAAATTTTTACAGTGAATATGTAGATTAAATATTGGTATCATTTGTTCGTTTATTTTAATAAATGGTTTTTTTACATCATTTATTATTATCCAATCAAATTCATAATTATTATACTTTATTATACATGTTTCATTTACAAATCCACATGTATCACCATCAATGTTTTGTGGATCAACCCCTCCTAAAAATTGCCCCATAGCAGCTGCATCAAAAATAAATTTAAAATTATCATAATTCTGTGAGACAAAAGAAATTTCAGGTATGACAATAGTATCATAAATAAAAATTGGTAAATTTTGTATCAAACCTGTTTTTTTTTGTATGAAATTAAAAACATACATGTCTGATACATCGTTGTCGTAGTTATCTAATACATTTTTAAATATATCAGCTGTAGGTATGTATATAATACTGGCGATATTTCTGTTTAATGTGTCAAACGGTATATACATAAAACGTTTATCAAACTTACTCATTATTTCGTCACAATTATAATAAATTAAAACATCATTTTCTAAATGAATTACGTCATTTACATTAAACCTTCTCATAAATTCGTAAATATAAAAAAAACGAAGTGATGCCAGTGGCCAAAAACCATTGCGAAACCCTTTATTTAAATTGGTCTTTGAGTAATAATCATAAGTATCTATTAAATTATCAATATTAACAAGTGTTATTCGGTCATTGAATTGTACAAATCTGTCAAAAAAGCACTTATTAGTTAACACATATATGTTTTTGTGATCCAAACGTAACAATTGTTCAATGTTTGATAATATATATTCTTGAAAATTTTTTATACAAACCAATACTATATTCATTTACTTATTATATGATAAATATATTTAGAGCAATACGCATTTTATGAAAAGATTTGAAACGCATAACTTCGTAAAAAATAAATATTTTGAGGTGTTTTTTAATGTGTGAAAATTTAAAAACTTCAAATATATAAATGTTTAATAAGTTATTTAATGTTAATAAAAACAATATAAATTTTGATTTATTGTATTTACGAAAGTTATTGGAAGATCCTAACATAAAACAAAACGAAATCATAAAATCTGCTATATCTACAAATCGTAATATTTTGAAAATTCATAAATCAATAATTCTGAATATTAACGTTGCGTGTGTTCGCATTGAGGATATGAAATATTTTTCATTTCTCAAAAAAATAATTGATACTATGCAAGAACAATTTAAGCGTGATACTGAAATGATTCACATAACAGGGTCAAGTAATATGTTCCAATATATATTTGGTATAATAAGCATTTTTTTAGATAAAGATTTGTTACAAAAAATAAAGATGGAATAAAAAATTGAAACAAAATGTTTTATTTTATGTACTCATAAAATAAATACACACTTGAAAAATGTTGCGAATGTCATCTATCCCTAACGAATACTATCTTGGAGATTTACCTGGATCCCTACAATACGGAAAAGAACCAAAGGAGATACTAGATTGTTTATCTTGTGAAAATACAGATAATTGTGCATACGTATTATGCGATGATGATGAAATTGCAGAAAATTACAATCGTGTTATTCCTAATACAAGAAACGGACTATATGGTGTATGGAAAATTATTGTTCTAATGAAGGCTGAAAAGGACAATACTGTGTGGTTAAAGGCTGCAATGCTAAATAAAAACACAAACAAGATTGCTTTAATGACCAGCACAAACAATAGCAGTAAATTAAATCGTGCTATTAATTCATTAGAAGAGGGTTGGTTTATTGGTCATTACAGAATGAGCGCACCTATCATATTCTGGAAGTCACTTATAGATAAAATTAAAAATTTATAAAAATTATAAAAACTGATATTTTCAAACTTATAAAAACAAATATGTAAAAGGGGTATGATTTCTTTTTTTATTGAATCAAAAACTCATATAGAAACATTTTAATATATTGAAAATATGAATATAACAGACGTTGAATACGACGAAGTCGTAATAAATCTAAAAGTCATTTCGAATATTACAGTAAACTCAAGGCTTTACACAAAAGGGGCATTATTGAATTTAGAGCAAGAAAGTTACATTCCTCTCAGTGTCAGGAGATGGTATAGACAAGACAGCCGAGATGAATCAATCAAGAAAATTGACCGGGTGATATCAAAGTCAATCACATTTACGAAAAATCCAACTGTTATCAAGTATCTAAAGGATGCTAGAACAGGAATATTGAATATGAAGGACACGTATTCTACTTGCGTGCAAACTTCTGCTAGATTAGACACTATTCTTGATAAGATATCAAGTCACATAGATAGCGAATAAAAAATAAAATTAGTTTAGTAATAAATTTTATTTTTCAATTATTTTTTTATCTTTCAATATCATCTATTTTTCTTCAATATCATCTATTTCATTTGTCGCATCTGGATACTTTATCTTAATACCTGACCAACCACTGCTATTGTGAAGCCCAAATTTCTTGTCCATGAAATCATATAACTCTTGACCCTTTGGCATTTTGCGATTACCTTGTTCTTGTTGAAACCAAAACTTGAACGCATTTATCAATTCATTCTTGCGGATCCTATGTTTTGGGTCCCCTGTCTTTTCAATATTCTCGGCAATATACGCAGAAATGTGATCCTGTCCTTTTCTGTAATTATTAGATGCTCCCAACACAATATCACAATCCAATACCAACCCATTCGTTTCAAACGCACGTTTAACTAGCATACTTGCGAATACAGGAGCAAACTTGGGCAATTTATCTTCCAATGTTTTGTCTTTAGGATATATGAACTTTGTGTCATCTGTATGTGCCTCACCTTCATTGATAAACTTCGACACAAAGTCAACCTTTCGAATACGTCTCCAGGTACCATCATCATTACTATCAATTTCAAATAAATTGTTTGTACAGACAACCAAATTAAACTGAGGCTCGAAGATTTCACTCTCTGAATACAAAGCTCTTGCTTGAATAGGATCGCCACCAGTCAATTCCTTCATTATACCTTCATTTAATTTCACTCCTTTGGACGGTTCCTGCATAACAGCATAACGAATTCCTTTTAGTTGAATAACTTCTGATGATGTTCCACCGATCGTATTTCTTTTTTCAGTAACAAGCGTGATTGGGACTGTACCCTTGTATTCACCCAATGTAAGTGACATAAGAGTTGCTAGAATCGATTTGCCGTTGCTTCCACTACCATGGTAAACATTGAATGTTTGATTTTTATTTGTCCCTATCAAACATGAAGATAAGTGATCCCACATATATTTATTCACTTCGGGTATAGGAAATAATTTGTCCATAAATGTAAGAATCTCTTCAACTGTTTTCGCAAATTCAACACCTTTTTTGTTTTCAGTATTATATTCAATATAATCTATTCCTGTTGTTTTTGTGATATAGTCTTGTGGATATCCGTCACGGAATATTTTTTGTTTGAAATCTACAATCCCATTATTAAAACATAACAGATATTTATTCGTATCCATATTACGTATGAAATCGTTATCGTAGAAGAGTTCCATAGCTTCTCGGATAATATTATTTTTATCATTTGTTCTTTTTAATTTAATCGAAATATCTGAAATTGCCTTTATTTTTTTTACTATAAATTCTGCTCGTTCGTCATTTGGATCGTAATGATGATACTCACTGCCTAATCTTTCGCTCTTTGCTGAAAACATTTGATACATGTCTTTCGAAATAGCAAGTCGTAATGATATTCCTCTATCTGGCTCCCATCTGTGATTTTTAAAAACATACCAAACACCTTTACCTGTATAACTGACACAAATATATTTATCCTTGAACATTTGGTGTAGAACTTGGGCTATATCAAATTCAGTTTGAGTTGCCAATGATTCATCGGCATAAAAATCAACTGACGAAAACTTAACCTTTTCATATTCTTCAAACGCATCTTGTTTTGCCCAGTACATTATGGATCGCTTAGTTATTGTTGCACCACTCTTTGAACTACTAAAATGTTTCTTCCAACTGTAGTAAAGATTAGGAATATCATTGTAATCAAAATCACTTGCTTTACTCCGCAACATAACCCAGGATAAGAAGAGTCTTTCGTCTGTGTGTTTTAACGCAAATGCAACCTGTCGGTTTAGTAAATGTGATCCTGGTTCATAATATTTAGCTGGCAAAATCTGTGTGTAATAATGCACCTCTTTGATTGAGTATTCGTCTGATTTGAATTTACTTAACATTATATTTACAGCTCTATCCAATGTTTCTTTATTTATAATATCATTCAGCGATATTTGTTCATCTTTATTATCTTCATCTTCGTCTTCGACAAGTAATTTCATTTTAGTTTTACTAGCAGGTCTTTTGATTTTTATGATTTTATCACCTAATTTCTTGTTATATGTATCAAGTATGTTTGGATTAATTTCAAATTTGGGATTGTTTTCATTTTGAACTGATAATTTAATGAAATTTTGTTTGATGTCAAAATCTTGCACTTTTAACTCGTCCATCATAAACTCACCATCTGCCTTATCATAACTTATACTATAATGTTGAATCAACTCATATGCTTCGTTGCCTGGCTTTCTTGACCCATATAATTGCCAATTCGTGCTACCTTTGCTAATTCCTACGTCCAAAACTGAGTCCCAATCATTGATCAATGGCATATCCCAAATATCGGGGAGTTTTTTAAGCATATTGTCACGAATCAGCATTTGCATAGTATAGTCAATCTTTATACCTATCAACATATGTATACCATCTTTTGTTAAGGATTTATCTCCTAACCTATTCACCTGTGGTTTTTCGAATATGAAAATGTTGAATGGTTTATTTTCTTCAAATTTGTAGCATTCCTTAAATTCTTCCAGATACAACAATATCATATCCTGAATATGTTCGCTCGAATGTTGTCTAGTGTCAACATCATACTTATATCTAAAATCAAAATCAACTACCATAGCCCCATTATTTTCCAATTGTTTTTCTGTTAAATATTCCTTCTTCTTTTTAACAAAAACACTATCATAATACAGAGAGTGAAATGTATCTAATTCTTCGTTGGGTATTATATATGCACCGCCATATATTTTCAATTCATTATCTGGTATTCTTGTATGTGTTGGAATAGGACCATCCTTCGTGCTATGCTTTGCTAGGAATTCACCTAGGTCTTTGAACTGTGACGATTGACTCATTATTTTATCCATTTGTTGTTATTATATATTAATATTTTTCTATTTCATTTTTTTTTAGTAGAATAAGAAATGAAATAGAAAACAGATGATTATGCTCTTGTAATTACAAAACAGTTTAAAAACGTAATTGTTATAATAATATATTATTCAAATGTCGAGTATTGTGCCAAAAGAAACAATCGTACGATTAGTAAAGGACGTTAAACAACTTATTAAAAATCCTCTAACTGATAATGGTATTTATTATATACACGATGATTCAGATATGATGAAAGGTTATGTTTTAATAATCGGACAACCAGATACTCCTTATTTTGGAGGGAATTATTTCTTTGAACTTGATTATCCTGTGGATTACCCTCATAGCCCGCCCAAAGTCACCTACTGGACAAATGGTGATGGAATCAGATTTAATCCAAATTTATATAAATGTGGAAAAGTGTGTATTTCGTTATTAAATACGTGGCGGGGTGACCAATGGACATCATGTCAAACAATATCGACTGTTTTATTAACATTATGTACACTTTTATGTAAAGACCCGTTATTAAATGAACCTGGAGTTAATAAGGGTCATGAGGATTTGTTGAGATATACAGAGATTATTGAATACTCAAATATCGATATAGCGGTTTGTAATATTATAGATAAAAAAACAGGTTATTATGTTGATTTTTTCGATAAATTTAAACCATTTATTAAAGAAAACTTTATTAAAAATTATGATGCATTATTAGAGTTCACGTCGAATAAAATGACGACTGATTATACAAAGAAAAAGAATGTCAAATGTAGATTATATAACATGAGTGTAGACATCAATTACCATCAAATGTTTGATAAATTAAAAAATTCTAAATTAATATTAGAAAATGTTTAATAAAAAAATGAAATAAATAAAATAATGTAATCTATATTATATATCAATCATGAATTTCTGTATTACATGTAATAATATGTACTATATTCGTATTAACGAGAATGATCCTAACAAACTTGTTTATTATTGTCGTAACTGTGGAAATGAAGACAAATTATTAGCATCTAATAATGTTTGTGTTTCCAAAACACAGATTAAGCAAGGAGAGCAGTCATTTAATCATATAATTAATAAATACACGAAACTCGATCCAACTTTACCCAGAGTTAATAATATATTGTGCCCTAATGCGGAGTGTAAAACTAATACAAGTAAGGATAAGGAAAGAGAAATTATATACTTGAGATACGATGATGTAAATATGAAATATGTGTATCTATGCTGCGAATGTGATACTGTTTGGACAACTAATGATAAAACATAAATCAACCTTTACACCTTTGCGCATTCAAAATGCGCAATCGGCATCATCTTCGTCACTCATAACAGCCCACCCGAAGGGGGCGTTTTGAATGAGCGAAGGTGTAAAAAGGTGGAGCAAAACTATTCAATATATTTTTTTTGTAAAAATCAAGCAAAATATATCATATTATTTTATAAAAGGTGAAGTAAAAAATACAACTTTACATCCTCTAATTTTGTACTATTGGTTTGATTATACTAAAGTATTCTTCACTCAATGCATTCCATATTTGACTTTTTCTTCAAAAAACCTATGCTACATGATTCAACTAATAATCCTCCATTAACATAGACACCATAATTCATTCCCTCATTGCGATTTTCAAGCGCAAAATGCCAAATTGTATATACGTCTTTAGAATTCCAAGGTTCTGCACGTTCATCCACACATGCCATCAGTCTATATTTCTTATCTGTGACAAATAATTTACCAAGATGTTTAATAGTGTCTTCCTTCTGTTTTTCTGTTATAGGAAACTCTAGAATAGAGTGGCAACCTGTAATATATAAATCATTTTTGAGTTGAGGATACTTGGAAGTAGAACATTTGTAGAGACGATTTTCGGTTCGTTCATCATTTCCAGGATTCTGAATAGTCCCTTTTCCAAGCAAGACAACTGGCTTGTATCCATCTAAACTGGTTTTTACAAGCGTTCCCTTATTGAGTTGTTCAACAGGAACATATTTTTCAACACCGTCTACTTGACAGAGGATTGTAGATCCTTCTAAGAAACACGGCGCAGACGGATATAAATAGTAGAAATCGGTAGTAAAATTTCCACTAAGAATATCTCCAACGTTATACACTACATTCTGTGGTGAAGGTCCTGTACTATTTGATGCTATTCTCCAACTATTATATCCAGATACGGATAATATATTATAACTACCATATTGAGCAAGATTATTCGTATTAGCCAATGCGTCACTTTCACTTGGATAATAAAATGTTACTGAAAAACCAACCGGTTGCGCAAATTCATTCATCGGCCCGAGTAATAAACGAGGAACATTTTCTGTATATAGTGTTTCGTGTGGAACTCCTTCATTAAATACAAACCCTGTATTAGATTGAATTGGGTATGATTGTGAATCTACGATAAGTTCACCAGGTGAGTCATTGAGGTACAGTAAATATGTATTTTTAAAGTTTGATGAACCAACATCCACATGTGGCGCTATATCTCCCTTAATCCATCTCATAGGTATTTGCAAATCTACAGAAAGATGTAAACCAAATCGTTCTTTTAAAGTAGCACGAATTGAATTGGTTATAGGTACTGAAAAATAGACCATTCCAGATGATTGGGAATCCAATGAATTCTTAGCTGTAAGAACTTCATGTAGATTATTTAAATAATACAAATCTTCATTAGAAAGTACATTTGCGTAGATATATGACATGATATATTTTATATATATATTATTTTGATCCACTTTTCGTTATTTCGTGAAAAATGTGGATTTTCTAAAGGTGGTTTGGACTTGGTTCAACCTTTTAAAAGGTTGATTTTATAAAAGTGAATAAGGTGGATTTGATTTGGCTCAACATTTTTAAAGGTTGATTAAAATAAAATTGATACAAAAATATATAAAGTAATATTTAGTAAATATAGTAACAATGAGTGAAGATGAATATTATTCTGGCGAAAGTGATAGCGATGACACCGATAAGGAAGACTTTACTCCCTCCAAAAAAATACCTTCCAAGTCTGTTCCTAAATATAATGAAGAAGATGATGAAGATGAAGATGAGGATGACGACATAGAAGATCCACTTGATGATGTTGAAAATGAATTAGAAGATGAAATTGACGAAGATGACGACGATTCAGATGAAGATGAAGAACAACCAACTAACAAAAATGGAGGTAATATTGGGGTTCAATCATCTTTAAATCAATATGGTGGTGGAAACGAAGAAGAAGAAGATGATGACGAAGATTATGACGACACTTATTTACAGAAATTTGATATTGACGTAAATAAAAACTATATCAATGAATTTCATCCTGAATGTATGATTCATAATTATGATGAAATTTCCAAACTCACAGTTGTGGTTAGAAATGAATCTAATATTATTGTAGACCCTCTTCATAGAACAATTCCATTTCTTACCAAATATGAAAAGGCAAAAGTTCTTGGTCAAAGATCCAAACAAATTGAATGCGGATCTAAACCACTAGTTAAGGTTCCTGAGAATATTGTGGACGGTTACATTATTGCGGAATTAGAATTACAACAAAAGAGAATTCCTTTTATTATTAAAAGACCAATACCCGGAGGTGCGTTTGAATATTGGAACATAAGAGACCTTGAAATCATAACATTCTAGTTAGTTTTGGATTATAAATTTATACTATTTTATTTTTTTACACAAGTAAATAAAAAAATGAAATAAAACTCAACATGTAAGATAGAAACAAATATAACAAAATGGAAGCTATTAATAACACCCCCAATCAAAATGCCCAGCCATCTAAACCGTGGTCAATTGCGCAATTCCAATTATACCGTCATCATAATGTTGATTTTTGTGAGAAAGAAATCATTCCACATATAAATTCTCATGAATGTAGAAGGA
>Ga0247843_1002722_pt1 | contig 31083 bp, 30 predicted proteins | sample LaCruzMarch2017__FD_192420 | JGI IMG/M metagenome (GOLD analysis project Ga0247843, IMG submission 192420) | Freshwater microbial communities from meromictic Lake La Cruz, Castile-La Mancha, Spain - LaCruzMarch2017_8m | ecosystem: Environmental > Aquatic > Freshwater > Lake | place: Spain... | reverse complement strand
ACCAAAGAATCATTCGGCGCGTTCGCCTGGGCCCATCGCCAGCTGCAGCTCGGCCTCGGCTACCCCGAGCCTTTTCGGCGCGCGGGTATCTCCGGGCAAGCCGACGCGCGCTTCTCTTTTGACGTCGACGGCGTGATCGAGCCTTCCAGCATCCGGGTAAAGGCAGCCTCCCCTTATCTGCGCGTCTACGTGCACCGTCTGATCGAGCGAACTTTTGCAGGAGCGCCCGTGCCCGAAAAGTTGCGCAAATGGAAAAATAGCCTCGAACTCTTCTGCTTCGTGCAATTTTCCCTGGTGGAAAGTGAAACAGCGGTGAGTTTACATATGCCGACCGAAATCATGGGCAATCGCCTCTTTTTCGCCAGACGCTCTGCCGACGGCAAAAACCAGCTCGACAAGCTCAAATGGAAAGCCGGGCCGCTCCATGGATTTTTCCCGATACCGGCCGTGGGCCTCGATGTAACCTGGTTCGCCCGTCAGGCGGAAGACCTCGGCAAGCAGAAAACTCCCGTTGACGAGCTCGCGCCCTTCCGCGAAGACCCGCTGTTCTATAACTAGCCTTCCGCCGCTATCGCCCGGGCATCTATACCTTCAACACTTACTTGGCGACTTCGCCCTTTTGCGCATTTTCGGATTTGCGGAGCTTCTCCAGCATGGTGGCTTTGTCCTGTTCGCTGAGAGAATTGAACTGCTCCAGGCGGCCGCGCAGTCTTTCTTTCTCGGCCTCGCCGAGTGAAGACCACGAGGCGTATTTTTGTCTCACACCGGCCTGTTCCTCGGCACTCAGAGTCTTCCAATGTCGGTAGTTATCCTGAATTTTTTTGAGCTTGTCAGGCGGGAGCTTCTGCATCTCCGCGAAGGTAGCTTTCAGCTCCTGCTGCTTTTCAGGTGAAAGCGCTTTAAAACGCTCCCAGTTTTTCTGCACGAGGCTTTTCTCTCCCGAGGAAAGCGAATCGTAGCCTTTGGGCGGATCCTTCTCCTGCGACATTTCGGCAAAAGCACGAAAGGCGAAGCCCATAGGAAGAAGAGTCAGGAGCGCCAGTGAACCAATTTTGATAAAGCTCCTGCGTTTCATTTCTTTTCCTCTTTCTTCACATCTGCCTGCGGCGCGACCGCGCTGTTGAGCAAATCCAGGTCATGCACCATTTCTACCATTCCCAGGTTGAGCATCAGCTTGTAATTTTCTTTCATCGCCTTCTCGTCTTTCAGCTCTTCGGCGCTTTTTTTGTTTTTCGGGGCGCTTGATTGGGCCATGTCTCCGGGTCTCCCAGCTTCTGAAGCAGATCCAAGTTCTCTATTTCCGGCAAGTCTTTAAACATCGCAAAATCCATTGCAAGCTCAAATTCCGGCGAAAGCTGCACCGCCAGTTCAGGTGCCGGTGGCTCGGTAGTCGTCGACAAACGAAGCACGGCAAGTGCTACAAGCACGGCGACCGCAGTTCCAGGCAAAGCAAACAGCTGCCAGCGGAGCCAGGGAACCTTCCTCCCGGAATCTTTGGCGAACAGCTCCGCATTCTCTTTCAGCAGAGGACGCACGTTGCCCAAAACCCTGCTTTCAAACTCGGGGGACACTTCATCGCTCAGAGTTTTTTTCCATTTGTCCATCATTCCTCCCTCAGGCGTTTCACCAGCGCCTGCTTTGCCCGGAAGAGAAGAGACTTCACGCCGGACACGCTCGCTTTAAGCTCGACGGCAATCTCTTCGTAGCTGACCGTGCCACTCATCCAGAGCACGAGCGCCGCACGCTGGGCTTCCGGCAACTGGTCGATCGCCGACTTGACCTCCGCCTCTCGGTGGTTCTCCGCGATGCTTTCCTCGAGATCGAACCCATCAGCGATGTCCACGTCGTCTTCGTGGGTCATCTGGTAAACAACCTGGTTTTTCTCGATCTCCCGCAGAGCCGAGTTTCGCGTGACCTGGAGCAGCCACGCTTTGAACTTACTGTTGGGCTCGTATGTTCGCGCGTAACGTACGACCTTGGCCCAGACTTCCTGGGACACATCCTCCGAACGCGAACGATTACCGGAAAAAAAACGCATGCAAAGCCCGAATACGGCGGAGCTATGTCTTTTGAATAGAATGGTGAATGCTGGCTCACTACCTTGCTTCACCAAGGTCATGAGCTCATCGTCACTTAGGCTTCCCATCATGCTGTCAGCTTACCGTTTTTATTGGGAAAATCCCATTTTCTTCACTTCTGACTCCGTGTAAATGGCCTCCTTCTGCTGGGTAAATCCTCAGGCGATAAAAAAGTTGCGCCCAAAGGAATAAACGGCAGAAAACAGAGAGTTACACGAGGAGGAGGTCCCACATTCGGGAATCAGGATTTTTGATCCGCGCGCTGGGTTTGCCGAGGAACTCACCTTCCTCATCGCAGCCGTATTTCTTCACGAAGCGGCTAACCGACGCACACTGCACTACGACCGCCGACAGGCGAGTCCGTTTGCCTCGGGTGATATACAGCGTGACCCCCCCAGAGATTTTCGTTCTAACGCCGAGCTTTTTTCCAACTAGATAGGACAAAAACTTCTCTCCCTTGGGATTGAGCTCCAGCACGAAACCATGGATCCGTTGGGCGCCGTTCGGGTGCTTCGGGGCCAAAGGTTTTTTTCGCTTCGGACTCGGCTCGTATTCCGTAAGCCAGGTGTAGAGGGACGGAAGGCCAAGCGCGGAGAATGTGATAAAATTCCAGCCCGGCAGGCGCGTCACGTTGTCTTTTTTCCAGTCGTAATTTTTGTGGATGAACTTCGAACGGTAGCGCCCGTCGCGCTCCAATTTTTTCTGGAACAAATCGAGGCCCTTGGTATGGCCAAAGCAAAGGCCAGGGCTCTTTACAGGCTGTTTCTTGTCTTTGGCATAGACAAACTCCAGATAACTGTAGCTGCGGGCATTTCCCGGATCGCGAAGGCGGAGGAAGCGGCAGAAGTTGCGGCCAGGATGCTCCACCTCGTCAGGCTCGAGCTTGAAGCCAAGCGCGCCCAGCCGTTTGAGAAAACGAAAGCCCGGATCTCCAGTGTAAGTGTGATCGAAAAAAATCACTACATTACCTCGAGCTCAACATGCTTGAGAGAAAACTTCTTGAGTAGACGCCCGGAAAACTCGATCGTAACTTTGCGGTCACTGGCTGAGCCCTCAAGAACTTTCACGGTGCCCTGCCCGTAAGTGCCATGGTTGACGCGTGCGCCGACCTTGATCTCTTTCCCGCCCGTCGCCTCCGTGCCCGCGGCGCTTTTCACCTGGTAGGTGGGCTCGCTCGGGGAAGAGCTGTCGAGATCGTACTCGTAGGAACGGCCCGAAGACGAGTTGGAGGAGGACGAAGATTTCTTCTGGTAGCTGGGGAAATTGCGAGACTTCTCTGACTCCCATTGGGAACGAACACCGAATGAAGTTCCGACGCCTTCGCCGCGCACGATTTCAGATTCGAGGAGCTCGGGCGGAATCTCGTGCAGGAAACGGCTCGCGGGACTCACCTGGGTTTGTCCGTAAATCTGCCGGATCTGGGCATTGGTCATGAAAAGTTTAAGCTTCGCGCGCGTCATGCCCACATAGCAGAGGCGGCGCTCTTCCTCAATGGCCTCGGAATCGAAATCCTCTTCTGTGATCGCGGAACGGGACGGGAAAATACCCTCTTCGCAGCCTGGCAGGAACACGAGCGGGAACTCAAGCCCCTTCGAAGAGTGAAGTGTCATCATGGATACGGAACCCGTGCTGCTCTCTTCATCTTTTTTCTCGAGCAAGCTGGCTTCAAGCGTTACCTGGTTGAGAAAGCCCTGGAGCATGCCTTCGCCCGGAGCCATGCCGCGGTTCTTTGCGTCCTCCTCGAAGAATTGCACCACAGTGCTGAACTCTTCCAGGTTCTGGATGCGGGCTGCGGATTCGTCGGAATTTTCGGCCTTGAGCTCGGCCACGTAACCGGTGGCATCAAGAATATTGTGATAGATCTCGCTCACCATGGAGCGTTTTGCAAGGTCCTGGAATTTTCCGATCATCTTCACGAACTCGGCGAGCTTTTTCGCGGCGGAAGGCGGAATCGAGGTTGCGCCCTCTTCGAGCATCTTCTTAAGCCCGGCGTAGAGTGAGAGGCGGTGACTCGTGGCAAACGCCTCCACCTTTTCCATCGTGCTTTTGCCGATTCCGCGCGTGGGCACGTTAACGATACGAAGCAGGCTCACGGTATCATCGGGGTTCACGAGGATTCGCAGGTAAGCCAGGGCGTCTTTGATCTCGCGGCGCTCGTAGAAGCCTACTCCGCCCACGATGCGGTAAGGAATCTTGGAACGCCGGAAAGTTTCTTCCATCGCGCGTGACTGTGCGTGCGAACGGTAAAGCACGGCCACATCCTGAAAAGTGAACTCGCCGTTACGGTTAAGCCACTTCTGGATCTCTCGGCCGATGAAATCAGCTTCGGCCCGCTCGTTGGGCAGCTGCACCCACTTGATTTTCTCGCCGGGCTCGTTGGCGGTCCAGAGAGTCTTATCGTAGCGGCCCTTGTTGTTTTTGATCACCCCGCTCGCACCCTTAATGATCGACTGGGTCGATCGATAATTCTGTTCAAGCTTGATAAGCTTCGCGTCGGGATAATCCTTCTGGAAGTCGAGGATGTTCTTGATGTCAGCACCACGCCATTTGTAAATCGACTGGTCCTCATCCCCGACTACGCAGAGATTGCGCCGTTTTTTAGCGAGCAGGTTCACGAGAAGATACTGGGCACGGTTAGTGTCCTGGTACTCGTCGACCATGAGATAATGGAAATGCTCCTGGTATTTTTCCAGCACTTCAGGATGGTCGCGCAGTAGCTTGTAGGCTTCCACGATCAGATCGCCAAAATCAAAGGCGTGCGCCGACTTCAGAACCTCCTGGTAGCGACGGTACACTTTGACGAGCTGCTCGCCAAACCCCCCGAAGTGTTCCGTCGGATCGATATCGCCCGGCCCCTGGGCTTGGCATTTAGCCTGGTCGATGGCGCCTTTGAAACGTTTAGGATTTGCATTCTTTGGGCTGATGTCGAACTCTTCGAGAACTTTTTTCAGCAGCGAAATCTGATCGTCGTCGTCATAGATCATGAATGGCCGGGTATAGCCGAGAAGATGAGATTCATTACGGAGGAGCTTTACGCAGAAAGAATGGAAAGTGGAAACTTCCGGCATATAGCTCGAGAAGCCCATCCAGGGTTGGGCCCATCGAATCTGACTGTTGTTTTTGCCCCCGCTGCGCAATACCGCTTCCACTCGGTGCTTCATTTCCGCGGCCGCTTTGTTTGTGAAGGTAACCGCGAGAATATTAGCCGGATTCACTCCCGTATGGATGAGATGTGCGATCCGTGAAATCAGCGTTTTTGTCTTCCCGGAACCGGCGCCCGCAAGCACGGTTACCGGCCCCACTGTGGCAAGCACGGCTTCGCGCTGCCGCTCATTGAGCGAACTTAAGTATGGCGAGTCTAGGTCGTTTTCCATAGGCCCGAAATTTACACTTTTCGCAGCAGAGCCGCAAGCGGGAGGAAGCACCAAACTCAAACAGAGAGCGGTACAGAAAATACGACCCGGGTATACTCACTGGACTCGTGCAGTCTGCTCAGCCGCGGCGAAACGCTTTCTTCACCACTTCTTTATTGTAAAGGTTCACAAGGTCGCTCTTTACGAGCAAGCCCACGTAACGATTCTCGTTCTCTACCACTGGCACGAACTCTTCATCGCTCATGCTGGCGAGCGCTGTCTCCAGGTTCATATCAGGATGCAGCTGCACTCGGGCAGGCTTCACCATCTCTTCAACCCCAACCAAGCTATGCACCTGGCTTTCCTCGCCAAGTTTCTTCCAAGCGTTCAGCCCGTAAAAATCGCTGAGCGCCACGAGGCCGAACATTTTTCCTTCAGGGTCGACCACCGGGAGGGTTGAGAACTTACTCTCCATCAGCTTTTTGTAAGCCTCGCCGATCGAGCTCTTGGTGGGCACGGGATTCACGTAGGTAATCATCGCATCACGCACCTGAATGCCTGACAAAGTATTGTAGCACATCCCGGAGCGGAACCTCACGCCGTGGCGGTACAAGCCCATCGACGACAAGCGATCCGCTTGCAGGCGCCCGCAAAGATAGTGGGCGGAAAAATTCGTAAGCAGCGCGGTAAAAAGAAAGAGCGCCGAGTTGGTCATCATGCCCGTTGCGTATCCGAAAACCAACGCGCTCGCAGCTACTGGAGTGCCGAAGGCTGCCGAGAAGTAAGCACCCATGCTCAGCAGTGCTACCGTGCCGGAACCTATGCTGAGATACTTCTGAGCCACGAGCGAGATGCATGCACCCAACAGTCCGCCAGAAACCAGAGTTGGCAGGATCAGCCCCATTGAGCCGATCACGGAGTAAGTCATGGCCCCCATCAGGATTCGCAGCGCGAGCGCTAGTAGCGCAACTGAAAGCAGATACCCCTGCGACAGAGAATCGTGGAGCAGCGTAACGCCGGAGCCGAGTGCCTGTGGGAAAAGATGAAGGGAAAAAGTGGTTAGTACGGCCCAGATGCCCACCCTGAGAAGAAAGGCAGGGGCCGAAACATCCGTGGCTCGTCTTGATTCAAAAAGGCCATGCAGCTCATTGTCGGTCTTACGATGAATCCAGATAGTAAAAGAAGCGAGAAGCGCAGCGCAAACACTCACAATCGCCACACAGAAGAGAGCAGTTTCTACGGTAAGATCAAAGCCCTCGGTGCGGATCGCGAGCGACAAGCCGCCATCGGTGCCAAAAAGCGAGGAAAACCAGCCGGTCGGCGATGTAAGCGACTGCGAAACACTCGCCGCCACGAACGCGGTAACCGCGAAGGTGCCCATCGAGAAAGAAAAGGATCCCCAGCCGTAGAGAAGCTCGATCACGAAGAGAAAAGCAGCGGTTGGCTGACCAAGCACTGCGGCGATAGCGGCGGTGGCTCCGCAGGCCGCAAGATTACGAACCTGATTCGTGCTGAGTTTCATTGCCTGAGCGAGCCGCGATCCCACGGAGGTCAGAAACTCCATGCAAACGGCTTCGACTCCAATGATCCCCTGCCCTGAAAGCAGAAAAAAAGCAGCAATACTGTGCGCAAATGAGTAGCGCATTTTTCGCCGTCCGTCCTGAAAATGAAGATCGGAAATAAAGTACGTAAAGGCATCGGCCGAACGAAAGGCACGAAAGAGAACCAGCACAGCAAAAATCAGCACGGCAACTACGATCGGCAGCCAAAGGAAATATGTCGATGCAGACCGAGCTGAAGCGTTTGGATCGAAGCGCTGCAGTAGCCAGTCGACATTCTGCAGGCACCACCAGATTGCCGGGGTAATCACTCCAGCAAGGCAGCCAATCAGAATCGAAAGCAACCAAATCTGCATCAGCGCAGCTTCGCTTTCTTACTCAACCGTCACGCTCTTGGCGAGGTTCCGGGGCTGATCCACATCGGTGCCTTTCTCGATCGCTACGTAATACGAGAAAAGCTGGAGCGAAAGCACCGAAAGGATGGGTAGCAAATCCTGGAAGGCGCTGCGCTCGATCGGTATTGTCGCGGCGGAAATCTCGGCGAGGCGCTTGTCGTCAGGGGAACAAAGGGAAAGGAGCGTTCCCTTCCTGGCCCTCACTTCTTCGATATTGCTCACGCTCTTGTCGTGCATGAGCCCGGAGCCATCAGGCGCGATCGCGAGCACGAGCATTTCGGGCTCTACCATCGCGATCGGGCCATGTTTGAGCTCGCCTGCGGGATAGCCCTCGGCGTGAACGTAAGCGATTTCTTTCAATTTCAGCGCGCCCTCAAGCGCGATCGGATAGTTCAGGCCGCGGCCGAGGAAAAGGAAGCCCTTCTTACCGGCGAACTTTTTCGCGAGTGCCTCGATTTTCTCGGGGTGCGCTAGCTGGAGACGCGCGGCTTCGGGAAGGTGTCCGATCGCTTCTACCAGGCGGCGCTCATTTTCACCATCGATCAGGCCACGACGCGCGGCAATGGCACCGGCGATCACGGCAAAGATCGCGAGCTGCGTGGTGAACGCCTTGGTACTGGCTACCCCTACTTCAATGCCAGCGTTCGTATAGAACACAGCATCGCATTCCCGCGGAATCGAGGAGTCACGCACGTTGCAGATCGCGAAAACTTTCATGCCCGCCTGTTTCATCAACTTTACCGCGGCGAGGGTATCGGCCGTTTCCCCGCTTTGGCTCACCACGAGCCCGAGGTCGGTCGGGCGAAGCACAGGTTCGCGATACCGGAACTCACTCGCTAGATCAGATCGGGAAGGCACGCGCGCGAGCTTCTCGAGAAGCTGCTGGCCGTACATCCCGGCATAGGCGGCGGTGCCACAAGCCACGACATGCAGCATCGTGGCAGAATCGAAGGCCTTCACGATTTCCTCATGGTCAGGGCGGCGAGCATCCCTCCCGGCGCGGGCGGAAACATAGGCTGAATCGAGGCGGAATCGGCCGCTCGCAAGATCCAGCCATGCCCCTACGGTGTCGGCGAGCGCGCGCGGCTGCTCAAAGATCTCTTTGAGCATGTAGTGCGCGTAGCCCTGTTTGTCGATACTATCCACATCCCAATCGATCTCGACCGTCTTGTAGGCTTTTTCTTTACCTTCCATGGTAAATACGCGCACCGCTTTAGTGGTGATCTCTGCGAGCTCGTTATCATCGAGGTAGTAGATCGTGCGCGTGGAGTCGAGGATCGCCGGAGCATCAGAGGCCACGAGGTTCTCGCCTTTACCAATCCCGATAACCAGCGGCGAACCATTTCTCGCAACCACGATGGTGCCCGGCATGCGCTCGTCCATCACCACGAATGCCGAAGCGCCCTGCACGCGGCGGAAAGAAACCCGCACGCTCTCGAGCAATCCCACGCCGCGCTCGCGCTCGGCGCTTACGAGGTGGCCAAACAGCTCGGAGTCGGTGTCGGAAAGGAGTTTCACGCCCTTGGCCCGCAGCTCTTCCCGGATCGCATGATGATTCTCGATGATACCATTGTGCACGATCGTGATCGGGCCGGAGCGGTGCGGGTGCGCGTTCACCTGATTAGCCTCGCCGTGAGTCGCCCAGCGGGTATGGCCCATCGCGAAGCCGGAGGGAAAATCGATCTCTCCCCAGATTTTTTTGAGCTCTTTCAGCTTACCCGGGGCCTTGATCACCTTGGTGGTGAACTTGCCGCCGCCGAGGTCCTGCAGGGCTGCGATGCCGGCAGAATCATAGCCGCGGTACTCGAGCCTGGCTAAGCCTTTATAGATAATGTCCTGAGCCGGACGGGGGCCAACGTAACCTACGATTCCGCACATGGATCACTTCTCCGCTTTTTCTTTGTCGCGCCCTGGGCGCTCCTTAGTCGTCTTTGAGTTCTGCTGATTTGCTTTTTGGGCCTTCATACGCCCACGCAATTTCTCGGCGTAGCCTTCTTTGTTTTCCTGCTTCACCCGTGCGATGCCAAGCGCTCCTTCGGGCACGTCGCGATTGATCACAGAGCCGGTGGCTACGTAAGAATCTTTTCCAATGGTGACCGGTGCCACGGCGCTCACGCCGCTACCGACGAAGGCGCCGTCGAGTATCGTAGTCACGTGCTTATTCACGCCGTCGTAATTGCAGGCGATGAAGCCGCAACCGATGTTCACGTCCTCGCCCACTTGGGCATCCCCCACGTAGGAAAGGTGGCTCACCTTGGAGTTCCGGCCGATCTTAGACTTTTTCACTTCCACGAAGTTGCCGATTTTGCTGCCTTCGCCCAGGTCAGCTCCCGGCCGCAGCCGCGCGAATGGTCCGGCGGAAGCGTCCTCGCGAAGAACCACATTTTCGAGGTGGCTGAATGCTTTTACGGAAGCGCACTTGCCAATTTTGGCGTCGATGAGCACGGAATTGCCCTCGAGCTTCGCACCCGCGGCGATGTTCGTGCTTCCGCGCAGCACAAGATTGGGGCCGAGCTCACAGCCCGGCTCGCAGGTCACAGTGCAATCCATCCAGAGAGTCTGCGGGGAGGCGATACGAACGCCATCACGCATCCATTTACGGGCGATGCGAAGGCGCAGCACTTCCTCCGCCTCCTGCAGCTGTACAAGATCGTTCACGCCGCTCATCTCTTCCGGAGCGATCGAAAATGCCGCGAGCTTTTTCTTCGCCTTGACCGCGAGCGCGATGATGTCGGTGAGGTAAAGCTCTCCGGTGAGCTGGCTGGCCTTGAGTTTCGGCAGAAGCTGCTCGAGGGTTTTGCGGCCCACGGCATAGAGGCCGCCATTCACAGTACGGATCTTCTTTTCTTTTGCGGAGGCTTCTTTTTCTTCAACAATCGCGCGCGGCGCGGCCGATTTTTTGTCGAGCACCACGCGCCCGTAGCCAAAGGGATCGCCCACTTCCATCGTGCCGAGGCTGAGATCAGCTTTGCACGCCCGGTGATTCTCGACGAAGGCTTGAATCGTTTCTGGCTTCAGAAGAGGGGCATCGCCGGCAAGAATCACCACGAGGTCTTCCGCCTTGCTCAGGTAAGGTAGTGCCACTTGCGCGGCGTGTCCGGTGCCCTTCTGTTCCTTTTGCCACACATCTTGGGTGGAAAGTCCCAGCGTGCCAAGCTCAGCTAGAACTTCATCCCTGCCGGTACCCACGATTACAAAATGACTTGATGCCCCAGCCGCGGCTGCGGAACCGAGCACGTGGGCGAGCAGGCTGCGTCCGCATACCTTATGTAAAACTTTGGGCAAAGCACTCTTCATGCGGGTGCCTTTGCCGGCCGCCAGCACTAGGCTCGAAAAACTTGGCTTCATGGGTAAAAGTTATTCGATTTCGGCGACTTATTCAATCTTTACGGTCCACCTTTGGTGGAACTTTTGCGCGCTTTCCGCCCATCGTATAGCCTACCTGCGGGCCAGGTTCCCGAAGGGAGCCGGAGGAAGGAAAGCCGCTCCCGATGTCTCGCCCCTTCGGCCCCCAAAGACCCGATCTGTTTGGAATTTCGCCCTTTTCAGCTCCCTGCGGCTTGTGTTACATCCCTTGGTCTACAGATTTTTTGCACGTTTACGGAGAAAAGGGAGCCTATGCCAAGTTACGAAACTACGGTGATCACCAAGTCGAGCGCCACGGAAGACCAGGTCAACGCGATCAAGGCGAAGGTTGAAGGGATCATCCAGCAGCACCAAGGCACGCTTGGAAACTACGAAGACTGGGGCACGCGCCGCCTTTCTTACGAGATCCAGAAGGAAAACCGCGGTCGCTACCTTTACTGGGCATTCACGGGCAATAACGCAACCGTGGCCGAGCTCGAGCGCAACTTCCGCATCAACGAGACGATCGTTCGTTTCCTCAGCATCCACCTTTCTAAAGAAGACGATCTCGAGATGATCAAGCGTCCAAGCGCGATGAAGCGCGTGAAGAAGCCTTCTGAAGAAGGCATGGAATCTCTCGACAGCTGATGGCGCTCCCAGATTGGGACGGATCGACAAACAGGGACCTTCCCGAACGCTCGGGTTCTTGGGCCTTTCAGATGGCGCTTTGCCTTCTGGGGCCCCTGTTTTTTCTATCCTACCTCGCTTCCATTTTGGCCCCCCTGCCCACCCTCTACCTACAGTTGGGTACGGCAAACACTCGCCGAGGGCGCACCTGGTCGCTCGCCGCTGTTTTCGTTGGACTCTTTCTCTGCTTTGCCGTGAAGGGCTGGTTCTGGGGGAGCCTTCTCTATTTTCTTTTCGCCGCCCTTCCCGCCTTTCTCATCGGGGAACTCCTCCTACGCAGAAAAGGCCCGGAGATGGCGATCTTGGGTGCCGTGTTCGCTGTTGCCCTCGCGACGACGGTTTGTGCCTGGGGCGTGGCGCGCTCCCGTGGACTCGAGCTGATTCCGGCTGTCCGACAGTCCACGGAAGCTTTCCTTAAGGAAAAGGCAGAGTTTCTCCTAAGTCAGAAAAAGAACGAAATCCCCGAAGAGACCCGCCTCGCCCTCGAGCAGCTTCGCGACAATCCGGCCCAGGAACTCGATACCATGCCCGGCATGGGGCTATTTACTCTGCTTTTGCTCTGTACCTTGCCGGTAGTTGCCCTGATTCGTTGGAACCCGAAAGGCTTCCTTCGGCGCACCGGCATTCCCCGGGATTTCTTAAGAAAATGGAAAAGCCCCGAATGGATGGTCTGGCCTGCCCTTTTCTGCGGCGCCTTCCATATTTTTGAGGTCGCCGTGCTGAGCGACCTGGCGAGAAACGCCCTGATTCCGATACTCCTCATTTACTTTTTCCATGGAATGAGTATTCTTGCGTTCTTCCTGGACTCACTGCGACTAAGGGGTCCGTTCCGCGTAGTTTTCTACGGGGCGGCTATCCTGTTTTTGATCCCGATGGTTGTGAGCTTCGGATTTTTTGATCTCTGGTTTAACTTTCGCAGCCGGAACAGGCCGGGCGCGGATACGGACAGAGACAACAGAGACACTGGTAAAGATTTAGATAACGAGGAAAAATAGTTATGAACGTTATTTTGAGAGAGAACGTAGAGAATCTGGGCACCATCGGCGACAACGTGAAAGTTAGCCCGGGTTACTTCCGTAACTATCTTCAGCCGAAGAAGCTGGCCGTTCATGCCGACGAGAACAATCTCGCCCAGGTAGAGCACCAGAAACGCGCCCTCACCAAGAAGCTGGCTGCGATGCGCTCCGAGAAAGAAGGGCTCAAAGCCCAGCTCGAAGCCTTGCAGATCGTGATCCGCCGCAAGGCCGGTGAAAATTCCAAACTTTTCGGCTCAATCACCAACCAGGACATCGCCGAAGCGATCGAAGCCCAAGGTGTGAAGATCGACCGCAAGCAGCTCGAGATGGAAGGCGCAATTAAAAAACTCGGCTCCTTCAAGATTCCCGTGCGCCTGATGGAAAGCATCACCGCCGAGCTGAACCTTTCGATTGTAGCCGACGTAGAGTAAATCGCTCGCTCTTCACGCTGCGCTTTTATTTTTTAAGACTTATCTATTTCTTTGAAACACCTGCCCTATACGGCGGGTGTTTTTTATTCGGGATCCATACTGTTCCCGCTCTCATCTGAAAATTTGCCGTTGCGCCGTCTCGCTATCGCGCGTTCCGTGCAATTGTTCAGCAACTTAAGGTTGTGGACGAATTGTGGGAAATTTTCGACGCAAGAAAATGGCGTTCGCTGAATAAATTCCACCCCAGGAAGAAGCCTGCAAATCCAGTGACCTTCGGGCGGAGAAAATTTTTTTCTATTCATCTCGCGCATGTATTCAGTCAGTGAAAAATTGCGCGCAAGTTTGGAAATTTAGCAGCGCGATAACCAACCCGAATCTGCTAAGATCTGTAGATCGGCGCAGAGATTCTCTGGAAATATTTCGCCGGAATATCCATAGGAGGGGGCACCTTGGATTACGACCCACGCAGCGCGGACGAAAATAAAAACAGGCGAGACGCTGGCGGTTCTTCTGCCTTCTTTGGTGGAAGCAAGTTCCCGCAGAAGCAGAACGCCGGAGCCAATTCCATGGCGGCGGGCCGAGTGCCTCCGCATAACATTGAAGCCGAAATGAATGTTCTCGGCGGGATCCTTCTCGATAACCGCGCGCTCGACTCTGTATTCGAAACTGGCGTGCTGGCCGACGACTTTTACAAAGAGAGCCACCAGAAGATTTTTGAAGCCATTTACCAGCTTCACCGCCGCGGCCAACCCGCCGATGCGATTACTCTCCGCAACCTCCTCGCATCGGCTGGCACTCTCGAACAGGTGGGAGGCGCCGCCTACATCGGCGAGCTCGTGGAGAGCGACTACTCGGTGGTGAACGTGCCCGCCTATGCACTGATTGTGAAAGAAAAGAGCACGGAGCGTAAAATTATCTCCGTTTGCTCCGAACAGGCGCACAAAGCCTATGAGGGAGTGGAAGACCACAATGCTTACCGCGAAGAGACTGAAAAGCGGATCTTAGAGGCCGCGGCCGACCAGAAAAAGAATACGATGGTCGCCCTCGGAATCACGCTCCAGAACGTGTTTACCCATCTCCAAGACACGGCTTCCCGCGATACAAAGATCATCGGCGTGCCAAGCGGCTTTGCCGATCTGGACAAAGAGACCATGGGCTGGCACAAAGGCCAGCTGATTATCATCGCCGCCCGCCCCGGTATGGGAAAAACTTCCTTCATGCTGAATACGGCCCTTCACGCCGCGCTAAAAGGGAACACAAGCGTGGCGGTGTTCTCGATGGAAATGACCCGCGACGAGTTGGCTATGCGCCTTCTTTCGATGGAAGCGCGTGTAGACGCCGGCCGCTTGAAAAACGCTTCCCGCCTCCAGGAAGCCGACTGGAAACACTTGCAACGCGCTGCCGGCGAGATGCACGACGCACAGCTTTACTTGGATGATACGCCCGCGCTGAATCTCCTCGAGATCAAAGCACGCGCGCGCCGGATCAAAAGCCAGCACGGCCTGGGTCTGGTGGTGGTGGACTACCTCCAGCTCATGCGTGGCCTCGGCGGCAAGGGCAATAGCTATAACCGCGAACAGGAAATCGCCGAAATTTCTCGCGGTCTCAAAGCCATGGCGAAAGAACTCGAAGTTCCCGTGATCTCCGCCTCCCAGCTCAGCCGGGACGTGGAAAAGCGCGGCGATAAGAGCAAGCCGAAACTCTCCGACCTCCGGGAATCGGGCGCCATCGAACAGGACGCCGACATCGTGATGTTCATCCACCGCGATAAGGAAAATCCCGAAATGCAGCGGGAAGCCGAGATCATCATCGGCAAGCACCGTTCCGGAAATACGGGCGAGATCAAACTCGCGTGGCATGGCCAGTTCACCACGTTCAAAGACTTCAACTATGGCGGTGACCCTGGAGGCCCTCCCGGCAAGAACAACGTGGACATTTTTTAGGCTAAATTCTTTTGAATTTCGGGCACTTGCATTCTTAACCCTCAAGCCCATTTGGGCGATAAAGCCCTTAGGGGAACATGGGGGGACACATGCAAATCCAGATTCTGGGAGCGCTCGCGCTCTTAGTGCTATCGACCAATGCCTTCGCGGAAGGAAAATTCTGCGAGAAGCCCGATTACCTTGTGCGCGCGCCTGCGTCGCTGCCTAGCTTTAACCTAGATGGCCTGCTAACTCGCCAGGAAAAAGAAAAGGCTGGAACTCTCGAGGAGCTCTTCAAGAAACCCGGCCCCTTCGGCCACAGCGAACTCGGCTTTCGCCACCTTGCCCGTGTGTTCGGCTACCAGGGTGACTTCGCGAAGCCAGGCGAAGTAGACCTCTGGATTCTGAAACGGGAAGCCACGAATTCACAGTTCAAAGGCAGCTACAACCTCTGGAAGAAATGGGTGCGAGAGCCGGAGAACGCGCTCAAGCCCCGGCACCCGGAGCCAGAGTTCACGTCTTTCTTTGCGCAACCCAAAGACGCCGTGGAGTTTTCCAGCTGCCTCAGCACCGAGCTCTCCCGGCTGCGCTGCGAGAACTATATCGGCCGCGCGATCGAGCCCAATTCGAGGGTGTACTACGGAAACGAAAAGAGCCGCTCACCCTGCTCCATTCACTACATGGGAGGAAAGCTAAGCAAGGAAGTTCCCGACACGATGGAAGTTTCGGCCACGCGAACTTATACAGACGACAATGGGTACGTGGTCACCGAGAAAAAAGCCTGGAAGTTTGACTACAGAGCCTATACTGCGGGCTCAGCTAAAAGCGCTACAGGCCTAGAGCAAGGAACCCAGGGTGCCCCTACGGCAAAGTAATGCTACTCGTCTTCGTCGTTCGCGCCCCGTAGCTCTTCAAATTCCTTCGCCGAGATTTTTGTCTCTAGCTCCTCGAGGCGAGCCTCGAGCTTTTCCACGTCTTCCCGGAGTGCGAAGCCCATGGCGGTAATCAGCTCAAAAAGCTGAGGCTTGATTGCGTCGACTCGGAAATTTTTCGTAGCGCCACTGGCGACGGCGCCGGCGAGGCCAAAGAGCGCCATCGCGTTCGCCATTCCTTCTTCCTTCAGCGTATGGAGAAGTGAAAGAGGCTCGCGCACCTGATCCACTACTCTAGACATCCGATCTTTGGTGTGTGTAGGGGCGGGGCGGCGAGGGGACTTTTTTTTGCTTTTCTTGGCCATGGACTTCCTACTTGTTCTGGAACTATTTGGGCGTGAGCTTGTGGCAGGCTTCTTTGTATTTTTTTACACCTTCCGCGAGCGACTTGGCGAGACTCTCCTGAAAAATTTTCTCTCCCATAATTTTGCGGTCACGGGGGTTAGAAAGATAGCCGATTTCCACCAGGATCGCGGGCATTGGCGCACGGTTTAACACGTAAAACGGTGCCTGCCTCACTCCGCGGTTCTTCCAGTCGCCGGAGATCTTCTTGCTGCGAAATAGCTCGTGCAAGTTCTCCACGATGGCGCCCTGCACGTAAGAGGCGAGATAGGCGGAGTCCTGCAGGTAAGAAGTTTGCTCCATGTCCCAAAGAATGTCTTGCACGGCGCTTTCCTTGTTCGTGGCTTCTGAAGCGATCGAGTTCTCGAGCAAGGCCAGCTTGCGTGCTTCGGCATCGGTGGCTTCCTGGCTAAGGATATAGGTTTCAGTTCCCTGGGCAGAAGTGGATGGGGAAGAGTTTACGTGGATACTGATGAAGAGGTCGGCCTTCCACTCCTTGGCAAGCTTTGGCCTGATCTCGAGAGGGAGAAACACGTCTCGGGTGCGGGAAAAACTCACCGTGAAGCCGCGGCGGCGCAGCTCGTCGGCGGCGAGGCGGGAGAATTTGAGCGTGATGTCTTTTTCGCGAATCGAGCCACTTTTGGTTCCCAGGTCTTCCCCTCCGTGACCAGGATCGATAAAGATCCTCTTTACGGGCCGCTCCGAAAGACAGCTCGAAACCGCGGAGCGTCCCCGCACTCGGGCAAGCTCCTCTTCGATCTCGGCCCTTTCTATTTTGGGTACAGCGGGAAGCAAAGCGCGTTCGCTGCTCTCGAGCGACAGAAGAACTTTTCCTCCCCGAGCTATCGGCGCCTGGGGCAGCGCAAGGAACTTTCCGCCCTGAAGGGCGTAGGGCGAGCTCAGAAGAAAGATCACAGGAGGCTGCCCCTTACGCTCCAGGAGTATCCGGCCTGTACCGTTGTCTACGAAGGGGGTAAAACCAGTGCTTTTGCCCCAGTCATCAATGGAAAGATAGGGTGTCTTTTCGATGATCACCCAAGGCAGCTCAGCCGCGAGGCTATTCGCAGAACCCGCGCAGGCGGCAAGGAGAAGAAATGGCAATCGCATCTCCTTCTAGGTTAGCCCAAATTTCCACCTCCGGCGACCGACTTTGACAGGAGGCAAAAAACCGTCTAATCCAAGGAAATGCGCTTTGAGCTACACTCCACCAACGACGGAAGCCTCACGGTGCTCGACCATGAGGTGGGGGAATGTTTCAAGAGCCGCCACGCCGCGCGCACCGAGGCGGAATATGTTTTTTACACACCAGGGGTGCTCGAAAATCCTCTTTATGGCGTTGCCGAACCATTTCGAATTCTGGAACTTGGCTTCGGTCTCGGCACCAATTTTCTTCACTGCCAACAACGAGGCTTCCGCGGTGAATTTACCACGATCGAGCGAGACCTCTCCGGGATCCGCTTTTATCTCGCCCAGGAACCTCAGGCCGAGCTAGCAGCTTTCGCTGCGCAGAAGTCCTTCGCGCAAGGCCACTTCAGCGCACGCCTCTTAGAAGAGGATTTCCTCACAGCCCTACCCGCCCTCGGAGCTAACGGCTACCGTGCGCACGCGATTTTCTTCGACCCGTTCTCGCCGAAAGCCAATCCCGCCTGCTGGACGCCTGACTTTTTCCGCCTCGCAGCGAGCCTGCTCGTGCCCGGGGGACGCCTCGTGACTTACTCCGTAAGCCGGGGGGCCAAAGACGGAGCCGCCTCCTCAGGCCTGCTCGTTGAGAAACGTAAGCTTCCAGGCAGTCTTAAAAAGCGTTCCGCGCTGCTCGCATTGAAGCCCAACTCTTAGTAGGCTACCTGCATGCCCTTAAGCGCCAGCCAGCAGAAATCACGCAGACTCCGCATGGCGGGAGGCCTGATCTCGCTTGGGGTCGGCATCGGCGTGATGTGCCTGAAGTTCTTCGCCTTTCGCCTCACCCATTCCACCGCTCTATTGTCGGACGCGCTGGAAAGCGTAGTGAATGTTTCTGCAGCGAGCTTTGCCGTTTGGGCGATTCGCGCGGCTGAAGATCCGCCCGATGAGGAACATCCCTACGGTCACGGCAAAATCGAATTCGTGACGGCTGTGTTCGAGGGAGGCCTGATTTCCTTCGCCGCGCTGCTGATCGCTTTTGAAAGTGTGCAAAGCTTGCTCCGCGGTGCCGTGATGCCGAACCTTGAGCAGGGGCTCTGGGTGGTGATCGCCGCCGGCGGAATCAATGGCCTGCTGGGAATCGTTTTGCTCACGATCGGACGCGAAACCAATTCGATGGCACTGGTGGCGGATGGAAAGCATGTGCTCTCCGACTTTTTCACTACCGCCGGGATTCTACTGGGCCTTGGAGTAGCGAGATGGACAGGAATCGCCTGGATCGATCCCGCGATCGCGCTGCTCATGGCTGGAGTTCTCGCCTATACCGGGATTCCGCTCGTGCGTACTGCCATCAACGGACTCATCGACGCCGCAGATCCCGCGCTACTCAATAAAATTCTCGGCTCGCTTGAGCGCAATCGAGATTCGGGCATCATCCGGCTGCATCACGTGCGCGCGATGAGAAACGGCAGAAGAATTCATGTCGACGGCCACATCGTGATCCCCGAGTTCTGGAGCATCGAGCAAGGACACGATCTGGTGGAGAAGTACGAAAAAAGAGTCGTGGGCGACAGCATTCCGGAAGGCGAGCTCGAGTTCCATCTTGATCCGTGCCGCCGCGCCTACTGCCCAAGCTGCGACCTGGCCGATTGCCCAATTCGCCGCAACCCATTCGTGAGCCGCCCCCCCTTTACTCTGGTAGAAATCGTAAGCCCCCTTGGCGTACACGAAAGGCCGGAGCACTCATGAGAGCAGGCCTGGGCCTGCTTCTCTTCCTCGCCTGTTTTTACAAGCTCACCCTGAGCGCGGCGCTCGAGGAACTCGGCGGCGACGAGACGACCGATATCGCGGGTAGCTATGACCAGAGTTTCGGCGACTTGCTCTTGCACGGCCCGCACATGGAGCTAAACACGAGCCCATTGCACTACCTGTTGGGCCGGGCGTGGATTAACTCCTGGAACCGGGCACCGCAACTTCACTGGGATTCCCGCATTTTCTTTCGCGTTCTGCCGATGGCCTGGTGGAGTCTACTCGCCGTAGTACTTTTCCTGTTTCTCCTCCGCCTTCTCGAAAAATTTAAATGGCGGCCCGAAATCAGCTATGTGGCCGCCTTTTCCGCCTCGATCTTTCTTTTCTCCCGGCACTTTCCCACCTACTACGCGATCCTCTCCCGCCCTTATTCTCTTTGGCTGCTGCTCACGTTCCTGCACCTGCTCGCGTTCCTTCGCCTTTATGAAAAAAACTGCTCGCGCAAGGATAAGTATGCTTTCTTGGCACTCTGCCTCGCGCTTCCGTTCACGGCGTTCGTATCGGCGGCGCAGGTGGCGGTGGCAATGGCAGTGCTTTTCATTTTCCCGCCCGGAGGCAGAGCCCGCAGCTTCTTTGGTTCCGGGGCACCATTGCTTTGCTCGGCCCTGATCGGCGGTTGGTATCTCCTGCAGTTGAGGCCCGGAAACGCGGGCGGGTCGAGGATCGATGGAGTGCTCATGGCATTTCTCGATATCCTCGCCGTGAGCACTCAGCCCTACACCAGTAGTTTCTTCGCGGAACGAAACCTCGATGCGAACTGGGCCACGGCATCAGGATTTAATCGACTGTGGGCTTTCGTGGTAATTATAATTCCGGCCTATTCCTGGTGGCGCCGGCCGATGCTCCGTCCATTTCTTGCGTTTGCCTACGTCTTGATTATTTCACTCGGAGCGATTGCGCTCGTGCTGGCGCTAAAGGGCCAGGTGATCGGGCATTCCCGCTACTTGCTTTTCCTGTTTCCTTTTTTTACAGGCCTTCTTTTCATTTCCGTCTATGAGCTCGCCTCTCTGGCCAGTAAGGCAAAAGCCACGCCCATCCTGCTGACCGGTCTATCCGCGATTCTCGCGGCACAAGCCGTGAATATTGCTGTAACAGACGTGCGCGGCAATCTCTCTCACCACTCCGACCTGCTCACGCGCTCCTTTTACTGGCAAACCCCAAAAGAGAGCTGCCCCGCCAACCTCGCATTCTTGCGCAACGGCAAACAGGGAATCGAAACGGAGTCTTTGCTGGCCCTTTGCCGGCCGTGATAGAGAGAGAAATGCCCGTGCCGAGCCTTCATTACGAGATCCTGGTCGACAAACTCGAGAATCCCCGCAAATGTACGATCCAGCCACTGCGAGGCCGCTCCGACTTTTCCTTCCGATATTTTTCCGGAAACAAACTGATCGAGCCCCTCACCGCAGCCTGCCTGCTGCACATCGACGGTGAGTGCCTCACTACGATCTCCCGCGGCTCTCTCCCTTCCCTCTCCCTGATCGACTGCACCTGGAAAAAAGTTCCGGGCGTGTTGCAGCGCCTCGCAAAACCCCTGCCCCGCCTCGTGCGCATGCCCGACGGCTTCGTTACCGCCTACGCGAGAAAAAACAAGCAGGGCCTCGACCCTGATGGCGGTCTTGCCACAATCGAGGCCCTGTTCATCGCCGCCGCGTTCATGGGCTGCTGGGACCCGACACTTCTCGATACTTATTATTTCAAAAAAGAATTTCTGGAGCTGAACGAACGGCTCTGGAAGAAATACGAGCTGGGGGCTTATGCCAGATAAACTCCAAAAAGGAACGATTGTGATCACCGGCGCCACGAGCGGCTTTGGCGAAGCCACCGCCCGCCTGCTCGCCGCAAAGTGGCCGCATTGCACGCTCTGGCTTACTGGCCGCAGGCAAGAACGGCTTGAGGCGCTAGTGAAAGAAGTCGGCGCCGACCGAGCCCGCGGCTTCGCATTCGATATCCGCGATCGCAGTGCAGTGGAAAAGTTCGCCAAAAGCCCCGGCTGTGAAGGCATCACCGTTCTCATCAATAACGCCGGCCTCGCCGCCGGCATGGATAATTTCCAGGACGCATCGGTGGACGACTGGGAACAGATGATCGACACGAATATCAAAGGCCTGCTCTACATAACCCGGGCGCTTCTGCCGGGGATGGTATCGCGTAAACTCGGGCATATTGTGAACCTGGGCTCGATTGCAGGCCACACCGTTTACCCTAAAGGCAATGTGTACGCGGCCACCAAATTCGCCGTGCGTGCGCTGAATGAATCCATGCGTATCGACACGCTCGGCAGCAATGTGCGCGTAACCTCGATCGACCCAGGGATGGCGGATACGGAGTTTTCCTCTGTTCGCTTCAAGGGCGACGAAGTAAAAGCGGGCGCAGTCTACAAAGGAATCGAGCCACTGCAAGCCAACGACATCGCCGAGAGTATTCTCTGGAGCCTTGAACGGCCCGCACACGTGAACATCCAGGAGATTATTATCATGCCGACCAATCAGGCCACGCCGAGAGACGTGCACCGAACCTGAGGGCCTGGCGCTTAGCTTTACCCGTAGAATCATGCCACCTTCTTCGCCCAAAGCCGCGAATGAACGACAAGTCATTGAAATCATGATCATTTTCCAATAATTAGATATCTCGCTTGATTCAAGTAAGGTGCTACTACAGCCGATAAGCTTTCACATGCTTTTCCCGAGGGGAATTGAAGACATGCGGGGGAGACGTCGTGAATTTTCGAAAGCTAACCGCCTTACTCATGCTCACCGCTTTTGTGAGCAGCCTTGCTGCTCCGGCAACGTTCGCGAGTAGGACTCCTGATCAGGCGGAAACCCAAACTGCCGCCAAAAAAGATCGACGCGCCAAGGTAAATTTCAGCAAGTACGGCGGGTACATCGTTTTTGACCAAGACAAAAAGCCCGTATGTGGAATGTCTCCCTTCGGGGCAATCGGAATGGAAAAATGCGATTCCCGGCCAGAAATCATGGCGATGGTACATCAAACCAAACCAAGATATGCGGTTGTAACGCTTAAGGGAGAAAAGACGGCTGAAATTGTTACGACAGTCGTTGGGATGAGTTTAGCGCTACTTGCGGTGGGAGCTTTCTGTGGAAGCGCGGGATACATCACGGGCATTATCGTCAAAGAGAAAAATGACGTCGTCATTGTAGCACCCGGACACTACGAAAGAGCCGGGACCAATGCTGTGTTCGGTTTTGTGGCGTCCTGGAGCCCAGCCAAGACGCTTATACGTCTTGCGGCACCAGCATTGGGCGCAGCCACAACTGCTCTCTCGGCGGTGCCCCTGGGAGGCGCCGTTTGCGCGGCGTCAGCTGGAGCTGGATACGCTGTACACCATTTCTTCTTCGCCGATAAAAATGACCCTGGCCCCACTCAGTAATGATAAGCGCAATATCCATGAAAGTTCCCAATCTGAAAATTTACTTTTTTCTGATGGCACTGCGCCGATGGCAGCCATTTGCAGCCTTTCTCCTGGTGGTATCACCGCAAGTTTCCGTAGCGGCGGAAGGCGGAAGCTGGCAACAAAACTGGGATGCGTGTCGCGACTTCCGCGGCTTAACATTTCAGTGGAATGGTTCAGAAATTAAAGAGCTCTATCAACAAGGCATGCTCTGGGAAAAAAAGGTAAGCAAAGAAATATCAGAAATCAGCGATGTAGCGCAGACTACTTGCAAGGCCTGGGCTGAAAATCCCAATGGTGACGTTCCCCTCAAGGAATTTATCCGCAGATTCACGGAAATCTCAAAATCCGCGCTTCTACTCAAGCAGGAAGCCACCGAAAAACTTTCACCCGGCCTCACCTCTTGGTGGAAAAATGAGTCTTCCGGATTGGCCATTTTTGGCTTCAAGTTCGAAAGTTATCGCTGCGGCCGAGCCGTAATCAATACCCAAAAAAGCGTGAAAGCCGACCTTCTGCGAATCGAACAGAAATTCGACGCACTGAAAAATCAGTGCCCCGCGGCTGCGGATGAACTCATCGCTAAGGCAAAAGTCACCGGCCCAAATTCAGAAAAATTTGGCTACGGAAATGGCGGCCCCGCCAGGACACCTTCCGGAACCAGTGAAAAAGGGCACTCTGACATCACGGGAACCAAGCCGCCTCCCCCAAGAGAACCCAAGCCATGATCAGGCAATTCAAATGGAACGCACCTTTAGCGCTCATTTTCGTGGTTTTTTTTGGAAGCCACTGCACCGGATTCGCGCAGGTTTTTCCTGAAGGCAGCTGCATAAAATATGTTTATGCAGACCTCAGGAAGGTAAATGAAGTTCTAGTTCCCGTTTTCGCTTGCACCAATATCGTTAGGAGAAAAGCCCAAGGTTGCTTGCAGATCGGCTCGATCGACATGAAAAAGTTCCACCAAGAAAGAGACGAAGCTCTGAAAAAAATGTGGGCGTTTTTCCAGGGCATGGCGGCGGGCAGGGCCTGCAAGATCGGCGTTACGGTTTTACCCCTTTTTCTGAAGCCACTCGGAATGGGAGGGGCAGTGGGAGCGGTTACTGGCGTTGACGGCGTCGCAACCGAAGACAAAATAACAAGAAATGCTCGGAAAAAAGTACTAAACGGAACCAGGGTGCCAGGAACCCTACCCGAGCCGGGAGACATCAAGCCCACCGCGGTGGATAGTTTCTGCGCAGGGGTAAAGCTCAGGATCACTGGCAAGACTAAGCCCAGCGACATCAATGGAATAGACGCATACAACATGGGCTTCGATGCCTATCTTTACAACTGGACCCACTCGGCCGCCGCCAATGCGATGCTTGTCGGAGACAGATCAGCCATAGAAAAAATGTATCCCGCGGGCCGAGAGAGAGAGGCCGCCCTCAAGGAATTTACCGATCGTATCAAAGCAGAAAAAGCAAAGCAGGAGGCCATCCTTGCGACGGTATTCCATAAAGCCAATGAATTTTATAAATTTATGCAGGAGGATTCCGAGATTCCCTTTGGTTACGGCCCGGATGTTTCCGCTGATGATCTGAAATGCATCGCCAATCCTGCCAAGTTCACGGAGCTGAAGGCTAGGCTATGCCAGCTCGCGAAATCGACGGCGGTGGTGGATGGATTCAAACCGGGAGACCTCTTCAACCTGCCTGCGGGCCGGGTTCAGCAAATCGAAAACGCGGAAGAAAGAGCAAGACAACTCGTGAAAGAAAACTGCCCAAATGAAGTCGCCGGAGTGGCGCCCGCAATTCAAAAATCCAAATCGGAAATTCAGCCAAGTCCTGAATATCCCTGACAGAAATCATCTCCCCCCGGGCGCTCCAGTGTTCTCGATGGCCCACTATGTCTCATCTTTACTGACATCCCCTAACAGGTAGTCAATTATTTGACTCCGGTACCGACAGGTATGCATGAAAACTTACCTGTTCCTATTTCTGGCCCTATCCGCAATCACCACTGAAGACGCCCAGGCCTTCGGCAAAAAGCCGGTTCAGGTTCCTGAACCTACGCCCGCCCCGAAGCCGACTCCGAAACCCAAGCCGAAGCCAACTCCCATCCCAACGCCCACTCCGGCGCCGGGCCTCGAAGCCACCTGCCCGCTTCCTGGAACCGTGCAGGCCGTAGACCTCTCCATGCCCGTGGACCAAAAGTTTCTCGATGCGATGAAGAAGCTCAAAGTCACCACCGTGATTCGTTACTACGACCACACCAATGAAACCATTCGCGGTAAAACCCTGCTGCCCGCAGAAACCGACCTGCTCGCGCGTAACGGCTTCGACGTGATGGTCGTGTTCCAGCATAACAACAGCAGTATTAAATCTTTCACCGCTGCGCGTGGCGCCAGCGACGCAAAACGCTCCCTAGTGCTCGCCGACCTAAATAGCCAGGCCCTCGGCAGCGCCATCTACTTCGGGGTAGACGGTAGCTGGAGTTCTGCTGCTGATCTCACTAAAATCAAGACTTACTTCGACAAAGCCGCCCCGATCATCCGTGGTGGCGGATTCAAGGTGGGGGCCTACGGCAGTGGCAATACCTGCACTGAGCTGCTTAAGACCGGCAATATCGACTTTTGCTGGCTGGCAAACGCTAAGGGCTGGCCCGGCTACTCTGCGTTCTTCGCCTCCAATAAGTGGACGATGGCGCAAGGCCTGCCGAAGATATGCGGTGGCAAAGAAGTCGACTTTGACGTGGTAAACGCCAGTCTACGTGATCTCGGCCAGTTCCGCCCCTAGCACGAGACTAATTTACCTACTGCGCGGAAAAGAAATCCACGAATTTCGAAATTGCCTGGTCTCGCAGGGAGTCCGACTCCATCGGGATTTCGTGATAGGCGCCGCCAATTTTTTCGATTCGGCAGCTTTTCACGAAAGAGCAGAACTCGTTCTGGCCTTCGTTATCTACAATAGAGTCATGCTCCGCCTGCAGGATCAGCAATGGCACGGAGATTCTCGCGGCGTTCTTTTCACGGCGGAGTTCTTTGTCAGCCTTCGCTGCTTCGCTCACCCACTGCACGGTAGGGCCGCCAACCTGAACGGTATTCCACTTGGCGTGGATCATATCTGTGAGGCCGTGGCGAGCTTCGCTATGAGTAAAGGAATTTCCCCGAAACGGTGTGCCCGGCAAGAACGGCCCTTTGCCGGGAGCGAAGTCGTCGCAACGAGGGCCGAACGGCGTATGGCAAGCGAGCCAGGTTTCACGAATCACGCTGTCTTCCGTCCTGGTTCCGGGATACGCAATTTTCAACATCGGCGCGCTCATCGCCGCTTTTTGAAAAGGGCTGTTTGCACCCACGTTCTCTAGGTAAACGGTCGCGATCGCGCCACCCATTGAGTGGGCGAGCAGACTCATCTGGTGACCGCGGCAGGCGGGATCCTGGAGCACGATATCGTTCACGAATATTTCGAAGTCGTCGGCATAGTCGGAGAACTTTTCGACGTGATTTTTGTTCTTATCGGCGAGAAGACGCTCGGAAAAGCCCTGGCCTCGGTGGTCGATCGCGTATACGGGCGAGAAGCCGCTCCGCACGAGATCTTGTGCGACCTCGATGTATTTCAGTGCAGGCTCACTCCGGCCAGGCGAAACCACGACACAGCCTTTGGCTCCGGCCTCAGCTCCGAACTTTACAAAGCTAATCGTCTTGCTCCCGACTCCTGAAAACGTAGCGAGCGAGAAAAAGCCCGAGCGGTTCTCGAGCAGTTCTTTCACTCTTTCCCGGAAACTCGCTTCCGGAAGCGCATAGGCAGTGGCGCCTAAAAGAGCAAAAGAAGCGGCAATAGTCAGAAAGAGAACAAGTGACTTCATAGAAGGAATGCTCCGGCTAAGGGTCAACTTGTCGAGAACTCCGTCTTACCATAACGCAAAGCATCATTAAAGCTAAGAACAGAAAACGCATAGGCGCCTAAATATCTGTATTTATGGCATTTTTCAAACGCCACCCGATTCTAAACAAATTTTTTCTCTCAGAACAGCGGGTAAACAAAGGGCGATAGCACCGGCGAAAAGGCGAGGAACGAGAACACCATCGCGAGCACAAATACGACGAAGGCAAGCAGGAAAGAAGCCATGATCCGCTGACGCCTGAAAGTGCGGAAAAGCTCTTTAAGCTCGTGCTTCACGATCCAAACCAAAGCGAGCTTCGGGCGCGGCATTTTAGATCTCCTCTTTCACGAGCACGGTTCCATTGAGCACAAGCACGTCCATATCCGTGCGGAGAAACATCAGCAGCGCATTGACGGGCGACGCCACGATCGGCATCCCGCTTTCGTTGAACGAAGTATTGAGCAAGGCGCCAAGGCCCTTGCGCGCTTTGAATTCGCCGAGCAGGCGGTGCAGGCGAGGGTTCAGCTCTTCAGTGCACACGTGCGGCCTCGTGGTTCCATCTACGTGTATCGCGGCCCGCAGCTGGGCGCGCACGGAGCCATCTACCTCGCTTGACGACTGCATCCAGCGAGCGGCGAGGGAATGGGCGCTCTTTCGCCGGCCGAAAACGCGCTCCAGCTCATCAGACGCCACAGAGCACGCGTAGGGCCGGAACGATGCTCGTCGTTTCACGCGCGCGCTGATCCGCCGCGCAGTCGCGACATTCGAGGGATCCGCCAAGATTGATCGATTGCCGAGAGCCCGCGGCCCAGCCTCGAATCTATCCTGGAGCCAGCCCACGATCTTGCCGCCCGCGAGGGCCTCGGCGGCAAAAACCACGGCAGCGTCGAAGTCGCGCTTTACGGCGACCTTCACGTGCCCGGCAGAAGGCAGAAGAGGGAGTATAGCGAGCACGTCTTCTTCGTCGTAACTTTCGCCCTGGTAAGGGCTGAAATCCTGATCCGGCTCTCCTGAACCGGCCGCTCGGAAATGCTGGAAGAGCGCCGCGCCGGCCGCCCCTCCTCCGTCGCCTGGATCCGGCGGCACGTAGAGCTCGTCGAAGATTCCGGAGTCGGCGAGCTTCCCGACCGCCACACAGTTGAGTGCGACACCGCCCGAAAGGCAGAGTTTGGGCAGGCCCGTGCTGCTCCGTAGGCTGGCAGCGAGCGATAGGATCGTCTCCTCGAGCACCAACTGAATGCTGGCGGCGATATCCGCGTAGCGCTGCACCTCGGTGGGCACCGCAGGCTGCGCGGCAGGGTCTTTCAGGCAATCAAAAGGCAATACTTCGCTGTGGGCGCGAGGTTCGCCAAAAATGCCAGTGAACTTTCGTGTGATCGGGAGCGAGTCGTCGCGAGTGAAATCAAAGTAGGAAACGTCGATCTCGTAGCCGCCGTCGCCAGTTAGGCGGATAATTTTGCGGATCTCTGCGGCGAAACGAGGCTGGCCAAATGCCGCCAGCGCCATAGTGCTGCATTCGCCGTCGTTCACCTTGAATCCGAGAAAACCGGTGAACGCGGAGTACACAAGGCCCAGGGAATGAGGAAAGGGAACGATGCCTACCGGCAAGATTTTTTTCTGCCGCCGGTGGCCGGTGAAGAACCCGCTGCACATCCACTCGCCAGCTGCGTCGAGGGTCATGATCGCGGCTTCGTCAAAGGGGGAAGTAAGAAAAGAATGGGCGGCGTGGCTGCAATGGTGGGGAACGTAAATGATCTTGTTGGGGTGAACGTCAAGAGCAGCGCTGATTCGGTTGCGCACCCAGAAGCCACCGGTGATAGCCTCTCGCATCGACTTGAGGAATGTGGGCAGCGAAAAAGGAAATCGCGCAAATGAAGAGGAGAGCGTGCGACTGAATTTTTCATTCGGGTTCTCGTGGTAGGCGATGCAGTCTAGCTCTTCGGCGGAAAGCCCTGCTCTCTTCAGGCAGAACTCGGCCGCGAGCACCGGAAAATTGGGGTCGTGCTTTTGCAAGGTGAAACGTTCTTCGGCAGCAGCGGCTATGAGCTTGCCGTCGACCACGAGGGCGGCCGAGGCATCATGGTAGTTGGAAGAGAGCCCGAGGATCTTCATCAGCCCTGCTCCAATTGCCGGCGGAGGATCTCGAGCTGCTCCTGCCGGCTGAGCACAAGCCGCCGGCGAAAGAGGGCAACAAACGGAGCACCGATTAAGAAATAGACCAGTGTCAGTTGTACCGAGAGCATGAAATTGCCGAGAACCTGGGTGAAGCTCACATATCGCTTCCAGGCATGCGCCAGTCTCTTACGAAAAATAAGGCGCCTCAGGCGGCCCGCATCGGCGCCCGCGTATCCGAGCATCATCGCCCAGGAAACTTCCTCGTGCCCTTCTTCGTCTTTTTTGATCCGCTGAAAGAGCTCGCGGATCGGCAGGTCCAGGTTCGCCTCGGCATAAACGAGGAAGTCTTCGTTGATCTCGCTCTCGCCCACGTATACCTGCGCGAGAAACTCAAGGAGCGCGTCCGGCGAATTGTCCTTCCGCAGAATACATTCCCGTGCGAAGGCCACGCGGTTCAAAGGGGCGTTGCTGTAAGAGGCGAGGAGATCGGCGAACATCCGCGCGTGATAGAACTCTTCTAGCGAATGCTGAAAGAGCTCTGCTTTGGTCGCCGGGCTGCTCACGCGGTCGAGGGTGTAAAGGCTCTGCCACCCGCTGTCGAGCTCCGTATCAGAGAACTCCTGCAAGGCCGCGAATTTTCGTTTCTCCGAAAATTGCCAGATGAGCGGTGTCAGGAGCCTGATCAGGAGGTGCCGCGGCCGCGTGCCAGCAATCCCCCACCGCCTCCAATTGATTCCCATTCGCGTTTACCCTTCTTTGGATCGATTATGCATCGGAGGGATCGCGCCAACAATGGCGCAATTCATTTGCCGAACTAGCGCCGCCAATGCGCGTCATTAAAAGGCAGCGAAAAAAACCTCGGGATTTGCTAGGTATTTGGGAGCGCAATCAGAGCGACATTAAAGCAGCGTAAAACCATGTTTACCCAGGCCGACATCAACGAAATCCAGCGCCGCCGCACCTTCGCGATCATCTCCCATCCCGACGCCGGGAAAACCACGATGACCGAGAAGCTCCTTCTTTACGGGGGCGCGATTCACGTGGCGGGCGAGGTGAAAGCAAAGAAAGAGCGCCGCTCGGCCCGATCCGACTGGATGAAGCTCGAACAGGAACGTGGAATTTCTGTTTCTACCTCCGTGATGCAGTTCGATTACAAGGGCCTGCGGATCAACCTGCTCGATACGCCCGGCCACGCCGACTTTTCGGAAGACACCTACCGCACGCTCGCAGCTGTCGATTCCGCTATGATGATTCTCGACAACGCCAAGGGCGTGGAAGGCCAGACCAAGAAGCTCTACGAAGTTTGTCGCCTGCGTATGACGCCGATCTTCACCTTCATCAACAAGCTCGACCGCGAAGGCCGCAGCCCGTTCGAGCTGATGGACGAGATCGAGAAAGTTCTCGGCATCACCTGCAACCCGATCTCCTGGCCCATCGGAATGGGCAAGGGCTTCAAGGGTATCTACCACCGCGTGAAGAAGAAGATTATCCTTTTTGAAAACGAAGGCTTCGCAACCGGCGAACCAGAAGAGATGCAGTTTGAATCCGTAAAGGATCCCAAGCTCACTGAGCTACTTGGCGAGGAAGAGCACCTGCAGCTGATGGAAGACATCGAACTCGTGGACGGCACAATCGGGCCGTTCGACGTTCAGGCATTTTTACAGGGCAAGGTTACCCCCGTGATGTTCGGCTCGGGTCGCACCAACTTTGGTGTTAGCGCTTTCCTCGAGCTTTTTTGCGACGTGGCCCCCGCTCCCTCTGCTCAGCTTACGGAAGGCGGCGTGATCGAGCCCACCGACCCTGATTTTTCTGGGTTCATCTTTAAAATCCAGGCGAACATCGATAAGAACCACCGCGACCGTATCTGCTTCCTGCGCATCTGCTCAGGCAAGTTTGAGCGCGGCATGTGGGCCAAGCACGCGCGCCTCGAGAAAGAAATCCGCCTTTCCCACTCCGCACAGTTCATGGCTCGCGATCGCTCGCTCGTAGAAGAGGCCTACGCGGGCGACATCGTGGGCCTAAACGATACGAGCGGCTCGTGCAATATCGGCGATACGCTCTACATGGGCACGAAACGTGTCGAGTTCGACGGCATTCCCCAGTTTTCACCAGAACATTTCGCGCGGGTGGATCTGGCCGATCCAGTGAAGCGCAAGCAGTTCAACAAAGGCCTGCAACAACTCACCGAAGAAGGCACCGTGCAGATGTTCATCGATCCGCGCGTGGGCGACCAGGATCCGGTATTGGGCGCGGTGGGCCAGCTGCAGTTCGAGGTTCTCAGCTACCGCATGCGCGACGAGTACGGCGTGGAAGTGAAACTCCGCCCGCAACCGTTCAAGCACGCCCGCTGGATCCGCTACAAAGACGGCCGCAAAGACAAAGTGGACCTCAATAACGTGAAGGGAACCCTCCAATTCCTGGAAGACAGCCACAAGAATCTGGTAGGCCTTTTCACCTCCGACTTCCACCTCTCCTGGGCCGAGGCCAATAACCCACAGATCGTTTTTCTCGAGAACATGATGAGCAAGGCGCCTCCGCCCCCGTCTCCCTAGGGAAACAGGCCCCCTCCCTCACGCTAAACCGCTGGTGAGATTCGCCAGCGATTCGGTCACCTTAATTCTCCAAGGATTTTGTCACCCCCGGTTGTTTTGCTGATCGGGCTCCTAGGCCGCTTCTTGAGGGCGAACTGGTTTTTCAAAAGGCTTTATCGAGA
>Ga0247843_1002721_pt1 | contig 31085 bp, 35 predicted proteins | sample LaCruzMarch2017__FD_192420 | JGI IMG/M metagenome (GOLD analysis project Ga0247843, IMG submission 192420) | Freshwater microbial communities from meromictic Lake La Cruz, Castile-La Mancha, Spain - LaCruzMarch2017_8m | ecosystem: Environmental > Aquatic > Freshwater > Lake | place: Spain... | reverse complement strand
CCCCCGCAATGGAAACGCCAGATCGGCATACATCCCTGCCGGGGTGGTGCAGAATGGAAGGAACAAAGGTGATCCACTGAATGGAAAAAGTCCGCGTCGACAAATGGCTCTGGGCCGCACGTTTCTACAAGACCCGCACACTGGCGACCGACGACATCCACAAAGGGCGCGTGGAGGTCAATGGCCAGGAGGCCAAGCCCGCGCGCGAGGTGCGCATCGGCGACACCATCCGGCTGCGCCAGCGCGAAGGGACGCGGACTCTGGCGGTGCAGGGTCTCAGTGACAAGCGGGGCAGCGCGACCGTGGCGCAGCAGCTCTACCTCGAAACCGCCGAGAGCCTGAAGGCCCGGGCCGACGCGGCGGACCAGCGTCGCATGGGCACCGAGCCGGCGCTGAGCCTGCACCATGGGCGCCCGGGCAAGCACGAGCGCAAGGCCATCGAGAACGCCTGGGGCGAACGCTGGAGCGCCTCGGTGGACCGCTGAGTCTGGCCTGCGCCCAAGTCCAGATTCAGTGGTTGCGTGCGCTCGAAGTCCACAGCCGCCTCCTGATCGGCAACCGCATTGAGCCATTGCTGCCAGGCCTCGGCGCTGTCCTCCACGACCATCTCCGGCAGAGGCAGCGGCTGGCCGAACACGAGATCCGGCACAACCGTGGAAACATCCCTTGGGGGTGACGCTTTTCGTTTCTGCCAGAACCATCGCACGCCGGCAATTGGGTGGAACGGAGCCGGAAAATCGCCGGCAAAAATGTCAACCATACCCGCCAGGCGGCGCATGCCGCTTTACCGGAAAACAGCCGACAGGGTTGCTACCGGCGCAAGCCCTGCAACGCGGCCGCCAGCTCGGGAAGATACAGAATGCCCTTTGACGCTGCCCCGCGCCGGTGCAGGGCCTCCAGTGTGACCACCAGCGCCTCGCCGGATTCACTGCGGCCGACCCGGCTCCGTGCGCGGGCGCGGGCGATGGTGAAATCCGCTCAGAGGAAAGGTTCCGGGGCGGTATAGGCCGCCAGCTTGCCGCAATACCGCTCGGCGTCGTCTCCCTCTGCAGCCTTGGGGGCGGTGTTGACCGTGCCATCTGTCTGGTCTCCACCTCCTCGGGATCAAAGGCGTCGTTCAGGGCGGCATACCCGGTGAGATCGGAAAACACCACAGTGGCGTGGTGCCGCTCGCCCCCGTCGTCCAGCTTCCCCGCAGATGCCGCGCCGGCGGATGGCGCAGGCGGTACGGCCACCGGGTCCGCAGCCGTCCCGGACATGGCTGCCGGCATCCGGGCCGCTGGCCGGAGCAGGCGCTTGAGGTCACCCAGCGAGACCACGCCGAGCTCCCGCAAAGCGGCATCGGAGAGCTCGGGCAGCGGGTCGGGGGAAATGGCCTGCGCGAGAAACGCGTCTGCCTACCTTTCCGGCCCGAGTGCGGAAAGCCAGTTGGGCATGCGAGTCATGGCATCCGCCCGGGGTCGACGCGGCCCGGATCCACCAGCAGCGCACCAAACCGGCTGGCGATGCTGCGGTCGCACGCCACGCCATGTGCGAGGTGCACGTTCATCGCAAATCCGTCAAAGGCCATCAGTACCACCGCCGCGATGCCGGCCGCCTCGTGCATCGAAATGCGCATGCAGGAAGCTATCCACCCAGCCACTCTTGCCTGGAAGAGCTCGCGCAGGCGCGGGCTGTAGTCACTGCTGCCCGCGCTGGTCGACACCGCCTGCATGACGTTGTTCGCAAAGCCGTTGCTGTCTCGCGGCAGGTCCCGCCACAGCGCCATCAGGATGCGCTCGAGCCGCTTGCGCGGGTCCTTGATGCGCAGAATGGACGCCTCGAACCGGTCCAGGCGCTCCTGCAGCCAGGGCTCGTAGAGCGTGAAGAGTATCTCGATCTTGGACTGAAAGTAGATGTAGACGTTCGCTGTGGAGAAACCGGCGCGCCGGGCGATGAGGGGGATCGACGTCTCGCTGTAGCCGCGCTCGGCGAACAGGTCGAACGCGGCTTCCAGAATCGCTGTACGGACCTCGTCCTTTTTTCTCTGGGCCATTCGACAACCCCTTTCATGTGGCAGGCACCCTGCCCGGTTGCCCGACTATTCTGGCAGCCTTTTGCGACGGTTGCCACAGCGGAAAATGGGCTCAAAAAGAAATGGCATTCACTATTGACACCCCGATTCCAAGTCCATAGACTGGCGCGCAAACTGCGCTGATGCTTGATTCAGATCATTGGCAGTGCGCCACGCTGCAAGACAAGGAGCCCCGCATGCAATCCGCCGTCAGAGTGCCTTTGGTCAACCCCGCCCGGCTGACAGCCCTGTTCCGCAAGCAGTTCGAACTCTGCAAGGTCGGTCCGGGCCAGACCGTTGCCGTCGTCAGCGACCTGGGCACCCGCCCGGAGTACATCCAGGCGTCCTTCGCCGCAGCCGAAGAGATGGGTTTCGACATCTACGACATGCGGGTCAACACCATCCCCGGCTGGACCAAGGTCGGCGTGCCCACCATCGGGCAGTGCAAGGGCACCCTGGAGGCCCTCATGGCGGCGGACATGATCCTGATCTTCCACATCCCGCTGTTTTCGGCATGGCTCCGCAAGGTCATGGACAAGGGCGTGCGGGTGCAGATGGTCATCGACTCGCCCGACGATCTGCTCAACCTGCAGTCGCCCCCCGGCCTGAAGGATGCGCTGATGTACGCGCACCACCTCTACGAGAACACGCGCAGGGTCCACGTGACCAGCAAGGCCGGCACCGACCTCACCTTCACCCGGGGCGAGTACCCCGTCATGACCCAATACGGCTTCGCCGACGAACCCGGTCACTTCGACCACTGGGGCGTCGGGCTGCTGCACACCTTCCCCGACGAGGGCAGCGCCAATGGCACGGTCGTCATCATGCCCGGGGACATCGTCATACTGCCCTACTGCCGCTACGTGCAGGACAGGATCCACCTGCAGATCGAGAACGGCCATGTCACCCGCATCGAGGGCGGCCTGGACGCCATGCTGATGCGCGACTGGCTGGAGGAAGGCAAGACCAGCCCCGAAGACCGTGACCCGTACGCCGTCTCCCACCTCGGCTGGGGCATGAACCCGCAATGCCGCTGGGACAATCTTGCACTCAACGGAGACATCCCGGAACACAACCGTGCCGCCGCGCGCAGTTTCCCGGGCAACTTCCTGTTTTCGACCGGCCCGAACAGCCAGGGTGGCGGCAAACGCACCACCCGGGGCCACTATGACGTCCCGATGCGCAACTGCACGATCCGGCTGGACGACAAGACCGTCGTCGAGGACGGTCGGCTGGTCGACCCCCGCATGATCGTGCAGCGAGAGGCGCGCTGAGTCTCCCCCGCCGTCGGCCCCCCCGATCCGTCCGCACCCACCTGCATCACCATGTTGATCGAAGGCCAGTTCTCCGTGCCGGCGGATCCCGAGCAGCTCTTGCAACATCTCTTCGACGTGCGCCTGATGGCCTCCTGTCTGCCGGGCTGCGAAAAGATCGAGCCCATCACCGATGCCAAGTACCGCGCAGTGCTTGCGATGGCCATGGCTGGCATCAAGGCTCGGTTCGACCTGGAGGTCGAAATCACACGCCGGGATGCAAGCAATGTCTGGGCCACCACCCGGGGCGAAGAAGGCGGGCGCGCCAGCACCTTGCAGGCAGAAAGCCGGATCACGCTGCAACGGACCGACGACGGAACCCTGGTGTCCTACGAGTCCGACGTCGCCATCACCGGGCGCCTGGGGCGCTTCGCCCTCGGGATGATGAAAAAGAAGGCACAGAGCCTGGGCGACGAGTTCGCCGCGAACCTGCAGAAGAAGCTCGGGGAACTCAGCGCCCCTTGCGCACAGCCGCTGGCGGCCGATGCCGTACCGGCTGCCAGCGACGCGCTCACGCCCCCCCCAGCCCAGGCTGAGCCAACCGCCCCGATGCCCGAAGCCGTGTCTGGAAGTACGATGCGACCTGCCTGGTGGCAGCGCCTGTGGTTCTGGCTGACCGGCCGCAGCGCCCCCGCCAAGCCCGCCAGCCACTGAGGAGCCCCATGCTGCAAGGTTTTTACCGCCCCCGCACCGTTGCCGAAGCAGCCACCTTGCTGGCCGGCGACCCAGACGCCAAACCCATCGCCGGCGGTGCCACCCTTGTGGCCATGCTCAACGCGCGGGTCATCGAGCCAGCCGCACTGGTCAGCCTGGCAGCTATCGACGAAATCAAGGGGATCTCCGTGATGGCGGATGGCCGGCTGCGCATCGGAGCATTCACGCGCCACAGCGAGACCGCAGAATGCACGCTGCCCATGGGCGCTTCGGCCGTGGTCCGCCATGCAGCCTCGGAGATCGCCAACGCCACCGTGCGCAACATGGGCACCATTGGCGGGTCGATCGCTTTCGCCGACCCCGCGCTCGACTATCCCCCCGCGCTGGTGGCCGCCGGGGCCGAGATCGAGATCGCATCGACCCAGGGCACGCGCCATGTCGCTGCCGCTGAATTTTTCCTCGACTGGTATGTGACCGCCCTGGAGCCCGGTGAGCTTGTCACGGCCGTCCTGTTGCCCGCGCCCCCTGATGCATCGGGTCGGGGCGTCTACATCAAGCATGCGCGGGTCGCCGGCGACTATGCCACCGCGTCCGTTGCGGCCTGCCTGCATGCCGACGGCACCCTGCGCGTGGCGGTCGGTGCCTGCGGACCGGTACCCATCACCGACGACACTGCGAACGCCCTGCTGTCGGGCGACCGCAGCGACGCGACCATCCGGCGCGCCGGAGAACTTCTCGTTCAACATGCCGATCCGCTCGACGATGTGCGCGGCAGCGCCGATTTCCGGCGCCAGCTCATACCGCGGCTTCTGTTGCGGGCGGTGCGGTCTGTGGAAGTTCCAGCGGGAGGGCGCTCATGAGTCTGTCGAAACATGCACTGACGCTGTCGGTGAACGGTTCACCCACCGAGGTCCGAGCCGGCCTGCACGACACCTTGCTGACAGTACTGCGTGATCAGCTGCAGTGCACCGCAGCCAAGCGTGGCTGCAACCAGGGAGTGTGCGGTGCCTGCACGATCCTGGTGGACGACCGGCCCGCACGCGCCTGCCTGAGCCTGGCCGTCAACAGCGAGGGGGCGGACATCCGCACCCTCGAAGGCCTCAACGACCAGCCCGACATGCGCCTGCTCCAGCAGGCGTTTGCAAAGGCTGGAGCCTTCCAGTGCGGCTTCTGCACGCCCGGCATGCTGGTGAGCGCGCAGGCCTTGCTGCGAGGCAAGCCCGCGCCCGATGCGCAGGACGTCCGAAAGGCGCTGTCGGGCAACCTGTGCCGGTGCACGGGCTACACCAGGATCGTATCGGCGGTGCTGGATGCAGCCGCCATGATTCGCAAGGAGCCCGTCGCACCATGATCTCCGCACAGAATCCACCAGCCAGCCCCGACACGGGGGCCGAGCGCATGCCCCCGGGTGCAGTGGGCGCATCGGTCCCCCAACTCGATGGCGATGAAAAACTGACCGGGCAGGCCCAGTTCATCGCAGACCTGTACCGCCCCGGCATGCTGCATGGCGCTATCCTGCAAAGCCCGCATGCCCACGCGCGGATCCGGGGCTACAACCTGCGTGCGGCGCTGGCCTTGCCCGGGGTGCGCGGAATCGTCACCGGGGATGATCTCGACGCCCGCCACCGCATGGGCGCATTCATCAAGGACGAGCCGGCTCTGGCCAAGGGCAAGGTGCGCTACAGCGGCGAGATCGTGGCGGCAGTGGCCGCGGACAGCGAGTCCATCGCGCGCCAGGCGGCCCGGCTGATCGAGGTCGACTACGACGTCCTGCCGGCGGCGCTGGATCCGGCAAAGGCTCTGGAGCCCGGTGCGCCGCTGGTGCACGACGATGCCGCGTCCTACGTCAGCGTGTTCGACTCCGGGACGCAAGGCAATGTCTGCTCCCGCACGTCCCTCGTGGAGGGTGACGCGGCGTCCGCCTGGGCCCAGTGCGACGTCATCGTGCAGGACACCTACCAGACGCAGGCCCAGGCCCACCTGTCGATCGAGCCCTGCGGCGCGCTGGCAGAGATCGATGCGTCCGGCCGTGTGACGCTGTGGTCTGCCAACCAGTCCGTCTTCAGGGTACAGGCCAATGTCTGCGAATCGCTGGGTCTGTCGATGACCAGGCTGCGTTGCCTGACGCCGCGCATCGGCGCCGGGTTCGGCAACAAGATGGAGGCCCATGTCCAGCCTGCCGTGGTGCTGCTGGCGCTGAAGACCCGCAAGCCCGTGAAACTGATCCTCAGCCGCGAGGAAGACTTCGAAACCGTGCGCGCGCGCCACCCCGTCACGATCCGCATGAAAACCGGCGCACGCCGCGACGGCACCCTGGTGGCACGCGAGACCGAGCTTCTCCTGGATGGCGGTGCCTACGGCGACGACAGCCCCGGCGTGCTGGGGTATGCCCTGCTGATGAACTGCGGCCCGTACAACATCCCGCATGTATCGGCCCACGGGCGGGTGGCCTACACCCACAAGATGCGCTTTGGCGCCTTTCGCGGTTTCGGTGTGCCGCAGGTGACGTTCGCGTCCGAGCAGCAGATCGACGCGATCGCGCGGCAACTGGACATCGATCCGATGGCCATGCGGCGCCTCAACATCAAGCGCGATGGCGATCGCTGGTTCGGCGGGCAAGGGATCTTCTCCAACGGCCTCGCCGACTGCCTCGACGTGGTCGAGCGGGAATCCGGCTGGAAGGCAGCCCGGGCCGCCAGGCTGCAACCGGCCGGCGACCCGGCGCCCGAGTTCCGCCGGGGCATGGGGCTGGCTGTCTCGGCCCATATCAGCGGCCTGCTGGCCACCGGCGCCATCGTTCGCATGCTGGAGGACGGCACCGTCCTGCTCAGCACCGGTGCGGTCGACATCGGGCAGGGCAGCAACACCGCCCTCACCCAGATCTGCGCCCAGGCGCTGCAGGTGCCGGTGGACCGGGTGGCCATTGCAAGCCCCGACACCGATGGCTCGCCCTACAACTGGGGCACCACCGCCAGCCGCATCACCTACATGACCGGGCGCTCGGTGGTTGCCGCCGCCGCCGAGGTGGAAAAGCAGCTCAGGAAACATGCTGGCGCCATGCTGGAATGCGCCGAGGATGATCTCGAACTGCGTGCCGGCGGCAACATCGGCATCAAGGGGGTTCCGGGGGGCGGGGTGAGCTTCGCCCAGATCTCGGGCTACGCCCATTGGGCCGCCGGCGGCCCGATCATCGGCTCGAACAGCTGGGTCTTCGACCAGAAGACCGTCGATCCCAAGCGGGCGGTGGCACTGGGTCTGCCCTTCGGCAAGATCGGCATCTTCAGCTTCAGCGCACAGGTGATCGAAGTCGAAGTCGATACCCTCACCGGCAAGGTGCGGGTACCGCGCGCCTGGACGGCGTGTGACATCGGTCGCGCGATCAATCCCACCCTGGCCATCGGCCAGGTCGAGGGGGCGCTGGTGCAGGGCATGGGATTCGCCCTGACCGAAGAAATGGTCTGGGACGGCGCGCGGCTCGCCAACCCGAGCCTGATGGACTACAAGATACCCACCTTCGCGGAAATGCCTGACGAGCAACACACCTTTCTGGTGGAGTCGGATGAGCCCACAGGGCCTTTCGGAGCCAAAAGTGTGGGCGAGATCGGCATCAACACCGTGGCGGCGGCAATCGGCAACGGCATCGTCGACGCGATTGGCACCCGCCTTCACAAGTTGCCCTTCACCTCCGAACGGGTGCTGGCCGCCATGATGCCCCAGGAACAGGCATGAACATCGCAAACTATCCGGCGCAAGACCCGCTGTCGCTGCCAGGAGCCGCCTACCAGCAGCGCATCCTGGCACTCGGCGCCGGCCTGGCCGGCGAGGAACACGCCTATGGTCCGGACCCCTACCAGTCGCTGGCGGTGTTCCGTCCGGCACAACCCACTGGCGAGGTGCTGGTGTTTTTTCATGGCGGGGGCTGGACCAACGGCTACAAGGAGTGGATGTACTTCATGGCCCCGGCCTTCCAGGCGCAGGGCATCACCTTCGTCAGTGCCGGTTACAGGCTGGCACCGATGCACTTCTTCCCTGCCGGCCTGCAGGACTGCGCCGACGCCATCGCCTGGGTGGCCCGGCAGCTCCAGCCCGTCCCGGGCCACCCGGCCAGGCTGTATGTCGGGGGCCACTCTGCGGGTGGCCATTACGCAGCCTTGCTGGCCGTGACGTCTGCTTGGCGGACCCAGCGGCAGCTCGCTGCCCGCGTCGTTGCGGGCTGCCTGCCTGTCAGCGGTGTCTACCGTTTCGGCCCCGACAGCGGCATGGCCATGCGCCCGCGTTTTCTCGGACCGGTACAGGACGGTCTGGCCGAGATCGCTGCATCCCCCCTGCATCAGATCGAACCTGGCGCCTGTCCGCCCTTCCTGCTGACCCATGGCTCCCGGGATTTCCCGCACCTGATCACACAGGCCGGACAGATGGTGTCTGCGCTCAGGGCTGCCCATGTGCCTGTGCAGGTAGAAATTCTCGAAGATTGTGACCACTTCGAGGCAAGCGTCGCCTGCGGTGACGCCACCCGGCCCTGGGTGGCGAACGCGGTGACCTGGATCCGTGGGCCTGGTCGGTAACCTTTTATTTCTTCTATCACTGGAGTCAAGCGATGAAATTTCCGAAAACAAGCCGCCGCAAGGTGGTGGGCGGCATCACGGCGGCCATGCTGGCCTTGGCCAGCGGCACGGTGACGGCCCAAGCCGACAAGCCCCTGCGCATCGGCTTCTCGATGGCGCGCACCGGGATGCTGGCCAACGCCACCCCCTCGCAGCTCAACACCTACGAACTCTGGCGCGAACAGACCAACGCCCGGGGCGGCATGAACGTGGGCGGTACGAAACGCAAGGTCGAGTTCGTGATCTTCGACGACCAGTCCAAGCCCGACCAGGCCGTCCGCATCTACGAGAAGCTCATCACCGACGACAAGGTCGACCTGCTGCTCGCGCCCTGGGGCACGCCGTTCCATCTGGCCATCGCGCCGGTGCTCGAAAAGTTCAAGTTCCCGGTGGTGGGCAACACCGCCGCCTCGGTGGCGCTGCGCACCGTCAAGCCCGGCTACATCTGGTTCCCGACCTCGGCCATCCCCGACCGCATCGGCGTAGAACTGACCGCCATGCTGAAGTCACAGAACGTCAAGTCGGTGGCCGTGTTGTCCAACGTGTTGCCCTTCACCAAGGAGATCAAGAACTTCCTGGAGCCCGAGCTCAAGAAGGCCGGAATCACCGTCAAGGTCACGGCGGAGTACCCGCCGGACATCAGCGACATGACGTCGACCCTCACGCAGGTCAAGCAGGCCAACGTGGACGCTGTGCTGGCGCTGGCCTACCCGGGAGATTCGGTGCTGTACGCCAAGCAGGCCAAGGAACTGGGGCTGAACAACCCGCTGCATTTCGTCGCCATCGGCCCGACCGACGCGTTTTTTGCCAAGGCCGTCGGGGCCACCTCGGCCGAAGGGGTGGTCTCGATCGCCCACTGGTCGCCACGCGCCGAATGGAAGGGCTCCCAGGCCTTCTATGACGCCTATGTCAAGAAGTTCGGCGAAGACCCGGACTACCTCAACTCCGCACTGGCCTGGATGTCGCTGGAGATCCTGGAGACGACCGTCGCCAAGACCGGCCTGGACAAGGAAAAGATGCGCGCCATGATCAGCAGCACCACCTTCGACACGATCAACGGCAAGGTCAAGTTCGACGGCGTCCAGAACTCCATCACCCCGACCGCCTTCGTTCAGACGCAAAAGGGCAAGCTGCAGATCGTCTGGCCGGCCTCGCTGGCCAGTTCCAAGTTCGAGGCCAAGAAGGGCTGGTAGTCGCGCAATGACGGTGCTCGAAACCCTGCTTTCGGGGCAGCTGCTGTTTGCAGCGCTCGTCACCGGTTCGCTCTACGCGCTGATCGCGCTGGGGCTGAACCTGGTGTACGGCACCATGCGCATGCTCAATGTCGCCCATGGCGACCTGGTGATGCTCGGCGCGTACGGCGCGTTTGCGGCATTCACGCTGCTGGGCATCTCCCCCCTGCTGGCTGCGCCGGCCATCGCTGCGGTGGGCGGGCTGCTCGGGTATGGCCTGTACCGCGGCATCTTCCGCAAGATCCTGGCCGGAGGTTCCTCCACCACTGCGGTACGGCTGGAAAGCAATTCCCTGCTGCTTTTCTTCGGCCTGTCCATCATTCTGCAGAACGCCACCGCGCTGGCCTTCACGCCCAACAACCGGGCCTACAACTACCTCGACACCGTCTACCGGGTCGGCGATGTCGCCATGACGGGCAACCGCCTCGCCACCCTGCTGATTGCCGGCACCCTGTGCATCGGCATGGCGCTTTTCCTGGCGCGCAGCGTGCTGGGCCTGGCCATGCGCGCAGTGATCGAAAGGCGCGAGGCCGCACACATCGTGGGCGTCAATGTCGACCGTGTGCAATGGCTCAGCTTCGTGCTGGGCTTCGGGTCGGCCGCGCTGGCCGGCGTGCTGGTCTCGATGCTGGGGCAGTTCTCGCCGTTCTCAGGGTTTCCGTTCACCATTGCCGGCTTCATCGTCATCATCCTGGGCGGGCTGGGCAATGTCATGGCCGGCCTGCTGGCGGCCGTGTTGCTGGGCCTGATCGAAACCTACGGCGTGGCGCTGACGTCCGCGAACATGCGCTCCGTCCTGCTGTATGGCGCCTTCGTGGCGGCGCTGCTGCTGTTCCCCAACGGTCTGTTCGCCCGCCGGGCGGCTGCGCGATGAGCCCCATGCACGCATGAAGGACCTGTGCCCCAACCATGGGTGGACACTCCTGTGGATCACCTGCCTGACCTGCCTCGGGGCCTTGCCCTTCCTGGCCAACGACTATCTGGTCGGCGTCGGCCTGACGCTGCTGATGTGGCTCGCGCTCACGCAAAGCTGGTGCGTGCTGTCGAAGATGGCCGGTTATGTGTCACTGGGCCATGTCGTCTTCTTCGGGCTCGGTGCCTACCTGGTGGTCGTGACATGGCAGCAGATACCGCTGGTCCTGGCGGTTCTGGGTGCCGGCGTGTTGTCGGCCTTGGTGGCGGCCCTGGTCGGCCTGCCCGTGCTGCGCGTGCGCGGCCCCTATTTCGTGATCCTGACCTTCGGCCTGGCGGAGCTGGTCAAGTACACACTCACCTGGATCGAATCCGCATCGGGCATGGCGAGCCGGATCCTGTTCGGCGCCCCCGACCTGCGTGTCATCTATTTCTCGATGTTCGCGCTGGCGCTGGCCGCCGTTGCGCTGCTCACCTGGGTCGGCAACTCGCGGTTCGGGCACGGCCTGCGGTCACTGCGCGAGAACGAGGAGGCCGCCGAAACGCTGGGGGTGCCGGTCGTCCGCTACAAGCTGATGGCCTTCGTGCTCGGCGCCGCCATTCCCGGCATGGTGGGCGCCATCATGGCGCTGCGATCCACCTACTTCGTGGTCGGCCAGGTGTTTGACCCGATGATCTCGGTCACCGTGATCGCAATGGCCATCCTGGGCGGTGGCGACAATGCCCGGGGCCCGCTGCTGGGGGTGATCTTCCTGACGCTGCTGTCGGAATTGCTGTGGGCCAATGCGCCCCTGCTGTACATGGTGATCCTGGGTGCCATCCTGATCGTGTTCGTGCTGCTGGTTCCCAACGGCCTGATCGGCCTGCTGGAAGGACGCCGGGCCGCAGCATCGGCGTCTGCGGGCAAACCGCCATGACGAAGCCGCAACTGTCGGTCCGGGGTCTGGGCAAGTCTTTCGGGGGCCTGGTGGCCCTGCACGACGTGTCGTTCGAGGTCGCAGCGGGACAGATCGTCGGTGTCATGGGAGCCAACGGTGCCGGCAAGACCACGCTGTTCAGCCTGATCGCCGGCAATACCCGGCCCACCGCAGGCGAAGTCCATTTCGAGGGCCGGCCGATCACCGGCCTGCGTGCCGACCAGATCTGCCGCCTGGGCATTGCCCGCACATTCCAGATCGTCAAGCCGTTTCCGATGCTGACCGTGCTGGAGAACCTGCGCACGGCTGCGATGTTCGGCAAGGCCCGGATCCACGACCCGCACGAGGCCGATGCAGTCTCGCGCAGCGTGCTCCAGGAGGTGGGCCTGGCCCCCATGGAACACCAGCTTGCGGCGACCCTCACCCTGTCCGGCCAGAAGCGCCTGGAGATCGCACGCGCGGTGGCGACGGGCGCAGGGCTCATCATGCTGGACGAGGTCATGGCGGGCCTGACCCCCACTGAAGTGGCGCAGATGCTGCAGACCTTGCGCCGCCTGCAGTCGACCCGCGGCTTCACGCTGCTGGTGATCGAGCATGTGATGCGTGCCCTCATGGAACTGTGCGGGCACATCGTGGTGCTGCACCACGGCGAACTGATTGCGCAGGGTACACCGACCGAGATCGCCGACAACCCGCAGGTGCTGTCGGTCTACTTCGGAGACCAGAAGTGAGCGCCATCCTGGACATCGAGGGCCTCGTCAGCGGCTACGGTGCCACCGAGGTGCTGCATGGCGTAAGCCTGCAGGTGGCGCAGGGGGGCGTCACCGCACTGCTCGGGGCCAACGGTGCGGGCAAGACGACGCTGATGAAGACGCTGGCCGGACTGTTGCCGGCGCAGGGTGGCCGCATACGGCTGCTGGGCGAGGACATCACGCGACACGCCTGCGATGTGCGGGTGGGTGCGGGCATGGTGCTGGTACCCGAGGGCCGCATGGTGTTTCCCAGCCTGAGCGTGCGCGAGAACCTGCGCCTCGGCGCCATCAACCCGCGTGCCCGCGCCGGCTGGCAGAAGCGCCTCGACCATGTATTCCATGTGTTCCCGCGGCTGCTCGAACGCGAGTCCCAGATGGCCGTGACGCTGTCAGGCGGCGAGCAGCAGATGCTGGCGATCGGCCGCGGACTGATGGCGCAACCCACGCTGATGCTGCTCGACGAACCGACACTCGGCCTGTCGCCCCTCATGTCGCACCAGATCTTCGCGCTGGTCGGCCGCCTGGTCGAAGGCGGCCTGACGCTGCTGCTGGCCGAGCAGGACGTGCGCAAGGCGCTGGACACCGCCGACCAGGCCTATGTCCTGGAGAACGGCCGGGTCACCATCGAAGGCGACGCCAGCGCCATCGCTGCGGACCCGCGTGTCAAGAGAGCCTACCTCGGACTCTGACAGGCCCCCCCCACCATGGAAACCCTCTACCGCATCCCCGGAACACCCCGCCTGGCCGCCAGCCTGGCCGGGCGGGGCCCGCTGTTGCTGTTCATGCACGGCATCGGCGGCAACCGCAGCAACTGGCGCGCCCAGCTGCCTCACTTCGCAGAGCATTTCTCGTGTATCGCCTGGGACGCCCGCGGCTACGGCGACAGCGACGACTATCCAGGTCCCCTGGCCTTCGACCAATTTGTCCTGGACCTGCTGGGGGTGCTGGACCATTTCGGCGCGGAACGCGCGCACCTGGTCGGTCTGTCGATGGGAGGCCGGATCGCGATGCGCGCCGCGCTGCTGCACCCCGCGCGCATCGCCACCCTCACGCTGGTCGATACCCATGAAGGTTTCGAAGCCTTTTCGCCCGCGCAACGCCAGGCGTTCGTCGACAGCCGGCGGGCGCCCTTGCTGGCCGGCAAGGAGCCCCGCGACATTGCCGACGCCGTGGCCCGCAGCCTGGTGGGCCCGAATGCCCGCCCCGAGCACCTGCAGCAACTGGTGGACAGCATCGCGGCCCTGCACAAGGACTCCTACATCAAGTCTTTGCAAGCCACGGTGGAGCAGGTCGTGCTGGGGGACATCTCGTCGATCAGCGCACCAGCGCACTTCATCGTGGGCGCGGACGACAGCCTCACGCCGGTCGCCATGCACCACGAAATGGCCGCGAAGATGGGCGGCGCTCCGGTGAGTGTCCTGCCCCGGGCGGGGCACCTCAGCAACATCGAGAACCCGGATGCATTCAACGCTGCGGCGATGGCGTGGTTGCGCCCAAGGGCGGCTCTGGCCCACAGGCCTGCGCACTGGCCCGCCTGAAGCCAGCCAGGCCTGCTGCCCTGCGGGCCATGCACTGCCGACCATGACCCACCGGCCAGGCCCCTGCAATTGTCCCATTGACAGAACAATTGGGGTCATGCATCATCTTTTCAAAGGATATCCCCCATGGAAAACTCCAGCCTCACCAGCCGGCAGCTCTATGCTGCCGTCAAAGCCAACCCCACCCGCAAGCGCTTCGGTTTCGGCAGGAAGCCGGCCCTGATCAACATCGACCTGCAAAAGGCCTACACCTGTGTCGGCGAGTTCGCCACCGCCTACGAGACCGACCCCCGACAGCTGGAGCATGTCAACACGCTGGCGGCCGAGTTCCGGGCCCGTGGTTTCCCGGTGGTCTGGACCTACGTGGCCTACATGGCATCGGGCGAGGACGCCGGTGTCTGGGGCACCCGCACCAACACCCCGGACTCGCTGCAGAACATCAAGGTTGGCAGCCGCCGGGCCGAGTTCGACGACCGCCTGGTCATCGACCGGCAGCGCGACATCATCATCAACAAGCGCATGGCATCGGCCTTCTTCGAGACCAACCTGGGGTCGATCTTCACCTTCCACGGTGTCGACACCGTCGTGGTCACCGGCGGCTCCACGTCGGGCTGCGTGCGGGCCACTGCGGTCGACAGCCTGCAGCGCAGCTTCCGCACCATCGTGCCCGAGGAATGCGTGGCCGACAAGCACGAGGGGCCGCATTTTGCGAACCTCTACGACATGGCCCTGAAATACGCAGACGTCCTGTCCATCGAGGAAACCATGGCGCAACTGCGCCAGGTGGCGCCAGCCGCAGGAGCCGGCCAGTGACCCGACGCGACCCGGGGCTGTACGACTACCTGCCCTACGCCGACCGCCCACCCATCCGCTGGCCGGGGGATGCCCGGGTCGCCTTCTGGGTTGCGCCCAATGTCGAGTTCTACGAACTCGCGCCGCCGAAGAACCCGGCCCGTGCAGCATGGGCCCGGCCCTCGCCCGATGTCCTGAACTACGCGTACCGCGACTACGGCAACCGCGTCGGTTTCTGGCGGATGCTCGAGGCCATGAAGCGCTGCGGCATGCGCGGCAGTGTCTCGCTGAACGTGGCCATGTGCGAGCACCACCCCGAGATCATCCAGGCCTGTGCCGCGCAGGACTGGGAGTTCTATTCGCACGGCACCTACAACACCCGCTACCTGATGGGCATGAGCGAGGAACAGGAGCGTGCCGTCATCCAGGACTCGATCGACACCATCCGCAAGCACACCGGCCAGCGGCTCGATGGCTGGCTCGCGCCCGCCCTGACCTACACCGACAACACCCTCGACCTCGTGGCCGAGATGGGCCTGACCTACATCTGCGACCTGTTCCACGACGACCAGCCCGGCCCGGTGAAAGTGCGCAAGGGCCGCCTGACCAGCGTGCCCTACTCGCTGGAGATGAACGACGTCATCGTCTACAACATCAACCTGGTGCAGCCGCGCCGGTATGCCGACATCCTCAAGCGCCAGTTCGACAGGCTTTACGCCGAGGGCGAAAAGTCGGGCACCGTGATGTGCATCCCGCTGCACCCTTACCTGGTCGGGCAGCCCTACCGCATGGCGGCCTTCGAAGAAGCGCTGTCCTACATCACCAGCCACGACAAGGTCTGGCTGGCCACGGGCCGCGAGATCGCGAAACATTTCAACGACCACTACTACGACGCCTTCGCCGACGCGGCGCAGCCGGTGGGAGAGGCACCATGACCGTCGGCAGCGAACACCTCGAATACGGCCAGCGCCGCTATGGCATGGACCATGACCTGTACGACTGGTCGATCCTGCCGCGCCGCGCCCCTGTCTCCTGGCCAGGTGGCGCGCGCGTCGCCCTGTGGGTGGTACCGGCGCTGGAGTGGTTTCCGCTGAACATGAAAGGCGTGCCGTTCAAGCCCCCCGGCGCGATGCAGACCGCCTACCCGGACCTGCGCCACTACAGCCTGCGCGACTACGGCAACCGCGTCGGCATCTTCCGCATCATGCAGGCCCTGGAGCGGCACCAGATACGCGCGTCGGTCGCGGTCAATGCAGCGGTGGCGGTGCGGTACCCGTCACTCATCCGGGAATGCACAGGGCGCGGCTGGGAGATCATTGCCAATGGCCTGGACATGGACCACCTGCACCATGCCGGCCTGCCGGTCGACGAGGAAAAGGCGCTGATCACCAACACCCTGTCCATCCTGCGACAGGCCAGCGGCCAACCCGTACGCGGCTGGTTGTCCCCCGCAAAATCCGAATCGATGGCCACGCCCGGCCTGCTGGCCGAAGCAGGGCTGGACTATGTCTGCGACTGGGTCAACGACGACATGCCTTTTGCCATGCGCACGCCACAGGGAGCGATCCATGCAATGCCGCACCCGATCGACATGGACGACCACACCATCCTGGTCCAGAACCACCACACCGAGAACGACTTCCGCGACCAGCTCTGCGACCAGTTCGACCTGTTGTACCGGGAGTCTGCCACGCAGGGCGGGCGCATCATGGCGATCTCGCTGCACCCGTGGGTGATCGGCCAGCCCTACCGCATCGGCGCGCTCGAGGAAGCCCTGGCACACATGATGCGGCACAAGGGCGTCTGGGCCGCCACCGGCAGCGAGATCCTCGATGCCTGGATTTCCTCTTCATCGCGCACCCCCGCAGCACCGGCCTGAAACCGGCCGCGTCGCGGGTGGCAGCCGTCGCTCAGGTGGCAGCGCCGTGTGCCGGCATCACCAGTGCCAGATCGTTCCAGACGTCCTGGCGCTGGATCAGCCCGTCGCGGATCTCGAACCGGTCGACAAAACGCACGCCGTCGAATGCCGAGCCATCCAGCCAGACGCCGTACAGGGTGCCGGTGCAGTACACCACGGCACCCTCGCCGCTCCAGACTTCATCGAAAGTCACGAACACCTTGCCGACGCTGCGGTACCGCTGGCGGCTCCACTGCAGCAGTTCCTCCAGGCGGTACATCGGCCCGCTGCCCGGAAAGTGCATGCTGAAACCGGGCGCGAGAAACGCCTGGGCCGCGTCAAGCTCACGCGCCTGCATGCGCGCCAGAAAGTCCTTCACGATCGCGCTGGCGTCGGGGCGCTCCGCCCCGCCCACACTGAAAACCTGCCCGTCGCGCTGGTAGGTGTTGGCATGCTGCACGAACACGGTGGTACCGGCCGACGACGCGGCAATGACCGAACGGGCTGCCACGGCCACACGGCCCACCAGGCGCTCCTCGGCTTGCCGGCTGTACCCGGGCAACAGGGTCACTGAGATCACAGGCATCGCTGGTTCCTTCATTCAAAGCAGTTGACAGATCCTCACCCGAACAGCGCCATGCAGAATGCATCCTCCACCCCGACAGCGACTGCGCCACCCCTTGAGCGTATCGCATACTCCGCCGCACCGGAACGCCTGCCGCTGCGCTGGCCCGGTGGCGCGCGCGTGGCGCTCTGGGTGGCTCCCAACATCGAGCACTACGAGTACCTCCCCCAGAAGGTCCGGGTGCGCAACCCCTGGCCGCGCATGCCGCACCCCGACATCCTGGGTTACGGGCTGCGGGATTACGGCAACCGGGTCGGGGTCTGGCGCTTCATGGAGGTGTTCGACCGCTTCAAGCTGCGCTGCACGGTCTCGCTGTCGAGCGCAGTCCTGCAGATGTACCCGGAGATCGCAGACGCCATGCTGAAGCGCTCCTGGGAGCTGATGTCGCACGGCCTGTACAACACCCGTTACCACTGGAGCCTGTCCGAAGACGAAGAGCGCGCGTCGATCGAGGAGTGCCAGGAGATTCACCGGCGCATCGCCGGCAATCCTTTCCAGGGCTGGTTCTCGCCTGCCGCCTCCAACACCCTGCACACCCCGGACCTGGTGGCCGAGGCCGGCATCCGCTACCTCTGCGACCTCTACCACGACGACCAGCCGACACCCGTGAACGTGCGCCAGGGCAGCCTGTTCTCGCTGCCCTACAGCATGGAGATCAACGACAGCATCTGCTGGCGCCGCGGCATGGAGGGCGCAGCCTTCGCGCAGAAGATCCGCGACGAGTTCGACACGCTCTACGCCGAAGGCGCCAGCCACGGCAAGGTGATGAACATCGCGGTGCATCCTTTCATCATGGGCCAGCCCCACCGCATCGAGCACCTTGAACGCGCGCTGGAGTACGTCCTCTCGCACAGCGGCGTGTGGTGTGCAACCGGCTCGGAGATCATCGACTGGTATGCCCGACAGCCACTGGCGGCGCAGATGGCCGACCTGTCCAATGCGAGGCCTGGGTGATGCCTTGCCTGAGCACGATGGATTTGGTGTTGCATCTTCCCGGGCCTGTGGTTGGCTTATCGTCGCGTCGCCCCAGGCCTGTGTGTTTGCTTTCGCGTCGCCCCAGGCCTGTGTGTTTGCTTTCGCGTCGCCCCAGGCCTGTGTGTTTGCTTTCGCGTCGCCCCAGGCCTGTGGGGGCCGGGTGCGGCGCTTCGGTGGGGCGGTCGTGCGCTGAACGCGCCGACTGCGCTGCGGTGCTCGGTCTTGCGGCCCATTGCGCAACTCACTGCGCGCGCTTTGCGCGCTCCGTTCAGACAAGCGCAATGAAAGTGTTGACGAACGCGCTTCGCGCTGGCCGCAAACCCTCCGCTCCTCGCCGCCCCACAGGCGCGCCGCACCCGGCCCCCACAGGCCTGGGGCGACGAGCCTTTGGTGGGGGTGGCGGGTTTCGCGCGGTGCGCTTCTGCGCTTCGGGGTTGCTGGTCTGCTTGCGTGCCGAAGGTAGCGCGCCACTGCTGCTCTCCAGCGTCGCGGCAGGCGGTGCCCGGTGGGGGCGCGTTCAGCGCCCGACCGCGCCGCTGAGCGCCCCCACCGGGCACCGCCTGCCGCGACGCGCGCCAACGCCAAGGTAGTCCCTGCCGCAGCCGATAGCATGAAGAGCCAACGCCAACGTAGTTCAGGCCACCGCCCACAGCAAAGAGAGCCAACGCCAAGGTAGCTCAAGGCACGCCAACCAAGGCGACCAGTGCCAGTGTCAGGACTTTTCGCGGTAACGCACTTTCATCGCCAGGATGGCCAGCGCGAGGCCCAGCGTGACGGCATTGGCGATCACGACCGGCACGGCGGCGATCATGAGGCCGTAGGTCAGCCACAGCGCCGAACCGACCACGAACACGCTGTACATGCCCAGCGAGATGCCGCTCACGTCGCGGGTGCGGAAGGTCTGCCAGGCCTGGGGCACGAAGCTGCCGGTGGTCAGTGTGGCGGCTACGTAGCCGATGGTCTCGATCAATGTCATGCGGTCGATTGTCCGCGAGGCGCGGACGACCCGGCGCAGTGTCAGGCTCAGTTGTCGCGCACCGTCCAGTCCAGCAGCGCGTCCAGCGCCGGCCGCCCCGCGCCGGCATTGGCATGGTTGATGATGGCGACCAGCACATACCGCTTCCCGCTGGCCGCGTGCACATACCCGCCCAGGGCCACCACATCGCGCAGGCTGCCGGTCTTGAGGTGGGCCGTGCCCGCCGCGCGCGAACGGTTGCGGCGCATCGTGCCATCCACGCCGGTGATGGGCAGCGAGGACATCAGCTCCGGCATCTGCGGCGACAGATAGGCGACCTGCAGCATGCGCGCCAGCGCTTGCGCGCTGATGCGCTCACTGCGCGACAGGCCCGAGCCGTTGTCCATGATGGGCGCCTCGCTGCCGCCGCCGATACGCTCCGGCCACCAGCGCCGGATCACCTCGCGGGCGCCGTCCATCGACCCGGCCGCCGCGCCGCCCGTGCTGCCGCGCTGGACCAGTCCGAGTGTCAGGAACAGCTGCTGCGCCATCACGTTGTTGCTGAACTTGTTGATGTCGCGGATCACCTCGGCCAGGCTGGGCGACACCACCTCGAACACCGGCACCGGCATGGCGCCGCCAGGCAGGGGGAGCTTTCCGACCCGCACCGTGCCGAGCAACTGGCCACCCATGGCCTGCCACAGGCCCTCGATGGCGCGCACCGAGTAGCTGCGCGGGTCCGCATAGGCGATCGGCCAGACCTTCTCCTGGCAGCTGGCCGGGTAGGTGCCGGCGAACCGCACGCGCACGGGGTCGCTGAAGTCGGCGCGCAGCACGCTGCGGTAGTCGCCGCAGTCGCCGCCTGACAGCGGCACGGTGGCGGGCACCGCGACGCCAGCCAGCGGCGGGTCGAACTGCACCTGCGCGATGTTGGCGGTGCGGTCCGGCACGAAGGTCATCACCACCGACTTAAAGTTGAGCAGCAGCGCGTCGGGGGCCACGTTGTAGGGCCGCAGCGGCTCGCCGTCGAAGCTCCCCGGGTCGGCCTCGGGCACCGCAAATGCGGTGTGGTCGAGCACGATGTCGCCGTGGATGCTGCGAACGCCCAGGCCCTGCACGCGGCGCAGCAGCAGCCACATGCGCTCGAGCACCAGCTTGGGGTCGCCGACACCGCGGATCGTCAGGTTGCCGTACAGGATGCCGTCGCGCACCGCACCCTCGATGTAGACCGGCGTGTTCCAGGTGTAGGCCGGCCCGAGCAGGTCCAGGCCGGCGTAGGTGGTCACCAGCTTCATCACCGAGGCCGGGTTCATCGGCACCTGGCCGCGGTGATTGAGCCGGGGCGCAGCCTTTCCCTCGGCATCCACGACCAGCAGGCTGAGGGCCTCGCGTGGCAGCTTGGCGCGTTGCAGCGCGGCATCCACCTCGGGTGGCAGGCTCTGTGCCATGGCGGCGGACGCAGCAGCGAGCATCATCATCAGCAGCAGCACGGGCAGCGTGCGCAGGAGGACCGGGATACGCAAGGCGGGCATGGGCGTCGAGTCTACCCGGCACGGCCGCGCCGCCGACACGCGCCGCCGATGCGCTGGACAGGCCCAGCCGATAATGGCCGCATGCGCCAGCCCCTTCAACTGTCCCGGCGCACGGTCGGGCTCCTGGCGGCCCTCATCACCGTGGCCATCTGGACATCCTTCATCGTGATTGCGCGCGCCTCGGTCGATCCGGCGCGCGAGGCCATGCTGCACCCGCTGGATCTGGCCTATGCGCGCATCCTCGGCGCCGGCGCCGTGCTGCTGCCGCTGGGCTGGTGGCTGGTGCGGCGCGACCGGCGCGCCGGCCGGGGCGCCTCGTCGCTGTTCGGTTTCTCGCCGCTGCCGCTGCGGGTGACCGTGACCGCCGGCCTGTTCGGCGGCCTTCTGTACGCGCTGCTGGCCTACAGCGGCTTCCTGTACGCACCGGCAGGCCATGCCGCGGTGCTGATCCCCGGCAGCCTGCCCCTGTGGACGGCCCTGCTGGCGCTGCTGCTTCTGGGCACACCCATCACGCCGGCCCGCATGCTGGGCCTGGCGCTCATCATCGGCGGCGACGCGCTGGTGGGCGGCGCCAGCCTGCTGCAGGCGCTCGACGGCGGCGACGTCTGGCGCGGTGACATCATCTTCGTGGCGGCCGCCATGTGCTGGGCGGTCTACAGCGTGCTGGCCCGCAAGTACGCGCTCGATGCGCTGCGCGGCACGGTGGCTGTCACGGTGTTCGCGTTTTTCAGCTTCGTGCCGGTGTACACCGTGCTGATGCTGCTGGAGCAGGTGCCTGCCGGCCTGCTGCAGGCGCCCTGGGGCACGGTGGCCTTCCAGATGGCGTTCCAGGGCCTGGGTTCGGTCGCGATCGCCGGTGTCACCTACACGCGCATGATCCAGCAGTTCGGCCCGGTCCGCTCCACGATGATCACCGCGCTGGTGCCCGGCCTGTCGGCGCTGGGCGCCGTGCTGCTGCTGGGCGAGCCGCTGCACTGGAACCTGGCCCTGGGGCTCGCGCTGGTCACGCTCGGGATCCTGTTCGGTGTGCGCTCCAGCACGCCGGCCCCGGTGCTTGCCGTGCCGCGCCCTGGCACGTGAGCCGCATTCGAGAAGTCCATGCACCTGCTTGCCTTCGACACCAGCACCGACGTGATGTCCATCGCCGTCGGGCGCACCGAGGGTGGCGCATGGCAGCAGTGGCAGCACACGGCGGCAGGTGGCGCGCAGGCTTCGACAACGCTGATCCCGTCGATCCTGGCGCTGATGACCCAGGCCGGTGCCGGGTTCTCCGATCTGCAGGCCATCGCTTTCGGTTGTGGCCCTGGCGCATTCACCGGCCTGCGGACGGCCTGCTCGGTGGCGCAGGGGTTGGCCTTCGGTGCGCCCATGCCGCCCGGGAAGCCCGCCCTGCAGGTCCTGCCGGTCGACAGCCTGCTGGCCGTTGCCGAAGAGGCCCGCATGCAGTGCGCTCCGCAGGGCGGACCCTTGCGGGTGCTGGCGATGCTGGACGCCCGCATGGACGAGATCTACGCCGGGGCCTATGCCTACGACGGCCGCGAATGGCACCAGTGTCAGGACCTGCAGGTGCGCCGCCCGCAAGACCTGCAGCTGCCCTCGCAGTGGCAGGTGCCGGCGCAGGACGTGCTGCTGGCGGGCAATGTGTTCGCGGTCTATGGGGAGCGCCTGCCGTTCCCGCCCGCCGCGCAGCGCTGCGCGGCGCTGCCCACGGCCGCCGCGATGCTGCGGCTGGCACCGGGCCTGCTGGCCCGCGGCGGGGGCGTTCCGCCCGACCAGGCCTTGCCCACCTATATTCGCGATAAAGTGGCGCAAACCACGTCCGAGCGCGCGGCAGCCCGCGCTGTGCCGCTGCCCGGACCACCCGCCGATGCCCCATGAGTGCCGTCCTTGAACCTGCCGAAGCCCAGTTCGAGCCCCTGCTGGCTGCACGCCTGCCCGAGGTGCTGGCCATCGAGCACAGCGCCTACGAGCACCCGTGGTCGCCGGCCAACTTCCGCGATGCGCTCAAGTCCGGTTACGAGGCCCAGTTGCTGACGGCCGGCGGCACCTTGCTCGGTTATTTCGTGGCCATGAAGGGTGTCGACGAGGTCCACCTGCTCAACATCACCGTGGCGCCTGCCTTCCAGCGCCAGGGCTGGGCCCGGGTGATGCTCGACGCGCTGGCGCTGTGGGCGCGCGGGCAGGGCGTGCAATGGCTCTGGCTGGAGGCGCGGGTCAGCAACCTGCGCGCGTTGGAGGTGTACGAAGCCCATGGCTACCGCCGCGTCGGCCGGCGGCGCGCCTACTACCCGGCCGCCCGCGGTACCCGCGAGGACGCGGTGGTCATGAGCCTGCGGCTGTGACCGCCTGCCCGACCTGCCACCGCCGAAGGACCCGCCGTGAGCCTTGACCTGGACGAACGCCAACGGGCCATGCTGCAGGAGATGCATGTGCGGGTCTGGTGGCCTGCCGCTGCGCCCGCAGCCCCGGTACCGGCGCCGGCCCCGGAACACTCCCGTGTGCCCGCTCGGGCGCCAGAGCCTGCCCTGGCCACTGTCCCGGCAGCGGCGGCAGCAGCAGTGGTTGCCGCACCGGAGGCACCTGCGCTGCGCCACTCACCGCCTGCGCCGGCAGGACCGGCCCGCGCGGTCCCGCCCCAGCCCGGCGCCGGGCCGGGCGCCGCGGTCGACGCGATGGACATGCCCGCACTCGCGCAGGCGGTGGCGACCTGTGCCGCCTGCCGCCTGTGCGAGGGCCGCAAGACCGCGGTGTTTGCCGCTGCTACGCCGGCGCGCCAGACCGACTGGATGGTGGTCGGCGACCCGCCCACCGACGAGGACGAACGCGCCGCCCGCCCGTTTGCCGGCGAAGCCGGCGAGTTGCTCGACAACACGCTGCGCGCCGTGCAGTGCCACCGCGACGGCGAGGGCGCCGCCGGCGCCTGGCTGACCCATGTCGTCAAGTGCCTGCCGGCCCAGGTGCGCAATCCGCAACCCGACGAACTCGCGCGTTGCGCGATGTACCTGCGCCGCGAAGTGGCGCTGGTGCGCCCGCGCGTGATCCTGGCCCTGGGTCGATATGCCGCGCTGTCGCTGCTGGCACCGTCCGACCCGGAGATCGCCCGGGTGCCGCCGGGCAGGCTGCGCGGCCGCCTGTACACATTCGAGGGGGTGCCGGTGGTGGTGAGCTACTCGCCGGCCCGTCTGCTGCGGGCACCTGCCGAGAAGGCCGGCGCCTGGGCCGACCTGTGCCTGGCCCGCTCCGCCATGGCACCGCCAGCGGCCGGCGCGGCCGGTTGAGCCCCCCCACGCCCTGGATGCCCGCAACCACCGAGACCACGACCACGTCTAACGCGAAGGACCCTGCGCCCATGAATTTTGTCGACATGCTTGCCCGCGCCGAGCAGCAGAATGCCTCCCTGCTGTGCGTCGGACTGGACCCGGAGCCGGCCCGCTTCCCGGGCGACTGGAAGGGCGACGCCACACGCATCCTGGACTTCTGCCGCGTCATCGTCGACGCCACGGTCGACCTGGTGATCGCGTTCAAGCCGCAGATCGCCTACTTTGCCGCCCACCGTGCGGAAGCGGCGCTGGAGCAACTGGTGGCCCACATGCGCCGCGTGGCGCCCCAGGTGCCGGTGATCCTGGACGCCAAGCGCGGCGACATCGGCTCCACCGCCGAGCAGTACGCCATCGAGGCCTTCGAGCGGTATGGCGCCGATGCGGTGACGCTGTCGCCCTTCATGGGCTTCGACTCGGTGCAGCCCTACCTCAAGCGCGAGGGCAAGGGCGCCTTCCTGCTGTGCCGCACGTCCAACCCCGGTGGCGACGACCTGCAGAACCAGCGCCTGGCCGGCCTGCCCGGCGAGCCGCTCCTGTACGAGCATGTGGCCCGCCTGGCGCAGGGCCCCTGGAACATCAATGGCCAGCTGGGCCTGGTGGTGGGCGCCACCTACCCGGCCGAGATCGCCCGGGTGCGGGCGCTCGCGCCCACGCTGCCCCTGCTGATCCCCGGCGTGGGCGCGCAGGGCGGCGACGCGCTGGCCACGGTGCGTGCCGGCTGGAAGGCCGAAGGCGGCCGCACGGTTGCGCCGATCGTGGTGAATTCCTCGCGGGCCATCCTGTATGCGTCGGCGGGCGACGACTTTGCCACCGCCGCCCGGGCTGAGGCGCGGCGCACGCGCGAGATGCTGCAGGCCGCGCGCGCCTGACACACCACGCAACACCATGCACACCTCCGCGACCGGCTACGCGCCGTTCTACCTGATCACCCACCCGGACGTGGTGATCAGCCGCGAGGTGCCGGTGCCGCGCTGGCCGCTGTCCGAGCGCGGCCTGCAGCGCATGCGCATGGGGCTGCGGCAACCCTGGCTGCAGGGCACGTCCGCCATCTACTGCAGCACCGAACAGAAGGCCATCGACGCGGCGCGCATCCTGGGTGAACATCTGGGGCTGTCATGGACCGAGGTCGAGGAGCTGGGCGAGAACGACCGCTCTGCCACGGGGTTCCTGCCACCGCCCGAGTTCGAGCAGGTAGCCAATGCCTTCTTCGCCAACCCGATCGGCTCCGTGCGGGGCTGGGAGCGCGCCTGCGATGCGCAGTCGCGCATGGTGCGTGCGGTCGAGGCGATCGCCGCCACCGAGCGGGATGCCTCTCGCGTGCTGATCGTCGCGCATGGGGCGGTGGGCACGCTGCTGTATTGCCACCTCGCCGGCCTCCCGATCGACCGGCGCTGGGACCAGCCGCCGAACAAGGGCGGGAACTACTTCGGCTTTTCTTGGCAGCCGCGTGGCGTGTCGTCGTGGTGGCAGGCCATCGATGCGGAGGGTGTGGGGGCCTGACTTCGGCGGTTTGGTTTGCGATGCGCGTTGTGTGCGCCAGCTTGGTGGGCGAGCCGGCGAGGCTGGGGCAGGGGTTTGCGCGAATGTCCTCCGCCCTGCGCCTGCGGCTCCGGGCTCCCCCTTCACTTCGCGCAAACCCCTGCCCCAGCCTCACCGGCGGGCAATGGAGTAGCGTGCGTCGGGCTCCAGACGACGACGCCCACCCGGCAGGCGCGCCCGACAGCGCGCCCACAAACCACTCCCTACCGGGGCAAGCAGCGAACCCGCGCCGGTTCGACGCTCAACGACACCATCGCGCCATCGGCATACACCCGCTCGGTCGACGCCAACACCTTGATGTCCATCCCCGCCAGCTGCACCACATAACGGTTGCGCGAGCCGAGGTAGACGCGCGTGCGCACCCGCGCCTGCAGCCCCGGCTGGCCGGCGTCGGTTATCTGCAGGTCTTCCTGGCGCAGGGCGATGGTGGTGCCGCCCACCGTGGTGTTTTCCGGTGCGATGGCCACGCGCTGACCGTCCGCGAGCACCGCCACCGACCGGTTGCCGGCTTCGATGGTGACCGGCACCAGGTTGGCCGCACCCAGAAAGCTCGACGCAAATGCGCTGTCCGGCCGCGCATAGATCTCGGCAGGCGTGCCCTGCTGTTCGATATGCCCGCCATTGAGCAGGATGATGCGATTCGACAGGCTCAGCGCCTCTTCCTGGTCGTGGGTGACGAAGATCGTGGTCAGGCCCAGGCGCTTGTGGATCTCGATCAGCTCGACCTGCATGTCCTCGCGCAGGCGCGCGTCCAGGTTGGACAGCGGCTCGTCGAGCAACAACACCTTCGGCCTGGACACGATGGCTCGGGCCAGCGCCACGCGCTGCTGCTGGCCGCCCGAGAGCTGCGAAGGCCGGCGCTCGGCCAGGTGGGTGAGCTGTACGGTTTCCAGCGCGGCGCGCACCTGGGCCTGCTGCGCGTCGCGGTTGCCGATACCGCGCATGCGCAGCGGGAAACGCACGTTGTCGGCCACGCTCAGATGCGGCAGCAGCGCGTAGCTCTGGAACATCATCGCGATGTCGCGCTGCTCCGGCGGCAGGCCGGTGACATCGCGGCCGTCGATCTCGACCGTGCCCGAGGTCACGCTCTCCAGCCCGGCCACGATGCGCAGCAGCGTGGTCTTGCCGCATCCCGAGGCCCCCAGCAGGCTGACGAACTCGCCCGAGGCGATGTCCAGCGACACGCCGTGGATCACGGCGGTGCTGCCGAAGGACTTGTGGATGGCTTGCAGGCGCACATTCGCCACGGGTCAGCTCCTCGCAAAACGTTGCAGCCCGAGGATGCGGTCGATCACGACCATCATCAGCACGGTCAGGAAGATCATGATGGCCGAGACGGCCGCCACGGAAGGGTCGGGGCTGAATTCCAGCTGGCCGTAGATCTGCACCGGCAGCGTCGTCAGGTCCGGCTTGCGCAGGAACAGGGACAGCACCGCCTCGTCGAACGAGATGTTGAACGCGAAGAACGCACCCGCGCCCAGCCCCGGCACACACTGCGGCACCACCACGAACCACAGCCGCTGCAGCCGGCCGGCACCCATGGTGCGCGCGGCTTCCTCCAGGAACGGGTCGGACTCGGCCAGCACCGCCAGCGTGGTGCGGATCACATACGGCAGCGCCACCACCGTGTGGCTGAGCCACAAGGTGAGGATCGACACCGGGCCGAAGGCGCGGCTCCAGAACATCAGCATGCCGATGGCGAAGATGATGGTGGGCAGCACCAGCGGCGACAGGAATACGGTGGCCAGCGTGCGCGAATACGGCAGCTTGCCGCGGTGCAGCGCCACCGCCGCCGCGCCGCCGACGACGGTGGCGGTGATAGTGACCAGCACCGCGATCTGCAGGCTGGTCAGCGCCGAGGCCAGGTAGGTGTTGGAGGTCAGCACGCCTTCGTACCAGCGCAGGCTGAAGCCCTTGGGCGGAAAGGCGATGAACTCGCTCTCGGAGAACGACACGCCGATCACCACCACCAGCGGCGCCAGCAGGAACAGCACCGTCAGCGCCACCAGCAGGGTGGACGCCACGCGCAGCCAGCGGGGGACGGCCCTAACCATGGCGCGGCGTGCTCACACGCACGTAGGGAATCAGCACCAGCAACACACCGACGAACAGGATCACCGCCTGCGCCGCCGCGAACGGCCACTCCAGCGTCTGCGTGACCGACTTGTAGACCAGCCCGGCCAGCACCTGGATGCGAGCGCCGCCCATCAGGCTGGGCGTGATGAAGGAGCTGGCCGACAGCGTGAAGACCAGCAGCGAGCCGGCCACGATGCCTGGCATGGACAGCGGCAGCACCACCGTGCGCAGCGTGCCCAGGAAACTGGCGCCCATGGTGCGCGAGGCTTCCTCCAGCCGGGTGTCGATGCGGGTGATGACGCCCAGGATCGATAGCGCCATGAAGGGCAGCAGCACCTGCACCATGCCGATCACGATGGCGGCCTCGGAGTGCATGATCTGGAAATTGCGCTCGGCCCAGCCGAGGTCACGCGCCCATTGGGAGATGAGGCCGTTGCGGCTGAGCAGCACCATCCAGCCGAAGGTGCGCACCACCACGCTGGTCATCAGCGGCAGGATCACCGCCACCACCATCCACATGCGCAGCCGTGGGCTGACGCGCGCCATGATGTAGGCATAGGGGAAACCCAGCACGGCGCAGATCACCGTGATGATCAGCGACAGGCGCACCGTGCGCCACAGGATGTTGAGGTAGAACGGGTCGGAGAGAAAACGCGCGAAGTGCTCCAGCGTCAGGCCGCTCGTACCCGAGACGCTGAGCACCAGCATCTGCCCGATGGGCAGGAAGAAGGCCAGGGCCAGCAGCGCCAGCCCCGGCAAGGCGAGCAGCAGGTTTTCGGTACGGTCATTCATGCGCACCGGCCACCCGCTCCCGCCACCCGATCAACGGGCAATCGTCTTGCTCCAGCGCTCGACCCAGCCGGCCCGGTTGGCCTCGATCGTGGGCGCGTCGAAGCGGAACAGGTCCTTCATCGCGGCCTGGCCATAGGCCACGGTGGCAGCCACGTCGGGTGTGAGCACGGCCTTGCTGTTGGTCGGGGTGTAGCGCAGCTCGTTGGCAAAGCAGGTCTGGGCGCTCTCGGACAGGCTCATGTCGATGAACTTGAGTGCCAGCGCCTGGTTGGGCCGATTGGCCACCAGGTTGGCGGTGATGAAGCTCGCAGGCGTCCCCTCGGTGCCCTGCGAGAACTTGACCGGCAGGTTGGCCTTGGTCAGCGTGAAGGCGTAGTCGGACGCATAGGGCGCGATGGTGGCGCCGTTCTGCGCGAACTCGCGCTGGATCTCGGGCGAGGTGTTGACCACGATCGCGCCGCCGGCCAGCATCTTCTTGACCGCATCCAGCCCGGGCTGGATGTTGCGCAGGTCGCCACCGGCCACCCGGTTGATCATCAAAAAGCCCAGCATGCCATAGCCGTTGGAGATGTCGGTCAGCACCAGCTTGTTGCTGAGCTTGGGGTCCATCAGGTCCTTCCAGCTGGTGGGGGCCTTGGGCAGGTTCTGGCTGTTGTAGACCAGGCCGATGGCCGCGATGGAGTAGACCGGGCCTTCGCCCTTGGCGATGTTGGCCTTGGCCACCGGGTACACATTGGCCAGGTTGGGCACCTTGGATGCGTCGATGGGCGAGAGCAGGCCCTCGGTGGCGGCCACGATCTCCTGGCCGCCGGAGAAGTGGATCACGTCGTACTGCGGCGCGGCCTTCTGGGCGCGCACCTGGGCGAAGGCGTCTGCCGAGTAGGCCGTCACCACCTTGGTGGTGGCGCCGGTTTCCTTCTCGAACGGGGTGATGATGCACTTGCGGTGCGCGGTCTCGTACGCGCCACCGAAGGAGTTGATCGTCAGGGTCCTGTCCTGCGCGGAGGCGGCGCCGGCCAGCAGGGACAGCGTGGCGGCGGCAAGCAGCGTCAAATCAAAGCGGGTTTTCATGGAAAAGCTCCTTCAGTTGCGGTAAGAAAAAATCAGGGCAGGCGGCCGATTTCGACCGTCTTGACGCCCTCGCGGCGGATCAGCCGGCACTGCTTGGCGATCTCGTCCAGGCCTTCGGTCATCTTACCCCAGTAGGTGCAGGGGATCCAGCCGGTCGGGCCGAAGGTGCGGCCGCCGGCGTCGTAGAACATGCCGATCTCCCAGAATTCGCTCGGGTCGTTCTTGAAGAAATTCTTGGGCTGGTAGAACCACAGGAACTCGCCCGGATCGGGCTGCACGGTCTGGTTTTCGGGTGGCAGCTTGCGCGGGTCGAAGGTCTGCGCATAGTCGGGCAGGCCCATCATGATCTCGGGGCCGGAGAACATCGCGTGCGAGGCGTCCCAGCGGATCGGCTTCTTGAGGGCGCCCCACAGGGCCTTGCAGGTCTGGGGTGCGGTGTCCCAGTACAGGGTGATGGTGCCTTGCACGTTGGCATCCACGAACTTCAGGTACATCTGCTTGCTCTTGGTCATTGTTGCGCTCCAGGGGTGGGAAGTCGGGTGGGAAAGGGCAGTTTACGGGGCGATGCCCGGGCGTTCCATCTTGAATGGAAATCCCGTCGATAAAATTTTTTTATCAGTGATCCTGGTCAGGGAAGTCGGTACCCCAACCAAGGAGTTCGTCGTCAATTTTGCAGCCCGCGCAGGATGTCCGGGTGAGCGACGGCCACTCTCAAGAGAGTTCTTGCTGCGCCGGTCGGCTCGCGGCGACCTTGCTCCCAGTCCTGCAGTGTTCGAGCGGAAACACCGAGGAGTGAGGCGAAGTCTTGTTGGGACAGGCCGACGCTGGCGCGTGCCTCCGCCGCAGGCGGAAGCACAACCTTCGTGACGCGGCCTGCGTTGCCTTGGCGCATCTGCTTGACCGAGGTCAGGAGGTCTTTTTGGAAGCGATCCAGATCAGAGGGCATCTTCAATTCCTTTCTTGAGTTCAACCAGGAACTCGGTCGGCAGGTTGTCGAACTTGGCCTTGGTGTAGACGATGAGAAGCCACACCGTGTGCCCTTGCTGCAGGAAGTAGATGACCCGGGCGCCGCCTCGCTTGCCTCGGCCACTTGCCGCCCATCGCACCTTTCGGCAGCCGCCACTTCCTGCAATAAGGTCGCCAGCTTCTGGGTTTGCTGCGATCCAGCTAATGAATTCGCCTCGCTCCTCGGCGGACCAGACTTCCGCTGCGTACTTGATGAAGATGGGCGTCTCCGCAACCGTGCGCATGATGGCGATGATACGGCAATGCCGTAGAACCACCAAGCGCAGCGGCGCAGGTCTTGAGAGTTAATTGATTCAGAAGGTCCAGTGTGCCCGTGTCGGCCGCATGGCGACTTTGGTATCACACCAGCCAGGCCGTCGACGGATCCACGCTCGCGCAATAGGTTAACGTGGAAGACATCCCCGACGTCGGCGCGCGAGGACCTGGCCTGACGTTGGCCGGGGCGCGAGATTGGGGCAGCGGTGCAGGGATCAGGTTGCTGGGACGGGCTTTGGCATGAAGCCGTGCTTG
>Ga0247843_1002720_pt1 | contig 31085 bp, 26 predicted proteins | sample LaCruzMarch2017__FD_192420 | JGI IMG/M metagenome (GOLD analysis project Ga0247843, IMG submission 192420) | Freshwater microbial communities from meromictic Lake La Cruz, Castile-La Mancha, Spain - LaCruzMarch2017_8m | ecosystem: Environmental > Aquatic > Freshwater > Lake | place: Spain... | reverse complement strand
TACTTTAGAAAACTTTCTTGGCGGGGTAAACGTTGCAGGTGGAAAAATGAAAGCAGTATCCAGCTTATGGACCTCGCCCAATACAGGCGCTACGGACGAAAGCGGTTTTTCAGGCCTTCCGGGCGGCAGCCGTACCAGCTATGGTAGTTACTACTCCATTGGCGACTACGGCTACTGGTGGTCCTCTACGGAGCTCTCAACGGCAAACGCCTGGGGCCGGGGCCTGGGTTACAGCGTTGGCGGTTCGGGCCGGTACTACGCCAATAAGCAAATTGGCTTTAGTGTTCGGTGTCTCAGGGATTAAAAAAGACCCTTTGTCACTTTGTCTCTTTGGGGGTTTGGGGCGCAGCCCCAAAGATTTTTTTTTGTAAAGCTAAACCTATAAGGTTTTTGAAAACCTTATAGGTTTTAAATGGTCAGGTTGTACCTCACAGATATGAAATTACATAATGAACTGTCCGCTGTTCGGGATCTTGGGTCCGGAACGCAGATACCGAGGATTTGTAATCCTCCACAGTCGGCCTCCATCGCACTGGCAGTTGGTTGGCGGATTTCAAATCCGCATCATGTGTCGTCAGGGATGCCCTTCGGAACATCCCGGACAGCGGAGAAATTCAGAAATTGGTTTTTGGGATGAAAAATTTATACATTTGTAGTATCTTAATGTATGATCTGTATAAATGATTGTCCGTGAAATAGCGTCCCTTTTACTCGAATATGCCAGATCGTTTCGGTCGGTCGTGCTGGTTGGGCCCAGGCAATCCGGAAAAACGACCCTTGCCAAAGCTTGCTTTCCGGCAAAGCCTTATGTTTCCCTGGAAAACCCAGACATCCTGGAATTGGCAAACCAGGATCCCAGAGGATTTTTGGCTGGTTTTTCCAGAGGTGCAATTTTAGATGAAATCCAGCGGGCACCCCAGCTTTTCAATTACCTGCAGGAGATCCTCGATAACACCGAAGAAGATGGTCTGTTTATTCTGACCGGAAGCAACAACATCCTGCTTCAGGAAAATATTTCGCAGACTCTGGCCGGTAGGATTGGCATTCTGGATCTTTTACCACTCAGTTACAGAGAAATAAGGGAGCTTGTGAAAGGCCTGTCACTGCCAGAGCTGATTGTGCGGGGTTTTTATCCGGAGATTTACCATAAAAGCAGAAACCCGCAGATATGGTATCAGTCTTATATCCGAACCTATTTGGAGCGGGATGTCAGGCAGATCAAGCAAATTGAAGATACGCTGTTGTTTCAGAAATTTTTGCGCCTTTGTGCGGGAAGTGTTGGTCAGCAAGTGAATTGCGCATCGCTCAGCAACGATTGTGGCATAGATGTCAGAACAGTTCATTCCTGGCTTTCCGTCCTGGAAAATTCCTTTGTGTTGTATCGCCTTCAACCGTTTCATCAGAATTTCAAAAAAAGATTAGTGAAGTCTCCTAAAATCTATTTTGTTGATACTGGCCTGGCTTGTGCATTATTGAACATCAAATCAAAAGATGAATTGTCCAATTCTCATTTCAAAGGGGCTTTGGTGGAGAATTTTGTGGTGTCTGAGTGTTTGAAAAACAAGCAAAATCTCAATCCGTTTGACCGGAAATTCTATTACTGGAGAGATAATAATGGTACAGAAATAGATTTGATTATCGAGGAAGGAAATACGATAAGCCCGGTGGAAATCAAGTCGGCCCAAACCTATTCAAACGACTTCAGCCGCAGCATGAAAAAGTTTATGCTCTATTCAGGCACGACACATGGAATCATTGTCTATGATGGTTCGGCAGGCCTCAAAGGTTCTGATGGTATTGATCTGCTAAATTGGAAGGATTTTTTGTGTATGTGAAGGTTGAATTGGAATCATCCGCTGTTCTGGATCTTGTATTTCGAACGCAGATACCGGGGATTTGTGGTCCTCCACAGTCGGCCTCCATCAAGCAGCCAGTTGGTTGGCGGATTGCAAATCCGCATCATGTTTCGTCCGGGATGCCCTTCGGAACATCCCTGACAGCGGAGTACCAGCCAAGGTTACCCTCTGTCCGTAGTCTTGCGCAGCGGAGACTACGGACTTTACAAATATGGTAGGGTCTCTGACCCGGAATTCTTAACATAATCCGCTGTTCGGGTTCTTGTATCCCGAACGCAGTTACCGAGGATTTGTAATCCTCCACAGTCGGCCTCCATCAAGCAGCCAGTTGGTTGGCGGATTGCAAATCCGCATCATATGTCGTCTGGGATGCCCTTCGGAACATGCCGGACAGCGGCTTGAAAGGATTATTTTTTTTCAGTATGGGTAAAGTGTCTGCACCAGACACCCAAAAACCAGTCTGATTAGGACATCAGCCGGTGAACAGGGAACAGGTTTATTTCTTACCAATAATTCTAATGAACCAACCCCGCTTGGGGCGGGACTAGCTTTGAAAGAAAACCCGTAAAAACAAAAAAGGAAGCCTTTTTGAAGCTGCCTTTTTTGTTTCTGCGGTCTGGACGGGACTCGTGCCTCCAAACCTATAAGGTCTTCGAAGACCTTATAGGTTTTATTTATCTACAAACAAAGCCATGAAACTGCATAACGAACTCCCTGTTTACAAGGCAACGTATGACATGCTGCTGGAGATATTTCAATTGTGTAGAAATTTTCCTTTCCAATCCTTTGAGTTAGCCAGCCACTTCAAGGGTCCTTCGACCACTTGAAGGGTAAGGAACTGCGATAACTATGCACCCTGGTTCGTGTCTCGTGTTTCTCTTTTGAAACCGGTTTTTTGGTATTACTGCCAACTTGTAAAAGAATTTTTTTAAAGTGAGTTTATGCCTCCAAACCTATAAGGTCTTCGAAGACCTTATAGGTTTTATTTATCTACAAACAAAGCCATGAAACTGCATAACGAACTCCCTGTTTAAAGGCAACGTATGACATGCTGCTGGAGATATTTCAATTGTGTAGAAATTTTCCTTTCCTATCCTTTGAGTTAGCCCAACCACTTCAAGGGTCCTTCGACCACTTGAAGGGTAAGGAACTGCGATAACTATGAGCCCTGGTTCGTGTCTCGTATTTCTCTTTTGAAACCGGTTTTTTGGTATTACTGCCAACTTGTAAAAGAATTTTTTTAAAGTGAGTTTATGCCTCCAAACCTATAAGGTCTTCGAAGACCTTATAGGTTTTATTTATCTACAAACAAAGCCATGAAACTGCATAATGAACTCCCTGTTTAAAGGCAACGTATGACATGCTGCTGGAGATATTTCAATTGTGTAGAAATTTTCCTTTCCTATCCTTTGAGTTAGCCAAACCACTTCAAGGGTCCTTCGACCACTTGAAGGGTAAGGAACTGCGATAACTATGCGCCCTGGTTCGTGTCTCTTGTTTCTCTTTTGAAACCGGTTTTTTGGTATTACTGCCAACTTGTAAATATACGCACGTTTTCAAAATATCCCTATCCACGCCTCACCCTCCAAACCCCTGTCCACTGCCCCAGCAATGCCAAGGCAAACAAGGAGTTGTAGACTGCGTATCGTTTAAACAACCTCCCCGGTTCCTGGCTTAGGCGAAACAGCCATTCCAAGCCGTTTTGTTGCATCCAGGTTGGGGCACGTTTCACTGTTCCTGCATGAAAGTCGAACGCAGCGCCCACACAAAGGACAGCCATGGGCAATCTGCTGCGGTATTTGAAGGCCCAATCTTCCTGCCGGGGGCAACCCATGCCCACCAGCAATACCCCCGCACCCGATTGGGCTATCTGTTGCAGGTAAACTTCCTGCTCTTCGTCAGGCAAAGGGCGAAACGGAGGCGATATGTGGCCAGCTATTTGCAAAGCAGGAAAACGGGACTGGAGGTTCTGCATCAAACCGGCCACCACTTCCGGCTTCGAGCCATAGATAAATACACCAATGCCTTGGCCTGCGGCAGCCTCGCATACTTTCAGTGTTAGGTCCGGGCCGCAAACCCTGTCTTTGAGGCCACATTTGTGCAAGAGATTCAGTGCCCATTTCACCGGCATGCCATCAGGACATACCAGTTCGAATTGGTTGAGCCGTTGCCGGTAATCGGAATGGAGGAGGCCATGCACCACGCCATGCACCGGTTGGGCAGCCACCAATAATGTTTGTTTGTTTTTGGCAGATTGCATGATGGCGCTCACCGCAGCTTCGTAGTCGAAAGCGTTTACCATCATGCCCAGCACATTGCGTTTGCCCAAATTCACCATCTATCCAAGACTTATGAGTTCAGCAAAAATACCCGCCGCCGTCACTTCTGCACCAGCTCCGGGGCCTTGCACCACCAAAGGGCGTTTCTGGTACCTGTCCGTGTAGAAGGCCACAATGTTGTCGCTCACCGCCAGGTTCCAAAATGGATGGATGTTGTCGATAAGCTCCAGACCAATAGAAATGGCACCGTTTTCCAACTTGCCCAGCATGCGCCACTTTTTGTTTTCAGTGTTAGCCTGGGTGGCCATGTTTTCAAAGTAGCCTTGTTCTTCTTCCAGGGTTTCAATAAAAGCTTCCGTTCCAGGAGCGTCCATGCAGCTTTGGGGCAAAAAGTTGTGTATACTGATATCGCTCATTTCCAGCCTGTAGCCCGCTTCCCGGGCCAGAATCAACATTTTGCGGGCCATATCGGTGCCGTTCAGGTCGTCTCGTGGATCTGGTTCGGTGTAGCCTGCTTCCTGCGCTTCGAGCACACAATCTTTGAAAGGAATACCTTCTGCAAACCGGTTGAAAATGTAGCTGAGTGTGCCGCTCAATATGCCTTCTACTTTGTGCACCCTATCCCCGCTGTCGATCAGGCCTTTCAATGTGCCGATGATGGGCAGGCCAGCACCCACATTGGTTTCATACAGAAAATGGGCATTGAATTTCCTGGCCGTGTGTTGCAGTTTTTGGTATTGGGCTATGTCTGCCGTGTTGGCCAGTTTGTTGGGCGTAACCACCGAAACACCAGCTTCAAACAAACGGGTGTAATGTGGTATCACCGCCTGGTTCGATGTGCAGTCCACCAACACGGTGTTGGCCAGGTTCAGGTTGAGTAGTTCGGTTACAAATTCAGCCACTGTTCCGTCTTTGGCAATTGTTTTCCAGGTGTGCCAGGTCTCTAGCGAAATAGGCTCTTCACCTGTAAGAAATGCACTTGAATTGCAAATGCCTTGTAGTCTAATTTTCAAGTGTTTACGTTGTTGCAGTTCATCTACCTGATGTACCATTTGGTGAATCAATGTTTTGCCCACAAGTCCGGGGCCAACCAGAAAAACATGCAGCTTTTTATACTCCGACAGGAACAATGACTCGTGCAACACATTGAGTGCTTTGGCCAGGTTTCGGGTTTCTATTACTACGGAAATATTCAACTCCGATGAACCTTGCGCCGTGGCCACCACATTGATGCCGTTGTTGCCCAAGGCTGTAAATGTTTTGCCAGATACACCGGTGGTCCGTTTCATGTTTTCACCAATCACCGCTACAATCGACAAACCGGTTTGCACTTCAATCGGGTCTATTTTGCCGGCTTCCAATTCCGACTCAAGGGCCTGCGATAAAGCAAGAATAGCCTGCTCGCTGTGCTTGGGTTCAATGGCCACACAAATGGAATGCTCGCTCGATGCCTGGGTGATGAGAATGATGTTGACCTGGTGTTGTGCCAAAGCCAAAAACATCCGTGAAGCTGTACCCGCCACACCCACCATGCCACTACCCGATAAGTTGATGAGGGCAATGTGCTCGATGGACGAAATGCCTTTGATGGGAAAATCGCCATGATCTACGGCATCGCTGATGGTGGTACCCGGATGATTGGGCGAAAATGTATTCAGTATCTTAATCGGAATCCTGGCCTGAAACGCAGGTTGCAGGGTAGGAGGGTAAATGACTTTGGCGCCGAAATGGCTCAGCTCCATGGCTTCCTGGTACGAAACAGTGGACAAGGTAAAAGCCTCTTTCACCAACCGTGGGTCGGCTGTCATCATGCCGTTTACATCTGTCCATATCTGGATTTCTTCTACCCCTAAAGCGGCACCGAGCACGGCAGCTGTATAATCGCTTCCACCTCTACCGAGCGTGGTGGTTTCTCCTTTTATGGTAGAGGCGATAAATCCGGTAACAACCGGAATGCCTTCAAAGCCTGCCAAACGGCTTTTTACTTGGGCATTGGTTTGTTCGAAGTCAATTTTGGCATTGCCAAAAGCAGCGTTGGTGACCAATATTTCCCTGGCATCTATGGCCTGGGCTTCATGGCCTGAAAAATGCAGGTGATTGGCTACAATGTAGGCTGAAAGGCGTTCGCCAAAACTGCAAACCAAATCGATTGATCTGGGCGTTGCTTCCCGCAACAGGTACACCCCATGCAGCACATCTTCCAGTTCGTTGAGGAGCATTTTAATTTTCGCCAGCAGTCCGCTTTGATGCTGCACATGCACCAATTGACGCAAGGCATTCATGTGCCGGTTTTCAATTTGCTCCAGTGTTTTTTTGTAGTCCTGGTTGCCTTCAGAGGCTTGCCTGCCCATGTCGATGAGCAAATTGGTAATTCCCGAAAAGGCCGAAACCACCACCACAGGCTTTTTGCTTTTTGCCTGCAATACAATGTGTCCCAATTGTTGAATGGCTTCTGGAGAACCTACCGACGTGCCCCCGAACTTGAGAATTATCATGAAATCTGTTTTAGAGTAGAAATCGATTTGCGCTACAAAACAAGAACATTGAAGGTTGAAATCATAATGAAGCTACAATCGCAGCCTGCAAATCTTCGTTTTGCCATCTGTACAAAGGTTTCATGCATTTATGCTAATTTTGTGCACCATGAAGAAAATGAAATGGTTTGTTTGGGTGATAGCAGCTGCTTTGGCCGGCTTAACAGCCTGGAGCTGCATCAAAAAGCCTTCATTCCCGAACACGCCACAACTGAAAAATGCCAGAGTAAGCTTTTCCAGTGGGGGTGCTGAGCAGGTGCTCAAGTTGCAAGTGGAATACCAGGATGGTGATGGCAACCTGGGTTTGAGTCCTGCGGACACCATGCCTCCTTTCAACAGACTGCTCAGCAACGGTGAGGTGAATCCAGATTACTACAACATCGTGGTGGATTTTTATACCCGGCGTCCATTTTCTCAGCAATACGAGCTCTTCGATTTTGGCGGCTTTAACTATTATGGCCGTTTTCCACTTTTGGCCGACAATGATTACAGTGGTCCCATTGAAGGTACGCTTACCTATGACATGAAATCCATTAATTTTTTTGGGGGAGAACGAACCGATCTGAAACTGCGGGTGTCCATTCAGGACCGCAATCTCAACCAAAGTAATGTCATAGAAACACCCTCCATCATCATCAATCAATAGCTTTTGGAGCGTCATAAAATTATTATATATCAGCTCATTGTCAGGTTGTTTGGCAACAAATGCACGCAGCCTGTTCCTCATGGAAATATGCAACAAAACGGTTGCGGTAAATTCAATGATCTTGACGAGCAGGTTTTACAATCCATCAAGGATTTTGGGGTAACACACGTCTGGTACACCGGTGTGTTGGAACATGCCACTTTATCTGATTATGCAAACTACGGCATGCCTGCCGATCATCCTTTGGTGGTGAAAGGTGTGGCAGGTTCGCCCTACGCCATCCGTGACTTTTACCAGGTTGATCCGGATTTGGCTTCTGACCCGGGGCATCGATTTGCTGAATTTAAAGCTTTGGTTAAGCGTACCCAACAAGCTGGTTTAAAGACCATTATTGATTTTATTCCAAACCACGTAGCCAGGTATTACCAAAGTCACAACTTGCCTGAAGGAGAAACTAATCTGGGAGCGACCGACCAGCAATCGGTTCATTTCTCGGCACAAAACAACTTTTACTATTTCCCCCAACAGGCATTCCGAACACCGGAAGGATTTATCCCCCCTTATGCAGGCCAACAAACTGCCGATACATATAAAGAAGAGCCGGCCAAGGCAACGGGCAACGATTGTTTCACCGCCAGTCCGGGTGTGAACGATTGGTTCGAAACGGTGAAGCTAAACTATGGTGTCGATTACATGCATGGCCGCACCTGCCACTTCGAGCCCATTCCAGAAACGTGGTTGAAAATGAAGGCCATTTTGTTGTTTTGGTGCCGGCAGGATGTAGACGGTTTTCGTTGCGACATGGTAGAACTGGTGCCTGTGGAGTTTTGGGCTTGGGTTATTCCCGCCATGAAGAAAGAATTCCCGGACATTATTTTCATCGGAGAAGTCTATAATCCAAGCCTTTACGTGCCTTATCTTGAAGCTGGGTTTGATTATTTGTACGACAAAGTGGGGCACTACGACGCCGTTCGTGAACTGATAGAAGGCAAAGGAAATGCCAACCATATGTATGACGTGCACGAAACCCAGCAAGGCTTTCAGCACAAGATGTTGAAGTTTATTGAAAACCACGATGAGCAAAGGCTTGCCTCCGAATTTGTTGCGACCGACATGAACAGGGGCATTGTGGCGCATGCTGCCTGCCTGTTGATGCACAAAGGGCCAACCATGATTTATTTTGGACAGGAACTTGGCGAAAAGGCAGAAGGCAGTACTGGCTTTAGTGGCAACGATGGCAAAACCACCATTTTCGATTATTGGCCGGTGCCTACCGTGCAGCAATGGCTTCGACACCTGGCTGGATCATCTTTGCCTGCTGATATGAGTCAATTGAGGCAACAATACCAACAGTTGAATCTGCTTGCACTGCAACGAGAAGCCTTGATTTCAGGAAAATACTATTCCATTCAATGGGCAAATGCCGGCAAAAGCTTCAACTATAATGAACACAAAGTGCTTTGCTTTTTGAGGTACACGGAAAATGAAAAACTGTTAATTGTGCTCAATTTTGAACCAAACCAACAAGTAGAAGCACGAATTAAAATTCCCTACGATGCCTGGAAGGCTCTGGGTTTACCAGCAGTTGGTTTGTATAATGTAGTATCGCTCTTGGAACCAGAAGCAGCACCGCTTTCATTTTATGCGGAAGCAGTTACCGAGCAACATAATCTGCATGCGGGAGTCATTGTTTCACTCAAACCATGGATACCACTGATTTTTGAACTCATTGGGCCCAACTAGTTGTATGGAAAACGCCACTTCAAATCAATTTTGGATTTTCAAGAAACCATTCAGTGTAATAGCTGGAGCAGCACTTTTGCTAAATTTTTTCTGGATTTTGGTAGAAGGGAAGGCGGGTAGTTTTCTGCAAATAAATGCTTTAGTGAGTGAGCCTGTTTGGCAATTTTTTAGGTTTTACACCATGTTGGGTGAAGGATGGTCGCTATTGGTTGTTTGCGTGGTGCTGGTCTTTGTGAAATACAGGTACGCTTTGGCTGGCTTAATCAGCTTTGCGGTTGGATCGGCCCTTTCAAGTATTTTGAAGCATACCCTTTTTAGTGGTATGTTGAGGCCGTTGGCTTATTTTGGAGAATTAGACATTGCCATTCAAACCTTTTCAGGAGTGGAGTTGCACCATTATAATACATTTCCTTCTGGCCATTCCATCACAGTTTTTTCCATGTTTTCGCTGCTTGCCATCATCACAAAATCACAATGGGGCTACCTATGGGCTGTTCTGGCTATTTTAGGTATTTTCTCCCGAGTGGCGATTTGCCTACACTTTGTGCCCGATATCACCGCAGGGGCCTTGATCGGTTGGCTTTCAACCTGGTTTGCCTGGAGCATGGCAGTCTCGTTTAAAAAGCCAGCTTTGGACGGAAGATTGTCTATTTAAAAATTAACCGATTTCCTCCTTTTTTGGCTCCAGAGGAGCCTCGGGTTAATAGAAAATTAAAAAAAGCTCCAGCGGAGCGACACCAGATTGTTAACATGTCGCTGCTCTGCAGCTCAAATCCAATTTTGCTGTAATTTCTATTGACATGTCGCCGCTCTGCGGCTGGTACATACAAACTGCATTCCCCTAATGTGAACTCATGTGCCTTATGTGGTTCAAAACAAATCAACATGTCGCTACTCCGCAGCGTAAATCCCTTTGCTATTTATTTTTATTGACCTATCGTTGAACTGGAGCTGGAACTTATTCAGGACAAAATTGCTCAACCATTACTCCTTGTATTTTTTCAATATTCAAGCTGAACACATACAAATTTTCAGTTCCACGAATTATTAGTTGAATTTCAAAAAACTGGCATTACAAGATGGAAAAATTAAAAATATAGCCTCACATTGTGCAAAAATCGAAATTATTGCAAAAAAAATCCACTTCACAGGTTTTGGATTTCATACACTTCAAACTGCAATTTTTGAATATTTCCAAAGTCTTGTATATTTTCACCAACACAAACTAAACGCTCACACGATTGGAATGGAGTTTTAACATTGGTTTCCTGCAAATCAAACTGGTAGACCTGGCCGACATGTTGTTGGTTGCCTATTTGATTTACCGCCTGTATAAAACGGTGCGGGGCAGTGTGGCCTTTAAAATTCTGATCGGCATCATGTCCATTTATCTACTCTACCAGTTTGTGAAGTCAACGGGCATGGAGCTACTCACCACCATTCTGGGTGAATTTATGGGAGTAGGCGTAATTGCCACGGTGGTGTTGTTTCAACAGGAAATTCGAAAAATTCTGTTGATGGTGGGCAAAACCACTTTTTTAAGAGACGACAGCATATTCAGAATCATTTTTGGTGGCGGTCCTAAGAAAACAGAAATTGACCTTATCCCCATTGTGGAGGCATCAAAAGCCATGAGCAACACGCATCAAGGTGCCTTAATTGTTTTTTCGAGAAGTTCAGAGCTTAAGTTTTATGCTGAAACTGGCGATATACTCGATGCAGCTATTTCAAAACGCTTATTGGTATCGCTTTTCTTTAAAAACAGTCCTATGCATGACGGGGCAGCAATTATAGCAGATGGAAGAATAAAGGCTGCCAGGTGTATTTTGCCCGTTTCTGAAAACCAGGAATTACCTGCCAGTTTAGGATTGCGTCACAGAGCTGCTTTAGGTCTCACCGAAGTAACTGATGCCATTGTTTTGGTTATTTCAGAAGAAACCGGGCAAATGTCTTTGGCGCACAATGGTGTGTTGGAGCACAATTTGTCGGCTGCGGAACTCAGGTCGAAAATTCACTACTACCTTTATGAAATCGCCGAAGTAGTAGAGGAAGAGTTGAAGCCCCAAGAAGCCTTCGCTGGCTAAGAGGCAGACTTTTCGTCGTTACCAAAAAGCTTTTTCTTTTTGTCAGCAGGCATCTCAATGTATTTTTTCAAATCGGTAGCAGCTGGAATCAGTTCGTGATTTGGGTATTTTCCTATAAACATGTCCAAGTATCTGCTTGCATTGAGGCTGTCACTCATGTCATGAAAATTGTTGGCAACCAGGAAGTTAGCCAGACTTGCTGATTTCGATGATGGGTAGTTTTTCATCACATCCAGGTAGATTTCATTGGCCCTGGGCTTGTCCTGTAAATTACTTTGGATCACCTGCCCGCATCGCAGCAAATATTTAGGTGCCGTGCTGTCTTTTGGGTAGTCGGCTACATACAGTTGGTAGTCTCTGGCCAGGTACATGGCTGTTCCGGTTTCGTTGTCTGGCTCTTCATCCGAAATTTCTTCTGCAAGCCTCGTTTGAAGGCTGTCAATTCGTTGAATTAAGCTCAATTTTTTGTCGGTTTTTGGTTTTTCCTGGCACGAAAACGCAAAAAGCAGGACAGCTACAAAAATATTTTTCATCATCAATCTCATTTTAGTTGCAATAATAAGGCTTTGAAGTGCTCAATATCAGACTGATATCAACTTAATTTTGTAAGTGTTTTGTTTTCAGCCACATAAGCTTTCTCACTTGATTCGTACTCTTACATGCTGAAATTATGCAATAAAAAAACTCATGTAAGGTGTTTCTGGAAATCTTTTCCTCCTACTTTTGGAAGGCTCAAAGTTCTAATCCAAAAAGCCGTTTTTGAATTGGATTTCGGGTTTTGTTATTTTCTAACACTTCCAAATTACTAACCGATACACATGTACGTACTAAAAAGAGATGGTCGAAGGGAAACCGTAAAGTTCGATAAAATCACTGCAAGAATCGAAAAGCTTTGTTATGGCCTCGATTCAAGGTTTGTACAACCCATTGAAGTCGCAAAAAAGGTGATCGATGGTGTTTACGATGGCGTTACTACCGTGCAGCTCGACAACCTGGCTGCGGAAACAGCAGCATCGCTCACGGCCAAACACCCTGATTATGCTACCCTGGCTGCCAGACTAGCTATTTCAAATCTACACAAAAGTACAAGCAAGTCGTTTTCTAGCACCATCAAGCGACTGTTTCTATACGAAGACCCGAAAACCGGTGAAAACGCAGCCCTCATTTCAAGAGAAGTGTATGAGGTGGTAAAGGAGCATGCTGCATTGCTGGACGAGACCATTATATATGATCGTGATTTTGGTTACGATTATTTCGGCTATAAAACCCTCGAGCGATCTTATTTACTGAAATGCGACGGCATGGTGGTAGAGCGTCCGCAGCACATGTTGATGCGTGTGGCGGTTGGTATTCACATGAACGATATCGATTCGGTGCTTGAAACATACAATCTGTTGAGCGAGCGATGGTTTACACACGCAACCCCGACTTTGTTCAATGCCGGTACGCCAAAACCTCAGTTATCTTCTTGCTTCCTTCTTACGATGCAAGACGACAGCATCGAAGGCATTTATAATACATTGAGCCAAACGGCAAAAATTTCACAATCCGCTGGAGGCATCGGGCTTAGCATTCACAATGTGAGAGCAACTGGTTCATACATTAAAGGAACCAACGGCACTTCGAATGGCATCATTCCGATGTTGAGGGTTTTCAATGACACAGCTCGCTATGTAGACCAAGGGGGAGGAAAGCGAAAAGGTGCTTTTGCCATTTACCTGGAGCCATGGCACGCCGATGTATTTGAATTTCTGCAATTGAAAAAGAACCACGGCAAAGAAGAAGCCAGGGCCAGAGATTTGTTCTATGCCCTTTGGGTTCCGGATTTGTTCATGAGGCGTGTGGAAGAAAACGGTGATTGGTCACTGTTTTGCCCCAACGAAGCGCCTGGTTTGGCTGAGGTTCATGGCGTTGCTTTCGAAAAATTGTATGCGAAATACGAAGCCGAAGGAAAAGCCAGAAAAGTGGTGAAAGCTCAGGATTTATGGTTCGAAATTGTTGAATCACAAATTGAGACAGGCACGCCTTATATGTTGTTTAAAGACCACGCCAACAACAAATCGAATCAGCAGAACTTAGGCACCATCAAATCTTCGAACCTATGCACAGAAATTATTGAGTACACTGCCAAAGACGAAGTAGCGGTTTGCAACCTCGCCTCGTTGGCTTTGCCTAAATTCATCATTGAAGGAAAATTTGATCACCAGAAATTATTTGATGTAACCAAGGCTGTAACCAAAAATCTGAACCGCATCATCGACATCAATTATTACCCTGTTCCTGAAGCCCGAAATTCAAACATGCGCCACAGGCCTATTGGACTGGGTGTACAGGGTTTGGCCGATGCCTTCATTAAATTAAGAATGCCATTTGAGTCAGACGAAGCGAAAGGCTTGAATGAAGATATTTTCGAAACCATCTACTTTGCGGCCATGACAGCTTCAATGGAATTGGCCAAGACGCAAGGACCGTATGAAACCATAGCTGGTTCACCTGTTTCAAAAGGCATTTTCCAATTCGATATGTGGGATGTAAAACCAAGATCAGGCCGCTGGAATTGGGATAAACTGAAAACCGAAGTAAAGAAACACGGAGTAAGAAACTCTTTGTTGTTGGCACCTATGCCAACTGCTTCCACTTCTCAGATTCTTGGCAACAACGAGTGTTTTGAGCCATACACCAGCAATATTTACACACGTCGGGTGCTGTCTGGTGAGTTTATCGTGGTGAATAAACACCTGCTTAAAGACTTAGTAGAATTGGGCATGTGGAACGAAAACATGAAATCTAAGCTGATTGCCGCAAATGGTTCAGTGCAAAACATTGCCGAAATTCCACAAAATATCAAGGACATCTACAAAACTGTCTGGGAGATTTCGCAAAAAACCATCATGGACATGGCTGCCGATCGTGGTGCCTACATTTGTCAAAGCCAAAGCCTGAACATTCACATGCAGGAGGCCAATTTTGGCAAAATGACTTCAATGCATTTTTATGCCTGGAAGAAAGGTCTAAAAACCGGCATGTATTACCTGAGAACCAAAGCTGCTGCCGATGCCATCAAATTTACTGTCGACAAAGAGCATATCAATGCTGCCAAGGTGGAGGAAGCTGAAGCAGAAGATAAAGAGCAAAAACTGAAAGACCTGGCCTGTTCGCTCGACAATCCGGATGCTTGCGAAGCTTGCAGCGGATAGTATCCACTTTATGTTCACCAAACCTTTTCTAAACACAAAAGCCACCAGCAATTGGTGGCTTTTTTTCTAAATCAAAAATGGAAAAGTCAGCTTTACAAGATACCTGGCATGTGATCGGCTTGATGTCGGGCTCGTCGCTTGATGGGCTCGATGTGGCGGTTTGCAGGTTTCAACGGCATGCGGAGCAATGGGATTATTCGTTGGTTTGGGCTAATACCTTTTCTTTCGATGTAAATCTTCTTTCCAGGCTGATGGAAGCTCCTCAAAGTGCTGCTTTTGAATTGGCAGAAACAGACACTTTGTTTGCCCGGTTTTCAGGGAAAGCTATTGTAGATTCGCTGCATGAAATTGCTGTAATGCCAGATTTTGTGTCTTCACATGGTCATACCATTTTTCATCAACCTGGTGCAGGATTCACTACCCAGATAGGAAATGGTGGATTGATTTCAGCGGTTTGTGGTCTTCCAGTTGTTTCTGATTTTAGAACGGTAGATGTTGGTCTGGGCGGACAAGGTGCCCCATTGGTGCCAATTGGAGACAAACTGCTTTTTCCCGGATACGATGGCTATTTGAATTTGGGAGGTATTGCAAACCTGACCGTCGATGGTTCATTGTTGAAGGCTTTTGATATTTGTGCCTGCAACCAATGGTTCAATTACCTGGCAAATCAAATCGGATATGATTTTGACTTGAATGGAAACTTGGCGCTTTCAGGAAGATCTAACGTAGTTTTGGTGGAAAGGCTAAAACATGCCTTTAACAGTCAAACTGGCTCCATTTCAAACGAATATGTGCGCAGTACTTTCCAACTACTCGATGAACCCAAAGTATCAATAAAGGACAAAATGGCAAGTTGTGTAGAAGCAGTAGGAAGTCTGATTGGCGATTCCTTGGCCCAATACAAGATCAAAAAAGTGCTTGTTACTGGTGGAGGCGTATTCAATCCTGCCTTATTGCAAGCCATTTCTCTTGGACACAAAGGCACTTTTGAATTGGTGGTGCCAGATGAACAAACCGTTCAATACAAGGAAGCCATCATTTTTGGCTTTCTGGGATTGCTGCGTTGGTTAGGCGAGACCAATGTGGAAAAATCTGTAACCGGAGCCCACCAAAATCATGTGGCTGGCTGTATTTACAGTCCATTTTAGCCTATTTGAATCACAACATCAGCCGTGAGTGGATGGCCTACGCATGTCAAAACATAACCACTGTCCAGTTCGTCGTCGGAAAGACCTTCTGTTTCGTCCATGTGTACTTTGCCTGACAAACATTTTCCCCGACAAGCCGTACAAAGACCACTTTGGCAACTGTATGGCATATCAATGTCTTTGTCGAGCGCAGTTTCTAATATCGTACTGCTGGGGTCAACGGTGATTTTATGGGTTTTACCATCCAGGATAATGGTAACTTCTCTGGTAATGATGCCTTGTTCTTCAACAGCTTGCTGTTTAGTGGCTTCGTCTACGTTGCTGTGAAAAATTTCCCGGTGAATTTTATCTTTTATAACACCTTGTTTACCAAGTACATGCTCAACGGATTCCATCATGCCATGGGGGCCACACATATAGTAAAGCGTTTCCTGAACAGGCGATGCCGGTTGCAAATGGTGGAGTATTTCTTCCAGCAATTCTTCTGAAATTCTGCCCTTGGCACCATACCATACATCGGGTGGTTGGGTGAGGCAATGAACCACTTTCAGTTTGGCTGGATGTTTGACTTGAAGCTCTTCCAGTTTTGTTTTGTAAATGATGCTGTTTTCGTTTCTGTTGCCATAAACAAGCGAAACAAACGAATCGGGTTCGTGTGCCAGCACCGATTTGAGTATTGAAAACAGAGGGGTAATTCCGCTGCCTGCTCCAAACAAAACAATGTGTCGCTTTTTGCCCCGAACGGGTAAAAACGTGAAATGCCCTATTGGTGGAAGCACCTCCATTTCAAACCCGGGACTTACGTTTTTGGGTAGCCAATTCGACATTTTGCCATTTTCTACCTGCTTCACACTCACACAAAGTTTCTCATCCACACCAGGCGTGGAACATAGCGAATATGCCCTGCGGATCGGTTCGCCTTCTACTTGTGCGATGAGGGTTAAAAACTGACCAGCTTGATAATCAAGAAGTTCGTTTGGAGTTTCAAAAGAAATACTGATGGTTTCAGGGGTTTCCCGAATCACTTCGGCAACCTTGAGTTTTACAGGATGTACGCTCATGGATAGTTGAATAGCTTAAAAACCTAAATGCGCTCAGAAGGTTTTCATGCTGGCAAAAGTACTTGGATTTTTAAGAACTCATTTCGTTTTGGTGAAGAGTTCAGGCAAAACACGCTCAGGTTTTAGTTAGCGTTCATGCAGGTGATCAGCTCCGATAAATTTGGAGTATATCTAAAAGGTATATACCTTTGGGAAAAGGTTATGCTATGAAAAATCTATCATTAAAACTTGAGGACGACATTTTTCTGGAGACTGAGAAAATCTTAACCAAAGTAAAAAAGAACCGGAACCGGTATATCAACGAAGCTATCGAATTCTACAATCGACTTCATAGACGTAGACTGCTTGCAAAACAGTTGAGCAAGGAATCAAAAATCGTCGCCATGGACTCCCTGGAGGTTTTGGCTGAGTTTGAAAAGCTGAACGATGAAGATTAAGCAAGCTGAAATCTGGATTGCTGACCTGAATCCAAGAATGGGCACAGAAGCTGGAAAAATCCGACCTGTTATTATTGTTCAGACAGACTTGCTCAATAAGGAGCACCCATCGACTATTGTTTGCCCGATAACGACAAACGTAAAACCGGACTCAGAGATATTGCGAGTTCACCTCAAAAAATCAGAGTTCGGACTCAAAGAGGACTGTGACATTATGATTGACCAAGTCAGAGCAATTGATAACAAAAGACTTGTGAAAAAACTTGGCTTAGTGGACAGAGACACGGTAAACAAAATTAAAGAGAATTTGAGAATAGTTTTGGACTTGGACTAACCGGCACGAAACGCTGACACAAAACGGTTCACTCGGAGTTTACAGAGGTTTCGGGTTAACGGATAGTTTCGCAAAGAGAAATTCTTCTCCGTGAACTTTGAGTCTTCGTAGGACTATGTTTCATAGAAAAGTGGGTATGTTTCACGCAAAGCTCGCAAAGACGTTTAGCTTAATGCAGAATTCTCAGAAAGGGAAATTGCTCTATCCCAACCAACCTTTTCGTTTGAACCAAAGATAGATGCCCAGGCTTATTGAAATCATCAAAACCCAAACACCGATATATCCTTTTGGGTGAGTAATCTCTGGCATAAATTCGAAGTTCATGCCATACACGCCTACAATAAAAGTTACTGGCAAGAAGAAAACGGAAAACAGTGTAAGTACCCGAATCACGTCGTTGTTGCGCTGGGCTGCAAAGTTAAGGTTGAGATTAATCAAGTTGTTGAAGCGGTCGTTCACCTCATCGAAAGATGTTTCAATCCGGACAAACATGTCGTTCACATCTTCCACAATGGCATTTTCAGTATCCTGATCACGCAAGTACTCAATGATGGATTTGGAAAGCGTAAGCACCTTTTTTGCAATGGCTATTTTGCGCTTCAGTTGGTAAAAACCTTTGGCAATGGGTATGTCTCGTTGTTTTAGAAACAGCCTTCCTTCATAGTAGTCAAGGTCTTCTGATAGTTTCAAGGCCAGGGGTTCATAGCTTCTAAACACTTCTTTAATGAGCTTACACAACACCAGAAAGTCGTTCTGATTTTTATGTCCACCATATTTTGCTTTCACCGTGTCGATGGGTGTCCAGTGACCTCTGTGAATGGTGAGCAACAAGTTATGCGGCCGATGCACGAGTACCAATTTTCGGGTCATTTCGTGTATGTTGTTCACCTCATTGTTTGCGGGATCATAGAACCTGGCAATGATAAAAGTGCCTTCTGGTACATCCATGGCCTCTGCTTTGGGCAAGTGTTCCGGTTGCAGCAAATCCTGAATATAAACATGGTGAATATCAAATTCTTCACCCAGTTTTTCAATGGCATGATCCTCCAAGGATTCCACATCGATCCAGGACCATTTTTGCAAAGGCGGCTCACACAGGATGGTTCTCATTTGGCCATTTTTTTAGTAAAAGTAAATATGCCCGGGAATAAGCCCAACCTTAAACGTATTTATCGGCTGAAAACCTTTACTTTCCAATACCTCAATTTGTCCACGTTGTTGAAAATCAATGGCATCGCCCAGCCAGATATGGTTTGTGTTGGGGTCAATGCCGAATGAATAATAGTTTTTACCTGCTCCTGATTTCAACACAGAGGTAGTGGAAGCAGGCCTTTCCATCTTTGTTCGATACAAGTGCCGAGATAGCACATACAGCGTATCCGAGTTTGCATTGGTTGCCAGACGGGTTGATAAACCGGGAGGGTTTTCTGTGGTCACCGAGTTGATAGGTCTGCCGTTGTAAAATTGACTGAATCCCAGGTTTCCATTGATTTTCATTTCGTAAGCTGCCCAATATGTGTTTCCAGTTTTCAGCAAAGCACTAGAAGCGCCCGGCAACAACAAACTGTCTTCCACTTGTTGCTTTGAAATGCTGGCCCGATACAAATAAGGCGCTTCGGGAGAATTGAAATACAGCGTATCGCCAAACTGAACCATATTTTCCGTCCAATGCGGAAAGGGAATTCTTTTTACCACTTCCAGTGTGTTTTCATCCAGAATCAGAATTTGCTTACTGAAAATGCTTGTGAGCCAGGCCTGCCCATTTCCTGTAAAATGCAGATACCTGGGATAACAGAGGTTCTGCACGGTTCGAATACTTTTCCAGGTAGCCAAATCGACCACCTCAATTTTGGAAGAGTTATTGACCACACAATAGGCTTTCCCATTTCGAAAAGTAATGGACTGCAACACATCGCCCAAACGGCGGTTATTGGCTTGAAAATAAACATCTTCCCAGGTCTGACCACTTTTTTTATCAACCACAGAAATGCCGGCATTGCCTCTGGGAAAAATGCCTTCGCAACTCACAATGGCATGATTACCGCTCCGATTCAGCGCCGGCAAAGCAGGAAGTTTTTCTTCTTTTGGTTTGCAGGCAAACAAGCTGCAGGTCAGCAGTATGGCAATCCACTTCATGCTAATTGATCAGGAATTTAAGGCTTGTTCTTTTACCGGCCTCTTCACTTTGCATAATGTACATGCCGGGTACAAATCCGCTCATCGGAATCTGCTCAAGGTTGGCGTTCAGGTTGTGTTGCATCATCACTTTGCCTTGCTGATTGAAAATCTTGATTTGAGCATTGGAAATAGGTGCTTCAATCATTAGGGTACGGTGTTGGTTGTCGAAGGCAAGTTTCCATTGCGCAGGACTTTTTTCATGCAAAACTACCACCGCATCCAAATCAAAACCTCCCGATGGAAAAGGTGTTGGCCAGGGATCATTCACCGGAATACCCCGGCTGTCATGAGTGCTAAAAGTTGGGTTCAAATTACCTACAACATCTACAATGCGCACAGCAACAATGTTGTCAACATCCAGTCCTGGTGTATTTTTAAGTTCATCCAGGTCGAAAGGCGTGCCCCAGTCCAGGATGTATTTCCCAGCCAGGTTATGTATTTGTCTGGCATCTATCCGGTCAAAAGCTCCTTTTTGTTGGCTTGTGTCTGTGTTTGAAATGGCCGGAAAACGAACAAAATGCTTTCCGTCTGAACTTACTTCCACAAATGCCAATTCGAGAAAGTCTGGAATAAAGGCATTTTCGAAAACGGCAAAATCAAAGCCTTCGCCATTTTTGATGGGATTCTTGAAGTACAAAGTAGCCGAACCACCATCGCCCAGGCTTACTACTTGTCCGTCGGACTTGCCAAGTGCAAAACTTGATTCTCCAACAGAAGCATTACCCAGTTCTGGCTGATCAATTTGCATCGGACCCCGGTTGACCTCGCAGCCAACAGCCCAGTTTTTGATGCGGAAATCGTCTTTGGAAATAGCATCAGAACCAGGTTCTCCAACCGGAGGAGCAAATTGAGCCTGAACAGCAGGAACAAAAAGCCATCCTCCTGCCAATAGCAGCAAACTGCATGCGAAGCGGAACGAAGAGAATGGCATTTTCATAGGTGAATGTTGAAACTCAGGCTTACTTTTTTATAAACGAACCAATAGAAACGCCTGTCGGAGATTGAACTTTCAACCTGTACATTCCTCTTGGTAAATCTTTGATTTCCAGTATGAAAACGCCGGGCGAAGTTTCTATCGCAGGAACCTGCACTGCCGCACCTTGCAGGTTAATGACTTGCACCCGAGCTTGTAAAAGTTGGTTTGTGGATACAGTCAGGAATTCCGAAGCCGGATTCGGGTACATGCTCACCGGGATGATGGTAGCAGGTTTCACCGACAAGCCATCGCCAAACACCAACAAATTGTCCAGACAAAAATAGGCAGGTGTGTTCATGCCAAAATCGCCGTTGTCAGAAGATGAAAGTGAAAAGCTCAAGCTATCCATTTCTCGCTCGAATAAGCTAATGTTTGTCCAGTTTTTAATGATGTAATCCTGTGCATTGTCTGCAAAACGAAAATCGGCCAGGTAAAACTGAAAGGTATCGAGCACTGCACCGCCCACCCAACGGGCAATACTCAATTTGAAATAGTCAGGATCGTTGCCCGAAATTCCGCCAAACTTTTTGGAGAAAGCATCGCCGTCTTTCATGCTGCGGTAAGCGTAGGTTGAGTTGTTGACATGCAACCATTCGCCACGCACGGTGACAGGAAATTTGATGACCGCCTGATTGCCGCTGACATAAATGGTGGAATAAACGGGTGAATTGTTGTGCCCTTTGCCTGCAATGCAACTGTATTGGTTTGTAAATCCTGCCGTCGTGGTATCTGTTTTGCTTGAAATGGAAAATCCTTCCCAGGAGCCAAATGCGCTGGTATACCTGTTTTTGAAAAGCACTCCATCGATGTTAAACCCACCCGGATGGTTGCTGCCATTGAGAAATGTGTCGGCTGGCAATGCCAGATTTTCGAATCCGATGTTGAGTTGGGCTGAAGCAGAAAACGGATTCAGCGAAATGAAAAATACTGCAATGGCAGCTGCAAAAGCGTTAAAACGAATCATGTTGAAAAGTGTAAAGTAAATTGAGTTGAAAATATCTGAGCGGCATCGGAAACCCTTCTAAGGTTTGTGCCGATTGGTTGAAAAGGTTGCCAATTTTACCGTTGATATGCAGGTTGTTTTTGAACAAGGTTGTCTGGTAGCCAAGCAGCAAATCAGCCACCACCATGGCATCCAGATAACCGGAATGATCCGTTTGGGTAAATGTTTTGCTGTTGTACCTGCCCAGCAATTGAACTTGCCAGGCATGATGTTGATACAGCAACTGACCAGAAGCCACATATCTGGGTTGAAAAATCAATTGCCTTCGGCTAAAAGCATCATTGTCTGCCGCTCTGTTGAGGTTTTCGGCTTGGGTGTACGTGTGCTGAATGGAAGCTACTACTTTTCGCTGCGGTGCCATGCTATAACCCATTTGGTGTCGCCATTCCAGGCCTCGGGCATGCACCAAATCCATGTTTTGGGCTTGCCAGAAACTCCCCGCCGGAAGCCAAATGATCCTGTTTTTCAATACATTGTAAAAAGCCACCACCTGGTTTTCCATTAAAAAGTTGTTGACTTTTGCTTTCCAATTCAAGCCTGCTTCTGAGGTGAAACCTGATTCCGGCAACAAATCCCTATTTCCCCCCGGTGTCCAAAAGCGGTCGTTGAGTGTCGGTTGTCGGTAGATGCCTGCTCCTTTGGCCAGTAGTTCCAGGTTGTTCGAAAGAGCCAACGTGGTAGACACAGCAGGGGAGAAGGGAAGCACCAAATTCGTAGCGCCTGCCACCATTTCTTTTCGCAAACTCAGCATCGTGTGCAAGGTTGTCGTTTGCCAGCGCACAAAGGCTGTTGTTGCCAATCTGTTCTCATTCGCCTGATACACAGCAGCCTGGGCTTGGGTAAATTGCCCATTGCCAATCACACCCATCCACATATTTTGCCGAAGCTGAAACGAAAAATCAACTTCCGAATAGGCTTGCTGAAACTGCGAATGGCTGTTGAGCCCGATCATGGGATTGATGTAATGCATTTGCTCAGCAACCCAACCTTGTCTTAGTCTGAGGCTTGTTTTGGTTGTAGTCCAGGCCAGGTTCAAACTATGTCGACCGCTTTTGTCCTGCTGGGTTTCGTATGCCAAACTGGAAAAAACCGACCCGGGCAGTTGCCTCTTGGTGTCCAGCCATTGCCCGCTGTACCAAATGTTGGTCGACTTCGACAGCTGCGTGCCAGCATCTACTTGAATGCCCTGTTGGGTAAAATGATGGTGCGTTCTGCGCTTTGTTTCCAGCGAATAAGGTTCCCGGTAACTAAAGTTCAAAGGTCCATCTTGCACCAAAGCCCTGATGGCTACAAACGATTTGCCATTGCCCGCCCCAACACCCAAGCCGCTGCTCCACAATCCCAGCGAACTGTATTGCGAAAAAGCTTTGGCTTCAATTCCTTGGATTGACTTTTTGCTTTGCAAATGCACAATTCCTCCTGCGCAACCACTTCCATATGCAGTAGATTGGTTGCCGGATTGCAGCGCCACCTGATTCACAAACCAATTTGGAGTAAGTTCCAGACCCATTTGCCCCAACATCGGATTTTGAAGGGGAATGCCATTCCACACCACGCCTGTGTGCTGGGCCGAAAGCCCTCTGATGGATGAAGTGGACAACAAACCGGGTCCATGGGTTTTCACCACAACGGCATGGTTGGCTTGCAGCAACTCCGACAAATTACCAGCTGGCAGTTGGCGAAGCATCAGCGAATCGGCGAAAGAAGTGTGCAGGGGATTTACATCGCTGCGGACAGATTCTACAGTAACCTCCGGCAGTCGGATGGCCGATGTGTCGGGGTGTGCCCACACAGGCAGTCCCAGGAACCAAATAAACACCAGCATCAACAAGCGCATGGCAGAAAAGCTATAAGGTCATAGCTTTTCGGAACCCCATGGGCTAAAGAATCTGATGGAAAGCGAGCGTACAGTTTTGCCATAAAATCCCTTGCTTTTATTCCCGAAAGCAAATAATAATGTGATAGATTGTGGCAGGTCTCCTGGCTTTCCCCGGTTTGGTCGCCTTCCCATTCCGAATGTCGAAACAGTGGCAAAAGTGTTGACCAAACCCTTGTGTATGGGGACTACAGTTGCGGGTACAGCGCCGGACTTTAACCGGACTTCCCTTTTCATTCCACCCTCCGGCGAAAACCAACAATCCGCTGCAAAGGTATAGGTTTGCTATTGGCCTTTCCAAATATTATTTTTGAAGCCTTACTCCCGCTCAATTTGGAATTTGCCATTTTAGATATTGAAACCACCGGTGGTTCGCCAGCTTCAAGCAGCATGGTGGAAATTGGCGTGGTTATTTCCGATGGGCAAAAAGTGCTCGAAACCTACCAAACCTTGCTCAATCCCGGTCGGCATATTCCCTGGAATGTGACCATGATCCACGGCATCACCGACGACATGGTGGTAGACGCCCCAAGGTTCGAAGATGTGGCCGACGAATTGTTCGACATGCTGCAAAACAGGGTGTTTGTGGCCCACAATGCTTCCTTCGACTTTGGGTTTGTGAAGAAAGAACTGCAATCCGTGGGCTATGACTTTTCGCCCAGGAAAATCTGCTCGGTTCGTTTTGCCCGTCGCCTGGAAAAAGGCTTGAAGTCATACAGTTTGAAAGCCCTGGCCTCCTTTTACCAGGTGGTGAACCCGAGGGCGCATAGGGCTTTGGCCGATGCCGAAACCACCGCCGAAATATTTCACCGCCTGCTGGTGAAGCCCGATGCCGAACTGGCTTTGAAGGAATTTCTAAACCAGAAAAACAGGGAATCGACCTTGCCGCCCAACATCGACAAGCAGGTGCTGAAAGGATTGCCGGGCAAACCGGGAGTCTATTGGTTTCTGAACCGACAAAAGCAAGTGATCTATGTGGGCAAGGCCAACGACCTGAGAAGCAGGGTGATCAGTCATTTTACCAAGGGCACGCACACCAAGGAAAAGATCAGGTTTCACGAAAACATTTATGAAGTGGGCTTCGAACTGGCTGGCAACGAACTGATGGCGCTGCTGCTGGAAAATGAATTGATCAAAAAGCACTATCCCATCCACAACCGGCTCAACAAAGAGTTTTTGCTCAACTACGGTTTGTTTAGCTACACCGACCAGGGGGGCTATGAGCGGCTGATGATGGGCGAAACCGGAAAATGGACCAACCCGCTGGCTACATTTAAGTCGAAATCGGAGGCCATGCACAACCTCTTAAAGCTCAGCATGCAGCATGGCTTGTGCCTGAAACTGAATGGCATATTCGACAAGGACAACAAGCTTTGCCGCTACCAGGGAACGCAGCAGCAACATTGCCTCGTGTGCGAAGACCAGGCAGATGCAACGACCTACAACAAACAAGTGGCGCAGGCCATTGCCACCTTGCCCCAGGAAAACTACCTGCTGAAAACTACAGGCAGAACAGCGGAAGAAGTAGGGATGGTGTGGGTGGAACACGGCAAAATAAGGGCTTGCGGCTATGTGGAAACCAATACAACCTGGGAACCCGAAACCTTACTTCCCCAACTCAAAACCTATTACGACACGCAGGACTCTCAATCCATCTTGCGGCAGTTTTTGCCTAAAGCCATCGAGGTAGGTGTGTTTGGAAATGGCTTGAGGTTGCTGGAGATTGTATTTTGAAGATTGGACGTGTTGCAGATGGAGGAATTGATGCGTTACAAACGCATTTCTCGACCGCACCCGTTGCAAACAGGTGCGATTGGGCTTGAGGCGTTAAAAACGTATTTCTTGATTGCAACTGTTTCAAACGGATGCGAGTGGGGTTTTGAGGATTGGGAGGGCTTGAAACACATAGGTACATAGGATTTCAATTAACTGGGGGGGATCTGTTGCAGATGGAGGAATTGATACTTTAAAAAGGCATTTCTCGATTGAAACGGTTGCAAACGAATGCAAGTGAGTTAGTTTGATTTATTGATTTTAAAAAAGCCTTATATTGCACCACAAGAAGTTATATGCCAGTCATCTCTATGTTTTACGGTCTTATTGTATCCATGTATTTCATGGACAATAAACAACATAAGCTACCGCATCGAGGTTTTGGAAGGTAGCCTACCTAAAAATAAACTGAAACTCGCCGTTGCATGGATAGAGTTGCACAAAGAGGAATTGATGGCCAATTGGCATCTCGCAGTAAACGGAAACCAGGTTTTTCCCATTGACCCTTTGAAGTAAACGTATGAACCCCAGAGTAAAAGCCGTTTCCTTTCAGCAGCCGCACTATCTTATTCTCACATTTACCAACAACGAGCAGAAGCGGTTTTCTTTCAAGCCGTACATCCAATATCCGGTTTACCGAAAGCTTGAGAATGAGGTATTTGCACAAAAGGCACATTGTACGAACGGAACCGTAGCTTGGGACGATATGATAGATTTTGACCCCGATACTTTGTATTTGGAGAGTGAACCTATTGTTGCAAATAAATTCTAAAATCGAACTCGCCAATTTGCGATTCGAAAGCCTTATCTTTGGACTAGGGGTAGTATTTTTGCCGGATTAAAAATCACCTGCTGTTCGACATTTGCAATGTCGAACTCCTATCGTAGGTAGGATTTTTAATCCGAAAACCTACCAAAGGCACTTAATTTAATCTTGCTTGACCTTAATCCATAAAGTGTTCCGGCACTGCTATTTAGGTATTCTTCTTCTTTTTCAACAATACCTGCCCTCACTGGATTTTGGTGAATGTAGTGCAGCTTTGAATCGAAAAAATCAAGACTGTAAATTGCTGAACCATGATATCCTTCCTCCCAAAACCAAATTCTGCCTTGGTAATTCAATACTTTTAAGAGCCATACCCTGCTGTTCGACATTTGCAATGTCGAACTCCTATCGTAGGATTTTTAATCCGAAAACCTACCAAAGGCACTCAATTTAAACTTGCTTGACCTTAATCCATAAAGTGCTTCGGCACTGCTGTTTAGGTATTCTTCTTCTTTTTTAACAATACCTGCCCTCACTGGATTTTGGTGAATGTAATGCAGTTTTGAATCGAAAAAATCAAGGCTGTAAATTGCTGAACCATGATATCCTTCCTCCCAAAACCAAATTCTGCCTTGGTAATTCAATACTTTTAAGAGCCACTCTTTTCTGCTTTCGTTCGGGTTTTGCTCGATAGCTCTGAATATTGCTTTGGCAGTAAACTTCTTAAAATCCATGACGATATCGCTTAAATTTCCATTACTTACTGATACAATCAAATGGCAATGATTGCTCATCACAACATAGCCATATATCTCCAATCCTTTGTTTTCTTGACAAAACACTAAATTGTTGAGAAGTATATCAATATACTTTTGCCGTGTAAATACATCAACCCATTGGTGCACTGTAAAAGTGATAAAATGTGGTGCCTGTTGGTCTTTTATGGTGTAAGTAAATCCCATGTTAATTTTTTAAATCCGGGTCACAGACCCTACGATAGGGCTTCCGAATTACAAATTCGGAAGAGCTGGGGTCATGCTGGACTTTGCAAGCCGCACGAAGCCTTAGATGTTATAAGCCGTTTTACTATTTGTCATTAGTGCCAATTAGTTCAAAAATCAATTCTGTCAAAGTCTGCACGTCACTCTCAATTGTGCCTTTCATATATTGTTCGTAAACACTTTTGTTGTCTGGCGGGTTGAGATTTAATGTCAAACCTTTTTCCAAAGCCAACAATCTTAAAAACTCTCTTTGTGTTCGTCCGTTTCCTTCTCTGAATGGGTGTAAATAGTTGATGTTGTCTAAAATTTCTGCTAATTTCGCGCCTAATAGTTTTTTGTAGTCTTTTGGAATTTTCTTGAACTCGGCAATTAACTGGTCAATGTATTTAAAAGCATTGTCAAAGTGTGAAGTAGGGAAGAACTGTTTGCCGTCTTTGCTAATTTCAACTGACCGCTTCTTTCCTGCCCAAACGTAAATGTCTTGAAATAAATGTCTATGAAATTCAAAAAGGCTGTCAATACTCTTGATTTTTATGGGGTTTTCGTAAAGTTCTTGAAGTCGTTTTGTTACTGCACCACTCTCTACAAAGAGCAATACATCTGGGTCTGTTATGTCTTGTAAGTTCCTTAAAAGTCCTGTCTTCGGGTCTGTGTATGTGAAGTCAGGATCTATGTATTTGTAAGAATTAGACATAGGCTTTTTGTTTGGCAAACGCCACAAGTTCTGTTAGAGATATTTTCCCTGTCACATAGTCCCTTATGATTTCAATACCTTTTGGTGTCGGTTTAAATCCTTCAAACATATTGCTCCCCAAGGCATTTGCGGTGCTTTCTAAGGTGTTTAAGTCCGAAAACTTAACTCCCATTATTGTCAGATTATTTCTGTCTATTTCTATTGTGTTAAACATATTTTTCAGTCTTAAATTCTTTTCAAATTTACAAAATATTTAGGTCTAATCATTTGTTTTATATCGCACCTCGAATAACCAAGGCTCTGGTTACCCCGCCCCAGTCTCCTAAGAACCGGACTTGAACCTTTCGACTCATACGGCTCAATCTTCTGCAAAACTGTGGGTGAGCATCCATTGCAGGGCTTTGACCATGCATTTACCTGCATGGCATTGTTGATGGGGGAGGATTGATTCAGGCAAAAAGTTGGAAAACAGCGAGAAACAAAGGCAAATACCTGTTTCCGGTCAAAGCGATGAGCGAGGAAATACCTGCTGTTCGACATTTGCAATGTCGAACTCCTATCGTAGGATTTTTAATCCGAAAATCTACCATAAGCACTCAATTTAATCTTGCTTGACCTTAATCCATAAAGTGCTCCGGCACTGCTGTTTAGGTATTCTTCTTCTTTTTCAACAATACCTGCCCTCACTGGATTTTGGTGAATGTAGTGCTGCTTTGAATCGAAAAAATCAAGACTGTAAATTGCTGAACCATGATATCCTTCCTCCCAAAACCAAATTCTGCCTTGGTAATTCAATACTTTTAAGAGCCACTCTTTTCTGCTTTCGTTCGGGTTTTGCTCGATAGCTCTGAATATTGCTTTGGCAGTAAACTTCTTAAAATCCCTGACGATATCGCTTAAATTTCCATTACTTGCTGATACAATCAAATGGCAATGATTGCTCATCACAACATAGCCATATATCACCAATCCTTTGTTTTCTTGACAAAACACTAAATTGTCGAGAAGTATATCAATATACTGTTGCCGTGTAAATACATCAACCCATTGGTGCACTGTAAAATTGATAAAATGTGGTGCCTGTTGGTCCTTTATAGTGTAAGTGAATCCCATGTTAATTTATTATATCCGGGTCACAGACCCTACGATAGGGCTTCCGAATTACAAATTCGGAAGTGCTGCAGTTGAACCTTAGTAGCCAGTAGTTAGCAAACGGGCCAACCTTATTACCTTATTTTGCCAGATGTTGAAATAAGGTAATAAGGTATAAATTTTACATGTGATGTTTCTACTAAGGTTCAATGCGAGCGTAAAAACGATTTCAATAAACATTGTAAAAAACCGCCCCAAAATTCAATGTTTACTTTTTCCGCAGATACTAATTAAATCGCCTAGATTGAATTGGAATATCCTTCCTAAAACACATCCTTACAAAAAGGAATATTTACTGGGAAATCATAATCTTCCGCTACTAATTTTCGGTATTCCGGCTCCGGAAAATCCTTAAACGATATCTTCAGTTCATGTTCTCCATTACTGAGATTGGTAATGTTAACAAGTCCTTCCAGACCGATACTTGGTAAGTCAATTTTATGTACCCCATGCCATTTAATATTGGCGTACACACTATCGTCAATAGAAACTTCAAAAATTCGCTCGACATATTTAAGACTATCAACTTTTGAACTGGCACCAATAAGTTCGTCCATCCAACGTCTATACCCAACGTTAACTGTCAGGAAATTATTTTCAATTATCTTGGAAGGGATATAAGCCGTGGAATAAGAATTTGACATTCTATCTGCATATTTCCAGTCTGCCATCGATTTGTTTTTACTTATTTTATCTGTGTAGGCTCTGTTGTCAAAAAAGCTTTTACGATGCAGGAAATGGGTAAGCGATTGTAAAGATGAAGCAAGCGTTACCGCTGTAAATATTAGTGCACCCAATCGGAAAGACCATTGTTTTACATTACTACTAAAAAGAGCCATTGCTCTACTGTAAAATGGTCTTAAGGTGGCAAAATCGAAAAGGATAAAAAAAGGATAGAGCAAATAAGATAGAATGGGTATTTTACGAAAAAAGCCATTCGAAATTAAATCAACTACATAAAGTACTATTAAGGTTAAAGCCGCAAATGAAATTACTGAACCTAGGTTGGGGTTCAGTAATTGTTCCAGGTTTAGGGTTAGCGTGAGAAAGGAAAATATCAATATCGTTAGACCAACCAATACTATAGTCCCAAGTATGGACATAAAAATAACCAGGCCGGATAGACGGTCTACCTTAATAATCTGACCCTGCAAATCACCTTCTGTATGCGACGCTTTGAAAGGAAATTTTAACTGAACCTTTTTACCGTTAATGCCTTGCGGGAAAACATAATTGACACATACCAAAGCCAACCAGAATGAACGCAAAAAGAGGTGTAGAATAAACCCATTGGTCAGGATTTTAATTCCCAGAATTCCGGCGATCAGCAATACTGCAACGCCTTGCATGTTGTTGATTGCTTTAAAGCCTATCATCCAGTCCTGGATCAAATCCGGAGCATGAACGAGGGTAAACACTGCACCTCCAGAAATAAGAAGTTCTAATTCCCATGAGTTTTCCTGCAATGCCTGAAGCCACTTTGGGACAGGGGTTTGATTTTCGATCATTTAATTCATTTTCTGTTGAATAATTTTCTCGACTATCTCCCATTCAGCCTTGAGTTCTGAAAATTGTAATGCTAAGTTATCATTCCAATTGCCTGTTGAATCACTTTCTATTTTATCCGCAATTTTAGTCATGATTTTGAAGTACATTGAAGCTGATCCGCCTTTTATTAAGTGTGCTACCTCCCTAACCCTACCGGCACTCTTTTCGCTACATGCCTTCTCCAACTCAAGTATTTGACCCGGCACATATTGAAGTACTATGGTCATAGCCTCCTTTACAACTGATTTATCTTTATACAAACGTTCCAATGTATGAAAATCTATATGTAAGTCAATTTCTGATTCACCATTATGATTTAATTCATGGGAATCCTCTACTTTTATTACATATTTTTCCAGCATCGCCTTAATTTTCTCTGGTACAATTGGTTTGGTTAAAAAGTCATTCATTCCATTGGCAAAACAATTTTCCCGCTCTTCTTTTAGTGCACCAGCTGTAAGTGCTATTATTGGGACATTATTGCCAGTTAATAATTCAATTTCTCTGATTTTTTTGGTCGCACTTATCCCATCAAGTTCGGGCATGTGTACATCCATTAAAATCAAATCAGGGCTCATCTCCTGGTATTTTTCAATAGCCTCAAGACCGTTAGTAGCTTCAATGATTTCATTTGTAAAACCAAGATCATAAAGCACTGCCTTAATTAAAAGCATATCACTGCTGTCCAACAAAAAATAAAAAAGCTTGAGAAAGTCCAAAAGTCGAAATTTGAGGTCGACGAAAACTTCAAGTTTCTATGGGCTTAATCAAGCGGGTTAAAAATAGTAAAAAGCCGTTA
>Ga0247843_1002719_pt1 | contig 31086 bp, 39 predicted proteins | sample LaCruzMarch2017__FD_192420 | JGI IMG/M metagenome (GOLD analysis project Ga0247843, IMG submission 192420) | Freshwater microbial communities from meromictic Lake La Cruz, Castile-La Mancha, Spain - LaCruzMarch2017_8m | ecosystem: Environmental > Aquatic > Freshwater > Lake | place: Spain... | reverse complement strand
CGCGCCGCTATGGCGGCGGATTCGGACTGTGCGCGGATCGTGTCGGTGTCAGACTGCAGGCGCTGCACCTGCGCGGAAATCGCCGCGAGGTCTGCGCCGCCTATCCGCGACTCCAGCGATGCAATGGATCCCTGCAACGCCATCATGCGGCCGGTCAGCGAGGGATCGTCGGGATCGACAGCCGCTGTCTCGACGGCGGTGAATCGCGCTTCGATTTCCTTCAACCGCGCTTCGAGCGCGCGCGTGTCGTTGAGCGGAATCTGGGGCACCGCACCCGCCGGCGCATCGCTCGTCTTGTCGAACATCGAGCTATTGGCCGCAGTCGCGCCCATGCCGGCGCCTGCGAAGGCCGCGACGACGGAGAGCGTGATCGCGGTGCCGAGGTTCACACCGCCCTCGGTCGCGGCAGACTCGCGTCTGCGCGTTCGTTCGGCGCCCGCCGACTCCCAATCCGCATCGATCGGCTGATCGCTCGCGCTCATCGTCGCCCCTGATGTGTCATCACGTTCCTCGAATCTGACCGATTCGACCGTGACACCACTACAGCTGTTCGCGTCGGAGGAAGCTTAATTTTCCACGAGGAGTCGCAGCAGCGCATCTTCGCGCGGCGCTTGCGCCACAACGACATCACGCCACTGCATTAAGCGGGCAATCTCAGCAACAGCGGGGCTCAGACATAACGCCGCGATTCGTTGCAGGTCCGCATCTTTTCCGATGGCGTCGCTAAACGCCGCGCAGCCGCGCGCGCTGTGAAACATGACGACGTCGATGGACCCGCGCAGTGCGTCGCGCGCCTCTTGCGGCAGTTGGCGGACAAGGACGGCGCGGTAGAACACGCGTCGTTCCGCCGTGAAACCTTCGCGCTGAAGTGCGCCGACCAGATCTCCAGCTAGATCCGCCCCGCCCACGTGCAACAGCGGCCCCGCTTCTGGTCGTAGCGATTGCGCAACGAAAGGCGCGAGCGCGCGTACATCGCCGCCCGCGATGCGAACATTTCCGAAACCGTTTGCAGTTGCAGCTTCTCCCGTGGCGTCGCCGACACAGAAGACGGGCAAGGCACGCTCCGTCGTCTCACGAGCGAAGGCCGCGACGCCGTTGGCGCTGGTAAAAAGAAGGGCCTGCACTCGTGTGGTGTCCGCATTCGCCGCCACAGGTTCGATGACCAGCATCGGCGCAACGATCACGGAATGTCCCATGGCCGCGATCCGCGCCGCCGTCTCCGAGGCGCCTGGTTCGGCGCGGGTGACGAGCACGTGGCGCACTGGCCTCAGTCGCCGACGAGCTTTTCGCCCGCTTCCGAGCGGATGGACCTACCCAGCTTGTCGCCGAGCGTCGCGGCGGCGCCAAGCATATCGGCGGTGCGCGCAATCTTCTCCGTGCGCCGCCAGCGGTGCTTGCCGTCCGAGGTCAGCGCTTCGCCGATGAAGAAGAGTCCGTCGTCGTCCAGCCGCGCGTGAGCCGCGATCGGCGTCCGGCAGGAGCCGTCGAGCGCTGCGAGGAAGGCGCGCTCCGCGTTGGTTTCGATGGCGCCTTTGGAGTCCTCAAGGGTCTCAAGCAGGGTGCGCATCTCCACGTCGTCGGTGCGCGCCGTCACGCAGAGCGCGCCTTGCGCGGCTGCCGGCGGCATGGAGAGCGGGTCGAGCAAGCTTGCGACCTTGTCGTCGAGCCCGAGGCGCATGAGTCCCGCCAGCGCCAGGAAGGTCGCGTCGAACTCGCCCTCCTCGATCTTCCTGAGGCGCGTGGCGACGTTGCCGCGCAAGGTCCGCACTTCGAGATCGGGGCGCGTGTGCAGCAGTTGCGCCTGACGCCGCAGGCTCGCTGTGCCCACTACGGCCCCGGCCGGCAGCTCTTCCAGCGTCTTGACCTTTAAGCTGATAAACGCGTCGCGCACGTCGACGCGCTCGGGCACGCACGCCAGGACGATGCCTTCCGGAAGGCGCGTCGGCAGGTCCTTCATGGAGTGCACGGCAAGGTCGATCTGGTTGGCCAGAAGCGCCTCGTCGAGTTCCTTCGTGAAAAGGCCCTTGCCGCCCGCCTCGATGAGGCGGCGGTCGGTGATCTTGTCGCCGGTCGTGACGGTCGGGAAGATCGGGACGCGATGGTCCTGATCGGCCGGCTCGACCTTTAGCGCTTCCGCCAAGCGGGACTGAATCCGGCGGGCCTGGGTCATCGAGAGGGGGGAGGCGCGGGCGCCGATGCGGAATATGCGTGACATGACTTGGCGCGAACCTGATTTCAAGCCAGCTATCGGGCGCAAATGGTAGCCGCGCAAGCCCGCTCCCCGTCGGTGACCGTCCTCGGCATCGAGACCAGCTGCGATGAGACCGCAGCGGCGGTCGTGCGCCTTGAGGATGGTCGCGCGACCGTCGTCGCCGACGTCGTTTGGAGCCAGATCGAGGAACACGCGCCCTATGGCGGCGTGGTGCCGGAAATCGCGGCGCGATCGCACGTGGAAAAGCTGGATGCCGTGATCGCCGAAGCGATGGCGCAAGGCGGTCTGGCGTTCTCAAATATAGATGGTGTGGCGGCGACGGCGGGGCCTGGTCTCATCGGCGGGGTGATGGTCGGTCTGATGACGGGCAAGGCGATTGCGCTTGCGCGGGGGCTGCCGCTCATGGCCATCAATCACCTGGAGGGGCATGCGCTGTCGCCCCGGCTCGCGGCGCCTTTGCCGTTTCCGTACCTGCTGCTGCTCGCATCCGGCGGGCATTGCCAGTTTCTGGCGGTCGAGGGGCTTGGCCAGTATCGCCGGCTCGGTTCGACGGTCGACGATGCGGCGGGCGAAGCCTTTGACAAAGCGGCCAAGGTGCTGGGGCTTGGATTTCCGGGTGGGCCGGCGGTGGAGCGGACCGCACGGGACGGCGATCCGCGTCGGTTTCCCTTGCCTCGGTCTTTTCTCGGCCAACCGGGCTGCGACATGTCCTTTGCGGGGTTGAAGACGGCGGTGATGCGGGTCGCGCAAGCGTTGCCCGAAGCGACGCAGCAGGACCGGGCCGATCTGGCGGCGAGTTTTCAGGCAGCGGTGGTGGACGTGGTCGCCGATCGCGCCGCAAACGCCCTCGACATGGCCGGGGTGAGCGCGGCGCGGCTCGTGGTGGCGGGCGGGGTGGCGGCGAACGGGCCTTTGCGCGCGCGGCTCGAGGCGCTGGCGGCTTCGCGGAGCGCCTCTTTCTTCGCGCCCCCCCTGCGGTACTGCACCGACAACGCGGCGATGATCGCCCTCGCCGGCGCTGAACGTCTGGCCGCCGGTTTAGTGGATGGCCTGGATGCGCAGGCCCGACCACGCTGGCCGCTCGACGCCGCTGCGGCTGCGAGCCGCCCGGTCCACCTTCCGGGCCGCAAGGGCGCGAAGGCCTGATTTCCATAGAGGGGCGGATAGCGATCCCTCGTCATCCGCCCCTCGTCTCGATCCCTGGTGCGTCGAGGCCTATCAGGCCATCACGATCGCGGCCATTTGCAGGAATGGCGAAGCCACAGCCGCAACGACCACCGCGGCGACGACAATCGCTAGCGCGCGTAGGGCCTTTGGGTTCATTTCCTGACTCATGGTGGAGCCTCCTTTGTTTTTGCTGCATGTGCGAACGATTGCAGCAGCTCGGGATATGAGGCCTCGTCACGAGTCCCAAAAGCCGCACGATTCTGGATCAGTAATGCATATTTGCATGCATCTAAAAGGGAATGTCTGCAAATTTGGGGGCGGGAGGCCATTGGCCGATTGCTTGGGTACTTCGCGCTTGCAGCAGGCGGGTTCCCCGAGCGAGCCACGACGATCTCGATGGCCGGACCGTATGACAGCGCCGAAGCGGCCATAGCGGCCATCAGCAGCGACCGGACCGTTGCGATCAGGCGGCGATCTCGTGGGCGGCCAGGACCGGTCTTCCGCAAGGGATCAGGCGATCAGCGCCGCGGCGTGCCAGAGCGGCAGAAGCGCGGTCGCCGCGGCGACGACGCCGAATAGGAGCGCGCCTAGACGGAGCGTCGCGGGAAAGGTCGCTTGGGCGAGGGTGTTCTTGTTCATGACGTTGTCTCCGTCGGCGTGATCGCCGTGACCTCCTTATGGCACAACGCTGGTCGATGATCAATGAACAAAGTCGATTTTGTTCAATTTTTTTGCGCGGGCGGGTCCGGGCTTCAATCTTCGGCGCTAGGTTCGGGCGTAAATGCCGTTGAGCAGCAAATCCAAGACTCCGGTGAGCTCCCGCTCAAGCTTGGGCAGGGTCAACTGGGAGAACATCTGTGGAAAACTGAACTTGGCCGTGGCCGACTGCAGCATCTCCGCGATGAACTTGAAGTCGCCCTCTATGAAGAGACCCTGCTCGGCGCCCTCTTCCAGCAGGGCGGACAGAAACACGCGTTCGGCGGCCAGCATCTCATTGGAAAATATCGGCCGTTCCTTGCTAAGAACTTCGGCCACTTCTAGAATCTTGGCGTGCTCAGCGACTAGCGTGTAGTTGTCGCGCATGCGGCGCATGAACATTTCGCGCAAGCGCTTGTCCGGCGACATGTCCTTGCGGCGGGCGAGCGCTGCGCTTTCGAGTTGCTGCTCGGCGTAGTGACGGCGCGCCATGGCTTCGGCGATGTCGATTTTGGCCTCGAAGAAGCGATAGATGTTGCCGGGCGACATGCCGCAATCGGCTGCTATCTCGGCCATGGTGGTCTTGCCGTAGCCGTAGTGCTTGATACGGGTCATCGCGGCGTGGAGGATGCGCTCGCGGGTCTCTGCTTTCTCGTCCATAACCCAACCTTACGCTTTGTGCATTGAACGATCAATGAAGAGTTCAGCGGAATCAATCGCGCTCCAGCGCATCGGCGTCCTAGGCGGCGGCGCTTGGGGCACGGCGTTGGCCAACATAGCAGCCGGTGCAGGTCGCGAGGTCGTGCTGTGGGCGTTCGAGCCGGATGTAGTCGCCGCCATAAACGAAAACCGGGAAAACCCTCTCTATCTGCCCGGCCACCGCCTGGAAGCGGGAATCCGGGCGGTGACGGAGATGCGCGCTCTCGCTGGCCTCGACGCCATCTTGGCCGTGACGCCCGCCCAACATCTGCGGACTTCGCTCAAGCGTCTAGCGCACGACCTGCCGGCCGGGGCCCCGGTCGTTCTGTGCGCCAAGGGCATTGAGCAGGGAACGCTCGCCCTGATGACGGAAGTGTTGGCGCAGGTCGCGCCGCACGCGCGCGGGGCGGTCTTGTCAGGTCCAGGATTCGCAAAAGATGTCGTACGGGGATTGCCGACGGCCACGACGATCGCTTGTGCCGATCAGAGTTTGGGCGCGGCGCTCGTGGCGGCGCTCGGCCGCCCTACTTTCCGTCCTTACCTGACCGATGATCTCGTCGGGGCCGAGATCGGCGGCGCGGTGAAGAACGTGATCGCCATCGCTTGCGGGATCGCCGAAGGCCGCAAACTTGGCGACGGCGCGCGGTCGGCCCTCATCACCCGGGGCTTTGCGGAGCTTTGTCGCCTGGGATTGGCGCTCGGCGCTCGGCAGGAGACACTCTCAGGGCTGTGCGGGCTCGGCGATCTGGTGCTCACGTGCTCGAGCCTTGCGTCGCGGAACATGTCTCTCGGCGCGGCGCTGGGCGAGGGTCGCAGCGTCGCGGATGTGCTCGGAGAACGACGTTCGGTGGCGGAAGGGGCGGCCTCTGCGCCGGCCATCGTCGCCCTCGCCGATAGGCACGGCGTGGAAATGCCGATTTGCGCGGCGGTCGATGACGTGGTCGCCGGGCGGCTCGACGTGGACGCGGCAATTGTCGCGCTGCTAACGCGCCCTTTCCGCACCGAGGGCGTGTGAACCCGGCGCGCCCTGCGCCGGGGACGCGACTGTTCGATGTCGCCGAACTCGATGACGGCGAGGGGCGCGCCTTCGATTTCCGCAAAGGCGCGGCGCTTTTTTCGCTCATCGCCGTGCGTCGGAGCGACAGCATCATCGCTTACGAAAACGATTGCCCTCACGCCCGTCAGCCTTTGGAGCGCTTCGACGGGCGCGTGCTGGTCGTGGAGCGGAGATACGTCGTTTGCGCCACGCACGGCGCGAGCTTTCGGATCGAGGACGGCGTTTGCGTGGGCGGACCTGCGAAAACCGGCCTCACACCATTTCCGGTGACGCTCCGCGACGGGGTCGTGCTCGCCGGCTAGAGTATCCTTACCCGACCATTCGATTCCCACAGCGATCGAGTTTGGTTGGATGATGCGCTAGGGGTTATCCGTCGTATTCTCGAAGGACACCTAGCTCTTCTTTTCTTCCGGCGGCACGAGATTGCGGTCTTCCACTGTATCCTTGCGCCGACGCGAGCGGCCCACAAGCCAGGGGATCAGCGCGAGCACGAGCAGGCCTGCGCCGGCCCAGGGCAACCATTTTGTCAGACTGTCCATGTTCAGCGCGGATTGCGGGGCCGTATTCCGATCGCCCGCCGGTTCCACTGCGGGTGTCGCCGCGCCGCCGGGACGGGCTTTCAATGTCAGCAGGCTGGGCAAGTCATAGCCCGCAGCAGGATCCGTGCCCGTAACGTAGTCGGTGTATCGTTTGCCAGGTGCGAACGTGACCATGCGGCCGATTTCGGGGAGCGCCGACGTGATGGCGGCGATCTGGTCGGGTCGTCCATCGATGGTCACGCCCGCCACGGCGTCACGACCGAGGATACGTTGCTCGGACCGAACAGAGCGTACGGTGGGATTCGGCGCAGCGTAACGTTCGGTCCACGACGTCGCGTGGCGTACCGGGTCATGGCTCGGCAGCACCGCAAACGATTCAAGGCGGGGCGCTGGGGCCGCGCGCGCGGCGCGGACCTCATCGGGGAAGTCCGGGGCCGAAAAGCGTTCCGAACGCTGCTCCGCCACGTGGCCGAGCGGATTGTGACTGATCACCGCGCCCCAGAATGCGTCGTCCAGCGGGCGCGAGTTGGCAGGTGCGATCATGCCCAAGACTTCGCCCGCCGGCGCCGGTGCATTGATGCGTTGAAGGTGCGCGCGGGCCTCCGGGGCGGGCATGAAATAATGGGTCGTCGGAACAAACAGGCGCAGCGCCCCGTTGGCCAACGGGATGTCGCCATTCTTCCCTATGGATTCCGGAGGCGCCGTCGCGCCGTCGGGGAGTACTGTCGTCCCGTCTTCCTGTGTCACCGTTCCGGGCGGGAGGGGGGTCGCTGGGCGCACTGTACCTTTGGGCGCCGTAGGACCAGGGCCGTCGGCCGCCGCCGGTCCTGCCAGCACCAAGCCAGCCATCAGACAGGCCGTGGCCAAGGTGGCCGCAATCGTCCGGATCATCCCGTTCTCCGTGAAGTGTCGCCCGCGGCAGCGGGTCAGCGTTAGGCAATGCGCGAAGTTAACCCTGAACGCACCCTCGGTCGCGTTTAAAGCGAGTCAGACGCCTGAAAGTTCCGCAGATGCCCCCGCAATCGCCTCGTCGATAGCAAAGCGCCAATCGGCCATGGTCGTAGCGGCCTGCGCGGCGGGCGGGTACAGGATTGATCGAGATGCGCTCACGACCCCGCCTAGGCCATCCACGAGGCCCGAGCGCGCGTCGGCTGCGCTGGCGCCCTGGGCGCCGAAGCCCGGAACCAAGAAGAGCGCTTTGGGCAGGATCGCGCGAATACGACGCGCTTCGTCTGGCCAAGTAGCGCCGACGACGACCATCAGGTTGGACCAGCCCGAGGCGCTCGTCATCGCGTCCATCGCCGGACGCAACATCTCAGCGACCCGAGTCCAGAGCGGCGCGCCGTCGACATCGAGATCCTGGATGTCCCGTGCGCCGGGATTCGAGGTGCGAACGAGCACCGCTATGCCTTTGCCGCCTGCGAGCGCGGCGTCGATGAAAGGCTGCAGCGAATCGAGGCCGAGATAGGGGTTAAGTGTTACGCAGTCAGCGTCGAAACCCGGCGACGGGCCGAGAGTGGCGCGTGCGTAGCCAGTCGCCGTCGTGCCTATGTCGCCGCGCTTGGCGTCCAGTATTACTGGCACGCCGCGCGCCTTTGCGGCGGCGGTGATGTCGCGCGCAACGGCGTAGCCTTCAGGGCCGTAGGGTTCGAAAAAGCCGAGTTGCGGCTTTACCGCTGCGCATCTCCCGATCGCGCGTTCAAGGACGGCCTCGCAGAACTTCGCCGCCGCGCCGACATCATTGCGCGCATCGCCGAACAGCGACGGGATCTGGTTTGGCAGAGGGTCGAGTCCAACGCACAACGGCGCGCCGCACGAGCGGGTTGCTGCGGTGAGGCGATCGGCGAACGTGGCGGACATTGTCAGCTCGGCGGCAGTTCGAGCGGTTGCGCGTCGCTCGCCACGCAGACCACCTGCGCGACGCGCAGCGAACGGCGGAGTTCGTCCGCCTTGGGGCCGTATGTCTGGCGCGTCATCTGCGGGGCGGGATCGCCCTGCGGCTCCAGATTTGCGAGGCCCAGAAGGCGCGCGACGGATGCCGGCGAGGCGGTATAGAGGCGACCGCGACGCGGCGACTCTGCGATCGTAACGCCGATCACATTGCCTTTTTCGTTAATCACGGGCCCGCCGCTCATGCCGGCGAGTGATCCGCCCATGCGCTCGGTATGGCCCAGGATGGCCCACGAGAGCACGGGTTCTTCGAGATTATAGCGTCCGCGCGCGATGAGTTTCTCGCGGCCGTAGAGTTGCGACACCGCTTCGCCGGGTTTGCCTTGCGGAAATCCGATATGGAACGCGAGTTGGCCAATGCGAAGGTCTTCTTCCTTCAGATCGAGTGCGAGCGCGTCGGGCGCGCGGTCGGTTTTAAGCAGGGCGATGTCGGCGAACTGCGCGACCCTGACGGTACGCACCGGCACGGCGGCGCGACGACCAACGATGATGCCCACGTCCTTGCAGTCGCCGACCACGTGGCGCGCCGTAATCCACCAGCCGTTCTCGTCGACCGCGAAGGCCGTGCCGACGCCTGACGAAACCGGGCCGACCTCGACGAGCACTTCGGGATCGAAGACTGACGCCGGTTGCAGCGCCGGGCCCTCGTAGGCGATGCCGGGGATTTCGGTTGTCGTGGAATCGTCGCGGCGATTATCGAGACGGAAGACCGCCCAGACAATGGCGGTGATGACGAGCAGATAAATGACCCAGTCGGGTATGCGCATCGGATCAAGCAGTCCGGAACAGACTTAGCGACGGATCCGTCAGCGCGCCGGCGAGGATGATGCCAACGCCGAGTTTCACGGACATGAGAAATATCGCGGCTGCTACGTCTCCCTCGGCGATGCGACGCGGTAGGCCGCGCAGGAAGATGTCCGTGAGGCGGAAGGTGATGAGCTGCACAAGCAACGTCACTACGCCCCACACGATCAGGTCGAGCACGCTGTAGCTGTGCGCGAGGCACGCTCCGAGCGGTATCGCAAGGCCCACGACGACGGCGCCGAAGGCCAGCGCCGCCGAGGCGTTGCCGTCACGGATGAGTGCGAGTTCCTTGTGCGGGGTCAAGAGCACGTAAGTGGTCAGGCCGATCGTGAAAAGCCCGAGGGCGGTCCCCAGTTGTATGAGGAATTCCGGAAACCCCGAAATGAAGGCCTGGATTTCGGAAAAATACATGGCATGCGCCTCTTTCAGGCTACTTCATTAGGGGACGGGCGGGCGTATCGCCCGGGGGGCGGCGGCGTCAAGCGGCCCGGTGAGTAGGTGGTCAGCACAAAGAGGTCAGGACCCATGAGCACACGTAAATCGGCAGTCGTCACCGGATCGACAAGCGGCATCGGCCTCGGCATCGCCCGCGCCTTCGCACATGCGGGCATGAATGTAACCCTGAACGGTCTGGGCGACCCCGCCGAGATCGAACAGGTGCGCAGCAGCCTCGCGGCCGAAACGGGCGTCGAGGTGCGTTATGACGGGGCCAATCTTATGGCGGCAGAGGGGGCGGGCGGTCTCGTTGCGGGCGCTATCGCTGCGTTCGGCGCGGTGGACGTTCTTGTCAACAACGCGGGCATTCAGCACGTCTCGCCGGTGGAGGAATTCCCGCTGGAGAGGTGGGATCAGATCATTGCGCTCAATCTTTCCTCCGCTTTCTGGACGACGCGTGCGGCGCTCGGCCAGATGAAGGCGAAGAAGTGGGGCCGCATTATCAACATCGCCTCCGCACACGGACTCGTCGCTTCGCCGTTCAAGTCAGCTTATGTCTCGGCCAAGCATGGCGTCGTCGGCTTCACGAAAACGGTGGCGCTCGAAGGCGCACGTGACGGCGTGCGCTGCAACGCGATTTGCCCCGGTTATGTGCTCACTTCCCTCGTCGAGAACCAGATCCCCGATACCATGAAGGCGCGCAACATGACGCGCGAGCAGGTCATCAACGACGTGCTCCTTGCCGCCCAGCCGACGAAGGAGTTCGTGAAGGTCGAGGATATCGCCGCGCTTGCATTGTTCCTCACCACAGAGCCTGCCAACCAATTCAACGGCGCGGCGATTTCCATGGATGGCGGCTGGACGGTTCAGTAGGGCCATGACGAACGCGGCCGCAAAACGCATCAATCTAGCGCTCCAGGGCGGGGGCGCGCTCGGCGCCTACACGTGGGGCGTGCTTGATCGCATTCTTGAGGACGACCGCATCGAGATAGCCGCGATCTCAGGCGCATCCGCAGGCGCAATGAACGGTGTGGTGCTGTGCGAAGCGCTCGTTGCGGGCGGCAAGGACGAGGCGCGCGCTGCATTGCGGGCTTTCTGGGAGGGCATTGCACGCGCGGGGGCGGCGAGCCCGTTCCGGCGATCGCCGCTGCAAGCGATGATGCTCTCTTCGCTCGGACCGCTGATGGGCGAGGCGATAGCGACGCCTTGGACATGGTGGTGGAGCGCTGTGATGGACGCGTCGAGCCCGTACGATTCCAATCCGCTCAATCTCAATCCCGTCGGCGATCTGCTGGACAATCTCGTCGACTTCGATCGCGTGCAGCATTGCACGAGCGTCCGGCTCTTCGTGGCGGCGACGAACGTCGAGACCGGTCGCGTGCGCATCTTCACCAATGCCGAAATGACCGCGCGCCATGTGCTTGCCTCGGCATGCTTGCCGCAGATGTTCCAGGCGGTGGAGATCGACGACGCGCATTACTGGGACGGCGGCTACATGGGAAATCCGCCGCTCTTTCCGCTATTCGACAGACCTGCGTCGCGCGACATCATGATCGTGCAGATCAATCCCATCGAACGCCCCGGCGTGCCGAGGACGGCGGGCGATATCGCCGCGCGCGTAAACGAGATCACGTTCAACGCAAGTCTGTTGCGCGAACTGCACGCGATCGAGTTTGTGGGCAGGCTACTGGATCAGAAGGTACTCGAAGAAGGACGCTACAACAAGATGCTGATTCACGTCGTCAGCGACGATGCAGCGCTTCTGCCGCTCGGCGCGGTCGCAAAGCTCAACACCGATCTGGGCTTCTTTGAGGACCTCTTCCGGATCGGCCGGATGGCCGCCGACCGCTGGATCGACGATCGCTTCGATGATTTGGGCGTCCGTTCCACCGTCGATCTGCGCGAGATGTTCCAAGGCGAAGTGGGGCCTGGACGGTTTACGACCCGTTAGCCGGTTGCCCGGATAACTCCCATATGACCCGATTGCTTTTCGTCGCAGCGTTTTCAGGCGCCTTGATGTTCTCCGGCGTCGGCATGGCGGCGGGCCCGCCGAAGGCGGATGCCGTCAAGGGTTCGTCGCGCATTTCGAGCGCAGCTTCCTTCGTGCCCATGCCGCCGTTGTCGGTCGCGATGCCGCTCGGTCGTGGCATCGGCGGCATGCTGACTGTCGAGTTTGGATTCGACATTCCTGATGCAAGCCTGCGAACCCGCGCGCAGGCGATGCAGCCGCGGCTGCAGGACGCCTTGCGCAGCGCGGCGGCCGAGTATGCGATGAGCTATGTCCGCCCGGGCGCGGCGCCGGATCCGACGCGCATCGCCGTCATGGCCCAGACCTACGTCGATCGCGCCATGGGAGGCGCGGGCGTGAAGGTCCTGATCAGCAACGTGATGATCATCGACCGCCGCTAGGGAAATTTCCGTTCAGCGCGACTTCGAGTCATCGCCAGAAATGCGCCGAGGCGGAAAGCCGGACCATATCGGGCTCTAGATGCATCATCCGACCAAACTCGATCGCTTTGGCGATCGCATGGTCGGATAAGGATGCTCTACACGTATGACAAGCAACTTTATCCGACCTCGAAATTGCGGCTGCCATTCCGAAAGATCGGATACTCTAGCGCCCGCGCGCGCAGGTCGGCCCAAGCAGTGCGGCGGCGACCCCGCCGTCTTCGATCGGCTGCAGTTCGAGCGCCGCCCCGGCCATCGGCATTGTGCGCACCGAACCCTCGGGCGAGTCGCCCATGATGCGGCGTTCAAGCATCGTGTAGCGTCGCCCGACGCAGTCGATGCGGAACTGATACCGATCGCGCGTGAAGGAGATTGTTTCGATGGTCGCGGCGTCTTCGAAGGTTTCCTGCTCGGGACGTGCGCGCAGGATCTGAGCCCAGACGTCACGCTCGCCGGTTTCCGGGTTGCAGGCGATGGTGAAGGGATTGAACTCGACCGTGGAGCCGTCGCGCTGTTTGCGCAGGTGCTGCCAGTCCGAGGAGAGGCCACGGTAACGCTCGAAGTGTGGATTGGGCGTGCAGTCGATGACCTTCGATGCTGCGATCTCTTCCGCCTTGCGTTCCATGGCGGACTGTACGCCCGGCATGCGCTGCTGCGCGATGAAAGCAAGCCCCCCGAGCGCAGCCAGGGCGATCACGCCAAACGCGATCCAGCGAACGCGGCCTTCCATGAACTCACCTCCGAATTTTGCTCTTAAATCGGGTTTCTTCACCCGGATCGCAAGGGTGTTCGCTCACATCGCCGAAATGCCGCCGTCGACCTTGAACTCGGCGCCCGTGACGAACTTCGCCTCGTCGCTGGCGAGATAGAGCACGATGTACGCCACATCGTCTGGCTCGCCGATCCGGCCCATGGGAATCTGGCGCGAAAGTTTGGCGTGCACTTCCTGCTCGCCGATCTGCTCCTTGAAGACGTCCAGGATGGGCGTGTCGATGAAGACGGGGTGCACCGAGTTGCAGCGGATCTGCGGCTTCATGCGTGCGCCGTGCAGCGCGACGGATTTCGAAAGCATCCAGACGCCGGCCTTCGCGGCGTTGTACGCGGCGGAGTTGTGCGCGGCGATCAGACCCGCGATCGAGGAGATGTTGACGATGGAACCGGCGACGCCGCTCTCGCGGATCACCGGCATGGCGAACCGGCAGCCGAGGAAGACGCTGTCGAGGTCGATGTCCAGCACGCGCTTCCAGCCTTCGAGCGTCTCGGTCTCCACGGAACCGGCGCTGGCGATGCCGGCGTTGTTGACGAGGATGTTAAGCCCGCCCATGTCGCCGGCGGCCTCTTTCAGAACCGTCTCCCAGCGTGTCGCGCTACAGACGTCGTGCTCGTAGGCGAAGGCCTTGCCGCCGGCGGCGCTGATGGAGGCAGCCACGTCGCGGGCCTTGGCGACATTCAGGTCGCTCACAGCAACGCTTGCGCCTTCGCGGGCGAGCATGCGCGCGATCGCCTCGCCCAAGCCCTGCGCCGCGCCGGTGATGAACGCCCTCTTGCCCGCGACCCGTCCCGTCATTCCCTGATCCTCCGATGGTGGTGGCTCTTTACACGCCATCCCGAGGTGCGAACAGAAGCGCCGGATTCGGGGCCGGAGCGCGCATGAGTCTGCGCCCGCGGATGCGTTCGCTTCGCGGCGGCGTTCCAACATGCGGCGCGCGTGCTCGTGACGTATCCCACAGCAGTCGCACGGCGTCGTGGATTTCGAAGCGCGCGTCTTCCCAGAGCGCGACCGTGTCGTCGAAATAGTCGCAACGATCCGTTGGCGGCGGAGGCTTCGCCGGGTTCTAGCCGATATGCACCAAGGGGCCGCGATAGCGGCGCGCGAGTTTCAGCATCTCGCGCGCTCGGGCGCGATGATGACCCGGCGCAAGCTTTCCAGTTTGCGCGCGAGCATGCGCATGATCTCGCGACGCGGCGGCGGCGACGGCTTCAGATGGCGCTTGTAGCGCAGGCCGATGCGCGGCAATGTCGCAAACGACACGCGCCACGTCGATCCATCGTGGCGGAACTCAGCTTCTTTCAATGCGCGTAATGCGCGACAATCGCGGACGCGCTTTCGGCGGCTTCACGTCCTGCAGAAACGCCGCGCACGCCGCGATCGTCCACAACAGCACCCTCTCGATGCGCCGCAATTGCATTATCAGATAAAGCATCATCCGACCAAAGTTGATCGTTTTGGCGATTGAATGGTCGGATGATGCTCTATGTCGCCAAAGCCGAGAAGAGTGGGCGAATAAAGGTCGAGGTGATCTGCGCTGGCTGACGGGCTACACGCAGAAGACGCTGCAAAAGCAGATCGAGAAGGAGACGACATCCGAGGCGTTCGTCGATCAGGCGCCCGGCATGAATTCGTGGTGCGAACTCATCCAGGGCGTGGTCTGCGGCATGCGGGTGGAAAACGTTGAGGAGCCGCTGATGCGCGAAATTCGCTATCTTGACAGGTTGATCGACGAACTCGCCAAGGGCAAGGCGATGGAGAGGAGTCTGCGGTTGTGAGCCTCAACCGCCGGTGAAATGCGGCGTGCGCTTTTCGAGAAAGGCGCGGATTGCTTCCTTGTGATCTTCACTCGTGGCGGCAAGCGCGAACTGGTCGAGGTCCATGACGCTGGTCGCGCGATGAAGCGCGGTCGCGGCGGCATTGACTCCGGCTTTCGCCATGCGCACGGCGACGGGCGGCAGCGCCGCGATCCTATCCGCCCACGCACGCGCCGCGTCGAGCGTGCCGCCATCAGGCGTCACGAGGTCGACGAGTCCCCAGCGTTCGGATTCTTCGGCGCCGACACTTTCACCGAACAGCGTAAGCTTCTTCGTGCGCGCGGGACCTATGAGCGTGACCAGTCGCGGCAGCGTACGCCAGCTCATGTTCATGCCGAGGGGCGCCTCCGGGAGCCGCAGATGCACGCCAGCGCCGACGATGCGGAAATCGCACGCCACCGCGAGCGAGAGCGCGCCGCCGACGCAGAAGCCTTCGATGGCGCAGATGGTGGTCTGCTCCAGTGTCTCCCACGCATCGCAGAGATCGGGACCGGCCTTCAGCATTTCTCGACGTTCTATCAGCGGCGCGGACGCGCGCTTCGCTTGCGCGGGGTCTTTCAGGTCCGCGCCGGCGGAAAAGGCGCCTTCGCCGGTGAGGATGATCGCGCTCGTTGAGGTGTCGCGCGCCAGTGTACGCGCGGTTTCCGTGAGCTCGGCCATCAGCTCAGCCGAGAGTGCATTGCGCCCGTCGCCGCGAGAGAAGCGCACAGTGGCGACGCGCCCCGCACGCTCGATGGTGACGAAACTCATCGCGCCGCCTCGTCGCAATATTGTGCGAGTTCCACATCGAGCGCGGTGACGCCGGCGGCGTCATGCGTGGCGAGCAGCACGTCGACCTTGTTGTAGACGTTCAGCCACTCCGGATGGTGGTCCATCTGCTCAGCTTTCAGCGCCACGCGCGTCATGAAGGCGAAGGCCGTCTTGAAGTCCTTGAAGTTGAAGCTCTTGACGAGGGCGTCGCGGCCAGGCGCGGCCCGCCAGCCCGTGAGTTGCGCGATCGCCGCGGCGGCGCCGATTTTCGTGCGGTCCATGTGTGTTCTCCGTTCGACGAACTCTAGCGTGACATGTGACGAGCGTCACGGCGCCCCGACGCCGGCCCTGCTTGAATGGGTGCGTTGAAGAGGAGCACCTCCCATGATCCGCACTACCATCATCGCCGCCGTTGCAAGCATTGTCTTCCTCGCCGTGGCCCCGGCCCACGCCTCCATCGACCCGTACAAGGACCGCTCGACCATCGTCGTGAAGATCGCCGATCTGGACCTTGGAGAAGCGCGCGATCAGGCAATCTTGATGCGCCGGGTCGATCGCGCCGCGCGACGCATCTGCGACGCGGAGGTCACGTTCGGACAACGGCGCCAGTGCGCGCGCGAGACCGTGGAATACACGCTGAACCTAGCGCCCAAGAACATTCGACGGGCCTACGCTGCGGCGAGTGATCGTCGCGATGGCTTCGCGCTGGCGCAGAACTGAAACGTTCAGCTCCACGGCCCCTCCAAAGGTGCGGTTCGTTGCATCCCATCTGCAGGCCACAAACGAGCCTGAGGAGAAGACAATGCCATGAACCGCGCCACTTTCCTTGTCGCATCCTTGCTTGCCGTTGGTGCGATGACCGGTGTTGCGCTCGCCGCCGATCCCTACGCGGGCGCCCGCAGGTGATCGTGCAGATCGCTCATCTCAAGCTCAATGGCCTGGCTGATCAGGCGGAAATGGTGATGCGCATCGATCGCAGCGCGCGTCACATCTGTCGCAACGCGGCGACCCATATCAAGAGCGCCAGGTGCGCCGCGGAAACAGTGGAGTACACGCTCGCCATCGCGCCCGTGCAGGTACGCCAAGCGAACATCGACGCGAGCGACCGGCGTGAGAGCTTCGCCCTGGCGCAGAACTGAGCCCGCTCGGGTTCGACCGCGCCGCCGACATCGGCGCGCGCCGGAGCGAGGGGGGGCAGGGGCCGGCTGAAAAGCCGGTCCTTGCTGCCGCTTACGCGACGGGGAGTCCGGTGGCCTGCTGGAGTTCCTGCAGCGCTTGCGCTTCAGTCTCCACCTTGATGGTAGTCATGCCCATCGCGCGCGCGGGTTTCAGATTGATGCCGAGATCGTCCAGATAGACGCAGTGCTTGGCATCGACATCGAGCGCCTCGCACATCAGCGCGTAGATGCGCGGATCGGGTTTGCGCAGGCCGACTTTCGAGCTCTCGATCACGTGATGAAAGCGTTCCATGATCGCGGCGACCGCCGTCGCTTTTTCCGTGCTGCCCGCCATACCTGCACCGGCGCCGGTTCTGACGTTATTGGTGATGCACCCGACCTTGAAGTTGGCGCGACAGGCGTCGAGCGCGGCGACGACTTTTGGGCGGATGTCGCCGGAAAGCAGCGGCAGCACGTCGGCCCCGCGAATGGGGTAGCCGAGTGCAGTGCTTTCTTCGAGAAAGAGCGTGTCGAAGCGCGCGGCATCGATCTCGGCGCGCTCGAACAGAGCCCAGGCGTTGGTGTCGGGATTGGTGGCGTTCACGCGCCGCATGAAGTCCTTCGGGACGCCGCGCTCGGCCTCGTAGCGGTTGAACGCCTCGAACGGGGAGGAGGTCAAAACCCCGCCGAAGTCCCAGATGACGGCCTGCACGGACAAGGTCTGCTCCTTAACGCGGTATTGAGGCTGACGTGCCTAGACTGGGCCATCCGGGAGCGCAAACGCCCCGCCAAGCATTGGGAGGGCTCGATGACCCGGTTCCTCGTCTCTGACGAAAACCCCTCCGGCTACAAGCTGGAAGACATACTCACCGTGATCCGCGCAGACGTGCTGAAGCGGTCCTCGAAGGTGGCCATGGACGATCGCCCTGAGGCCCAGCACGTGGTGTCCAACAACATGGAAGTGCTCCAGCACCTCACCCGCGCGATCGAACTCGCCAAGGACTCAACGCGCACGCTGGACAAGGCCTTCGGGCCGTCCAAGGCGACGGAAGGCGGCGCCCCCAGAGTAGGCGTGGCCTAGAGCCTCATCCGAGAAAACTCGATCGCTGCGGCGATCGAATGGTCGGATAAGGATGCTCTACACGTATGATTCTAAAGCAACTTTGTCCGATTTCGCTAGTGCGGCTGCAATTGCTAGATCGGATCTTGCTTTAGGTCGAAGCCGCCCTGCTGCTTGCGGCCCGCAAGGAAAAACGGCGGAGCCTTGAGGCCCCGCCCTTTGTCGTTCCTGCGTCAAGCCCTAAGGCAGCGCTTGCGGCGGGGGTTCGTGGCCGCGCACAACCTCTCCCTTGCCAAGCTTCGAGTTCCAGATGCCGTAAACGAAGTAGAGCACCACCGCGCCGATGAGGAAGTAGAGGAAGAAGAGCTGCACCCGCGCCTCCACCTGGAAGATCAGCGCGATACACGACAGGATGCCGAGGATCGGGGTGATCGGATAAAATGGCGTCTTGAAGCCGCGCGGCAGATCGGGCCGGGTCTGGCGCAGCCACATCACCGAGATGCACACCATCGCGAACGCCGCGAGCGTGCCCACCGAGGTGAGATCGCCCAGCGTATTGATGTCGAAGAACGCCGCCGCAATCGACACGACCAAGCCGACGATTATGGTGTTGAGCCACGGCGTCTTGAACGTCTTGTGCACGCTGGCGAGGATGTTCGGCATCAGGCCGTCCTTGCTCATCGTGTAAAAGATGCGCGTCTGGCCGAACATCAGCACGAGCACGACCGATGTGAGACCCGCGATTGCGCCGATCTTGATCGAGGCGGCGAGCCAGCCCCATTCCGGACCGAAGGCGTTCACCGCCGTTGCGACCGGCGCTGCGACATTCAGCTTCGTGAAGGACACAACGCCTGTCAGCACCGCCGACGTCGCCATATAGAGGATAGTGCAGATCAGCAGCGAGCCGAGGATGCCAAAGGGCATGTCCTTCTGCGGATTCTTCGCTTCGCCTGCGGCTGTGGAGACCGCCTCGAAGCCGATATAGGCGAAGAAGACGATGGTCGCCGCGCGCAGCACGCCGGACATGCCGAATTCGCCCGGCTCGCCGGTGGGTTCGGGGATGAAGGGCTGCCAGTTGGCGGGGTTCACGTAGAACGCGCCCACGACGATGAAGGCCACGATCACCGCAACCTTAACGAAGACGATGATGTTGTTGACGACCGCCGATTCCGACACGCCGACAATGAGCAGCGCCGTCATGGCGAGCACCACCACGACCGCCGGCAGGTTGAGCGAGGAAGGCACGACGAGTTCCGACGGGATTGGCGCAACGCCGCCCGCCGGCAGCTGCACGATCGAACCTGCAGGCGCGGTGATGGCGGCGCGGTCCGCCAGTTCGCGGAGCGATCCAGAAGCGGCGTCGATCACTTCCGTGGCGCCGACGAGGATCGCCTGGGTGTCCTGTGCGAGCCTGATATCGAGGGAGTTGGTCAGCGTATAGCCGCCGTTCGCGGCCGGATTCACGACGTCGTACTGCGCGAGCGCCGCTTCATAGGCGCCCGTGATGGTCGCCTTGGAGGACGCCAGGAACTGCACCTGCGACCCGTCTGCCAGCGTGCCGGTCACGGCGTTGAGGCTGATCTGGGGATCGGTGACGGAGAAGGTCGCCGACTGGTCGACGACGAACTTGCCGGCGGCCTGCGTGAACTCGGCTGGTATCAATATTCCTAGATCGTGCATCAGACTGACCGCGTAGCCCGACCAGCCCACCGCGACGACGGACGCCGCAAGGCCGTATTCGAGGAGCAGAAGCGCGCCCATGATCCAAGCGCCGAACTCGCCGATGGTGGTGTAGCTGTAGGTATAGGCGGAGCCGGAGACCGGCAGTGCCGAGGCCAGTTCGGCGTAGCAGAGTCCCGCGAAGGCGCACACGATGCCGGCGATGACGAATGAGAGCATGACGGCGGGGCCGGCGTGCAGAGCGGCGGCGTTGCCTGTCCGCACGAAGATGCCCGCGCCGATGATGCAGCCGATACCCAGCAGCACGAGGTTGATCGGGCCGAGCGAGCGCTTCAGTTCGCTCGTCTCATACTCGGACTGGATCTGGTCGACCGTCTTGCGCTGAAAGAGCCGGCCGACAAGGCTCAGCTTTGTACCATTCGCCATTCCTGACCCCCGTTTCGACCCGTTTGGGGCCTGTCGTTGCATAATTCGGTCCGACGTTAGCGGCGACCTTGCGTCTCGTCCATGCGAGCGGTCCACGCCGGTGCATCAGGCGCGAGGAGGGGACGGCGACGCAGGTTAGGCGAGCGCCGCCGTCAAGGTCTCTACGGCTCGAGGCCCCGAAAAGGCAGAGCGCGGGTCAATTAGGAGGATGCGGCGGGGGCGAGGTCCGGATGCACGCCGGGGCGACTTTCCTCAGACCGAACGGTCTCGACGGAAGATGACGCCCATGGGGCTGGTCTCGAAGTTGCGGCCGGCTTTGAGCTGTCTGGCGAGCGCCCGGACCACGCCGAGGGGGCCGACGGCAAGGACCGCTGGCGTTGGCGCACGAGGCGTTTGCCGAGGGAACTTTCGGGACTCTGCGTGGCGCGCCATGTTACGCCGCCGGCATGGAGCGCGGGCTCCTTGAGCACTGGGGAAGCAACATGGCGTCAAAGTCTGCAGACCGTCCCGAGCGGGCGCGCACAGGCCTAGCCGGCTGGTCGGCGATCATCGCAACGTGGGTCGGCATCATGGGCGCTTTCGGCGGCGGCTTCATGGGCCTCGCGAAGTACGGCGAGGAAGTCGACAAGATGGAGGACGGCAAGGTCGTCCAGACTTTTGCGCTCTTTGAAATGTTCAACAGCTCCGAGAGGCTCGCCAGCCGCCAGCGCATCTTCGACTTCATGCAGAAGGGCGGAGAAATGAACAACAACGACCTCTACGTCTTTGTGGACTTCTACGACGCGCTGCAGGTCTGCGTGGATCGTGATCTCTGCGACAAGGATTTGTCGGTGCGCCTGTTCCAGTCCTATGCGGTGCCGGTGTGGAGCGAGTTCGACACGCAGATCGTCGGCGGGCGGACACAGAGCGATCCTCAATTCGGCGGCGGCCTGCAATGGATGGCGGGACTGCCCGCGCCGGCGCCTTCGCCATCAGCCGTGACTCCCGAACCCGAGACGGCCGCCGAAGCTGCGGCGCCCGCAGCGGAGCCGGCATCGGAAGTTGCGTCGCCGGCGGCGGCGTCGGAGCCCGTAGAGGAAAAGACGGCCGCGCCGTCGCCGTGAGCGCTGCCTAGAGAACCCTATCTTTCGGAATTGCAGCCGCAATTCCGAAATCGAATAAAGTTGCTATAGAATCATACGGGTAGAGCATCCTTATCCGACCATTCGATCGCCAAAGCGATCGAGTTTGGTCGGATTATCTAACGCTTCAGCCCCAGCATGTTGCGCGCGACCACCCAGTGGTGGATTTCCGTCGGGCCGTCGTAGATGCGCATGTTGCGCGCCTGCGCCTGCATCATCTGCAGCGGCATTTCCTTGGTCATGCCCATGGCGCCGTAAAGCTGCATCGCACGGTCCACGGTCTCGAAGGCGAGTTCGGTGCCGAAAGCCTTGACCATCGACACTTCCGTGCGGGCATCGCGCTTCCGGTCGATCTTCCATGCAGCATCGTAGGCCATGAGGCGCGCGGCGTGCGTTTTCGTGGCCGCTTCCGCGATCCAGTTCTGCACCGTCTGGCGCTCTGACAAGGGAACGCCAAACGTCACGCGCTGCGGTGCGTAGTCGATCATCATTTCCATGGCGCGCTGCGCGAGGCCTATGCCCCAGCACGCCATCTGCAGACGCCGCGTGTTGAGCCGCACCTGCATCGGCGCAAAGCCCTGGCCTTCCGTGCCCAGAAGCTTGCCCGCATCGACGCGGCAATCTTCGAGCGCCACTTCGTAGGTGAACTCGCCGCCAAGCATGGGAATGCGACGCAGCACGTTGAAGCCTGGCGCGCCCTTGTCGACGAGGAAGGCGCTCATGCCGCCGCGCGCGCCTTTTTCCTTGTCGGTGACGGCCATCACGATCGTGAAGTCGGCTTCCGCCGCGCGCGTCGTCCAGATCTTGCGGCCGTTGATGAGCCAGCCGTTCCCGTCGCGCTCGGCGCGGGTTTTCATGCCGGCCGGATCGGCGCCGGCGCCGGGCTCGGAGATGGCGATGGCGGAGATGGTTTCGCCGCGCGCGTAGGGGGCGAGGTATTGTTCGCGCTGCTCTTCGTTCACCGTCGCCATGAGCATGCGCAGGTTCGGGCTGTCGGGCTTGAGGTGATACGGCACGCAGGTGCGGCCCATCTGCTCGTTGACCGCCACCAGCGCCACCCACGGCAGGTCCGCGCCGCCCATTTCTTCCGGCGCATCAAGGCCCCACAGGCCCATCTCCTGCGCCGCCTTGTCGAGGCCTTTGCGCTCCTCGTGCGTCGGGTCCGCGCCCTCGCCGGCGGCGTCGCGCGCCAGCACCGCGCCCTCGAGCGGGATAATGTGATCGCGCACAAACCTCGCCGCGAGGTCGGCGATCATTCGGTGATCTTCGTCGAGTTCGAAATTCATCAGTGTCTCCCGTGAGAGACATCTAGTTCAGCGGTCAGCCGAGAACCATGCCGATGGTGAAGGCGATGGCGAAGTCGAGGGCGCGGGCGAGAGACCAGGTCAACTTGGGTCAGGCTTTCTTGTCGGCGACGAGACCCTTGGGGGGATGAGGCTCGCTGATCGTGTAGGCCCCTGGGCCTTGGTCGCGGGGCATCGACAGCCCCGCTACGTGCGCCACGAATGTCGCAGCGTAGAGCCCAGTGCGAGGGGTAGCGTCGTCGGCCCGGCGACCGAAACGTCGGTTGTCATGGAATGCGGGGCGCCGGCGCGGGTCCATGGCGGCCGCGTTGCAATGGCCGGGCCAGATGGTTGAGCGGCGTTAACGTTGCAGACGCTGCTTCGCTTTACGCCTTCCGTTTCCCTGACAGTTGATCCAGCTGGCGCTGCATCATCTCCATCTGGCGCTTGAGATCGCCGATATCGGCGTCCGCGTCCTCTACGGCGGCGGGCGGCGGGGGCGGGGGGGTCTGGGCCGCGAAGGGGGCCCACAAGCGCATGGCCTGCTCGAACATCGCCATGTTGGCCTTGGCCTGCTCCTCGAACGCGCCGATGGGGCCCTTGCCGACCCAGGCCTTGGAGATCTGCCCGCGCCATTGGTCCTGCGCGGAAGCGAAGCGCTCCATGCTCATTTCCAGATAGGCGGGCAGGAAGCCCTGCATGCTGTCGCCGTAAAAGCGGATCAAGCGGCGCAGGAACTGGACCGGCAGCAGATTCTGGCCCTGCTTGCTCTCTTCCTCGAAGATGATCTGGGTCAGCACGCTGCGGGTGATGTCGTCGTTCGACTTGGCGTCCAGCACCGTGAAATCCACGCCGGAGCGTACCATCTCGCTGAGATGGTCGAGGGTGACATAGGCGCTGGTGGACGTGTTGTAGAGCCGCCGGTTCGCGTACTTCTTGATGATCACATTCGCGCCCATCGGGGCGTCGGTGTGAACGTTGGGGGCATCGGGAGGTGTATCGTCTGCCACGGGCGGTTTCCTTGCGGCGCGAAGGCCTGATGATCGTTGACGCCAGCGTCGCCTTTCGGACGCGGCAAAGCAAGGTCGCTCCGCCGCAGCGCCACATGAAACGGCCCGGCTTCCCTTCGCGCGCGCCGTGTTGCACTACTTCAATTGCGAATTTCACCATCTCGGAGCGAACCACATGAGCATCGTCATCGCCTCGGCCGCACGCACGCCGGTCGGTTCGTTCAACGGGGCATTCGCCTCGGTGCCGGCCCATGAGCTGGGCAAGGCCGCGATCATGGCCGCACTGCAGCGCGCCGGCGTCGACGCCAGGGACGTGTCCGAGGTCGTTCTGGGACAAGTGCTGCAGGCCAACCAGGGGATGAACCCTGCCCGTCAGGCGTCCCGTGCCGCCGGCGTCTCGGACGATGCGCCGGCGTGGAGCCTCAACCAGGTCTGCGGATCGGGCTTGCGCGCGGTGGTCACCGGCTACCAGCAGATCGCCAATGGCGACGCCGACATCGTCGTCGCCGGCGGGCAGGAGAACATGACGCTCTCGCCGCACTGCCAGTATTTGCGCGCCGGCACGAAGATGGGCCCGCTCGAACTCGCCGACACCATGATCCGCGACGGCCTGACGGACGTGTTCTATGGCTATCATATGGGCATCACCGCCGAGAACGTCGCGGAGAAGTGGCAGATCACGCGCGAGGCGCAGGATGCGTTCGCCACCGCCTCCCAGAACAAGGCCGAAGCGGCGCACAAAGCAGGCAAGTTCGTCGACGAAATCGCGCGCGTGACCTATTCGACACGCAAGGGCGATGTGACGGTGGATCGCGACGAATACATCCGCGCCGGCGCCTCTCTTGCCGACGCCGCAAAGCTAAAGCCTGCGTTCAAGAAGGACGGCTCGGTCACGGCCGCGAACGCGTCGGGCATCAATGACGGCGCGGCCGCGCTCGTGCTGATGACCGAGAAGGAAGCCGAGAAGCGGTGCCTCACGCCGTTGGCGCGCATCGCGTCATGGGCGTCATGCGGCGTCGATCCGTCGGTGATGGGCACGGGGCCGATCCCGGCGTCCAAGCGCGCGCTGGAAAAGGCGAATTGGAAGGTCAAGGATCTCGATCTGGTGGAGTCCAACGAAGCGTTTGCGGCTCAGGCGCTCGCGGTGACGCAAGACATGGGCTGGGACCCCGACATCGTAAACGTCAACGGCGGCGCCATCGCCATCGGCCACCCGATCGGCGCATCGGGCGCGCGCATTCTCACCACGCTGCTCTACGAAATGAAGCGCCGCAACGTGAAGAAGGGCCTCGCCACGCTGTGCATCGGCGGCGGTATGGGCATCGCGCTTTGTGTTGAGCGATAGCTCGGCAGAAGACTTGGGCGCTCTGCGAAGAACGCTGAGCATTTCAGGAGGGAACGGCCTCCGCGCCGTGTGAAGGAGCGAAACCGATGAAGATGAAACTGTGGATCGCCGCCGCTGTCGTGTTCGCGCTCGGCGCCTGCGACCAGATCAGTCTCTCGCAGAAGGCTGAAGCGCCGGCCGTCGAAGCGCCCGCGCCCGTTGCGCCGCCAACGGCGCAGGAAGCGGCGACCATTGTTGAAAGAATTGACACCGTCTTCGCGTCGAACGATCCCGAACAGACCATCGCGCTCTACGCGCCGGGGGCTGTCGTGCTGTCGACGAGCACAAACGAGCTCATCACGACACGCGAAGGAATTGCCGCCGACCTCACGGCGTACGCCAAGATTCAGGGCGTCTCGGTGAGCAATGCGCGCCAGATTCAGGTGCTCGACGCCGACACCATCGTCACCTCGTCGGTGTTCACGCTCGACTTCAAGCGCAACAACCGCCCGACCTGGCAAGTCCTGCGCGGTTCGCAGGTCCTGCAGAAGCAGGCCGATGGCGCGTGGCTGATCGCGAGCGAGCATCTCGCCGCCGCGCCGAAGGTCGTCGCCGCGCGCCTCCCGGCGCTATCCGGAACGGTCGCGCCAGAACAGGTCGACGCGCCGCCGATCGGCGCCGCGATGCCTAACCCGACCGCGATGACGCCTGAGAAGAAGTAGTGGGATCGCACTCCCTCTCTCGCCGAGCGGGAGAGGGAAATGCGAGCGCACAGAGCGAGGGTGAGGGCCCGTAGAGCAGAGCTCTGTCGTCCCACATACCCTCGCCCTGACCTGCGCTTGGCTCCGCTCTGTCGCTCTCTGGCAAAGCTGGAGAGGAGTGGGCTTTGTTACACCGTAATCTGCGTCTGAAGCACCAGCGCGATGGGTTTGCCCTTGTCGTTGGTGATGCGCGTCGACCAGACAGACGTTTTCTTGCCGACATGAACGGGCGTCGTCTCGCCGGTGACAGTCATGCCGACGGGCGCCGCGTCGAGGAAGTTCGTTTTACTCTCGAGCGTCGTCGTGCGCGTGCCCGGTTCAAGATTTAGGAAGCCGCCGATGGCGCCCAGCGCGTCGGCAAATGCCATGATTGCGCCGCCGTGAAGGATGCCGCCGGCGGTGCACAGGTCTTCGCGGACCACGAGCGTGCCGACCACGCGTTCCTTTGAGGATTCCGTCACTTCGACGCCCATTAGCTTCGAGAAAGGCATGGAGTCGGCGAGATTGGTCATGGGACGGATCCTCCGGCGCTGGGCGTCTGTCGGCCCAATCGAACAGCGCCATCACAGGCGCAATTGCGCCGGAGGTAAAGCGTCTTTCTCGGATCGCTTTTGCACGGCGGCGGTCGCCATCACGTCGCCGGTGACGTTGCCGATGGTGCGGAAGATGTCCGGCACGACTTCGACGGCGATCAGGATGGCGAGGATTTCCAGCGGCGCGCCGAGCGCGACGCAGATCGGCGCCATCGAAACCACGAACGAAACCTGTCCCGGCAGGCCCACCGCCGCCACGCTGACAGCAAAGCTGACAACGATCGCCGTGATCATCTGCGCGGCCGTGGGCTGGATGCCGTAGAGGTGCAGAATCACATAGGCTGCCGCGAGGTTCGCGACCGGGCTCGTAAAGCGGAACACCGCCACCGCGAGCGGGAGAACGAGATCGGTGATCCGCGCGGGGATTCCCAGGGCGCTGCGCGACGCTTCCAGCATCGCTGGCAGGGAAGCGAGGGAAGATTGCGTGGAGAACGCCACCGCCGTCACCGGCGCCATCGCGCGCAGGAACTTTGGCAGCGGCACGCTCCCGAGCACGACCGCCAGCACATAGGCGATAGTGATGATGCCGATGGTCACGAGCGAGACAATCGCCACATACTGTGCGAGCACGCTGGCGGCCCCGATGCCGGCGTGCAACCCGACGCCAAGCGATAGTGCAAACACCCCGATCGGCGCCGCCAGCAGCACCCAATGCACGATGACGATCATTGTCTCGCCCACGGCGCGGAAGAAGTGCACCAGCGGTACGCGCAGTCCTGCTTCAAGCCGCGTGGCGGCAAACCCGAAGAACACCGCGAACACCACGAGCGGCAGGATGGCGTCTTCGGCGGCGGCCTTGATGGGGTTGGACGGCGCAAGGCTTTTGATCCAGTCCCCGAGGCCGGGCGGTTTGAGCGCTGCGAGATCGGGCGCGCTGACGCCTGCGGTGAAAGCCTGCGCAGCTGCGCGATCTATCGGCCACAGCGCAATAAGACCCTGCACCGCGAACGTCGCGTAGATCGCCGCACCGAAGATGAAGATTGTGAAGAGCGTTAGCGCGCGCACCGCGAGCCGGCCCGTCGATGCGGCGTCGGCGACCGTCGCGATGCCCGTCACCAGGATGGCGAAGATGAGCGGCACAACCGTCATCCGCAGCGCGTTGAGCCACAGCTCGCCCAGCGATTCCAGGGTATTTGCGGCCGCGATGATGTCCGGCGTTCCCGCTGCGCGCAGCCAGGCGCCTACGCCCAGGCCGAGGAAAAGCGCGATCAAGACGCGCGCGCTGAGGGACTTGAGCATGAACGGTTCCGACGCAAAGGATCGTCTTGCCTAGAGCTTGATCGGCGCGCTGGGAAGGCGAGTCACGCGACGTTCAGAGCGCCGCGGGACGCGCACACCCGATGCAGGGCGTCTCAAGCCTGTACCCTGAGCCTGTCGAGGGCGAGGGCTGCGATCTCGCCTTCGACTGTGAAACCTTGGGGGCGGATCAAGCTGCCGCGCGGGCTGCGATGTTGCGTGTGTGGAAGCCCGCGCCGAAGGAACTCGGGACAAAGGCGTCCGTGACGTTGCCGGTGGTCTCGCCGACGCCGAGCAACAGGACGCCGTCATTACTCATCTGCGCGGCGATCTTCTCCAGCGTCGCCTGTTTCGTGGCGGGTTCGAAGTAGTGCAGTACGTTGCGGCACAGCACGATGTCGAAATGGCCGAGCGGCTTGATGTCGTCGAGCAGGTTGAAGCGCTGGAACCGGATCATCGCGCGGATGCGGTCGGCGATGCGCCAGAGTTCGCCGGCCTTCTCAAAGTTGCGCAAGAGCTTCGCAATTGGCAGGCCCCGCTGCACTTCGAATTGCGAGTAGAGCCCCGCTCGGGCCTTCTCCAGAACGCGCTCGGAGATGTCCGTCGCCACAATCTCAATGTCGCCGCTGCGGCCTTCGGCGCGCATCTCGTCGATCATCATCGCGATCGAGAAGGGCTCCTGCCCGGTGGAGGACGCCGCGCACCAGATGCGGATTTTTTCGCCGCCGCGCGCGCGCTGCAGTTCGGGGATGATCTGGTTGCGCAGCGTCTGAAACGGTGTCCGGTCGCGGAAAAATGTGGTTTCGCTCGTCAACAGGGCATCGGTAATCTGCCAGATCAGCCGTTCGTCGCGGCGCAATCGCGCAGCGGACGCCAGTTCGGCGACGCTCGCAAGGCCCTCGCGGCGTGCGATCGGCGTAAGCCGCGTCTCGATCAGGTAGGCCTGCTCCACGTCAAGCACGAGGCCCGAGCGCGTCTTCACTTCGCGGGCGATGAAGACGAAATCCCCGTCCGGCAACATGCTCATGCGGCCTCGTGACGAAGAATGCCGGCCTCGATGAATTTCGACTGCAGGATGTCGCCGTCGAACGGCTTCATGATATACTCGTTGGCGCCGGCCTTGATGGCCTCGGAGATGTGTTCGACGTCATTCTCAGTCGTGCAGAAAACCACGATCGGCGCGTCGCCGCCGCGTTCGCGACGCAGCTGGCGCAGGAAATCGATGCCGCTCATGACGGGCATGTTCCAGTCAAGCAGGATCGCCTTAGGCATCGCCTTTCGACACGCCGCCATAGCCTCAAGCCCATCGGCGGCTTCCTCGACGGAGAAGCCGAGGTCTTCAAGAATTCGGCGCGCGACCTTCCGGATCACGCGGCTGTCGTCGACGACGAGGCAGGTCTTCATCGAATCCTCGCAATGGGCGCAACCAATCGTGCGCCCGTTCGCGAGACTATGGCCCCCGAGGCTTTGCAACTTGGTTAACGTGCTGTTGATGGGCGCGCCCGTGGAGGTCTTGACCAGTCCTTGCCGCTGCGGGCGGCTTAGACAATCTTGAAGTGCGGGGAGCGCAAGACGAGGACGACGTGGCCCTCGCCGGTTTGTGCGACGATCTCCACGCCTGCCTGCCGGGCCAGAATCCCGGTGAGCAGGGGCTGGACCACGGGGCCTGGATAGCCGTCTTCAGGGAGTTCGCCGCGAAGCGCGGCGAGGGTCGCCGGGCGCACTCCTGCGCGCTGGCCGGTGCAGGTGAGGCGGACCTCGGCGCCATTGTCGCCGTGCGCCGCGTCGACCACCACGACGCCGCCTTTCGGCAGGCACTCGTTGGCGATGAAGAGCGCGTTCATGAACACCTTGAGGCCCCCCCGCGGCAGGGACATCGCCGGCGCCTTCCACTCCATGGCGGGCTTCAGGGCCCCGTAGAGTTTGTCTGCGGTGGCCTTGGCCTCGTCCAGCCGCCCATCACCCTCGCCGCCGGCCGCGCCGCCGCCCGCGAATGCGAAGCGGAAGAACTCGAGCTTGGCCCAGGCCTTGGCGACGCCGTGCTCCATCAAGGCGATAGCGTCTGCGTTCTTGCCGGCGGCGTCGTTCTCCTTGAGCATGTCGAGACCCTGGATCAGGGCATTCATCGGCTCGGCCATGTCATGGCAGACGCGCGACGCGACAAGCGCGGCGAGGCGCGGACCTTCGATCATCGGGAAAACCCTCAAGAGTGAGGATCAAGCCTTATACGATTCGAGGGCTCCGCCGCCGATTCGTGTCAGCGTTCCGGGTCTTGCTCGTTAAGCCTGTCGTCGTAGCCGCGCCGCGCGCTGAAGAAGGACAGCACCATCAGGCCGCCGCCAAGAATCACGGACAGTACTGCGCCGATGCCGATCACCAGCCAGCCGAACACGCCGATTTCCACTGGCGCGCTCCGCCACGCCATCACGATGGCTGCGACTGCGCCGATCAGGATTGCGCCGAGCGCTGCTACCAGGACAGCGGTCTTCACCGGGGAGGGCAATAGGGCGGGAGCACCACCGACCCGGTGTTGCGCCGCCAACTTCCGCCGTGATCACGGTAGGAAGCGCCGGTCGGCGTGTTCTTCACCAGGAGGGTGCAGCCGAAGGAGCGGGCGTATTCCTCGACGCTGACGCTGTTGGCCTGTGCGCGCTCCGTGTACGTGGCGCGCCGACGTAGGTTCAGTTGATCCATCCGCGCTCGGGCGTCGGGGGCGACGGCGGCGCCGTCGACGACCGCGAGGTAGCCGTCAGCGGTCTCGCCGATCTTCTGCTCATCAATGGCGGTGTTCAGCACCGGATCCTCGATGGCGGCGGCGGCCCCGGGAGCGGCGAGCGCCGCGACACCGAACGCTGCGGCGGCGAGAAGACGCGAAAGCATGGCGCGATGTCCTTTCATCAGAAGATGTCCGCGTTCTGGCGCAGGGTTTCCTGAACGTCGCGCTCTAGCTTCACGACCACTTCCTGGCGGATGTTGACGTTGAGATTTATTTCGATCGGCTTGTCGGGAACCTCGACGCGCACCGTCGGCGTGCAGGCGCCCAGCGCCGCGCCGAGTCCGGCGAGCGCGGCGATCGCCGCCAACGCGTTAGTGTCTTTGCGGCCCATATTGGCTCCTCTTGTCGTCGCCGATCCCACAACCGTCCGCCCTTAATTGGGCGGTTGCGGGGCGGGGTCAACGGTTCTGTTCCTGATCGCCTCGTCGACGAGGGGGCGGGCGTCGTTGAGACCGTCGGAAGTTTTCATGAGCCGCCTGAACGGGGCCCGAACGGAGACGGTGAACCGAAACGGCAGCCCGGTCGCGCGGATCTGGGCCAGACCGGGGATTGGAGTCGCGACCGGGCCGGCGACGTTGACCGGTTCCTGGTTGATCCCGCTGAAGCGGATCGCGGTGACCAGCTCGCCGTCGAGCTTGCCCGCGAGTTCGAGCACAAGGTCATCGTATCGGAAGCTGCGCAACGCCTCGAAGGCGATCTGCGGCGCGCCGACCAGACCGGATCCCGCATTGCCGGTGTAGCTGATCGTTCCGCCGCCAGGCGCGGCGCGCAGCACGCCGACGCCGTCGATGGCCCCGCCTTGGCGGTTGAAAATGAGTGGGAAGGCGCCCTCCACAGTGCCTGTGGCCGCGAGGTCCTTTAGTTCGAGCTGCTGCAGGAAGCGTGCGACGTCCACGTCGCGCAGCGACAGGGTCATCTGGAAATCGTCCTCCCCGATCTGCACCTCTTGAGGATCTACGGATAGAACGCCGCCCGCGAAGGGCCACGATGCGGATTCCATGAGAACGCGATCGGCGGCGAGCAACTGGAACGTGATCACGCCATCCTCGACGACGATCCCTGGGTTGAGACGTCTGACGTGAAGCGTCTGCCCTGGAGGCGTGGTCATCAGTGCGAGATCGTTAAAAGCAATGTCGCCGGAAACGCCCGTCACGGGGCCGAGTGCAGCGGCGTTCAGGTCCACGTCGTCGAGGGCGATGCGCCCGTCGGTCGTCATGGCTTCGTTGTTCCAGGCCGCACGCAGATCGAGGGCGACCGGGCCGGTAACGCTGTCGACAACGCCGCGGGCAAGTTCTGTGATCACGTAGAGGTCGAGC
>Ga0247843_1002717_pt1 | contig 31097 bp, 1 predicted proteins | sample LaCruzMarch2017__FD_192420 | JGI IMG/M metagenome (GOLD analysis project Ga0247843, IMG submission 192420) | Freshwater microbial communities from meromictic Lake La Cruz, Castile-La Mancha, Spain - LaCruzMarch2017_8m | ecosystem: Environmental > Aquatic > Freshwater > Lake | place: Spain... | reverse complement strand
GACCATCCAAACCGTAGATCCACAACTGCACAGCCTCGTCTCCAAGGGTCCAGAAATGGTAATTTCCGGCCTCCGAGGCTAGAATCCAACCAGAAGCCACGGACCCGAAATTGTCGGCCGCCTTTGTAGTCGGAATCGCTAGTCCCGTCTGCCACAACCGCACGCCATCGCCAGCCGGGGTGGTGGAGATGCGCGTCAACAGGTTGCTCTGACGAAGGGTGGAGCTCGTTCCAGTGAGACCGTTGTAAGTACGTTCCGTCCAACCGGTGCCCGCCAAAATCCGTAGATCTGGCAGGCCAGTGAGCGACTTCAGCCCACCAGTCATTTCCACCACATTCACCGGGCCCTCATTGCCGACGGCCGCAGCATCGAGCTTCACCCGAGCGCCGACCACATGTGCATCATCTTTGGAAACCAGAGCCTCAATGAAGCCGGCGGCCTTGAGCAGCACGTCACCGCGATCGGCCGAAACGTAACCCGGACGGATGTCTCCCGAACCCAGCGTCTGCAGTTGGATCAAGGCACCGAGGCCCAGAGCTCGGACATCTGTGGCCCGGAGATCGCCGTCTTGGACCGACACCAGGATCTGACCACCATTGGCCGCCGAGTTCACCGCCGAAATCAGGGTCAGGTCCGCCTGGTTCAACACCTGCAGGATCCCTGCATCCGTCGCCATCGTGAGGCTTTGCACCAAGGTCTCCAGAGCGCCCAGAGAGCCAATGCCAGCCGCTGACTTCAGGATGGCGGCCTTGGCGATGAGGTCGGCATTGGAGTCGCTGCCGATTTCCTCGATACGCCCGCCAGCAGTGGCCGTCAGCGTCGATCCCGTCGCCTGAGCTAGACCGATGCGCAGGTCGCCCGTCGCCTTCAAGGTCACCGCTGCATTGCGACCGCGAACCAGATCCAACCAAAGATCGCCGGTGCCAGAAACCTCCACTCCGCCGTTCAAACTCTCTACCTTGGCCAAGCGGACCCCTCCGCGAATATCGCTCACTAGGACGGAACCGGAAGCCAGGATTTCGATGAGCCCCGCGGATCCGGAGGCTGCGGTTACGGTCACAGTGCCGCTAGTGGCCACCAGCGAGATCAGGGAGGCAGCACCGGCTGTCATTACACTGGAGAAACTGAGGTTACCGGTAGCAGTCACGGTCAAAGCATCCGTACGGATCGACTCATCCACGGTGACCGTTCCTGCCGTTACGGCCAGGGTGACACTGCCGTGGCCGGTGAGCTTCGACGCGGTGCGATTGACTCCCGCAAGGGTCACCGTGCCACCATCATTCAGTACGACCGACTCACCAACCCCAAGGGGCACCGTGTCGATGCCGCCGCCGGCAATGATCACATTCTTGCCGCCCCCGGCACTGATGCGGTCATTACCGGAGTTCTTCGGATTCAGCGACGCCACAGAGGTGATAACCCCATCGGTCCCAAAGTTCATCACACCCTCATCGCCGACGAGGATGTCGTCACCAGCTCCCGTGGTGATCACATCAGCGCCATCACCGCCCAAGATATAGGCGGTTCCACCGGTGGAAGTAATCGTGTCGTTGCCGCGGGAGAAATCCAACGAGGCAAACCGAACCAACTTCAGTCCATCCGTGCTCATCTCGAACAGAGCGTCATCGCCGGCGACATAGGAGACGCCTGAACCCAGTGTGATCACATCGTCACCGCCGCCACCGGTGATGTAGTCGGTGCCCTTACCGCCAATGATCACGTCGGCACTGCCTGTGCCCTTGACGGTGTTTACTCCGTCACCCGCGTTGAGCGTGAACCGCACACCGGTTCCGGCATTTCCCACCATCAGGGTGTCGTTGCCCGAGCCGGTCGTGATTTGGTTCATCAGGGTCGTGCTGCCGCCCGCCACCGAGTACATGTTATTACCACCGGTATCGTTGATAATCACCTGAGACTGAACCCCACTCAGGATGTTCACCGTGGCATTCTCCGAGGCACCCTTAACCTGAATCTTCCGGACCCCGTTGATCCGAGTCACACGACCGTCGTACAAAACATCAATGGACTCGGAGGAGGAACCCGTCACCGACGAACTCACCGGTCGAATCGTATAAGTGGGATTGGCCTCCGAAGCCTTGGTCATGTCCAAAACAAACGTGCCGTCGGAACCCAATTGGGCTCCATGGGACACGACCTTACCGGTCGAATCCAACAGGGTGGGTACCGGGAGCGTTGTAGGATCCACTCCTTTGACGGGCCGCCGGAAAGTACCCAGATCAAAAGTTCTATCGATGTCGGGAGCAAACCGGATCTCCTTTCGTACACGGAGTGTCAGCTTTCCGGAGGCGGAATTATAAGCGACTCCCAGCGTCGGGAGACTGAATTCGATACCTAGGACAACAAAACTGGCGCCGACGCTGGCGGCGAATCCGAAGACATCGGTGACCGAATCGAAATACACCTTACCGGAAAGGCTGCCTCGGAATCCCAACCAATCATTTCCAACGTCCACGCTTCCCGTCAGGGCGATACCAAACGATCCGTTGGACTGCAGCCAACCCGATAGGTCCAAGGAGGCGATGCCCAAGAAATCGCTTCGGCCCGTGAAGCTGAAGGCCCATTCACCCGGCTTCAAAACCACCGACGAAGCGATGCCTCCGCCAATCGCGCTGGACGGGCGGACGAAGGTGCCTCCCATTTGAACCGTTACGGAAACAGACACACTGAAGACCCCCAGGATATCCAGCGAACCCGACAACCGCAGGTACACACTCTTCGCGGCCAGTACTTCCTTCCCGTTGGGCGTGGTGTACTTCGTGGCGCGCGTGTTGATGTAGAGTTTTCCGCTGCCTCGGATTTTGGCGATGCCAAAGACATTGGCATTCACGTCCACATCGGCGATGAGCACCAAACCGCTCGAATCCACGATGATGCTCACGGCCACGTTGGCTTTGATGAGTTGAGCCACGTTCACCATCAATGACCCGTTCAGAGTGAAGCGTGCGGCGGCGGTATCGTACTGCAGGAGCAAATATCCGTCGGCGTCGAGAACTCCGAGGAACGAGAAGCTGCCTTCGATCCGCACCAGCGCGCCCCGGGCCACGGTCCGTTGAGCGGAACCCAAAAATACCACCTGAACACTGGCCGTGGTGTTGATCTCCATCACCACGGAGGCATTGATGCTGAGACCGACTGCGGAGCCGAAGCTGCTGCTCACCTTCAGCTCGAAGGCTCCGTAAACGCCCGAGGAACCAATTCGCACGAATCCAGCAGTCGAGGCCTCACCCAGCGGCCCCAACTTCATGAGACCATCGAAGGCCAGCTCGAACTTGGAGACCGTCAGCAGGAAGCTGAAGGCTCCCCTCACGACGAACGCATCGGTCAAGTTCAGCTCACCGGAGGCGCGCACCTGAAGGTAAGGCTCGCTGCTCATGGTGCTGCCGTCCTGCTTTCGCGGCCCACCAGTGATGCTCACTTGACGCACAGCCACGTTGATCGACAAGGCCTGGCCTGAACTGTCGATTTGCTGAGTACCATCGGCATTGAGGACGGCGACCTTCTGAGTTGCGACCGTCTCCATGTTTCGGCCCTGCTCATCCCGGATGGTCGGGAACGCCGGGTCGGTCTGCGGAATCGTGAACACGATGTCGTGTCCGAAGGTGTTGATGACCACCAGCAGGCTGGCCTTGAAGGTGACGCCCGGGATAGTGCTCGAACCCGCAGACGCTTGGAACATGCCGGCGAAGCCCAAAGTCCCGCCATCTGAGCCCAAGAACAGGAATACATTGACCGACAAGTCCAAGAGCGGCGCCTCACGGGAGCCAATTCTCAGGTTTCCAGCACCCATCAGACCGAAACCCGTGGAGTCGATGCGAACCGCAAAGCCACCTTCGAGACGGAAATACTCCGTGGAACCCGTCCGGAAGGCCAACAGACCCGTCGCCACCAAGCTCAGAGACTTGGGTGCCACTTGGACATGCACATCCAGGTAGTTCTTGGAACTGTAGAGAACCTTGTACGTGGCGCTCTGGGTGATCGGCGCGACCAATCGGACAATCGAGTTGTAGCGATCCAAAGTGTAATCACCGGTCTTACCACCATCGGAGGATTCCTTCAGCAGCTTGCTGCCCGAGCGAACCTCCACCGGCGCTCCGGCCGTAATGGAATGGGTCAGCAACAACAGACCGGCATCCCCCGCTTGGCGGATGAAGGAGTCCTCAGTGCTGGCTTGCGGCGTCGCCGCCAATTGCAAATCCACCGGTTTGACCGAGTCGGTGGTGTTCACCACCAACGTCATCTGAGCTTGAACCGTCAGTCCATATTGCTCCAACGACTTCAAGCCATCACCCGAGCTCAGACGCAGCGCACCAAAGATCTCGATGTCCCGAGGATCGAGAATCTGACCCAACTGGGGTGGCTTCACCCGAAGCGTCAATTTGCCGGCCGCGGCTCCCAAAACTCCCAACTGAGCGACCGTGAGATCGGCCGAAGCATCCAGAGTGAAACTCACGAGATCCGGGGTCGCGACCAGTGTCATCACCACCCGCCCGCTCAGTTCGATGAAGAAGAAATCCCCCATGAAGTCGGCGCGCAGTCCGCCACCAATCAAGATCTGGAAACCCGCCGGCTCCGGGACCGTGGCTGTAGGATTGGCCACAAACTTGCCGGTGGCAGAATCGCGATACAACGCCTTGTAGGAGTAGTCGATGACCACCTTCTCACCGTTGGCCGCTGCAGTGTTTAACTCCAAACGGCTGCCGCCCGAGATTTGGTAAGCCGTGGAGGCCAAGGTCTTGCCGCCGACCGTCACGGTCACTGAAGCGTTCTTGGAGACCAGATTCTCCAGAAAATACGTTTTGTCCGTCCCGTTCGCGGTGAACTCCTCACGAGCACTGGCATCGGTGTAGTACCTCTCTTGCAAGCGTTCCTGGGTGATCCGGTTGCCCAAGCCGTCCACGAGCGCCAAATCCAGCAACCCATACAAGCTCACCCCGCCCACGTCGCGGCGAGGCCGTCCGGGCATATCCATCAAGAAGATCAACCGCGCATTACCGGAGGCGATTTGCGACAAATCCCCAAAGAAATACGCCTCAACTCGGAGACCGCTATCGGTTCCCCCGAAGGTAGCGGTGCCGGTCATCAAGATCTTGCCGGTGACATCGATTTGCACGTTCACGTCGGCACTGAAGGCTTGGTCCGAAACATAGGTGCTGTAGAGACGGGCTCCACCGCGGATGACCATGTTCTCGAAGAGACCGGCAAACTTCACCGTACCCCCGCCATTCTTCACCATCGTGGAGATCTGTTTGCGCAAGCTCGCCTCCCATTGACCGGAGGTCAGGGTTTCCGGAGAGCTACCCACTGCCACATTGCGCAAATTGAAGGCGGTCTGCGTGATGTCGATCTTGGGTGAACCCGTGGCTGCATCCATCACCGGCTCCCCATTGGCATCCTTCACGTAGAGGGTCGGAGCCGAGAAGGAGGCACCGAAATCGATACCCGCGCTGAAGTTGCTCAGCGAGAGACCTGAAATCGGATCGAAGAGCAGCGGCACATCCGACGCCACGAAAATCGACAGAGGCCCAAAGTCGCTCAGACCCATGCGGAAATTCACCGCACCCAAACCCGGTATGGTGAGACCACCGATCAAACCGGCATAAAGGCTACGCTTGGCGACCGGAGTCACGACGTCCGTGGACTCGATCGGATCGAAGTCCTTGTCCATCTTCAGAACGCCCATCACCAGCCCACCATTGACTCCGAACCCACTGATCGTGCCCGAAACAGTGATATTGAAGGCATCGATACCGATGATCGGGAAGGACCCGTCAGCCAGGAGTCCCACATCAATGGTCAGTCCTTGGAAACCACCGTTGACCTTCAACTGCGGCAAGCCATCGATACCTTTGACCTGGGCATCGATGATAATGCGGAAATTACCCGGATCGGTCCGGAAATTGTCCCCCTGCCACTGGAGGGCGACGGCGAGGTCCTCGAGCGGCAACCACGACGGCAGTCCCAAGCCATCGGTTCCACTGCCGCCCAGGCTCAGTGTGATCGCAAAATTTTCACCCGTGTAGATCGACCCATCGCCCAAGATGCCGAAATTCTTTGCGCCACCGCCAAAGATGACAGAACCCGCTTTGACCGTCACAGAAGCACTGCCGATGGCCAGCAACGGGTCAGTTGACGCCACATTGGGGTCGAACGCGATGCCCATCGCGCTAAAGCTCAGATACCGACCGGCCTCCAGGTTGAGGGTATCCACCTGAAGATTGAAACCTCCCAATCCAACACCCGACGGAGCGAAACTCTTGGAGGGATCCAGGTAGACATCGATACCGACGGTACCGGCGACGCCATACTGATCCGCGTCGTCGCTATCAGTGATGGAGGCGGTGAACCCGCTGAGTTCCACCATGCCACTGGTCACACCCAGCGTCATGGAAACCGTGATCTTGATCTTGAAGTCCTCAGTGAAGGACACCCCGAGACCACCCACCGTGACCGTCGGATTCACCAGACTCACGGGGCCCAGTTTGATCACCTTCGGCAGGTTTGGCTCTGCTTCCTGGAGTTCATACCCACCACCATCCAAGCCACCGACCGGGCCCGTGGTGATGTCCGGGATGGCGGGAACAGTGTTGTTAGAGAAATCCGTTGTGGCGGTCTGTTTGGCCGGCAACAGGTCGAAGCTGGTCACCTTAAAGCGATCCAACTGGAACCCGTCGTTCCCGCCGTAGTGAAACTGGCCATTGCCCGCAACCCGGATCAAGGTCTCGGTCTCTTGCTGGACGCTGAATCCGAGGTTAGTGAACGCCACCCGGGTCAGGGCTGAATCTCCGGCACCAGATCCCCGGATGATGTTGAAGTTGCCGAAGAGCTTCAACGAATCACCCAGGTCGATCTGACCGCCCAACACCAAGATCTGCTGCACGCCTGAGTCGTATCGGACACCACTCAACGTCACCGACTTCTTGAACTGTTTGTAGATGACCGACTCGGCTCGGATGCTCAGGAGCGCCGGATTGCCAAAGATGAGCTCCGCTTTCGTGATCTCGGTCACACTCTCGCCCAAGGGCCCGGACGGCATCGACTTGTAGGATCCACGAACCGTGATATCGCCGAGCGTGATGACCGCATCCTCGACCGCGATGGAGCTGAAAGCGGAACCACCTGCCATCGCCGTTTCTTCCGCCGTGAAGACCACCGGAACCGTCCAGCTCTGCACCGGAACCAATTCATTCACCGCGAAGCGGGTGGTGTTCCGACGGACCCGGACCGTGGCCGCCGCGGACACTCCACCCACCTGGGCATTGCCACGAATGGATCCGTCCAGTGCATAACCCAGAGATGTGCCTGTCGCGGTGTCCTCGAACAGGACAATCCCCAGATCGCCGTTTGTGAGTTGGAACTCATCGATGCCGGCGCTACCAGCCACCTCGGTTGCCCCAATGAGCACCTCGGTACGACCTGTGGTCAGGTCGAATTGACGAGCGAAACCGAAGTTCCCGGAAACTTTGATGAAGCCCGCGATGGTGAGGGAAACCGAACCATCCACAGAGAAGTAGGGATTCGCAGAACTGCCCTGGGTCACCTGGAGGGGCACCCTTAAGGTTCCCGCCATCAATGTCTGGTCCACGGCTTCACCCGTGGTGTTGTAGGAAACGCTCAGGTCCGCGATCTGCAGGTCGATCACCGAGGTGACCGCCGCAGGGAGATTCATGTAGGGCGTGCCCTTGGCCTGCAAGGCGATCGTTCCGTTCGGCTTCACCAAGGCACCGAGCGTTGCGTTGCGGATGCCCACCTCGAATTTGCCCGCCGTCAAGCTGGCCTGAGCGCCCAGCACCACGATGCTGATGTCATTTCCACGTTTCTGGAATCCGAAGTCACCCAACAACCGGACCGACCCGCCGATCACCGCCTGAAATCCTTCGACGGCCACCGCCATGGTGTCGCCCGGGACATCGAGGAGTGCGCTGATCGTTCCCACCGTGACGGACTGCTTCACGGCGACCGCGGTCGAGTTGTAGTAGACGCTCACCTTGGTCATCGATACCTCGGCCAAGGCCCCAGGCAATTGCACTACCGGGGTGCCGTTCGCCTGCAGGATGACCCCTCCGATTGACGGCAACAACAGACCGAAGGTGCCTGCTGTGATACCCACCTGGAAGTCACCGGTGGTCAACATCGCCTCGATGCCACTGCCGACCACCACGATCGAGTCAGCTTGCTTCTGGAAGGCCAGATTGCCACGGATCCGAACGAAGTCGGTCAACACCGCGTCGAAGCCTCTCACCAGCACAGCAGTCGTGTTGGCTTGAACGTTCAAGGGAGCGCTCAAACCGTTGACCGAGAGAACCAATCCTTCTCGCCCTGTTGCGGTGTTGTTGTACAGCACCGAGACGTTTTCGACCTGAATCGCCCCGAACACACCGGGCAGGACGATCTTGGGGGATCCGCTCGCCTGGAATACCAGTCCACCGGTGCCCGGCAACAGCAGGGCCAACGAGGCATTGGTGACCCCAACCTCCACAGAACCCGCCGTCACCAAGGCGAAGGCGTTGTCCGCCACGACCACCAGATCGTCACCGGACTTCTTGAAGCCGAAGTCACCGCCGATTTGACCGAATCCCCCCAGATCGGCTCGGAATCCGGTGACTGAGAAGGTTGCAACACCCGGATCAATGGACATCTCGAAGGTGTACTTGCGATCGCCGATCTGGATCCGGTGACCGGCCTCCACAGCCGCGGCTGAGACGTCGTTGTACTGGATGCGAAAATCCGAGGAGGTAATTTCGGTAAAGCCCGGTAAGCCCGCTTCAAATCGACCGTGAGACAATTCAAAAGTCATGGCGTTGCCCATGGACTTTAGGCCGAAGTCGGCACCCACCACCCGAAGGTATGCAGAACCCACTACCCAAGAAGCATTGAAACCCTGACCAATGGCGAGGAGCACCCCCGACGATTCCTTACGAATGTCGAGGTTTCCGGACAGCGATACGAAATTTGCGACACTTGCTTGGAACCCACGCACCGAAATCGTCGCAACGTTGGCCGATACCGCCAAGGGCGCGGAGACCGATCCCACCGTCAGAATCGTATCCACGGAAGACCCCGTGCTGTTGTAAGAGACGCTCACGCGGTCGGCAGAAACAGCACCCAAAGCCTCCGGCAACAGGAGCACCGGCAAACCGGTCGTCTGCATTTGGACTCCGCCCGAGGATGGCAATCGAAGCGCCAAATCGGCATCTCGGACGCCTGCCTCCATTCCATTGGCCGTTAGAATAGCACTGACCCCTTGAGCAACGACATCAACGTCCGAACCTTGCTTCGAGAAGGCGAAATCGCCCTTCAAGGTCACAAACTCACCCAAAGAAGCCTGAAATCCGTTAACCACCACTGCAGCGGTGTTGGCTCCAATTTTTAAGGAATTGCTGACCGTACCCACCGTCAACTCCAGGTCCACCGCACTGGCCGTGTTGTTGAAAGCCACCGTCACTTTCGAAGCTGAGACCGATGCGAAGGTGTTCGGCAGGGTCAGCACGGGGGTTCCCGAGGCCTGCAATTGGACACCACCAGCGCTCGGCAACCGCAGGATTAACTCGGCATCGACCACACCGACTTCGACTTCACCCGAGGTCAACAGGGCACTGGTGCCTTGAGCCGCCACCACGATATCGGCCCCCTGTTTCGAGAAGGCAAAGTCACCCTTCAGGGTCGCAAACCCACCCAAAAAGGCCTCAAACCCGGTCACTGCCACGGCCGCCGTATTCGCGGGCACCATCAATGGCGCGCTCACCGAACCGATCGTCAAGACGGTATGAACTGCATTGGCCGTATTGTTGTAGGCCACTGTCACTTTGGACGCCGAGACCGAGGCGAACGCTGTCGGCAAAGTCAGCACCGGCTTGCCAGTCGCTTGCAACTGGATCCCTCCAGCGCCCGGCAACAGCAAGGCCAAATCCGCCTCCGCCACGCCGATAGTCACATCACCGGCCGTCAACAAAGCACTGGCACCCCGGGCTACTACTTGGATGTCAGTTTCCTGCTTCGCAAAGGCGAAGTCGCCCCTCAGGGTCGCAAAACCACCCATGCTTGCCATCAGACCGCTCACAGCGACCGATGCCGTGTTGTTCGCCACTCGGAGCGGAGCCGTCAAAACCGCCGCACCCACCGACACGGTGAGGTCACGATCCAGGTCAACCCCCGTGTTATTGTAGACCACCTCGATATCCTCCGCCGACGCACTGGCAAAGCCTGCTCCAAGGCTCAATTCCACAGAACCCCGCGCCTGGAGACCCATCGTTTGGTCCCCGCGCAGCAACAAAGCCATTGTTGCTCCCTGGACGCCCACACGAATGGAATCTCCAGCCCGCAACGAGGCCGATGCCGCCTGGGACACAACCACGAACTCGTCCTCGGCAGGAGTCGCACCCGTTGTCTTCTCGAGAGCAAAACTGCCGGAGATGGAGACAAACCCACCGACCGTCGCCTCGAATCCATTGAGCAAGAGCGCCGAGGTGCCCTGATTGACCTTCAACGGTGCCGTCACAGGGGCAGCCGCCACGGTCACAGTCAGCATCCGATCGATGCTCGAGCCTGTGTTGTTGAATGCGACGGCCACTGTTTCCGCCGAGGCGCTGGCAAAACCACTGCCCAAAGTCAGATCCGCTGTGCCGGTTGCCTGTAGGGCGATCTTACCATCGCCGCGAATCACCATCGCCAAGGTGGCACCACGGACTCCGGCGCGGACCGTGTTGCCCGCGCTCAACCCTGCCGATGCATTTTTGGCCACCAACACCAATTCATCCTCGGCGACCGAAGAGCCCCGAACCTTCTTCAAGCCAAAGTCGCCGGACAGCGACACAAAGCCGCCGACAGTCGCCAGGAGACCTTGGATTGTCACCGAAGTCTGCCCGTCGAGCACGCTCAACGGGGCCGAAACGCTCACCGTCCCTACCGATACGCTGAAGGTGGTGTCCACAAAATCGGACCCGGTGTTATTGAAGGCCACACCCACTGAGGATGCACTGACTGAGGCCAACCCATCTCCCAGGTTCAGATCGGCGACCCCCGTCGCCTGAAGCGCCAGCTTCTGATCTCCGCGAACCAATAGGGCCAGCTTGGCGTTGCGAACCCCAGCGCGCAGCGCCACCCCAGCTTGTACCCGGGCCTCGGCATGATCTGCCACAATCACCAAAGCGTTCCCGTTCTGCGTACCGTCGGAGACCTTCTGGACCCCAAAATCACCTGAGATGGTCACGAACCCTCCAACCGTGGCCTTGAGCCCGCTCAAAACGACCGCAGATTGACCCGCCAAAACTTGGAGCGGTGCGACCGCGGAAACTGATGCGAGTTTCACCTCCAAAGTCCGATCTATGTCCACTCCTGTGTTGTTGAAGGCAACGGCGACAGAGCTCACCGAGACTTCCGCAAATTCGCCACCCAAACGCACGTCGGCTGCTCCAGTCGCCTGCAATGCCAACGTCTGATCCCCGCGGATGATCAATGCCAGAGTAGCCTGCGTCACGCCCACCCCGATCGCCTCACCTGCTGAGAATTGGGCCGACGCATTTTGCGCCACGAATATCAATTCCTCGGGTGCGGTTCCAATGGCCGCCGTCTTTTGGACCCCAAAGTCACCGGTGAGGGTCACAAAACCAACAACAGCCAGCTCCAATCCGGTGATCAGTACACCCGATTGACCCTTGGAAAGTTTCAGATCGGCCGTCACCACCACCTCACCAACCTCGATTGAAAGATCTGCCGACAAATCCTCGCCCGTGTTGTTGTACACGATTCCAATGGATTCCGCGGAGGCGCTCACAAAACCATTTCCAGGAGAAATATCCACCGTACCGGTTGCTTGAAATGCCAACCCCTGACTTCCACGGATCACCATCGCTAAAGTTGCATTGCTCACACCCACACGCACCGATGGCCCCGCACTCAAGGACGCCGACGCATTATTCGACACGATATACAATTCGCTGATGCCCGAGTCACTGATCCGGCGCAACTGGAAGCCAAAGTCGCCACTGATTTGAGCTGAACCAGCAATGCTGGCCATCAAACCGATCGCGGTTACCGATGAAGCTCCGTTGGCCACCTTCAACGGTGCGCTGGTCGAAACGGCCCCGACTTCGACCGTCAACGTCGTATCAACATCGGCTCCGGTGTTGTTGTAGGCGACACCCACGGCCGTGGCTGAGGCTGAGGCAAAACCATTGCCCAATTGCAACTGTGCGACCCCCGTCGCCTGAAGCGCCATCTTCTGGTTGCCATGCACCAGCAACGCCATCTTGGCTCCCGCCACGCCCGCGCTGACTGACGAACCAACGCTCAAAGATGCCGCAGCAGAATTCGACACCACCCACAACTGTTGGCCTCCAGTTTCAGTGCCACCCGCAGACCGGACACCGAAGTCTCCAGACACCGTCACGAAATCACCCACTGTGGCCTTGAGGCCATTGATGACGAGCGAGGCGACACCGCTCTTCACGACCAACGGCGCGCTCACCGTCAGACCGCCCACCTGAAGTGTGACATCGCGATCTAAGTCAACTCCCAGGTTGTTGTAGGACACACCAACTCCCGAGGCTGACAGCGCCGAAAACCCATTACCCAGGCTCAAATCAGCGGCCCCCGTGGCCTGAAACGCCATCTTCTCATCCTGGCGGATCACCATCGCCAAGTTGGCATTCTTGACCCCAGCCCGAATCAACGTGCCGGCAGACAGTGTCGCCGCCGCATTCTGTGCCACGACTACAAAGCTCGCTGCTTCAGTCGCGGTGGCGCCCCGTTTCTGGAAGGCGAAGTCGCCCGAAAGGCTCACAAAGTCAGCCACCTTGGCTTGAAGCCCACTGACGAGCACCGTTGCAACTCCAGCCTCCACGGCGACCGGCACGCTCACATCCACCTCACCCACACGAATGGACAGGGTCTCATTGAGACTGGTACCGGTGTTGTTGTAGGCAACGCCCACACCGGTCACTGAAACCATCGGAATGGCGCTACCCAGACGGATGTCGGGCGAACCCGAGGCCTGAAGGACCAAAGTTTGGTTTTCATTCACAACCAAAGCAACGGTTGCTCCCTGGACCCCAATGTACACGGACTCCGACAGCGTCAAACGGGCTGAAGCATCTCGGGTCAGAACGATCAGTTGATCATCATTGGCCCCAGGGCCCGTCTTCTTCTGAAGCGCGAAGTCACCGCTCAGAGTGACGAATCCGCCGACCGACGCATTGAGTCCGCTCACCACCACCGTGGACACCTGGTTCTTGACCACCAACGGTGCGGTGACACCCACGCGGTAGGCGCTCATGTCCAACTGCTCGTCCACGTCGGCCCCCGTATTGTTGCGCGAAAAGCCCATCGCCTGCACTCCCACCTCGACAAATCCATTGCCGAGCCGCAGGGATGACGCACCACCGGTCGTCTGGACCGCATAGGTCCCATTGGACTTGATGAGCAATGCCACCGTCGCGCCCGTCACTCCGCCGCGGATGGAGTCTCCCACCGCAAAACTGGCCGCCGCCGAGGCCGCTGCGATCGCTACATCTCCGTTGGTGCGATATTGGAAGGCGAAGTCACCCGAGAGCGCAGCAAAGTCGCCCAGGTTCCACTTGAGACCCGTCACGATGGCCGAGAAGAACGGGCTGGCCTGGGTCCCGGAGGGCAACTTCAAGGTCTTGGAGAACCCTCCAACCAACTGCTGATCCACCGCAGCCCCGGTCGAATTGTACTCAAAGCCTACGCCGCGGAGGGTTGGGAAATTGCTGGGCGCCGTTCCGGTCGCCGACTCCTGGATGAGGGTCACCTCGAGATCTGTTCCGAACATGCGACCGTAGCCGGCCTTCAGCACCAAGAAGGGGTCACCGCTCACCGACAAGGCCACGCCGCCGCTGGCGCGAATAACGAGACCCATGTTCGCCTGGACCACTCCCATCCGGAACGCCGGGGTCTCGAAGACCGCATCCGCGTCAGTCACCGCCACGGTGATGTCACCACCCGATGCCGTTCCGGAACGCTGGAAGGCAAAGTCACCGGAGATCCTCAAGAACTGTCCCAGGCTCCCGGAGAAACCCTCCGCGATGACTAGCACGTAGGGGGATGATTGGGTGCCGATTTCCAAATCAACCGGAACCGTCAGCTCCCCGACGACCACGGATTGTTTCAGGGAGGTCCCGGTTGAGTTCCAACCGAATCGCAATGTCTTCGCAGTCGCATCGACAAGGCCGGTCAAGCGGATCGTGGGCAAACCGCTGCCGTCGAAGGCGACCCCGCCATCCGACGTGATCAGCAGTGCCGCTCTCGCATCTCGAACCGAGAGTTCATTGTCACCTACCCGGAATGCCAAGCTGGCGTTACGGGTGAGAGCCGTGATGTCACCACGGTCCAGCCTGAATGCGAAATCACCGCTGAGCTCAAAGAACTCGTTGCCGCTCGGACCAATGAACGCCTGGAGTTGGATGACCTCCACCTGCATGAATGGCAGGCTGCTGCTGCCAAACGGCACTTGGAGCCGCAGGGTCTCATCCGCTGCATTGCGGCTGGCGATGGTGATGGATTCATCCACCGGGTGACCGGTGTTGTTGAAGTCGACGGTGACACGATCCACGCTCACGCGACCGATCACATCCGGCAATTTCACGTAGATTCCGGACTCCTCCAACGATTGACCCGGTTGCCGCGTGGCCGATCCGTGGAAGGCGATCCCTCCGGTTTTCTCGACCAAGATGCCGAACTTGGCATCGACGATACCCGCTCCCCAAGATTCCAAACCGGTCGTTACTTTGAGGGTCGCGGAGGAACTGGACATGAGGAAATCCCCATTGGCCCGGCGTTTCACGACATAGTCTCCCTCGAGCTTCACGAAATTGAGCATCGTGGCTCTGAGATTGCGGATATCCACCAACGCCAATGGGGATCCCGGGAATCCGTCGGCACCCTGAACATCGACCTTCACCACGAGGGGTTTAGCGACCTTGGCAGCGACCCGCCGGCTGAGGGTGAAATCCTGGGCTACCCCGGTATCGTTGTAATAAACGGTGGTCTGTCCCAGGACGGTCTCCGAGTCCAGCAGGCGCATGCCTTGCAGCGTTGGGAACTCCAGGACCGTCCGGCCACGGCCATTCTCGACCATGTTGCTCTGGAGAGCGATTCGGCCCTGTGGCGTCACCAACAGGGCGATGTCCGCCCCGGCGACACCGGCGCTGAACCCGCTGATGCTCATAGTCAACCGGCTCTCGGCACCCGTGAAGGACCCATCGACTTCCAAGGCCAATCCCCCGCCGGACCTCTGGTAGAAGTAAGTCTGTCCCTGCATTCGGATCAGGCCCGAGATCTCCATGCCCACGTAGCCGCCGAAGTAATTCTCGCCCAGCGTGATATTGGGCACCTGAATCACGGTGCTCATGCCCTGCACACTCGATCCCGAGACCACCAGACCACTGGTGGCTTGACGAATTTGCACCAAGCCCCGGGTGTTCTCGACGTTTCCGGCCGATTCGAAAGCGAACTGGCCAATGCCATACACCCTGCGGTTTCCGTCCCGGTGCAACTCGACGGCGGCTTTGGACACAACCGTGTTTCCGATCGTCACATCGGCGATCTGGACGTAGCTCTGGCCGTTGTAAGTTCCCTTGGTTTCGGTGAACACCAGCTTGTAGTGCTGGTATCCGACCGTGTTGGTAAATCGGACCGTGCTCGAGGCGCCGCGACCATCTCCCAGAGACGTGTTCCCCGCGCTGACCTGAACCCATGAGGTCCCGCTTGCATCCCAAGCGGGAACCGAAGCTTCTTTGGAGCCGAACAAGGCATAGGCGCTGGGATCCCACTGCCAGGTGTCGTTGTCGGTGCGAGCCGTCAGCGTCATGGACGTCACCGTGCTCACTTTCGGAAGAGTGAGAATCAGTCCTGAGCCTGCCCCCTGAGTGTTCAGGTAGCTGGTCGAAAAATCCCCGTCGATGGCGTTGGCGGCGGGTTGGCTGCTCGTGGAGGAAACCGGACTGCTGGTCACGGTAACCCCGGATCCCCGACGGAAACCGACAAACACTTTGTCGCCTTCGCCCGTGACAATCCCGCCTTCCACATCGATGGAAACCAGGGACCATGTGTCTTTCCGACGATCGCCCGATGCATCGACTGTCTCCCGGAACTCAAAGACACCGTCCAAGTAGGCCAGATCGTCGACCTTCACCAGAACCCGTCCCACTCCCACCGGTTGCCTCAAGAAATAGTCGGAGAAGCCCATACCCACCTCGTCCTGATCGGAAGGTCTACCGATGTAGAGATGGATCTTCTGATCGCTGGCCCCAGGTATGCGCAGGGTTCGCAACCGCAGAACATTGCTGCTCGGATTGGCCGGATCTACCGCCTCGTAGAGGTCGTAGGTCAGGTCACCATTTCGGAAAAGACCCGACGCCGCGTTGAACTTTCCTATCACGCCACTGAATATGGTGACCTCTTCACCCTCTTTCCGATCCACCTCGTGATTGAAGCCTTCCTGGAAGATCAAGGCCAATTGACTACCGGTCAGGCTCACCTGACCGGCGAAGCTTACCTGAGTCCGCAGCAGTGAACCGTCGAGGTTACGTCCGATCCAAATCCGGGTGTCCTCCAGCAAGCTCAGGGATATACCCGCCCATCCCCCATCGACTCGGTAGGCATCCGGGGAGTTGTAGGCTCCAATCTGAACGCCGGTGAGCGTGCCTGACGTGTCGAATTGAGCTTGGCCCAGATCGCCCAAAAGGATGGCCCTCGTCTCGGACGAAGACACATTGATGGTGTCCGCACCCTCACCGCCGACGATGACGGATTTGGCACCCTTCACTGTCAGAGTATCCGAATCACCCGCAGCCGACGGTGCTGCTTTCACTTCCTTGAGAAGGTATACCGAACCCTGGTCCGGGACCTCATAAGCGATCCCGCCGGCGTCACCGATCACAACTGTGAATGCTCCTCCGACGGAGACCGTGTCCTTGCCTCCACCGGCGATCACCAGATCGTTGCCAGCAACCCCCTGAATGACGTCGTCTCCGGAGCCATCGGTCCCTTCCACGCGGAGAATCCCGCCGACATCATCAAAGACAATCAGCCCATGATCCCCGATCAAAACGTCCCGACCCGAATCGGCCGTGAGGAGGTCGTCTCCAGACCCACCGATCATCCGGTCGTCACTGCCATTGCCTCGGAGCACGTCATTGCCGGAACCACTCAAACCCTGGACCGATAGGGGCTTGAGCCCCGTATCGAGAACGATCTCTCCATCGTCACCGATCAGAACGTCACTCCTGCTGCCGCCAATCAGGGTATCGTTGCCGGATCCTCCGATGAGGTACATCGACGCACCAACCAGGGAAGATGAAGCGATCATCGTATCGTTGCCTCCCATTCCAGAGTTGGACACTGAGTACGTGATCGTCAGAGACACCCGGGCCACCGGAGCGGTGTTCAGAATGATCGAGTTGCCATTCAGCGAGTAGGCTGAGGTATCCAGCGCCTTGCCACCGAGACTGACGGTGGTCCGCCCAGTCTGCGGGGACCCGGAAAGAGCAAACGAGGTCTTCTGCGTAGTGGCGGAGAATGAATCACTCTGTGAGGGATTGCTGGACAAGACCTCCAATTGACCCCACTTGGAGAACCAAAGCGTTCCCTCGTCAGCCACCACTGTGTTGATGCCTCCGGCCTTGATGGTGTCATTCCCCAGCCCACCCAAGATGTAATTGACGCCGGAAGCAGCCTCGATCGTGTCATTGCCAGCGGCCTTGCCCACGGTAGAAATTCGCGGCGCGAATGAACTCCCGGGAGGCACGGCCATGCTCCCCTCGTCACCCACGATGTAGTTGGTGCCTCCAACAGCGCGGATCACATCGTCCCCGCCATTGCCGACGATGAAATTCACTCCGGATCCCCCGATGATCTCATCGTTTCCAGCACCACCTTGGAGTTGGTTCTGTCCGTCGCCTCCCTCAATCCAGAACCGTCGCGCATCCTTACTTCCGCCCACGATGATGATATCGTCGCCGTCGTCGCCTGTGATCACGTTCACCAGCACCGAGCTACCGCCATCCAGGTAGTAGGTATCGTTGCCGCTGCCGCCGTGGAATTCGAGTTGCGAGGTAACACCTTCGCCCACGTAGATCGTCGAGTTGACCACTGGCCCGTTGGCCGGGCTATTCACCACGATCTTCCGCACCCCCTCGTACGTTTTGACACGGCCATTGTACACCACCATGACAGTCTCCGAGCCGTCCTCTTCAGTGCTGACATGGTTTACCAAATAGGTCGGGTTGAGATCGCCCGAATTGTAGACGCGAGCCGCGCCGTTCTCGATGGTCAGGTGCAACTGCCCGCCGTCGCTCGCAACAGAATCGTTATCCATGAGGTTGCGGCCATCCTTCGTGGTCGCCAACCAATTCGGGTTGGGCTTCTTGCTGATGTACCCGATTTGCCAGGTCTTCTCCACAAACACCGTGACGAAGAGGAACTCGACCTCCGCCTCCGCATGAACCATCACTCGACCATCATTGGAGTTGAACGCGACATCCGCGTTGAGACCGATGCCAACACCCAAGAGGAACGCCTCCCCGCTGAGGGATGCCGAGAAGCCCAACTCCTCCAACTCCATGACATAGTAAAGCTTGGCGGAAATATCCGCCTTAAAACCAAATGTATTGTTTCCGTACCGCGCCGATCCCTGGATCGCGATTCCAAAGGAACCGTCGGATTGCATCCAACCCGCCAAGTTGACGGAAGCGATCCCAAAGAGCGTCGCGCTGGCTTCGAAACTGAAGGCCCACTCACCACGACCGAGATTAACTTCCAAGGGGACGTTCGGACCGACGGCATCCGCCCGTCGTTTGAATTTCCCGCCGACTTGAGCCGTGATGGACACGTCGAAGTTCATCACCTCGATGATGGACAACCGACCATACAGGTCCAAATACACCGTTTTCGCCTCAACGATTCTTCCAGCCACCGAGACATCCCGATTCATCGTATTGATGAACAACTGACCCTGGGCCTTGATCTTGATGATATCGACGAGACTGGCATCCACCAGGATGTCTGCACCGAGGGCAATACCGTCCTGGGTCACCTCCGCTCCGACCTTGATGTCAACCTCCGCGATACCCACCAGGCTGGCCCGAGCATAGCCATCCATGCGGAACACCTTCGACTTAGAGTCATAAGTGATGGCGAGGAGGACTCCTGCATCCAGAACGTCCGCAAAAATGATCCGACCCTCCAACCGAACCAAGACCCCCGGAGTCAGATCGAGCGTCGTCCGCTCATCGAGTTTCACCGTCTGGGCAACACCGGTGGTATTCAATTCCATCCGCAACTGACCCGAAATCGAGAGCCCGATGGTAGCGCCCAAGGCCGGGCCCGTGGCTAATTCCAGACGGAGCACGCCGACGAGGCCCCTTCCACTGATATCTGCATAGGCATTGACCTGGACTCGGCCAATCGGTCCTAACGATAAATAACCGTTGAGGCTCAACGTGAACCTCGTTTCCGACAGAAGGAAATAAAGGTTACCCTCGACATCAAAACCGTTTCCGATAGTGAGCCTTCCATAAGCCCGAATCAGCACATAGTAGCCGGCCGGTTGGTAGGTACCATCGATGTTTTTGGCAGCTCCCGATACCACCACGGTTCGACTGGTGATCGGTGTCGTCAGCCGTTGACCGGTCGTGGGATCCAGCTTGGGAGTCCCGTCGTCATTGATGGCAGGCACCTGTTCGATGCGGGAGGTCTCGATGACGGCCCCCTTCTCATCCCGGATCGTCTCGAACGCGGGATTGCTCTGCGGGATGGTGAAGACGACATCCCGACCGAAAGTGTTGAGCTGGACGAGCGCCTGGACATCCAGTTGGAGCCCTTCGATCCCCGTCGTCAGATTGCCCATGAAACTGCCAGCGAATCCGAACTTCCCGCCTTGAACGCCCAGAAAGAACAACGCTGTCACGTTGAGCGACAACAATGGGGAACTGCGCGGACCGAAAGTGAGGCGACCGGAGGCGATAATGGTGAAGCCGGTGGTGTCGATGCTGATGGAGAAACTGGCCGCGATGCGGAAGACCTCGGCGTCCTTGAACCAGAAGGCACCCACGCCCGAAGCCACCACCGACAAGCTACGCGCCCGAACGATCTGGTGAATGTCCAAGAACTCCTGGCAATCGTAGTTCACATCAACGCGGGTGTTGCCCGTGATCGGATTAAGCAATCGCACCGTCGCATTGTAACGATCCAGGATGTAGTCACCCGTCTTGCCCCCGTCGGTCGATCCAACGAGGATCTGGCCGTCCTGAATCACGGTCAATCCGCCACTCGTCTGCGGTGTGTGGCTCAGGTACAGCATCTCGAAATCGCCCGGCGACAAGATGAAGGGATCGCTCGCGATCAACCCCTTACCCGTGGCCATGCGAAGGTCAACCTGACGGTCCACCCCAGTGGTGTTCACGGTCAATGTCAGGCCCGCCTGAAGGACTAGACCATAGGCTTCGAGCTTTTTGAGACCGTCGCCGGTGCTGAGCCGGAGAGCGCCATAGATCTCAATGCTATCCGGATCGAGGATCAGGCCGGGCCTCGGCGGTTTCACTTTAATGGTCAACCGGCCGGTTGCCGCCCCGAGCACGCCTAGCTCGGACACCTCGAGATCAGCCGTCGCATCCAATCGGAAAGTCACCGCATTGGAGTCCGCGAAGAAGGTCATCACCAACTGGCCGCTCAGTTGGATGAACAACAAGTCACCCATGATGTCGGCACGGGCTCCACCAGCCATCAGTATTTGGAATCCAGCGGGTTCATCGCCTGCGGCGTTCGGATTGGCGGTTGCCTCACCTGTGACCGGATCACGGTACAAGACTTTGTGGGAATACTCGACAACGACCTTTTGGCGGGCCCCCGGCGCATTTGTCAACTCCAAGGTGGTACCGCTGATCACCTTGAAGGCATCGGAGGGCAACTTCTGACCACCCACCGTCACGGTCAATGGATCAGCCGAGGAGACCTTGTTTTCCAAAAGATAACTCTTCGTTGACCCGTTCGCGGTGAAGGTTTCCTGAACCGGTTGACTTACATAATACTTCTCCTGCAGGCGCTCCGCCGTGATTCGATTGCCCAGACTGTCAACGAGGGCCAGATCGAAGTAACCGTAGAAACTGAGCCCGCCGAAGTCGCGCCAGGGCTTTCCGGGCAGATCCAGAAGGAAAATCAATCGAGCGCTTCCTGAAGCGAGTTGCGACAAATCGCCGAAGAAATAGCCCGAATAGCTCACACCGTAATCGGGGCCGCCGCAGGTAACCGTGCCGGTGAGCAGAATCTTACCGGTGATATCAAGCTGAACATTCACCTCGGCAGACAGGGCAAATTCCGAGATGTAACTGCTGTACAGTCGAGCTCCACCGCGAATGACTAGGTTCTTGAACAAATCGGCAAAGTCAGGTTTGCCTCCACCTTTCTTCATGATCGTCGCGATCTGCTTCCGCAGATCCTTATCCCACTCCGGGGCGGTCTGATCCGCCGGATTGGCTTGGGCCGCGACATCCCTTAGGCTAAATGCGGTCTTGGTAACATCGATCTTGTCAGAACCGGTGGCCGGATCGAACACCGGGTTCCCCAGCGAGTCCTTCTCGTAGATAGTAGGAGCCTCGAGGGTGGCCCCAAAATCAATTCCGGCACTAAAGTTTTTCAAAGACAAACCCGTGGTCGGCTCCACCAGAATCGGAACATCTGCCTTCACGAAGACCGAAAGAGGACCGAAATCACAGAGACCCATCCGCATGAATAGACCGCCCAAGCCCGGAATTTTCACACCGCCCATGATCCCAGCATACAGCGTCCGATACTTGACCTCCGTGGTCAGGTCTGACGATTCAATCGGTTCATAATCCTTGTCCAGCTTCAGGATGCCCAAGACCAGGCCGGCTTCCACACCTAGCCCGCCCATTTCTCCCGAGATGCTCACGGAGACCGAATCGATCCCGATAATTGGAAAAGAGCCTTGCGACAACAACCCGACATCGATCGTCAAGCCCCGGACACTTCCAGCCACCATGAGCAGAGGCACCCCTTTGATCGCCCCCTCCACCTCGGCATCGATGATGATCCGGAAATCGTTCGGGCGGGTCTTGAAGTTGTCGCCCTGCCAGAACAGTGTGACCTCGAAGGGAGTGAGCGGTAGCCAATCCGGGAGAGACATGCTCGACTCATCGTTTTCTCCGATGCCCACGGTGACCGAAAAACCCACGCCTGTGTAAGGCTTGCCATCGGCAAAGAAACCGAAGCTGCTAGCCTTGCCGACCACCGCGAGCGGCCCCACCGTCAAATCTACCTTGGCACTGCTGATCTCAATTATGGGCTTGTCACTTGCAGCATAAGGAGTGAACGGGCTGTCGGTGGCGGAGGCTTTCAACAGCCGGCCGATGGAGGCCTCTATGGTATCGAATCGCAGATCGAAGTGCACTGCATCACCGGACGATTGAATGAAATTCTCAATAGGATCGAGGTTCACATTGGACCCGAAGGTCCCGGCAATCGCATAGTCATCGTTGTCACCCTTGTCATTGTCGCGATCGGAGATGGTAACATCGAAATCACCAACCAATGGGAACGATCCGGACTTCATGCCGATCGTCAATAAGACCACCAGGTTGACTTTGAAATCCTCGGTGAAGGAGATGCCGAGGTCGTTGACGAGGATCGCCGGACCATTGACGGTCAGTCGCCCGTACTGGAGTGCCGACGGAAGATTCGACGGGGCCGGTTGCAGTTCGGAACCGGAGTTGTCCAAGCCAACCGCTGGGCCACCAGGGTTGGTATAGGTGGTCGGTGCCGACTGGTTGCCGGGCACTAGGTCGAAGCTAGTGGTTACAAAATCCTTGATCTTCAGGCCCTCTCCCCGGCTGTACAGGAACTCACCGTTGCCGACCACCTGGACCAGAACCTCCGAGCCGTCCCGGACACTGAAGCTGAGGTTGGCGAAGAGAACCCTGATTTCTAGGGGTGCCTCAGGCGAATCCGTGGCTGCCAAATCGAGGATGATGTTGAAATTACCAACCATCGAGAAGGTGGGCCCGAGATCAACCTGCCCACCGATCACCAGGACTTGCTGCGCCCCGGTTTTGTATTCAACCCCTCCTAAAGTAACCGACTGATCGTACTTCTTGTAAGTGACCGAGGATCCTGTCGCCGTTGGCCGCAGACTGAACAGGGACGGACTACCGAAGACCAACTCGGCATCGGTGACTTGAGTCACGACGCTTGGCGGGCCCGTCGAGGGAGTTGCGTCGTTGTAGGTTCCCCGGACCGTGATGTCGCCGAGGGTGATGAGTTGATTCCCAGCCACTGTGGCGTTGAACGTGACCGACATCGGACTGCCGGACCCTGATCCTTGCACGCGAGCCACCAACGTATTGGTCGTCGCGGTTGAACCCAGCGTCCAAACACCGGCGACACCAATGCCGGAACCGTTGGTGACGACCAACGAATTGGTGATGGTGCCTTCTGCGCCGACAGCGAATGAGACCGGAACCCCGACCAAGGCGATGCCCCCATCCTTGACCGCGACGCTCACGGACGTCGGCAAAGCCGTCCCCTTCTCGCCCGATTGAAGATTCCCGGAATCGATGCTGATCGTGGGATTCGCAGCATAATTGAGGTAAACGTCATTGCCCACGGTCTTCAGGAAGAAGAGTCCACGGCTAAACGCGGCATTGGCACTGTCCCCACTGACAGACACCCGGACATTTTCGACGCCCGTGGTTGTTCCGGATCCAGTGCTCTCGTAAACGAGCCACCCCTGACTGCCCAGGTGGCTCGTGCGCCAGAACTCATCCGCAAACCGCACGGAACTGCCAGTGCTGTTCAAAACCACTTGGAGATTGGAGTTCGCGCTGAGCACCAAATCTCCGGAGACGCTCACCCCGTCAAATTGGGAACCACGCCCCGAATTCAAATTCGATTCCAACTCCCAAATTAACGTGGAACCAGATCCCATCGAGAGCGCACCGTCGATAGTCAGTAGGCCAGGTGAAGTCCCGGGGCTCAAGGTTCCCTGAATGTTGACGTTGCCACTCACCGTACCGGAACCGGTCAAAATCTGTGATTTCCCAACATCGAATGTGGAGAGTGACGAAACATCCAAAACTGCCCCTGCTTCAATTCTGACCGGTGACGATACAATCGATGCCCCTGAGAGGAGCTTTAAAGTACCGCCAGACACGCTCAACGGGCCTGTCTGACTGTGGTTTCCGGTCAGATTCAAGGCCGCTCCAGTATTGAAGAGGAGATTCAAGGCACCATTGCCGGTGATGACCCCCGATTGGGTGGCATTTCCGCTGATCTTCAGATCGAGACCACCTGTCGTATTGATTCCCGCAGTACCGTCGCCCACCAAGACCACCGTCCGTTGAGTGATGACCCCGGTTGCAGTTCCATTGGCCAAGGTGTAGTTGGTCGCCAGTCCGCCACCGGTCCCGTTGGCTAACGTGTAGTAAATCGTCGTGGAATAAGTGCCTGCTTCCGATCCGCTGTAGTTCGAAGCCGTTGCAGTCACCGTCAACTTCTCGTTGCCAACCAAGCCGGACAACCCACCCACCGTCACTGCACCCGCAGTCGTTAGGCCATTGTATTCACGGGCAGAAACTGTGGGAGCGCTGATCGTCAGGACCCGTCGAGAAACCGTGAACGTCATCGTTACGGTTTCTCCGCTGAGGACCGCGGTCGTATCGATCGGGGTGAAGGTGGCGGTGACCGTCGAGACACCAACTCCGACGGTGGTGTAATTCGTACCTGAAATTGAAACGACTGCAGAATCCGAGGAGGAGTAGGTGAAGGAGCCGGCCACCAGCAAACCATCCACGGTTGCGGTGGGGACGACGAATTGAGCACTCGTCCCATAGGCCTGAGTGGCGTTCAGCCACAAGAGGACCGGTGCGGACTTGTTCTGAGGTCCCGACGTATCAACAACGATGGCAGCTTTGGATCCAAGGCTGCCGGCGGCGGAAGTGAGAGGGAGCGTGAGAGTTGCTGTATTCCCTGCGAGATCCCGAATGCTGACCCCGGCACCGGCGACCAACGAATTCGGGGACAAATAATTGAGATCCGCCGCGGAATGACCCGCTGTGATGATGTAGTTGAACGTGAGAACTGAAGAGCCCGATCCGGAGGTATAGGTGGCTACCGCGGCAGTTCCTGAATTGAGAAGCAGGGTAGGATTGCCGCCCTCAACGGTCATCGCTTCATTGAAGGCAACCTGAATGGAGATCGACTCACCCACCCCGTAGGTTCCATTCGGGGTCGAGGCGGAGACTGAGCTCACCGAGCTGACCGTCGTGTCCAGAACAAACGACGAGGTGCCAGCAAGACTCACATTTCCCAAGACATCGGTGGCCACCGCGCTGACGTTGATCGTGCCATTTCCTAGGGCGGCCAGATTGGCCGCTGTCAGCGTCACAGGTTTCGCTTCTGAGGTCGCCGTCACTGTCACGACCACGGTGCCACCACCCGCGCGACTGAACGTGACCGCCACCGAAGATCCAACTTCGGCCAACACCGTCACCACACCACTCGCTTGTGCTGCCTCCGAACTCGTCGCTCCGCCGATGACGCCAGTTCCCAGCGCCACAGTGGGGGCCTCCACCGTTGCATCCAAGGTAAAGCTAGCGCTTCGAGTAGTACCCGCATTGCCGGCCGCATCCGTGACCACAGCTTGAACCGAAATGGAACCGTCACCCAACGACGCAACATCAGGAGCAGTCAAAACAACCGCCACCGCATTACCTGTACCAGCTACAGTCTTGGTCACCGTGCCCCCGCCTGTCCGGCTGAATGTCACATTGATCGTAGAACCGTTTTCACCCGAAACGGTCACCACACCGGAGGCTTGGATCGCCTCAACCCGAGACACTCCATTTGCGACGCCGACGCCCAACGTGATCGTTGGCGCACTCGGTGCAGTGGTATCCACCTTGAACGAAGTATTCGCTCCAACGGAGGTGTGTGTGATCGTGGCAGAGTTGCCAGCCAGATCAGTAATTGCAGCGTTGGTGATCGTTACGCTGTTGGCGGATATACTTACCCCATTACTGTCGGTTTGATTCGCAACTATCGAATAGTCGAAAGTTAAAGTATTGGTACCGCTGCCAGATTTATAAACGGCTGAAACACTGCTACTGCCAATGACCAAGAATAGTTGGGGAGATCCCGATACATTAACGGGTTCTGAAAACTTCACGGAAGCCGTCAAAACATCTCCCACATTCAGCCAATTGTTCACAACGCCTGAAGCAGTTGTCAACGAGACAGAGGTTATCGAAGGTTGGGCTGTATCTAAATTGAAACTCGAGGAACTACTTCCGATATTCCCGGCAGAGTCGGTGGCGGTGACAACGACGCGGATCGAACCGTTACCGAGAGTGGTGAGATTGGATGCAGTGAGAACCACGGCCTGGGGCGTCAGCGAACCGGTCACTGTCTGGGTCACGGTTCCTGCCCCAACAAACTGGACCGTTAGGCTGGACCCACTCCCGCCAACAACTGACACAACACCGGAGGCCTGGGTGGCGTCTGCGCTGGAGGCGCCGTCAGACACCCCGGCTCCCAGGTTAATCAACGGCGACTCCGGAGGTAGCGTGTCCACCAGGAAGTTAGCGTTGCTACTCACCGGTGCATGAGCCAAATCCACCGATTGGTTCATCGGCCCCAAAAATGAACCGGAATTGGCACTCAAAGTGTTAGCACTAACAGCAATGCCATTCGAATCATTGTCCCCATCAATCACGGTAGCCTTGAAGACCAAACGATCCGACAAAACAAATTTCTTGCCGGAGGTCTCCAGAGTCGCGTTGCTGAGGGATCCACCAATGTCCAATCCCAAGGTGGGCGATCCCGATGTAGAACCCGAAACTGCCACCCAACCACTGAGTGTCACTGTCGCAGATACGGTATCTCCTGCATTCAACCATGCACCCACCATGCCACTGCCTGTCGTCAAAGCGACCGAAGAGACGGTCGGGGCTACAGCGGCCCCAGCCGTATTGGCATTGGAATATTGATCAGCGGTAACGGAGACCCCGGTATCGATGATCAGAGTGCCTCCAGCCTCAACTGTGATATTTTTTAAATGCTGGCTAGCGGAGAGCCGGAGAGTGGCCCCGCTCTTGACGGTCACCCCACTGGTTGAGGCGATGGATCCGGACACAACCAACGTACCTGAGGCGACCACCGTTGGGCCACTGTAGTCGTTGGAAGAATTTGAAAGAGTGAGTTGGCCTGGACCGTTATAAATCAACCCACCAGTCCCAGTAATTTTTCCTGATGCAGTCACCCCAAGGCGGCTGGCCAAATTCAAGGAACGGAGATCAAAAGACGCTGACCCTACCGTTGAGAAAGTATGAATGGTTTTTCCCGAAACAGTTGTCACTGCCCCGCCCGTGCCAACACTGGACCCAGCATAAGCAACCACCACCACACCGGAGCCACCATGACCACCAATACCATCATAGCCGCGACCGCCGCCGCCCCCGCCCAGACCATTGGATCCGGAGCCAGCAGTGCCGCTGGTTGAACCATTGCCACCACCCCCACCGCCGCCAGATCCGGGGGTTTCGGTTCCGGAATTGTTCATGGCCCCGCCGCCACCGCCACCACCGTACCGAACGGTCGATCCCGCTATGCTGGAGGAATAGCCACTACCACCATTCCCGCCCGATACCGCATTTGGCGAGGTCACCGAAGAAGCATTGGATCCAGTGCCGCCACCGCCACCGCCACCGCCACCGCCAGCCCGGCTACCTGAGCTGGATGCGATCGAAGCGCCGCCGCCATATCCCTGAACGCCGTCAGTTCTGACAGGAGTGCCTCCGGTGGCCCTGGCATCACCACCACCACCACCACCGGAGGCACCGGATGCCCCATCCCCCGTGGATGCAATTTGCCCACCACCCCCACCGCCACCCCCCAATGCGATGGCACTATCGAAACTCGATTGCCCCCCATTGGTTCCCGTGGCAGTGGTCGAAGACGAATAACTAGGAGCCTGTCCGCCGGCACCGACAGTGATCGTATAGGAATTGGGTGTCAGTTTTGCGCCCAAAACTTCCACGACACCGCCACCACCACCACCACCCGTACCCCAATAGTTCTCACCTGCAGTAGATCCACCCGGTGTGCCGCCACTGCCACCGCCGCCCACCAACAGATAATCCACGAAGAATCCAAGCCCTAGGGTGAGATTGGAACCAGTATTGCCGGTAGTCAGTGATTGGGAGTCGATACCGGTGCCCGCAGTACCGTCCAGCACGACGGAGGCACCGCTTTTCTGAACCGCTTCGGTCAGTTTAGGGGACAGAGCTCCAAGGTACCCTCCGAACGATGCATCCCCGTTTCGAGGCACTACCTCCGCGTCTTGGCGGTCATTTGCCTCGCTCAGCGGGTCAATTCCGGCCGAGAACGCTTCACCGAGAAGCCCCTCGAAAAGATCATTCAGAACCTCCGAGGGAGACTCAGGGGATTGTCCCTGCATCCAGTCTGAGGCATTTGCCTGAGAATCTTGAAGCACCTCGATCGCGCCGACGCCTTCCAGATCGTGTACGCGGTCCTGCACCATCAAGCCTCCCGCCAATCCATCGGCGGAAAGCATGACCCGTGGCTCCAACAGTTCTAGGCTGTATCGTCCGGGCACGGCTATTTGTAGCTGGTAAACAGTGCACGGTTCTTGAGAGGCAACCCAGTAAAATCTGCATTATTTGTAATCTTTTTTCTTAGCCGGTTTTGGCCGTTTATGCGGGTTTTATTGGGCTTTTGCCGTGCCCAAGATTCCGAGCCGCAAGTTTTCTGCTTGGGAGCGACGGTTTCCCCTCTTCCGCCGACCGTGCAGACGCAGCCTGGCACTGGCCAACGGGCCTGACCATTGCCAACCACAGTCCCGAAGCCCATTAATCGGGCAGAACTGAGGAAATTGGGACGGTCTGAGGGCCTGAGACCGTTGGTTCGCGCCAACTTTTGGCTAGTCGGAAGCTTTACCAAGGTCCACTGGGCTTCCATACTGCGTCCGTTGAAACTTGAAATCTTTACCCTCTGTGACTCGGCCGTGGACTACGGCGGCAAGGTCTGCATTCTGGGAGCCTTCGATTCCGTCGCCTCCGCTGAAGCTCCGTACACCGTGACCCACTGTGCCGTCGTCGCCCGCATGCGGTTCCACCGGATCGAGGAGGGGAACCACAAGCTTCGGGTGACTTTGGCTGATCAAGATGGAAAGATGATCATGCCGAATGTGGATGCTCAGGTCGGCGTGCGTTTCACCGAAAAAGCCCAAAGCGCCACCTTCAATCTGGTGATGCAAATCAATGGATTGAAACTGGACCAGTACGGTGAATACACCGTGGATCTAGCAGTGGATGGTGTGCATCAAGGTTCATTGCCCCTGTATTTTGGTAAAACACCTCAGACGGCAGCTTCAGAATCCTAATCTGGTTCTTGATAGAGCAAGCTGCTTTTAAAGTATTATTTTATGACAATTAAACCCCTGTCGTTGACAGGGGTTTTTTTACGATTAATTATATTAAACACTGCAGCATATTTAGATTTTCGGTTCATTGATTTAATGTCGAACAACAGTTGCTTTTTAAAACAGCAAACAAAGAATCAACCACACCCACCGAAAGCAACGCACATAAAAACCAGTCACCGTTTTTGCAAATCTTTTATTTTATTCACAAAATATTAATGAGTTCTAAAGCGGGAGGGGTGCGACTCACGGCAACACATTCAACGGCTGAATATATTAATTATCAACATTTCAGTGTTTTCAAAAACGCGCAGCCATCGAATTAAATTGTTTGTTTATAAACAAGACCGCCGCCATCTCAATCTGAAATTATATTACTGAAATTTAAAAACACAATCATAGGATTCCCCCTAATTTCAGCTTCGCAGTGTTCGGCAGGTTTATTTTAAAACCGTTTTTATAATCTACCGGTAGAGCCGCAGTTCTGAACACTGTTTATTTTAATAAAAACATATAAATCGCAGGATCCATAGAATCCTTTTTGTGAAATCACTGGACTTTTGGTTTTCAGACAGATTTTCGGGGCGTCGTTGACGCTTGCTTTTGTTTCAAGCCGACCGACTCGTTGATGGCTAATTTTGGTGGATTATAGATTTTTTTGAAACCGCATCAAGACGGGTGTTTCGATAACCCCCCATTGAGGCGCTGAAAAATTGAGGTTAGTGATTGAAGAATGATGGGGCCACATTTTCTGTTGACCGTTGGCCTATCCGTTTTCTTCAGATTCGTTATGTACAATATATTTTTAATCCCATCACCATTACTGCTAATAAAACACAAATAGCCTCAATTGATCCATTTTAAATAAACGTGTGCGATTCTATAAAATTGAAAAATGGATTGAGTTGGCCACATTGAATTTACGAATAGAGGACTGGAGTGCCAGTGAGTATTGTCGGGGCATCCAGTATCTATTTCCGCCAACAGATAAATGAAAGTCAGGGGGATTTGTCGGTATCAGAACCTGAACCTGTGACAGCGGAGTGAATTTGGGGATGTAGAAAAACCGGACTCCCTTTCTGGCGATGTCCATCTCCCGGGCGTTCTGAGAGATCTACACGGCGTTCGTTTTCGGAGGCACGACCACGATGCGAGACCCGAACTCCCCATACCGACGGAGCCTTATGCATGCTCGACAGCCTGCCAACGCTCCGGAGCGCCGAAGCCCGCAGCTGAAAAACCCGAAGGGTGCCTCCGGGGCAAGCATCTCGGATACACTCACCCGACTTGGCAAGGTAGATCGACCGGCGGAAAAACCCAACCCGTTAGGATTTAAGGCGGCTTCGGCAGCCGTGTGGCAGGTGGGCTTGCTCTCGGCTGATTCGACCCCGCCAACAAATCCCGACCGCTCCAGTGGCCGCATTCCGACCCTGCAGACCGTACTCTCAGACCCCTCAGCCCATCGGCTGGGGAGGCATTCTCTTCCGCAAGCCAGCGAAACTCTCCTGATAGGGGTAGGGATGGCCGTTGTCGGCCACCCCTCCCTCCGAACCGGACGGGCGGATTTCCCGCATCCGGCTCTCCAGTCGGTGAGTCACCCGCTTGCGGCGGG
>Ga0247843_1002716_pt1 | contig 31121 bp, 30 predicted proteins | sample LaCruzMarch2017__FD_192420 | JGI IMG/M metagenome (GOLD analysis project Ga0247843, IMG submission 192420) | Freshwater microbial communities from meromictic Lake La Cruz, Castile-La Mancha, Spain - LaCruzMarch2017_8m | ecosystem: Environmental > Aquatic > Freshwater > Lake | place: Spain... | reverse complement strand
CCCGTCCGAGTTGCTGAGCGGTGACCGCCTGAGCCAGGTACTGCGCATGCTCGAGGCCCGCTACGACCACGTCATCGTCGACTGCCCGCCCGTGCTTGGCCTGTCGGACGCGCCGCTGCTGAGCCAGGCCGTCGAGGGCCTCGTATATGTGGTGGAGCCGGAGGGCGCGCCGGTGCGGGGCATTCGCGCGTCGATCCACCGCGTGGCGATGCTGGGCGGCAACATACTGGGCGCCATTGTGACGAAGATTGACCCGAGCAAGAATAGCTACGGCTACGGCTACGGCTACGGCTACGGCTATGGCTATGGCGCCTATGGCTACGGCAGCGAGGGCGAGGCGGACGCGCCGGCGGTTGGCCGGCGTGCCTGACGCGCGCACTGCGGCGCGCTTGAGGACCGCTTGCGTTATCGGCAGTTTGGTGTGGAGGCTCAAAAATTTTCAAATCTCCAAAATTTCTGCTCACAAAAACATAAAAATTGGATTTAAAATGAATGAAGCCGATTTAAATAAAAATTCAATCAATCGATTTACTTTAGTTTATCAGAAAAACTATTGGAGAGGATTTGCCTGCACCGTTTCGTCTATTTCAAAAAGATCTGATTCAATAATAAAAATAGACGTAATAACAGATAGTCATTCATATTCACATTTTGAAAAAATAAAAAACAAATACCTTTCCCCCGTTTTGAAAAATATTTCATTTGAATGCAAATCTTTGTCAAAAAATGATATGAATTTTTTACAGAAATTTTCATTTAAGGCTCATTTTCATCCATCAGTCTGCTATCGACTGTTTTATATGGATTTATTTGAGTGCAATGAACCTGTCTGTTATCTCGCCACTGACATAGTGTTTAAAACAAATACTTTAGATATAGGCCAATTCGTTTCTGAAGATTTTCCAATCTCAGCACGTTGCGAAACAAAAAAAGACGTAACCGGAAAGCCCTACTTTAACGCTGGCGTCATTATAATGAATTGTCGAGAAAAAAAGGAAGAGTTATTTACTCTTTTAACCGAAGCCAAAAGACTACTACCAGTGCTTTCCAAGAGTTCCATTTATCTAGATCAGGATGCGTTAAATATCGCCTTTGAAAACAGATGGAAAGAACTGCCAATCCGCCTAAACCGCACGCCGTCGGATAACGGAGTTGCCTTGGACAGATGCATTGCGCACGCTACAGGCTCGAGGAAGCCCTGGATGCTGGGCGCTGGACACGCCTACAACACCTTATACGAGAGAGAAATCGAACAGCTAAAGCTACCAGTTTATATACGGTACGATGTCATTTGGCCGCTTAAAGCATTAAAGCGGCGAGTAAATTCTCTGATGCGATCAAATAGGTGATGAATTCAAATTTTGCTAAGGTGCGCGAAAACGTATCAAACTTTGGTTTTTTGAGACTGCCGTAAAAATGGCACGGATGATCCTTTCTAGAATAGGATATCGGTCACTATTAACACGCGAAAAAATCAGGATCGGAACTCGGTTGAGCGCCGAGCTAAATCATACCGTTGCATACGGTCCATTTAAGGGTTTGATTTTAAAACCTAAGTCATCGTGGAGCAGAGCCGATAGAGGCTCTATGCTTTTGGGCATTTACGAAAGAGAAGTAAGTGACTTACTGCCGCAGGTATTTTTCAAACGTTCTGTATTTGTTAATTTCGGAGCTGCTGATGGCTTTTATGCACTCGGCGTTTTGACGAGTGGGTTAGCAGAACGGGTAATCGCCTTCGAACAATGTGAAAAATCTAGAAATATTTTAGTCAGCTCGGCGACATTAAACTCAGTGTCCGAAAAATTAACGGTACGGGGCAAGGCAGACGAACTTTGTATAATAAAATTGGCGTCACACCTGCCTCTTAATAAGAGTGTTGTCTTATTTGATGTTGAGGGCGCAGAATATACACTGTTATCTGAAGCTGTCTTTTCAGCTCTTAATGGTGCCATTATAATTGTAGAAATTCATCGGCTTCGCGATATCGGCTCCCAGGTGGTTTTATCGACGCTAATAAAACGGTCCGGCAGAGCCTACAAGGTAAAGATAATAAAGCAGGCATCGCGGGACCCACTGTCGCTCCCATTTACAACTATGCTGTCAGATGACGAAGCTTGGCTCCTCTGCTCCGAGGGACGAGGGTATAGACAAGTTTGGGCCGTCTTTGAACCTTCTGTCATAATGTAGAATTTATGAGAGCGAATATCCCAACCGCTCTAGTAAGCGCTGTGGTAAGTGCCTGCGCTTCGATATTGTACTCAATTTTTGCAATCGGAATGGTTGCAAGAGAGATAACCTCCAACGAACTTACTACGATCATTTCATCGACCGGGTTTTTACTGCCGCTGGGTTTTGCTCAATCGGGATTATCAGGAGTAGTGGTTCGAGAGATTATTGAACTAAGAAATAACGGCCAAATAATTTCAGATTCTCAAAAGATCGGCACCGCATTTATTTTCTGCGCCGCTTTTTCGATTATAATTTTTATAATTATGCTGATAAATTTTATTTTTAATGGAACATTTTATATAATTCCAGTATCTTTATTAATAACTTGTGGATTAATTTGCTCGATATCACAAAGCGTCGCCGTTGCTGAAAGCAAAAATATATCAAATAACATTTTCCAAATATCAAGTTTAATTATTTGCTCAACAATGTTATTCATATCTCTTTATTTCAATATTAAAAATATAGATATTTTACTGATCATAATATTAGGGGTGCCTTCCACCTCTTCAATATTGGGCTTTTTATATTTCATTATGCGGCGGGATTTTCGGGCTATGATATCTAGTTTTAAGGTGCGCCGATTGCCCTTTATTTGGCGAGAGGTATTGCCCTTTTCTATAAATGGAGGCTTGGCCTCGTTACTGGTGGCGGCTCCCACCCTAAATATCCCAGCATTTGTGATCCCAGAGTTGTCGGCGGACGAATCGCTATTTTGGCGGTTCGGTCTATTTTCATCAAATTTAACAGTAACCCTAGCTGCTGCTATTTTACCCCATCTTATACTAAGTGCTCGATTAATCGAAAATCATGGTCCAGAGCGAGAGGTAAGGAATTACGCACTTTTCATGCTAATGTTATTATTTCTGGTCACTTTAAGTGCAAGCTTGGTTTTTATTTTTTCACCCATCGTTATAGATATGTGGTTGAATCGCGATGTTTACAATTCTCCGTATCGATTGGGATGGTCTTTCGTCATTGCTGCTTGGTGTTTGGTGAGCTTCCTTGGCAGTGCTGCGTTAATGTCAGTACCAACTAACAAGATCATAGTTTGTACGGCTGTAGCTCTTATTGCTCTTATTCTCACGACTATGTTGGCATACCCGAAGCATCAGCTTAGCCTCACATGGGGGTACTTGGTTGCCATGGCAGCTTATGCCTGCTGCTTAATTGCCGTGATTTGTAACGAGTTCAGGACATCCAATAGTCCTTCTGCCTCCAGAATTTAACTGTAGGGGCAATATAGGGCCCCTTTGTACGACCGTCCCAGCACATTTCAAAGCCCGATACCATGTTGGATTATCTGCTCAGCGCTCCTAATACTTCAGGATCAAAAAATCTGAAAATAACAAATGCTGTTCACTAGACAAAAAACCTTCATTAAAAAATGATCAAAATTGAAACAAAACATGAAAAAGATAAATTCGGCTTTTTATTGCTGGCTATCTATGCATTTGGCGGCTTGGGTTTAGAATTGTTACGTAGACTAGACAGCAGATTTGACAATTCGTTTTTTTCGGAAAGATTAATTGTAACAAATGATGCTTTAAATATATTATATATTCAAACTTTTGTCATGTTATTTGTTTTTCTTTTAGCCAGAAACTTATTTCTATTTCCCATAATTGCAAAATCCCGCAGCATGGTTAGCCTCAGCCCATACATAATATACTTTGGAGTACTGTGTTTACTTTTATTATTTTCAATTTATCACTTAGAATATATTTGGCTTCAAATGCCGGATCGTTTCGAAGGCGCTTTCTACGTCAATGCGTTAATCACTATTGGATCCTCTGCTCTGATACTTGCCTACAATGTAGAGAAATTTAGACCACTTTCAGTAATTAGCGTTCTATTATTTTTCTTTGCGTTAACATACGCGGCGGCGACTGGCTCCAGGGCTGCGGCGCTTCCGTTCTTGGCGTTCGCGGCCTGCGCCTTTGTGAACCGCAATAAAATAGCCGCGCTGGCGCTTGCCCTGCTATCGCTCAAAGCACTGTTAACGGCGCTCGCAATCCGAGCAGAACCGAGCTTTGCTAACTTTGCGGCCAACTTTTTCACATTTGACGCGTCGGAACTTTTTAACAACTTTACTTCAATAGTCGCGCTCTCCTTTCCAGCGGGATATACTGTTCAGGTAGCTTTAGATGCCCACAGTTCACCAGATAGTTTATGGGAAAATATTTTATATCTTTCTCCCATACCTTCCGGCTGGTTACCCGAAGCACTATTTGTAAAATCAACTTTATCCGACGCACTTGGATTTGATTCAAACGTTCTTGGCATCAACACTGATATATACTCCGATCCTATATATAGGGGAGGAATAGTAGGAGCTTTTACCTATCCAGTGTTTCTTTTTGGATTGTATTTCCTGTCAATGTTTTTCGCTTTTCGAATGCCACAGCGCTGGCAATATTCTGCTGCGATGATGTCAAAAACCCTTGCTGCATATGGTCTTATAGGAGGCATGGTGTTCAGCTATCGGTCTGCCACCCGATGGCAGTTGGTTTTTATTTTAATTCTAGCAATCTATATTAGATTAATTAAAGGAAGAAATTCAAATATATGAATACATTAATCATGCACAACACTTTGTGGTCAAAATATAAAGCTGCAGTATTTACACAATTGGAAATTATTGCATTTGAAAGTTTTATCGATTTTAATTTCGTACACATTGCGGAAACGGAGGATGACAGAGTTTCACTTTCTTCTGTAGATTACGAATCCCATAAATATAATTATGAGCTTTTGTGTTCAGGAACAATAGAGAGCAATTGGTGGCCGAAAAGATCGTTCAGACTCATTAAATACTTAAATTCTAAAAAATGGAATTTGGTACTAATACCAGGATATTATAGGCCTGAATATTGGATTGCGCTGGTCTATTGCTTGATAAAAAAAATAAAAATTGGCCTTTTTTGTGACAGTACAAAATTTGATAGCCACTCATCCAGCGCAAGATTATTTTTGAAACGTATTTTTGTTTTCTTTTGTGACGGTTATTTTGCGTATGGTCGCCGAAGTTCCGATTACCTCCGCTTTTTAGGCGCTGACTCTAAAGTTATTTTTGAACGCTGCCAGGCTGCAGCTTTACCAGGCGATTACAGCGCCAAGAATATAATTCGAAGGCGGCAGAACATACGCAATTCGACATCAGTTTTTAAAGTTATTTACGTGGGTCGTTTGTCGCCTGAGAAAGATCTTCTTACGTTGCTCAAGGCTTGGGCAGTAGTTTCCGATAAATGGCCATCTGCTCAGCTTGATTTATTTGGTTCTGGTCCGCAAGATCGAGAGCTTAAACGCTCGGTTGAGAGCATGGGACTTAGTGCTCAAGTACGCTTTCTTGGTGCCAAGGAAATTGCCGACATTTATGACGCCTACATCGCCGCTGATTTGTTAGTGTTGCCAAGCATGAGAGAGCCCTGGGGGCTTGTCGTAAACGAGGCGCTGAGTTTTGGTTGCCCCGTTGTTGTTTCTGACCGATGCGGGTGTGTTCCAGAATTAGTTCTTGATGGACAAACAGGCTTTCAGTTTCGCGGCGGCGACCCTGTTGACCTGGCGGTTAAAATTGACCGAGCGCTTGAACGGTTCTATAAAAATGGCGAGGCTTCGCGTCATTGTACCGAGCACATGGAAAAGTTCACGTCGGTTATTGCAGCACAACAAATTTTAGACGGGTGCCAAAAATTGTTGGCTGGACCGACGCCCGCAACTAATCGTTAGTCACCCGTCACCATTAAGGGTTTTTTATGCGCTTGCTGCATACAGTTGGTTCGATAGATAGCGATCATTCCGGCGTTGCTGTTTGCGTGAAAAACTTGGCGCGGTCCCAGGCGCGGCTTGGCGAGAAACCAAATATTTATACAATGACGGAACCTAATTCAATTGAGGATCAAGGTGTCGTTACAAGACGGTTCTCTCCTGGATTTTTCAACAATAATTTGATACTTAACCTAGGTTGGTCACGCGCACTTCGCAAATCTATAACAGCCGAACAGTTTCATGTGGTTCACACCCACGGCCTCTGGCTAGGACTAAACTCATACCAATCTAAAAGTACAAAATTTGTTATTTCTCCTCATGGAATGCTGAGCTCCGTAGCCCTTGAGTTTTCCAAATTTAAAAAAGCTGCTGCCTTGGCGTTTTACCAGAGAGGTGCGCTAAATTCTGCCCATTTGTTGATGGCAAGCGCGATGAGCGAGTATAACGACATCCGTTCATTTGGCCTAAGACAACCAGTTGCGATTATCCCACATGGTATCGATGTTGGGCCAGTGAAAAAAATCAATACTAAAAACGATGAACTGGTAGTCATATCATTGGGAAGAATTCACCCGCAAAAGGGACTTATAAACCTAGTCAATGCGTGGGCACAACTGACAGATCGGTATCCCAATTGGATCCTGAAAATTGTAGGTCCGGATGAGGACAACCATACTCAAGAATTGAAGGGTCTTGTTCGTAATTTAAATCTGAAAAGAGTAGAAATTCTGCCTGCAGTATACGGAACTGAAAAAGTTGCCCTGATGGAAGCGGCCAGCCTTTTTGTTTTACCATCATTCAGCGAAAATTTTGCGCTTACGGTGGCAGAGAGTTTAGCTTTAGGGGTGCCAGTGATAGCGACAAATGGCACGCCTTGGGAAGGCTTGGAGCTTGAGAATTGCGGATGGTGGATAGATGTTGGAATAAAACCGCTGGTACAGGCTCTCGATACCGCAATGGCCTTGCCGGAAACGTCAAGGCACGAGCTTGGGCAGCGAGGACGAAATTGGATGTTACGTGACTTCACGTGGCTAAATGCTGCCAGCCAGTCTATTGAGGTTTATAATTGGCTCATCCATGGCGGTGAAGTTCCGCCGAGCATACATTTGGACTGACAAGGGTCTGAGATGAATGACCTTTGGGCTAATGGTACCTGGAAGTATCCCGCTTAGATCTGCATTGTGACGATTGTTTTTAGATCTTTTACAACTTGCCTTACAAACTATTGCCGACTGTGGCCTAGGCATTGAGAACTCTAGTTTTGACGAGTTTCGGTGCTAGAATTTTGGAAATGTCGGCACCCTATCCGGTTGATATGATCTGGCCTCCTGGGACCTAGCAATAGAAGAAAGTTGTTGCGTCGGATCTAGTTTAAATTGCCTAGATGTTGCTCGCGTTAAAGGGTGATGATACGTAGCGGTCAGTCATTGGGGTCATTTACCGTCCACGACTTTGACTACACTCCGTTTCTTTTAATGCAGCGCAACATAGCGGTTTATTGATAAACGGCGACTTTGCTTAGAATTGTGCATGAAAGCAGATGCCAGCTGTCCGGTATGTTGTACTTGGCGCGGCGGCCCGGAACGTGACATTATTTTTTTGGTTAATCCGAAAGGGAGGTGGGATCTGTGATTGAAATAGACGTTAACAGCAATCGTAGAGTCCCGAAATGGACGCGCCCTCAACAGGCCGGAAGGGTTTTGTGGACGTTGTTTCATCCGGTGTTCCGTTTTTCGCCTCGGCCGATGTGGGGTTTCCGGCGAAGTATATTGCGGATGTTCGGCGCTCAAGTCGGTAGCGGCGCGCATGTTTATCCAACTGTCAAAATTGCTATCCCGTGGAACATCCGTTTAGGTCAGGATTGTGCGGTAGGTGATTGTGCTATTTTGTACTCCTTGGGGTTAATTAGTATCGGACACCGCTGCACGATTTCGCAGGGTGCACATTTGTGTGCCGGAACGCACGATATCGCCGACCCCGCACGTCGATTGTTAAAGCTACCGATTTGCGTTGGGAACGACGCATGGGTGTGTGCCGATGCATTTATCGGACCGGGCGTGAATATAGGAAACGGTGCAATCGTCGGGGCCCGCGCAGTGGTAATGCGAGATGTTCAGGCATCGGTCATCATGGTCGGCAACCCCGCTCAACAGATTAGGAGTGTAACAGAGTGATAGCCCAGCATTCAATTTCGGGATATATTTATGATGCGCCTGACCAAAATGAATCGCACGCTTATTTGTTACCCATGCTTAAGGCCGAATTGAAAAGCGTTGAATTGAAGCTGTCGGGCAAAAAGCGGGTTTTTGATCTTGGGTGTGGCAATGGAAGTATTGCAGCAATTGTTGCTGCGGAAGGATGGGGCGTGACTGGCGTGGACCCATCGGACCAGGGTATTGATCAGGGACGGCGAGCCTACTCCCATTTGCGCCTCGATCGGGGGTCGGCCTATGACGATCTGGCAGAAAAATACGGCCGTTTCCCAGTTGCGTACAGTTTAGAGGTGATAGAGCATTGTTATGCGCCACGTGATTATGCGCGCAGAATGTTCGATTTGCTCGAGCCAGGTGGAACGGCAATTATCTCTACGCCATACCATGGTTATGTTAAAAACCTTGCAATGGCTATTACTGGTAAAATGGACTCTCATTTTACCGCGCTGTGGGATCATGGTCACATCAAGTTTTGGTCGTTCAATACCTTGCGAATCCTCCTAAAAGATGCTGGCTTTGAGGATATCCGATTTAGGCGCGTAGGCCGCATCGCACCTTTAGCGAAATCAATGTTCGCCATAGCGCGAAAGCCGTCAGCTTAGTCTGCCAGAAGGCTATTTAATTCCTAACATGACCCTTACCGTGATTATCCTGACCAAGAACGAGCAGTTGCACATAGAGCGTGCGATGGCTTCGGTGGCAGGAGTCGCCGATCGCTGTGTAGTGGTGGACAGCGGTTCGACCGATGCTACGCTGACATTAGCCAAGTCGGCTGGTGCGGAAATCCTCAGCAACCCATGGACCAATCATGCGACCCAATTTAACTGGGCGCTTGACCAGTTGGGTACAGAAACACAGTGGATATTACGCCTTGATGCCGATGAGATCGTTACAGCCAAACTGGCGGAAGAAATAAAATCGGTGCTGCCTACCTTGGGAACGGATATCACGGGTGTTTTCGTTTCCCGACACATGGCATTTTGGGGCAGACGGATAAGATGGGGTGGCCTATTTCCGCTTCGTGTCATGCGGCTTTTTCGACACGGGCAAGGCCGATGCGAAAACCGTTGGATGGACGAGCACATCATCACGTCTGGACCCGCGGCAAATTTTGTTGGCGAGATTATCGATGATAACCACAACTCGCTTAGCTGGTGGACTGAGAAACATAACGCTTACGCGTCGCGCGAGGTCGTTGATTTGTTAAGTGTGGAATATGGTTTTGCTCAAGCTGACTCTGTGACCAATATGGGGCAGCGTAGCGAGGCGAGCGTAAAACGATGGATCAAGGAAAATGTTTACGCCCGGCTACCCTCGGGATTACGTGCATTTGCATACTTCTTTTATCGCTACATTGTGCGGCTAGGCTTTTTGGATGGGAAAGAAGGCGCGGCCTTTCATATTCTACAGGGCCTTTGGTACAGATATTTAGTGGATATGAAGCTTCATGAAGTAAAATCCTTCATGAAGAAGACGGGTGCTGGGCCGAAGGACGCAATCCGTTCTGTTTTGGGCATCGACCTGACTTGAGTTTGTGCGGTTAAAGCAAGTTTTTCCTGATTTGAAAATTTCTGTTGTCACTGCGGTTTATAACCGGGTTGCGACTGTGGGGCATGCCATGGCGTCTCTTCAGGCGCAGACCCACCCCCATGTCGAACATATTGTTCAAGACGGCGGCTCCACGGACGGAACACTGGCTGCTCTAACGCAGCTTGCTATCCCGTCCACCTTCGTCCGCTCTGAACCTGACAAAGGCATTTACGATGCTATAAATCTTGGCATTGCGCGCGCCACGGGCGATATCATCGGGCTCATGCACTCAGATGACTTTTACGCTGACGATCGCGCGTTGGAACGGATTGCCGAGGCATTCGCCAGTCCCGAAGTTGACGGTGTCTACGGCGACCTTCAATACGTTGCTGGAGAAAGGCCACATGGTGTCGTGCGTCATTGGCGCTCCGGCGAATATAGTCGCTCGAAATTAGAGCGAGGTTGGATGCCGCCGCATCCTACACTTTATTTACGCCGCAAAGTTTTCGATCAGTGGGGTCTTTACGATACCAATTTTCGGATAGCTGCCGATTACGATGCGATGCTGCGTTATCTGGTGAAGGGCCAGATCAAGCTTGCCTACATTCCAGAGGTCTTGGTGAAGATGCGGATCGGCGGCGAAAGCAACCGATCGCTCAGTCGAATTCTCCTTAAAAGCCGCGAGGACCTCCAGGCTATCCGCCGGAACGGCGTCGGCGGGCTGGGAACCCTTGCGTGCAAAAACCTCCGTAAGTTACCGCAGTTCTTTCAAAGGTGAAAAACCAACAATGACCAAACGTGCATTAATTACGGGCATCACAGGGCAGGACGGAAGCTACCTTGCCGAGTTTCTTCTTGAGAAGGGCTATGAGGTTCACGGTATCAAGCGTCGGGCGTCGTCGTTCAACACGCAGCGCATTGACCACATTTACCAAGATGTCCACGCGCCGGCCCCTCAACTTAAACTCCATTACGGCGACCTCACCGACACCTCGAACCTGACGAGGATCTTACGTGAAGTAGAACCCGACGAGATTTACAATCTAGGCGCGCAGAGCCATGTGGCGGTTAGCTTCGAGGCGCCCGAATATACTGCAGATGTTGATGCCATGGGAACGCTACGTCTCTTGGAGGCTTTACGCTTTTTAGGTTTTGAGAAAAAATCTCGTTTCTATCAGGCCTCGACCTCGGAGCTCTATGGGCTGGTTCAAGAGACACCGCAGCGCGAGACTACACCTTTTTATCCTCGCTCCCCCTATGCCGTTGCCAAGCTTTATGCATATTGGATGACGGTAAATTACCGTGAGGCGTATGGCATCTATGCTTGCAACGGCATCCTCTTCAATCACGAGAGCCCCCGTCGCGGCGAAACCTTCGTGACCCGCAAAATCACTCGCGGATTGGCAAACATCAGCCAGGGCCTTGAAGGCTGCCTTTACATGGGTAACATTGATGCCCTTCGAGACTGGGGCCACGCGAAGGATTATGTCCGCATGCAGTGGATGATGCTACAGCAGGACACGCCGGATGATTTTGTCATCGCAACTGGCACCCAGCACTCGGTTCGACAATTCATAAGCTGGGCTGCCGAAGACTTGGGTATCTCCATTAAGTTCGAAGGCGAGGGCGTTGATGAGATCGGCGTTGTAGAAGGCGTGTCCGGTAATATCGCGACCGGCGTCAAGGACGGTGATATCATCGTGCGCATCGACCCACGCTACTTCCGACCGGCTGAGGTAGAGACGCTGCTGGGCGATCCCACCAAAGCCCGCGATAAGCTCGGCTGGGTGCCGGAGATCACTGCGCGCGAAATGTGCGCCGAGATGGTCGCCTCCGATCTGAACGACGCGCGCCGTCACGCGCTTTTGAAGGCGAACGGCTTTGATACGCCGATCTCGCACGAGGATTGAGACAGATGCGCGCCTATGTAGCCGGTCATCGCGGCATGGTGGGCAGTGCGATAGCGCGCAGCCTCGAAGCCGACGGGGCGGAGATCGTAACCGCCGCGCGGTCGGAATTGGATCTGGCCGACCAATCCGCAGTCAGGAGCTTTTTGGCAAAGGAACGCCCCGATACAGTAATCGTGGCGGCGGCAAAGGTCGGCGGCATCCATGCCAATAACACGCTGCCGGCCGAGTTCATTTACGAAAACCTGATGATCGAGTGCAATCTCATCGACAGCGCCTTTCGTGCAGGGGTCGAGCGGCTACTCTTTTTAGGTTCGTCCTGCATTTATCCCCGCAATGCGCCGCAGCCGATGCCCGAGGAGGCTCTCCTTACAGGCACCCTCGAGCCCACCAACGAGCCTTACGCCATTGCCAAGATTGCGGGCATCAAGCTGTGCGAGAGTTATAACAGGCAGTATGGGGTCGACTATCGCTCGGCGATGCCTACGAACCTGTATGGACCCGGCGACAATTTCCACGAGACTAAATCGCACGTCCTTCCGGCTCTGCTGCGGCGCTTCCATGAGGCCAAGCAAGCCGGTTCGGAAGAGGTCGTCATCTGGGGTACCGGAACCCCTAAGCGCGAGTTCCTGCACGTTGATGACATGGCAGCGGCTTGTGTATTTCTATTGAACCTTCCTAAAGACATTTACGCAGCCAATACCCAGCCCATGCTGAGCCACATCAACGTTGGGACCGGCAGCGATGTCTCGATCGCGGATCTTGCGGGCGTCATTGCACAGGTCACGGGGTTTGAGGGGCGCATTTCGTTTGATACGACAAAACCCGATGGGACGCCGCGCAAGCTTCTGGATGTCACGCGCCTCACGAATATGGGCTGGACGGCGAGCATTCAGCTTGAGGAAGGCATCCGCCAGACCTATGACTGGTATCTGGCGAACCAGGGTTATCTGCGAGCAGCGTAAGGCCGTGAGAAGCTAAATCTTGGACCCAGTTTGTGCACTGCTGCGCCCCTGGCGCAACACACCAAATGTCTAAACCGAGGAAAATATTAATGGCATCCAATCCACGTGTTGTCCCAGTAATTCTGTGCGGTGGCGCAGGGACCCGTCTGTGGCCTGTTTCCAGAAAGTCTTCGCCCAAGGAATTCAAGCCGCTTTTGGGCGAGACTAGCCTGCTGCAAGATGCGGCCATGCGTGTGCGAGGCGATGGCTTTGACAGTCCACTCGTCGTCACGGCAGAGCCATTTCGCTTCATCGTCTCCGAGCAGTTATCGCAAACTTGTTAAATAAAATTAGGAATGGTTAATATTGTGATTGATTCAAATAATGAATATACAAATCTAAACATCTATTTGGAATTATCTTTTATTATTCCAAAAACTTCTAATGAATATGATAAGTGGGCTGATATTTTCGTCGGGCGAGAAAACTGGGTCGACAATCTGCAGTTGAAAAATTTTAATGCATCACCAGTTTTTCATTCGATATATATAGAATCAATACTTCATTCCTATAGACTACTTTGCGAGTTAGCTCGGCTGCCTATTTTTGACACTCCAAAGTTAGTATCTTTATCGGAGGATAAAATTGATGCTAATAGATACACAATAAAAATCGGAACATATTTAGATACTAAGGTGTCACAATCTGTCTATAAAAAACTTATAAACACCGCTTTAAAAATTTGTGAATGGATGGCCCAACATAGCCCCACACCAGACAATAAGCACAAGCTATTTAGCACCATTACCGAAAAAGTGATTAAACCGCTTCATCAAATTATTCCAGCTGGGAAATCCACTATTCCGGTACTTCGAGTTGCGCATGCCTTGGGAATTCCTTTCATTCATTTGGGCTTGGGCGTGTATCAGCTAGGTTGGGGTAGCAAAGCCAGAAGACTTGACAGAAGCATCTGTGAATTTGATTCAGCGATTGGGACAAGGCTAGCACAAAACAAGGTTTCAACTGCAAACATTCTGCGTGAAGTTGGGCTGCCGGCTCCAGTACATGGGGTAACTACAACAGAAACCGATGCTCTCGCAATTGCTACAAAAATTGGGTTTCCGGTGGTAGTTAAGCCAGCTGACGGCGACAGAGGCGAAGGGGTAACTGTAGATATTTTTGAGGAGACGCAGCTTACGGCGGCCTTTGCTCCTGCCCACAAATTGTCAAAGTCAAAACAGGTCATTGTTGAGCGTCAGGTCCTGGGAACATGCCATCGACTATTTATTGCAAATGGTACATTACTGTATGCCGTGAAACGTCATCCAATTTCAGTCATCGGGGATGGTCAAAGAACAGTAAGTCAGCTTGTTGATGATGAAGTCTTGAAAGAGAGCTTTAAGCCGCCATGGAACCGCTCGGAAATTAAGCCCATTGATGAACTGGCGTCACAAACGCTTCAAAAGCTCGGGTTGCTACCCGGGTCTGTTCCTGGTAAAGACATCATCATTCCGCTTCGCCCTATCGAGTCAACAGAATGGGGTGGCGTAGACGAAGATGTCACTCAGCTCGTTCATTCAGAAAATCTGAGGATTGCTCTCCAAGCTGCAAAGATTTTTGGCCTGCATATAGCCGGCGTTGACATAATTAGTCCCGATATCGCCAAGCCGTGGCACGCCAATGGGGCGATTATCAACGAGGTTAACTTTGCGCCTTTGTTTGGAGGTGCGGAAATTTCAAGATCCTATATCCCTAAGTTTTTAAAGGATTTTGTGGATGGTAACGGGAAAATTCCGATTGAGGTTTTTGATAATGAAAAAGCCGCTGAAGCGTTTCAAAAAAGGCAAGCAGTACATGGAATGCGTTGTTACCTGACTACTGCAAATCGAACAATAGACGAGCTCGGGGAAGAGATCGTGATGCCTTTTATAAATGTTAAGCAACGGGTCCGAGCGCTGATCCTTAGTTCAGATGTTGATGCGATCGCAATTTTAAATCAAGAGAAAATTCCTTAGGCCTAGCTTACGTTCCCCGCAGCCCAATGGCACAGATTGGATGTTGTTATTTAGGGAGTGTTTTGGCTTCATCGCAGCGACGCAGGAATGTAGATGAGACAAAAACACTCTTGCCAACCAAAGGCCTCTGCCGGACCTGCCGCAAACGATATTCGTCGGGCAATCCGGCGACATTTTTCTGCCGAGGGCAGGGTTAGGATAGTGCTGGAACTACTGGTGGAGGAAGGCATTGGGCAGAGCCTGCATCACGTCTCAAGGAGTTCATGGAAGCTTGCAAGCGGCGCCTGGCAACGCGAAAGGATCAAGCGACAGACTATCGAATATCGGCGCTTGCAATACCGCAAACTCGCCGACTAATATCAGTTCATCTGATTAGGTCAACGATACCCTATCCTACCCGGTCATCAGTGCCAAATGTTCTGATGATAGACAGAATGGCGGTGGGAGAGCGACCCCCAACCAACTCTCTTCCCATTAAAATGTTGAAATAAAATCTTTTCAGAAACATTGAACGCCCGAGGCTGATCAGCGCTGCAGCAAGATACTGAAACCCCACCTAGTTCATCCAAAGTTCAGGTTGCTGCCGATAGTTTGTGAAGTTGTAGGGAGAGACGTTTAATGCGAATGAAGATCTATTCCATGAAACTCTTTGTGTTCTGCGCAATGTCCACAGCCGCCTTGACCGCGCCTGCAGCGGCACAGGAAACAACGATTTTTGATGGCCCATTCGTCGGCGTGCAGTTGGGATGGCAGCAAGACCGGAGGTCAGCCACCACCAGCCTAGTGCCGCCCACCACAACTCGCGTGACCGGCGATGGTTTGGTCTACGGCGGTCAACTCGGCTACGATGCCAATATCGGCGGCGCCGTGCTTGGCGTCGAGGGTTCCATAATCGGGCGGACTGGCAGCAATGGTCCTGCTGCTCTCGATTACGAGACGGGTCGGACAATCAACGTAACGGCCCGGGCCGGCTTGCTAGTATCCCCTGAAAGCCTCCTTTATGCTCGAGGAGGTTATTCCAATGCGCGCTTCTCGCTCGCCAATCCGGCAGGCAATTCTGAAAGTCGGGACGGGTACACGCTCGGCGCCGGTTATGAGCGATCGCTCACAGACACGATGTCGGCTCGGATCGAATATGCCTACAGCAACCACGGCAGCTATTCACTGCCTGGGATGGGCGGACCCGTAGTTATAAACTACAGGCGCCACGGCGTTACTGCCGGGTTCAATCTTCGGTTTTAAACTTATCAAGAAGAAGGCCAATGCCCCGCTAATTTACGCAGCCATCAGTGCCAAATGTTCTGGCCACAGACAGCCACGATGAAATCTCCGCGACGGGATAGCCGCGCTCCGTGATCTGGGCCACCGCATCCCGCTTGAACTAATCGCTGAAATTTACCTTGCTGATGTTCGTCTCCTTACCTCAAATTTAGGGAAGAAGGCGTCCAGAAATCTAGGGGCTATTCACTTTGGCGCTTCTCTTGTCATTATGTCTATTATCCTTCGACACTCGTGCGAGCCTCAGTACAAAGTCAAATTCGAAGTAAAATCTTATCAGATAACGGCACGATAGTGGCCGCCACCAATGTTTTGAAAGTTATCCATGATGCGTAAAAGATGGATTTTGTTGGTTGTCGCTGGGCTCGTCGGCGTTGGTTCAATCACTTGGAGTGCCATGGCAAGTAATGTCGAAACACCTAGTTATGCGGTGTCCAGCAAAAGTGGTAATCTCGAGATCCGCGAATACGGCCCGACGATTGTCGCAGAAGCGACGGTCGCGGGAGAACGAGACAAAGCGATACAGCGCGGATTTCGGATTATTGCGGATTATATTTTTGGCAACAATCTATCGTCTACAAAAGTTGCGATGACTGCGCCGGTGATGCAGCAATCCAGCGAAAAAATTGCCATGACCGCGCCGGTGATCCAGCAAGCTTCCGGCAAATCGTGGAATGTACGTTTTGTGATGCCTTCAAAATACACGATGGAAACGCTTCCTAAGCCGGTCAATCCCAAAGTCGCGTTGATTGAAGTGCCAGCGATGCGTTTTGCCGCAATCCGCTTTTCGGGCTTCGCGGGTCAGGGTTCACTCGACAAGCATGAAGCTCAGCTACGGGCATTCATGGCGGAGCGCGGCCTAACTGCCACTAGTGAGCCCCAATATGCGTTCTACAATGCCCCTTGGACACTTCCGTTCATGCGCCGAAATGAGGTCATGATCGAAGCCGCTGATACTTCAGGATAACTCATGTATCTGAATAACGGGTGCGATTTAAGCGCCGAGGTTCTAACTTAAGGCCTGCTAATTTATGCATCCATCAGTGCCAAATGTTCTGACGACGGACACCATATGTCTCAAATTATCTGACGACGGACACGTTAACTAACCGGCTGGCATACATCGCAAAATAGTTAACACTTGCTCCGCATGAAGGGCCTCACTATCTTGATCGGGCAGGCAGAAAACTCGGAAGTCCAATGATTGCGGATACAAAAAGATACAATATAACTTTAGTAAATCAACCATCACCTTTCGTATGGTTTCGCGTTGCAAAGACGGGAACTCGAACGGTACTTAAGGTGTTGCGAGAAAGTGGTGCTGCCTTTGTCTCTGAAGAGGGTCATCAGCTGCCGTTACCTAAGTGTGGCTTCCAAAATTATTTTAAATTTACGTTTGTGCGTAACCCCTATGATCGTTTAATTTCGGGGTGGACTAACAAGGTCATTAATGGCGGTAGCGGTGGTGGCCTTCAGGGTATCAAATCTCCTGAACGCTTAATGAATTTCGATTATTTCGTTGATTGGCTGATCAACCAAAATCCGAACGAAATTAACATCCATTATCGTCCTCAAGCCCTTTTAGTGCCCCCTGAAGTTGATTTTACCGGCAGAACTGAATCGATAGAGCGTGACCTTCAATTCGTTCTGTCACAAGTAGGGCTCGATGTGCGTCAGCGAATACCTCACGAAAACTCGACTGGCCCGAGACGCATTAATCTTATAGATATTAAAAGTAGCACGATTAAAAGTATAAATATACTTTACCGCGAAGATTTTGAACGTTTTGACTACCCAATATTCAATGGCACACAAGTTAGAAAAAATATATTTCCAAAAATCGTTTCGGGATATGCTAAATGATATTAGTAATTATCAGATTCCAAATCAATAAAAAAAGTCAAAGGGTCCGAAATGACTAGCGCTTCAAAAAAGTCCCCAAGTTTCGACTCAATACTGGTCGTTACCTACGGAAGGAGTGGCTCAACATTGCTTCAGGGCGTTTTAAATGCGCTTCCCTCAGTATTGATACGTGGTGAAAATTACAATTTCTGCTGGGGCATATACCAAGCTTGGAAATCAATTTGCGTAGCGAAATTAAAATTTGGTGATAGCAATAAAACAAAAATGAAAAGTTCATCATGGTATGGAGCGGAGTTGCTTTCACCATCGAATTTTCAGGAGATGGCTCGGGAATTAATTAAAGTGCAACTTGGCATACCAAGTGATAGTGATATGGTCTGGGGATTTAAGGAAATTAGATATATTGATTTTTTGGACGAGCTTCCAAAGTTTTTAGACTTTATGAAAATTCTTTTTCCGGGTGTTGCGATTATTTTTAATACCCGTGAGCTGCCTGCGGTTCTCGAAAGTGGTTGGTGGTACTCAAAGAACAAAGATGAAACCACTAATCTTCTCAGAAAAGCCGATAGAGTGTTTTTTGAGTATGCCGAAAAAAATAACAATGCGTTTGTTCAGCGTTATGAGCGAACAATATTGGGAGAACCCGGATTGCGGCCACTCTTTGAATTCTTATCAATGTGGCCCGATATGGAAGAAATCTCCAATGTACTGCAAACGCGACATAGCTATGAGGTGAAAGAAACCACTATTTCTCAGTCCATAAAAAACAGGCATGATAAGGCTTCGAAAAACTACGCCGATAGCAAAGAGGGCCTGAGCGCTCTTACACACATTAAAAGCGCCGAACTGAACCTTTGTGATGAAAAGCACATTCTTATTTCTACAATAAGGGACGAGATTCAACGTCTGCCCTGGTTCTTAGAGCATTATAGAGCACTAGGTACAAAGGAATTTTTTATCATTGATAATGGTTCAACAGATGGAAGCACTGAATTTTTAAAAGAGCAGGATGATGTGACTTTGTACAGCGCTCCAAATGGTCAATACAATTCTAGTGGGTTTGGAACCGTGTGGACAGATGCGCTGTCCTACAAGCATGGCATTAACCGATGGGCGCTAGTTGCTGATGTTGATGAGTTATTGGTGTGGCCTAATTGTTCTACAGAAAAAATTCCAGGCTTAGTGAAAAAGGCAGAAAGGCTTGGTCTCAATCGAGTATTTACTCCAATGGTAGATGTATATGGCAAAACTCCATGTAACGAGATGCCGCCGTACGAAGCCGGCAAGCCGTTTTCCGTGTGGTGTAACTTAATGGATCACGTCTCAATTATGAAGTATGGCTTTCACAACGGACGATTTTTCCTTTTTGGAGGTCCACGCATGCGTTTTGGCAACAGCGGCGAGCGCCCCCCGATTATGTCCAAACAGAAGCTTTATTTTGTCGAACAAAATGGAATTAAATCAAGCAATCCACATTTTGATAACTACGTTCTGCCATCGCCTTTGGTTGCGCCACTGTTACATTATAAATTTATGCCTGATTTTAAATACAAAGTAGATAAAGCAATATATGAAGGTCAACACTGGGAAAATGCTCGAGAGTATAAAAACTACAAAGAGGCTGAACTTTATAGGCGCATTATTGTGGGAACAATGTCTGTGCCTGTTGATAGCCCCGACGGTTTATCTGCGTTAATAGAACAAATTTCGGCCACTATTCGCGCTGCCGGTGTGTCAGGCAGTATTCATTGGCGGCGTTTTAACAATTAATTGACAGAAATCATATTTTACTTCGTGCGCAAATTTTACCAAGCATCCCTACTGATGTTTATCGATGCAATTTTTAGGGCCATTTGTGTCCCAAATCGCAGCCTTACTTTACTTAAAATTTTTAAGGTTACCAAAATTATCTACATTATTTGACGTGACCCCCAACTATCATCCAGTGTTGATTAGAGCCTCGGCGTTGTTTTTGCCCATATGGGCTGGTGAAGCAAGGGGGCGCCGTCGCCTGATCGGATGCACCAAGGGCGGGATGAACTCGAAACTGCACGCAGTGACCGATGCGGCAGGCCGCCCGCTACGGATGTTTCTGACGGCCGGCCAACGGAGCGATTACATCGGCGCTCGGGCCCTGCTGGACGGCCTCCCTCCCGCCGACTACATGCTGGCAGACCGTGGATACGATGCAGACTGGTATCGCGAAGCCCTTGAAGACGGGGGGATCACGCCTTGCATCCCTTCCCGAAAGAACCGTAAGGTTCCAATCCCCTATGACGAAGCCCGATACCGCAAGCGCCACAAGATCGAGAACAGCTTCGCTCGCCTCAAGAACTGGCGACGGGTCGCGACCCGCTATGACCGGTGCCCGAAGGTCTTCCTGTCGGCATGCGCATTGGCTGCCGGAGTCATGTTCTGGCTATGAGTCCTGACCCTAACCTTGTGTCAACCTGAACCGTAAGCTACTGTCAAAATCACGAACTTGCAGTCATCAGGCATTGCAATGGCAGGCATCTCGAAGGAAGAACGATGGCAATACGCGACATTAAAGATCCGTTGTCTTCCTTGGGTTGGTGGGCGGACCAAAAAGGTAGTGAGTGTTGTATTATTCAAGGAGATACCAGATTATCGTATCTAAAGTTGTGTGATTATCTGTCTGATGCAGATCGTAGACTTGAAAAATATAGCCAATTTGACACTGCTGTCGTCGCGTTTAATGATCAATTGAAAGCTCTGGTTTACGGAATTGCTTGTTTGGGGCGTGGTATAAATATTTATTTGCCTGGTAGTTCTAATTTGGGAGTAGCATTAAAACAGCTGGTGCTGCATGGTCGAAAAATAATTCTCTTGCATGATCGCGCCGATCTGGAAACAACTATTCCTAATCTTTATGTAAAAGAGTTATCTCTAGAATCAAATTCATTATTATTCGACCTTGAAAGCTTTTGCTTAAAGTCCGGTGTATATTTAAGCGGCAGTGGCACGACAAGCGGATCGCCGAAGCTTATATATCATCGTTCTGATGATTTGAAATCAATGATAAGGCGCGATTGTATCGCGCGGTCATTCAGTGAAGATGAGTTACATGTTTGCCTCATTTCAGTCAGGTTTTTTACTGGTTTTCGTCGTAGTCTTGCAGCGTTATCGGCTGGCGGTTGTGTTGTGCTCCCAGGTCAAGGATCATCTTCGCAGGAATTGGTTGAACGGATTAACACCCTGCGTATCGACCATCTATCCTGCGTTACAAGTCAGATTAATGTACTATCTCAGAAAATTAGTTCTGACCAAGTTCGTTTTCCCAATTTGAAAAGTTTATTGGTCAGTGGCTCGCCCGTCTATGGAGTTCTGCGAGAGAAGATAAAGAGATATCTTACGCCAAACCTTTTCGTTGGCTATGGGACAAATGAAATTGGAGAGGTGTCGATTTATTCTTCGCATCTGAGCCGTAGCTCAGATAAAAATTCGGTCGGCTTCCTTTTGGATGGGATTTCTGCAGAAGTCAGGTCGGATGAAAATGGTTTTGAAAAGTTATTTTTGCGTGATGCCTACGGTAGTGGTTACTATGGCAATTTGGATACGCGGAGTGATTTCTTTTCGCCAAATGACATCGCGCATCTCGGTAGCGATGGAGAATTATTTATCTTAGGCCGATCAGATGATGTGATATTTTTTGAGGGGATAAATATTAACCCGGTTGATATTGAGAATAAAATATCAATCATACCTGGCGTAACTGAAGTCGCTGCATTTGGGGATGTTCGGCAGCATCGCCTAGGTGCTCCAGTTGTCTTTATTGAATTGAATTCACACGTAGCTGACCCCAGAATCAATCAATCTCTGCATAAAATCTTTCCAAGGATGGATAATGTTGAAGTTTGGGCGGGAAGAATTTTACCCAAAACCCCAAACGGCAAAATATTAAAACGGTCGCTCAAAGATTTCCTGAGGTTCGGAAAGTCACCTGAGCCCGGTTCATCAGATTTTTTTTTAGTAGGCGAGCCAAATCCCGACGCAAGAAAATAGTTGTGGAGATAGTACGATGACACATGAAAAAGTAGCTTTTGTGACTGGTTCGAGCCGTGGAATCGGCGCTGCTATTGCAAAACGCTTAGGAGAACAATCCTACAAATTAGTGCTTCACGGTCGGAAGCCAAGCCCAGAGCTTGACGAGGTGAAGAGCTGTTTGGATAAATCGGGCGTGGCTCACGACACCGTTTACTTCGACTTGAACGATATCGGGCAAGGCGATCAAATCGCAGCTGAGGTATTCGAAAAGTTTGGTCGGGTAGATTGTGTCGTAAGTAACGCTGGCGCTGCGTCCTTAAAGCGTGGGGATTTGCTGGACTTGGAAGGCGATGCACTAGACTTTCTGTATCGATCGAACTTGCGGGGACCTTTTCTACTCAACCAAGCGCTTGCTAAGTGCATGATGTATAAACAAAAAAATTATAGCTCGAGCTTCATCTTCATCACCAGCTCAAACGCTCATGCGGTATCAATCCAAAGGACCGATTATTGCATGTTCAAGGCTGCCGCATCGATGATGGCTCAGGCGTTTGCGGTTCGTCTTGCGGAAGCTGGAATTTCGGCATACGAAATCCGACCTGGTCTAATTTACACGGATATGACCAAGGGCGTTAAGGAATATTATGATAAGAAATTGCAAGATGGATTCTCTCTGAATAATAGATGGGGCGTACCAGATGACGTGGCTCGCGCAGTGGGTTCAATAGCGGCTGGTGATTTTGCTTTTTCGACAGGAAGTATTTTTAATGTAGATGGTGGACTGCTTGTTCCACATTACTAATTGTTACGTGAGCTCCAGCTGCCACCCAGTGGCGATTTGGACTTGAAACGTTGGCTCCGCCCACTTGCCTCTCACCCTGCCGTCCAGTACTACCCGCGCACAGGTCTCATGGGTCTCATCGCTGGAGGACCTCAGCGCAACGGATTGAAATTCATACTCAAGGGGGCCCTATATGACCTCATATCCACTCGACGTTCCCGTCATGGTAAATTTGTCAAAGACGTTTTATTTATTTTCCAAAATTCTTGGCGATCGATGGGATGAAAGCGCTTCATGATAAGCTCTCGTTGATTTCTGGGGCACTGCGGCTCTCTCACGTTGATTTTGCTTAGTCCGTTCCTCCCCACTATTTTTTGGAATTTGACGCTCAAAATCTGGAAGATTGTACTGCCTGACGACGTCGCGAATGGTTTTTTCAATTTTATAATTGCGCCTGCCGATGCTGGGTATCAAGCCAAGATCGAGATACGTAAGGCCGTAGCCGTTGAGATCGCGAAAGCTTATGCTCTCAGGCAAGCCAGTGCCAATACGGCAACCTATGGCCGAGGCCACTTCGTCTAACGAGACACTTACTAATTCCCCGAGGCGGCGCTCACCCCCACGGGACCTATTTTTCAGGATGATCCAATCAGGGCTCCGAAGACCTGCCTGCGCCTTTGCGTTCCTCAATTCTGCAATCAGAGCGGCAAAGTGGCCCGCAGCTGAGAATTCACGCGTCGCTGGATTAAAGCGCGCAAGTACGTTCAAGTCATAAACGGACGATCCTACAGGAGTTACAATTGTGTCGGCCATGGCAAGTGCAAATCGGGCGGTAGCGGCGTCAGCTCCTGGGAGGTCGATAACTACAAAGTTAACACCGTTTCCTAAGCGCTGGATCTCTTGGACAAGCAAATTACCACTTTGCTTGTCAAGTGCTGCAAACTTTGGGGTCGGCAAACCAACTTTTAAAATACGAGCCGTTGCCTCTCTCATCTCCAATGAAGTCGTGAGCGACCGTTGGCGATTATCAAGGTCTATTACTAAAACCTTAGCGCCTGAGTGGCAAAGTGCGGTACAGGAATGAAGGGCAAGGGTCGTCTTGCCCACGCCGCCTTTCTCATTGGCAAATACAATAATGTGTGGAGTTGGGGAGGCCTTTTTTAGCAGCTCGCCAACAACAACAGAGGGGGTGGGAACGCCAGACCAATCATTCGACATATAGCCGCCTCGCGCTTGAGTGCCCCGAAATGACGAGCTTTTCCACTTTGTTTACGAATGGCGGTTGTTACAAGTTATCCACAAAGTGTCAACGTTTTTTGCCAGCAAGTATAGTAGTCGACTTCAGTAGTTGCGAGTTATGAGACCTGTGCGCGGGTGTTCCCCGTCAGCACCAATGGCACAGATTTGATGTTGTGATTTAAGGAGTGTTTTGGTCTCATCGTAGTGACGAAGGAACGAAGATGAGACCAAAACACTCTGGCCAACTGAAGGCCTCTGCCGAGCGTGTCGTGAAGGATATTCGCAGGGCGACTAGCAGCACTAAAAGTTCATTATAAGATACTAAATATACAGATTATTTTAATCGTTATGGGCCCTACAGAGGCTGACAGCAACGGTAGGAATTATTCAACCTACCGGAGGGCTATATGTCTGTTGGATATTAAAATTTTCGATACGCCGAAAAGTATACTGATACATCTGCTGATCATTCAAAATCAACTCCGCATTCGATGAACCAAGTGGTCCACTCTTTATAATTTGAACTACCTTAACGCCTAGCTCACTATCTGCACCTTTAGGCAAAACTAGCGCATAGAACTTCAGATCCTTGTCAGATGATGCCCCTTTGTCGCCAGTTGCTCCTCTGCGGCCACTAATCTGACCAGTCGCCCGATCTATGACATCCAGTTTGTAACCAGCCTCTTTAAACACGGCCACCGTCCGATCAAAGGTTTCTTCGATCGGCATAAAGTACGTAAATCGCTGATAGTTACTATCCAAGCTAAAGATCGATCGGTCTGGCTGAAGGGCTGCGCCGCCAGCGCAGGCACTCATCATCGCGAATGGAATAAGAATTGCACCAAACCGCCTCAGATCAAACACTGCCGCTCTCCTAGTTAACTTTATTCTAATAATTAGCCTCGCGGCCAAATCCGTCAACTCCAATTAGGCCATGGACCCATAATGCATCAGACTACGCCCGCGACATTATGGGTCCATGGCCTAGTCAAATCTGGAGAAAATCTAAGGACGCAGAGCATTTCCTGCCGAAAGGATAGCGGATCGGTGCTTGAGCTAATACACCTTCAGCACCACCAAACAGAAATTCAGCACCACCAAACAGAAATGTAGCCATTGACTACAATGTAGCTTTGAGCTACTTCAGGCAAATGAGGGCAATCAGCTATACCAGACAGGCACTGAAGGCACTTCGCAGAATGCCAGCCGATACTGCTCAGCGGATCATAGCCAAGATTGAACAATATGCACAGGAGCCTGAAACACAGGCCAACAATGTTACGGCATTGAAGGGTCGGGAAGGCATCCGTCTTAGAGTTGGCGATTGGCGAGTTATCATGAACGACGACGGGGTTGTCCTTGCCGTTCTTGAAATTGGTCCTCGTGGCAGCGTGTACGAATGATGGAGATGGCAATGGGTAAAATGATCACGATCCCCCTTGATGAGTACAAGGCGCTAAAGCTGGCAGCTGAAGATTTGGCTGACCTCAGCGCCTATGACCGTGCCATGGCAGCGATTACGCGTGGCGATGATGAACTCATCCCTGCCGAATATGCCAAGCGCCTGATTGTCGGTGAAAGCCCTGTTCGTGTGTGGCGAGAATTTCGTGGTCTTACGCAGATGGCATTGTTCGAAACGTCAGGTGTAAATCGTGTTCAGATTGCTGATATCGAAGCTGGCCGGAAATCTGGTTCGGTTGAAACAATCCGAAAGCTAGCTGATGCACTTGGAGTGGCAATGGACGATCTGGTGTAAAAGCCGTTTAGCGCAGGTGCAGGCACTCAGCGGGCGCGTTATCAAAGCAGTCTCCCTGCCATTTGTAATGCCGAGGGGCGAAGTCATTATTGGGTGCCCTATCGGTGTTGTTACGACGACGGGCTTTTCCTTGGAAATGGACAGTCTTGTAGAAGCAGGAGACCGCGCGTTGTACCTCTCGAAAAGGCGGCAGGCGCAAACTGCCGATAACGCGCGCGGGCGATCTTAAATGTTTAGTGGCCGCTGAGCGACGCAGGTGGCTCCAAGCCTAGTGCAGCGCCCGGCCCGCCGGAGCGGGGTCTAAATCAGCTTCAGTGAGCCACTCTGGAAAGGCGGACCGGGCCCACTTCATTGCCCTGTACTGCATGGCAAACACATCAAGCGTCGCCCGCAGGTTCGAATTTGACAAAAACATGCGCGCCTCCTGGCCGCCATGCCCCTTCAGCATCCAAAACATGGCGTTGCCCTGCAACTTGAACTGCATTGCGACACACAGCCAAGGCTGGACGCCATCAGAGACGCAAACCGGCGGGATGGGATTTGCCCGCCGCTCTTGGCGCAGGCGTTGTTGCGCGATGGGCAGCGCCAAATTGGCTGGGATTGGACCCGCCGCCAGTTTATAAGCCTCGTCTGCCATCTTGGGGATGGCCCGGTCCAGTAGGCGACGCGTGAGCATAATCGCCTGCGTCACTTCCTCTGTATTTCGCGCGTCCATTCGAAGGCGGTCTTCGTCAAAATCGGACACAAGCGTGAAGGTTCGGATGGCAAACACTACTGCACCTAAGGTTAGGGTAATCTATTCAAGGGGACTAACATGCTCAGTCATATCGCGCAACTGTGCCGCGGGGGAAGGGGACGTAAACTAAGGGGCGCAACATTTTTTACTTAGCGTGCGCCCCCTACAAATAAATACAAATTAGGCTCAGCAACTATAAAGTGCCGGCGTAAGTGGCGTGAGGATGACTGTGCCCTGCACCCCTCCGGCTCCAATGGCGATGCGGGCATCGCCCCGAGTGACTTGGCTGACCGGGGCGCAGGTGCGCAAGGTCGAGGCCTACTCCCCATCGTCGCACGGCATTCCTCGCGCTGACGACCGCCGGATAATCGGCGCCACTAAGCCTGGACTTAAAAGTTGCGTGGGCGCAGGTTCAGTTGGCAGCCGAGGCAATATTTGGGCTGGCAATGCTGTCCGCGGCTAGCGCAGCCTGGGCCCGAGAGGCCCTCGCCACCGAGCCTGCCGCCGCCGCCGGCATCGCCGGCACTGCCCATAGCCGCAAGGAAAACCCCCTAGGACGCGCCAGTCAGCCTGCAGGCTTCTGGCAACCCGAAAGCTCGACGCGCGCAGGCCGACGTGACCCCCACTCCAGTAAAAGGCGAGTGGCCACCTGGCCTAACGCCCTAATCAGTTTTGCCCGCCGAATGACACAACTGCAGCCACCGCAGCGGCAAACACCACCAGTTGGGCTACAAACAGGAACTTGTCAGTCTTGTGAATAGCCTTGAAGCGTGGGGCATTCTCATCTTCGATCTGGCTCACGGCCTTGTAGGCATAAATAGACCGGACGAGCGTGAAGACAATCAGTGCATAGGCCACGAGGTAGATTTGATCCATGAGTATCAAGTAACCTAGTTCGGGCAGGTCATCGGCGTAGCTCTTCTGTAAGAAAATGGCTGTCAGCAGGGCGCCCGCCGGCAACCCTGTGCGCACGTCAAGCTCATTCGGCTTAATATTTAACGCGGCCAGGGCGGCAATCAGTACAATGAACAGCGGCATCAACAGCGCCCAATAGAAAAAACTGATGGGTCGAGAGATTTCAAGATTGAACGCCAAGGCGGAGTAAACCGCGGGCGTGCCCTCCTCGCCAAATTGCGAGCCATAGTCGTGGGCGTACGTCTTTGCAGTCCACCCATTTAAGATCCAGCCCGGTATATCGAGGCTATCCCCAATGCCGGAATTTTTTTTATCAATTTGGTATGAAACGACTTCGACGCCGTTTGTGGTGTCTTCAACCATGATACTTAATTTTTGGCGATCCAGCGGAAAATCAACCAGCGAGAAGGGTTGCACGAAGCGTCCCTCTACTCGCACTATTTGATACTGGGATCCGTCGGCAAGCAGCTTTGGCTCTTCGAGTAACGGCTCCTGCTGCTTACCCCACTCCTCAACCATATTCGTGAATTCAAGCGTCTCGGTAGGATCGATGTCGCCCTTCCATCTAAACCACACGTAAGTGTCAACGTAATAGGTGTTGCTGGACATATCCAACTGGTAAACCGAGACAGGATAGAACCCGACCGTCACTACCTGCGCAGTCGAAGGCGGAGACTTCACCTCGACATAACTGCCCTTTTACCGTCACTGGCGAATGCAGAAAAGCTGATTGATAGCGCCGCCCACAGAGCTAACAAAATCTTAAAAATGCTTTTCATCTTCCCTCACCCACATTAAATTAACTGACGTCGGCTCTAGTTGTTCTCTGGCTGTGGTTCAAGGGCATTCTTAAAATCTACATGGCCCGTTGAGGCAGGGGGCAGGGTAGCCTGCGGCCGGAGCAAATAATGTATCCCTGATTTACCGTAATGCCATATCCACCGACACGCAGCCGCGAAAACAAGCCGCCTCACAATGCGCGCCCTAAGCCTATGTTTGCGGGGCCTGATATCGCCAGGATAGGCAAGCTAAGCCGAGGCATTGGAAAAATCTTGTCTGGCGGCAAGCGGATACGCCCGGGTATTACCGCCAACGCAGTCAAGTGTCATCCAAATAAAATAGAAAACCTTCCCGCAGCGACCAACCCGCCCCGCCAGCAAAACAGGCAGCCACCCCGAGACCCACGCAAGTGGCAGCCAACACCTCAGGATATTAGGTCCATTTTGAGAGAAACTCATTTGAGGTTCAACCGCCGGCAGGGAGGCTTTGATGGCCGCGGCCACTCTGCATGCCAAATTGCCTGCCTGCGTTTCAGGTGGCAGGGAAGCCATTTTACCGCACCAAAACTGCGCCAAAGTGGTCAGGCAGCCCCGCGTGCGTGCGATAATGAGGGGCGCGACAGTGAAGAGAATGCGTCCACTATCTTCCACAGGCGCGCGTAATTTGAAGTACAGCCGGGCCTAGAGGTGCCACCATCAACGCAGGCAAAGTCATCAGGATTGTTTACAGAGGCGCTTGCATTCTAGGCATCGCCACGCGGGCTGGTAGGTTGCAGCAATGAGATGCTCGCACCTGCGCATTGGCTGGCAGGGTGCCAAATGTGCCGACGGCGGGCAGCCTCTCAGGCCATGGAAGGCTCCACCCACATCCCGGTCGCGTTCGCCTCGGCCTTGCCGCACGCCGACCCGCTCCGCGTAATCGCTCACGCACTCAATAACCTGCCCCGACGTAGCCGGTGTGGCAGCGCCGCAACGTTGTTGACTGGGGTTGCATAAAAAATATGCAAACAAAAAAGATGCTTGCAAAGAATAAAACACAACTCTAATGACGTCCTCGATGGGGGCATAATAAAATCCCCGAAATTGGCCTCGCCGGCCGGTCTACAGTGTTTTACAATGGAGAAAGTTATGTCCAAGAAACTGCCCGAAGCTGGTGTTGCAAGCGCCGAAACTAATCCTCTGGCGTCTGCAGAGGCGGTAGCCGTGTCTGCAAAGTCACAGCTTACGAACGCAAAATCTGCAAAGTCTTATGCCAAGAAATCAGCCAAGATCAAGGCTGAGGCAGATCGCGACGAGGGCCAGGGCGTTGGTTTCGAGGGCAAGTTATCAAACGATGAGCAGTCGGCTGCGAAGTCTGACGGCTCCGTCAAGCTGGCGATGGCAGACAGTTCTGTGATGTCGGACGCTGGAGTTGGCGCGGGTACTGCTAGCGTGGGCGGTCAGGACGCATCTGCAGGCGGGGGCTCTGCGGCGCCGGCGGCCTCGTCGGGCGGCAGCAGCTCGCTGCCCCTAATCTTGGGCGGCCTTGCCATCGCTGGCGGCGCTGGTGCGCTTGCCGGTGGCGGCGGCAGCAAGAGCAAGGACGTTGTAGTCACGCCAGTCTTCACTGTGGCCGCAGACAAGACGTCTGCCAACGAGGGCGACACGATCCGCTTCACTGTCAGTGGCCTTGGCACGAAGTCGGGTGACACGGTAAGCTATCAAATTTCCGGCATTTCGGCCGAGGATCTTGCCTCCGGCAGCCTCACCGGCTCGGTGGTGCTTGACGCCAGCGGCCGAGGCTTCGTGGATGTCTCGCTCAAGGCAGACGCGCGGACTGAGGGTTCGGAAACCTTGCGCTTCGAACTGGGCAGCACTAGCTCGGTCAGCGTGGCCGTTGCCGACACGTCAATTAACCCAGTCTATACCCTGACTTCGGATAAGCCGAACGCCAATGAGGGTGACACCGTCCGGTTTACGCTAAGGGGCAGTGTGGATGCCAAGCCAGGCGACACCGTCACTTATGTGATTTCAGGCATTGCGGCGGAAGATCTGGCGTCGGGCAGCCTGACTGGCTCCTTTGTTCTCGGCCAGGACCGTGGGGCATTTGTCGACATTTCGCTGGCGGCGGATGCGAAGACTGAGGCTCTTGAAACTCTTGTCATGACTGTAAGCACCGGCGGTTCGACCAGCGTGGCCGTTGCCGACACGTCGAAGGATCCGACTGTCGCCTTCACAGCAGACACCGATCTGCTGATTGGCGAGAGGGCCGGCTCTTCCGACGACAATGAATATGTCGGCCGCGTGGGTTCGACCTTCTTCGCGACTGGCAGTGCCACGACCTTTGCGTCGGGCGACCAGGTTGACGGTGGCGGCGGTGTGAACACGCTGGACTTGTTCATGGATCCGTCCGGCATTGCCGACGGCACCACGGTGACCAATATGCAGGTGCTGAACCTGCGCCTGAACGCGGCGTCGAGCGATGGCCTGGCCAGTGAGCTTTACCTGACGCAGTGGGATAGCTCGCTGCAGCAGATCAACATCAATAGCAACAAGAGCGACCTCGTCCTGCGTGACCAGCAGGTGATCGCGCCGGTCTCGATCGTGGATCGCAGCACGGCGGCGTTCAGCTCGTCCTACACATTTAATTATGCGGCCGGCGTGCTCGACGGCGCGTCCAATGCGCTGGCGTTCACCATCGACAATGTGAACGGCCTTGGCGGTTCCGACGTCAATATCGATGACGGCATGGAGACCGTCTCGTTCGCGGTTGCCGATCGCCTTGACGCTCAATATGCCAGCAACATCAATTTGAACGCAGACGACGTCACGTCGATTGTGGTCACGCAGGGCCGCGCAGGCCAGACGTTCACCATGGACGCTGACGTGTTCTCGGGCGAAGACGGCGGCGCGTCGTTCGTGTCGACCGCGTTTGCTGGCGACATGGACCTCACCAGCGGCGATCTCGAAACCGTCGCGCTTGGCGTGGGTGACGACACCCTCGTCATCAATAATCGTGGCGGCGAAGGCTCCAGCTACAATCTGGGCGCGGGCGACAACAGCATGGAGCTGAACAGCAACCTTGCCGGTTCGATCACCGCACTGGGCGGCAGTGACGAAGTGACAGTCGGCGGTGACGTGGAAGCCACGGGCATCATCAACGTCGGGAATGGTAACAACACTG
>Ga0247843_1002715_pt1 | contig 31126 bp, 33 predicted proteins | sample LaCruzMarch2017__FD_192420 | JGI IMG/M metagenome (GOLD analysis project Ga0247843, IMG submission 192420) | Freshwater microbial communities from meromictic Lake La Cruz, Castile-La Mancha, Spain - LaCruzMarch2017_8m | ecosystem: Environmental > Aquatic > Freshwater > Lake | place: Spain... | reverse complement strand
TGTTTGAATCGCCTACAACTGGTAACTGGAAAAAATCTGCCGATAAAATTAGTTGAATACCCCCAAATGGATTTTCATTTTTACGAATTACTCTTGCTAGTTGCTCAATCTTATCAAATAATACTGGTGATAACATTGAAACCTCATCTATTATCAATAGATCTAATTCTTTCCATCTTTTATGCATATAAGAATTCTTTTTAATATTTAAATATAGTTGAGATACATCAGCCTTTCCAAGGCCAATTCCTAAAAAAGAATGCAATGTTGAACCTCCTATCAAAATAGCAGATGTTCCGGTAGTTGAAGTAATTCCTATTTTAAATGAACTATATTTTGATGCAACTTTTTCTATTACAAATGATTTACCATATCCTGCTGGTGCAGTCATTAAAATATTTTCTCCTTTATTTATTAAATCGAATGCGCATTGTTGTTTTTCTGATAACTTTTCAGGATTTTTAGATTTTTTTGTAAATTTCAAGTCATTTATTGTTTCAATGAATGATTTATTATTATTCTTTGGCGGCTGAGATATATTATTTTCTATAGGTTTATTCATAGGTTTATTCTTAGGTTTATTCAACAATGAAACTATTACCTCATCATCATCTATATTCTTGGGTTTAGGTTTATTCTTAGGTTTATTTAACAATGAAACTATAACCTCGTCGTCATCATCTATATTATTATCGTAAGTCATTGAATCTGTTGAAGAAGTATTGTTCATTTCATTCATTTTTTCAATTTTTAGTTTATTATTTTCTGAAAAATCCAAAGAATCAAATCTTTCAACATCATAACCTTTATCTATCAATTCTTTCATTCTATATAAAAGAAGTAATTCAGATTCATCTTCCATAATTTCAACACGCATTTTTAGATAATTTGATTGGTTTGGGTGTAAAATCACAAGAAATAACTCTTTAATTGGAATATTATAAAATCTTTCTAAAATTATTCGATATAAATTCAATTGTAAAGCGTAATGATAATAATTGCAATCTAATACATTCTGAAAAGGATATTTGCCTTTTTTATTATTATAAGATTTCATATTAATTTCTTTACTTCTTTTCCAATCAAATATCACAAATGTTCCATCATCTACATTTTGAAATAAAGCATCTATCGAACCTGTTATTTTTAAAATTTCAGAAAAAACTAGAAATTCTGTTCGATATATTTCATATTTCTCATTATGATCATTGTAAAAATTTAGAAAATATTGAAATTCCACAGAATCATTTTCAGGATGAATATTGTTGTAAAAATCTTCAATATCCTTATGTAAATCCGTTCCTTTCCCCGAACTTTCATTACGATTCGTTTCCCACATCTTTTTTATGATTTCAGGATCCATTTTATAATATTTATAATCAGGATCATTTTCATATTCATACTTTTTTAGAATTCCACTAACTATTTTATCTGTGTCAAACTCACTGAAAAAAGACTTTATATATGTTGTCGCTGATACAACATCAGTGTCATTGCCATCAATCCAATATTTATGACCTTTTTCTCTGAATCGAATTCTATCATCAAGTTCATGTTTATTTTTCAAACTAAGCATTATCTGGTTGTTATATTTTTTTTATATAAATAATATATAAAAAATCAATTTCGTTTTTTCTAAAGAACTTTAAATTTCCATTCGAAATTTTTCGGATCTTTTTTTGTTCCGGCCAAAAATTTTCGACACATTGAAACATTTACTTTCATGCCATCCGCTGCTTCTTTTATACAATTGAAATTTTTATGTAAAACACCATCCTTATATATTTCAACAGGCTTCATATATTTTTTAAATGGAGCTACTGGTTCTATTTGAGAAATTATTGCATCATTTTCAACATATCTCCACACAAATCCAAATGACACAAAATTATTTTTTATTGCACCATATAAACTTCTTTTACTTTTCTGACCCAAATATCGACATGCTTCTGCAACTGATTTATGAGTCTGAATAAATTCACCATCTGTATTATATTGTGCAACCATTCTAGTTGTTTCATCGTCATCCGATTCTTCTTCGTTGTTTTCATCATTGTCTTCTTCTTCGTTGTCTTTCGGTTCAGAATCAGAATCTTTAATTTAACACGTTTAGACATAAAGTTAATCAAAAAGCGATTTAAATTCTATTTTCTTTTACAAAATAAAAAGAAAATAGATGTGAAATAATCATCGTTTTATTTTGTTGAAACGATGATTATTTCACATCTATTTTCTTTTTTCAACGCCTTTCGATTAGATTTTAGACCCAGATTTTATACTTACCGAGTATAAAATTCGAAAATTGGGGTGTATTTTACCCTACCAGAAAGAAATAAAAGTCCAGCCACATTCCTGGAATAAAACTTTACATACTTCGTCATGAAAGTGCTTTCTGTCTATGGTTTTGAGGATTGTGAAATCTTCTTTTTTGCATGGATGTCGCCATTTCACTAAAAGCTGATACAGAATGTATTGGGTGTTAATAAAGTTTTTCCTATCAATATGTTTAAATTTTTTGTCGTAAGCTTCTGTGAGGCAATCGAAATCGTTGAGTAATTTATCTTCAAGGTATCCGATGTTGTCTGGTTTCTTCCCGGTAATATTATAATGGATCAAATTCGTGTTTTCGTAATGCTTGGTAAATTCCAATTCTTTAAGAAAAATATTTATATGTTCTTTTGTAATATTTTTAAATCTTATTTCTTTTGAAGTCTCTTTATCACCTTCCAATAAATGATGAAGTCCAAATTGATTTTCTAATTGTTCATAAACTTCCGGTGCAATTGTAGCCAGCTGCTTGCCTTGATATTGTTTTATAGTATCTCTGAAGTGAATTTTTCTGTCGTAGCAGTACTTCGTACTTATATTAATTCGATTGATATCTCTGTACGAAGACACGTTCTTTAAAATTAATTGTTGCGCTGAACAATTTAAACATATGTAAATATTTGTGTGATCGTCAATATCAAACTCTTTACATGAACAATTTTTACATATAATTTTTTCCTTCTTCTCAATATTCATATTTAAATCTATGTATTTTGAGGCAACTTCTAAATATTGATTAATTATATTATTTTTTTCTCTATTATTTTTTGAAACTTTTCCAACGAAGCTCATTTTCAATGGCGAATTTAAAATTTCTTTGTATTTTTCTACTAAGTCTACGCTTTCTAGCATGTAAAAATTTAATGAAATGTTTTCTTCAATGTCTTTAATGTAGTCTTTTATGTCTGATATGTTATTTTGTAGAGTGTCTTTGACGCCGTGTCTAATATTTTCAATTTCCAAACTTTTATTCATGTCTTGCAGACGTTCTTTTAATTTTCCTAGAGTTTGCTTTTTTTTTTCGAAATTACCTAATATTCTGTTATTTATATCCAAAATATCAATCTCGTTTTCACTGTTTTTAGACATTTTTTTCAGTTCTTTGAATAAAAAAATTATATGTTTAACTTGATATTTTACGCATTTTTATTAAAATGTCAATAATTCCGCGCTCCGCCAATCGCAGGAATACTTGTTACTGATTATGTATTTTACTTCTCCGGAGTATTTTTACACATTTTCGTGACGTTATCGAACATGTGTGTCATAATAGCTTAAAGACATGTTTTATTATATAATAAAAAATGGAAACTCTTAACATTGTTAAACTTATTAATGACTCTAGTTCAGCTACTATTCTATCTGAAAAGTATTCGGCTAAATTATTGACTAAAATAAAAGAAAATTTTACGATTTCACAACAACAAATGTATGTGGCCAATTTTTATTGTTTTCTGAATCATGATTGTGATAAAGATTTCATTATTGATTTCGATAATGTCTGGAAATGGGTTGGATTCACAAGGAAAGATAATGCAAAAAAATTATTAGAAAAATTTTTTAAACTTGACATTGATTATAAAATAGTTTTCCTGCGATTGGAGGAAAACCTACTTGGTGGGAGACCGTCTGAGACAATAATGTTAACAATAAACACTTTCAAAAAGTTTTGTTTGAAGGCTGGTACAAAAAAAGCTGATGAAGTTCATGACTATTACATAAAACTTGAAAAATTATTGAATGAAACGGTCAATGAACAGACGAATCAACTTATGAAACAATTAGATTATCAAACTAAATATCATTTAAGTGAGATGGAGAAAATGAAGAAAAAGCTTGAAAAAAAGAAAAAGATTAAGTATGAATTGACACATTCAGTATATATCATAAGTAACCCTTTTTTCAAAGGTTATTTTAAAATAGGAAAATCTTCTTCGATTAACAATAGAATGGATAGCTATGTAAGCGGATCTCCTGTTGATTATAAAATAGAATATTTATGTAAAGTTAGAAATAAAACAGAAGAAACAATTGTTGAATGCATGATTTTACAAATTTTAAGTGCTTATACTGTAAAAAATCATCTTGATAATGATAGGGAATGGGTTTTTGGATTAGATTTGGAAACTATTAAAAAAGAAATGAATGAATGCGTTCAATATTTAAATACACGAAGAGAAAAATATGACAATTTGTTTAACGTAATGAAAGAACAAGAATACAAGAATGAAGAAACAATTGAAACAAAAGAAGATAAGGATAAAGAAGATAATTACGACGAAGAAGAGAAAGAAGAAGAGAAAGAAGATGAAGAAACAAAAGAAGAAGATAAGGATAAAGATAATGACGGCGAAGAAGAGAAAGAAGATGAAGAAACAAATATAGAAGACAACGATAAAGATAATGACGTCGAAGAGAAAGAGGATAAGAATGACGAAGAACTAAAAGAAGAACATGAAAATGTTCAAACTCCTCAAAAATGCATTTCTAAATATGACGTTGATTTATCGACTATTGGAATAAAAAGAAATAACCCAATAGAGTTCGATCAATTTATAATTGATTTCTGTATTTTGGGTGAAGATTTATTTGAAATACAGACAGATTTAAGATGCGCTTTTAAAATTTGGAGCAGATGCGAACTGGATTCTGTCCAAAAACAGTTTGATGATTATATGAATCAAAAATTTCAGGATACTAGATTATTTTTGGATAATCAGCGAAGACATGTTTATAAGGGAATAAAATTAAAACCACTTGTATATAAGAAAACGAATATGAATTTCGATTTTGAGGAATTTATAGACAAGAAGTGTGAAATTAATCATTTACATAGAATAAGTCACAATGATTTCTTTCATTTTTTTACTTTGTGGAAGAAAGAAGGGGATCCGGAATTTGAATTAAAAAGACCCGATGCTACTAAAATAAAAGAAATATTGGAATTGTCTTTTGCGAAAGCCAGAATTCAACATTCCGTGAATAGTAAGACAAAAAATTTGTGGGGTGTTTTAGGTATCGGAATGAAAGAAAATAATTTTGGTCAGATAGAAAAAAAACGTAATAATAAGAAGGTTGGAGAATTCGATATAGTAACAAATGAATTATTGAAAGAATATGATTCGATTTACTGTGCTTCCCAACTTTTGAAGATACCATTTACATCTTTTGGAAATTATATTCGAACTCAGACAGTAGTGAAAGGAAAATATTACAAACTTCTATAATTTTAATATATTTTCAATATTAAAATTTAATTACAAAAACGACTTATATTTAATTACATTTTACTTTTACCCAATCTCCTTCATAATTATTTCTTATCCAATCACCTTGATAAACGTCTCCATTAGAATAAGAAATTTTTCCTTTTCCGTCCCTCTCATCATCAATCCAATTTCCTTCATAAACACTTCCATCATTCCAAAACATTAAACCTACACCTTCTCTTTTACCATTTACCCAATCGCCATAATAAACAGAAAGATTTTGATAAGTCATTCTTCCTTTTCCTTCTTTTTGTCCATAAGCCCATTCTCCATCGTAAATAGATCCGTTTGAATATATCATCTTCCCTTTACCATCAAAATGATTATTGATTATATGACCTGTATAAACAGAACCATCTGAATATGTCATTTTTCCTTCCCCTTCAAATGTGTTATTTACACAATCTCCTTCATAAAAACTTCCATTAGTCCAATACATTTTTCCTTTCCCTTCTCTAACATTATTAGTCCAATCACCTTCATAAACTGTTTTATCTTGTAAAACCATTATTCCTTGACCTTCAATAACATCATTTGTCCAAAAACCTTCATATTTGTCTCCATTTTCCCAATAATATTGACCATACCCTTCTTTTACCCCATGAACCCAATTACCATCATATATATCTTTGTTTTTGTGAAACATAACTCCTTTACCTTCCATGATGTCATCAACCCACTCACCTTCATAGATATCTCCATTTTTTGCAAATGTCAATCTTCCGGAGCCATGTCTTTTGTATCCAACCCAATCACCTTCGTAAACATCTCCATTTAAGAAACGATATTTACTACATTTTTCTTCGTTATCATCATTAGGTAAATCGTCGTCAGGTTGTTGTTCAGGTTGTTGTTCAGGTTGTTGTTCAACAACCTTTTCGTCATCAATTAACACAAAATGATTGTAGCAAAATTTCACACCATTGTTTTGTTTATACAATGGGCAATTGCATAACTTTCCTTTTCTTTTACCTGAAATATTAATAGTTTCACAACCTCCGTTCCAACTTTTGTCAAAAGCTGATGATGCTTGATATTTATTTCGAAGATTTCGTTTGATAGACATTTTTCTTAAGAGTGAAATAATTTAGAAAAAAATCAAGAAAAAATCAATTTTTTGAATAAAAACTCTTACTTATAAAATACAATTCTAATCAAAGTGGATAATGAGTTCTGTTATATGTGAAATAAAATGTTATTTTTATTTATTTGTTTAAATAAAAATATGAATCGGCTAATAAACAGAATTAAAAATCTAAGAAAAAGAAATAGAATAGTACCAATAGAAAACCAAAATGAGATTCCAAGCTCAATAAGTCCTATTCCAATAAAGAAGAGAAGTCCAAGAAGAAGTCCTAGTCCAATAAAGAAGAGAAGTCAAATAAATAAGAGTCCGAATAAGAGAAGTCCCGATAAGAAGAGTCCAAATAAGAGAAGTCCCAATAAGAAGAGTCCAAATAAGAAGAGTCCAAATAAGAAGAGTCCGAATAAGAGAAGTCCAAATAAGAAAAGTCCTAATAATAAGAAAAGTCCTAATAATAAGAAAAGTCCTAATAAGAGAAGTCCTAATAATAAGAAAAGTCCTAATAATAAGAAAAGTCCTAATAATAAGAAGAGTCCGAAAAATAAGAAAAAATCTTCTAGACCATGCACATATTGTGGAAATAATTTATTATCACCTTTATTGCAAGCTAATGGAGGAGATTGTGTTATAGGAACTAATTATCAATGTTTAAAAAAAGGAATTGGGTATGGAATGAATTCCCCAATAGATCTTGAATTTATTAATTATGAACCTATAGACCAACCAGAAAATATATATTGTGGCGATAAACGTCCTTTACCAGATAGATATGAAAGATTTGGAAGACGTTCAAGTTGTTTAAGAAAAGGTGTTGGTGTAGGAAAAAGAATAAAAATTGAAAGAGAGGGTTTAAATGTATAACAAAATTATTTTTGTTTTTTTTAATATGATTATAGTTTAAAAATTGATTATTTAAAAAAAAAATAGTAAAAAATCACAACTAGAGAAAAATGAAAGACAAGTTAAAAAAGATTTTTCAATATGCATCTGATTTTCATTTAGAAAAAGGTTTTAAACGTGGCATTGCACCAAAAACCCCTAATTTAATTTTATGCGGGGATATCGGACACATTTTCCAAGATTCTTATGAAGAATTTTTATTGAATAAAACATCGCCGTATTTTGATAGAGTTTTCGTGTTGTCAGGAAACCATGAGTATGATGATTGTGAAAGAGATTTCTCCAAAGTTGATGAAAGAATAGAAAATATTTGTTCAAAGAGGAATAATCTTGTATATTTACAAAAAAAATCTTATGTCTTGTCAGAAAAGGATAATATTAGTTTAATGGGATGCACTCTGTGGTGTGATCGACCAAAATCTAAATTGGAGTTGCATAAAGATCACAAATTATGGATTTCAAATATGTTATTTGAAAATCCGCATATAAATTATGTGGTTGCAACCCATCATTGTCCTTTATTTGAATGTATTGGTCAGAAACACTACGAAAGGATTCCTAATTATTTTGCAAGTAATCAATCAAAATTAGTGTCGATGCCAAATGTTATACAATGGATTCATGGGCATTCACATAGAAATAGGGATTTTCTTTATAAAAATAAATGGATAGTTAGTAATCAATATGGAAGTTTTGAAAAACCAAGTATTGGGTATAAAATCTAAAGTTTGAATAATCCGAATAATTTATGTAAATCATCGACTGAATTTAGTTGTTGTTTATATTCACTGCATATGTTATTTTCACATTTAATTTGGTGTATATATCCAGAAACATTACCGTTTATTATTTGATGATGTTTTTTTTTAGATTTAAGGTGTTTTCTGGATTTTTTACCCCTTCTTTTGCTTCTAAAGATTCTTCTTTTATTTATTGATCTATATTTTTTCGATCTAGCCATTTTTTATTTTAAAAAAAGAAAAAAAATATTTAATTTTTTACTTGTATCCATAATAGTATTTTATATCTCTGTTCAATTCATCTTTCATTTGAGCATATTTTTCGTCTTCTTCTTCGACGCAACACAACAAACATGTAAATATAGTAGATACAAAAGTAAATATAGTAGATGTAAAAGTAAATAAAAATGCGCCCATTATATTTTATAACTTTTTATTTTTAAAACAGAAAATGATTTTTTGAAAAAAAATTTACAAAAAAATAGAATGAGTTTGAACACAGAATTTACATGCGGTCTAGATGACATTGAAATACAAGATTTGATTATAACTGATGAAAATGTTCATTATTATTCATCTTTTAGTTTTATTTTCAAAAATGAATCAATTGATTCATATTTTTCAGCAGACTCTATGTATATTTCGTCTGAAGAAATTTCAAGTTTTATAGAAAAAATTTCAAATTATGAAAATGACATTTTAGGTGAATTATTCAATGATACGGAATGTTATTCAGTTTATTTAAATAATAAGGTTTTATCATTTTCGTGTTTTTTCAGTTATAATATGAACTTTAAAATAAAAATAAATAATGATAATATACAAGATGTCCTGAATGTTTTTAATAAATTGTTTGATTTTAAAAAAAAATTTGAAGAATGTGATGTTGGTATTTCCGACGTTGAAGAACAACAAACTGATTTAAATCAAGTTGATGAAACTTTGTTATTTTAATACTACTTATATGAGTATTAAAATATATATCATGTGTATATATATTATGTGTAGTAATCGTAATTGACTTTAGGTTTTTTGTCAGAATTATATTTTTTCATCATTTCTATAGCATCATTTATGTCTTCTTCAGATATTTTAAATTTTAAATTCGAGCTTTTTCCAAAAATTCTTTTAGAGTGTGCAAGTTTTATTTTTGAAAATAAATTTTCACATGAACCACCTGCATCTTTAAACAAATCCTTTTCTTTTATAATCATATTTTTCAAAAAAGTGGTATCAACTGAAATTTCCCAATTACTTTCATGAATCATTTTCTTAATAATTTCAGCTAATTCTTCTTCAGCGTATTTTTCGATGTGATGACCCCATGCAAATCGTCGACGTAAACCCTCATTCATTCCAAAAAAACATTTTTCTATTTCATCTTTATAACCAGCTCCTATGAAAACAAAATCATTTTTATGCTCGGATAAGAATGCATTTATCGTATCAATTGCTTCTTTGGCATACGAATCTTTGTCAGTTCTACCTGAACTCATAGCGTAAATTTCATCTACAAAAATAACACCTCCAAGGCAAGAAGTCAGTAATTTTTTGGTTTTTGCGGCAGTCTGACCAAGATATTCACCAACAAAATCTTCTCGATGGGCTAATTTAAATTTAGAATTTTTAGAAAGAATTCCCAATTTTTGATATATCTTTGATATGATGTGCGCTAATGACGTATTATGTGATACTGTAAAATCTCCAAGTAAAAATCTATGATTTCCATCTAATTCAAATCCATAATAATCATCTTCTTCTAATTTATCAACTTTTATTCCTGAAACAAGAACATTTTTAATTTGTTTTCTAGGATCTGCTCTTTTTCTTGGAATTATAGTTGGTATTTGTTCAATTCCTTCACCACTTATATGAATTCGAAAAGCTTTTCCGTAGTTTTTAACACCCTTGTAAGTCCAAGAAGTATTTTTCTCTTTTTTATAACAAGCAAATCCAAGACTTCTTACAATATATACCACATCATTCATTAGAACTTCGTTTTTTTGTGTAAATTCAAAAATACCACCAGAACTTAAATGACCATCGCTATCTAGTAGTCCTGCAAGAAGTTTTAATCTATTTTCCCTTGAATTAAATTTGTAAATATCAGGAATATGTTTATTATTTTTTAAATTTAGATCTTTGAGAGTGTTTAGTAAAATATTTGAATCTACTAATCCTGAATATCCTCTAATTGTATAATCATATTGGTCTTTATAATTCAAATATAGGTTATATTTTACTAAATTTTTATTGAAATAATGTAATACAGTAGAATCTTGGCATGAAATAATTGCACCTCTACTACCACCATCACCTAGCCAATATCCTATCATATATGGATCAAATGGTAAATCTTTTTCAGGAAATTCTATTGGAACTTTGTATCCTTTCATTTTATTTTTGATTGATTTTGATAATTTCAAATAATCCTGAACTGAAATATCAACTCTTAAATCATTTTTAAGAGAATCCTTAAACTGTTGAGCTTCAAAAAATACTTCTTCTTTAATTTTAGTTTTATAAGAAAAATCTTTTGTGTTGAGTTTCAACTCATTGTTATTAAACCATTTAACAGAGTATGACTGTCTATCTTTTCTTTCTCTGATTGAATTACAACCTGAATAATATAATGACAAAATATGTTCACTGTTTACAGTGTAAGATTCATTTTTTTGATTCGTAATTTTATACATTATATCTCGACCTCTTCCTAAGTTTAAAACTGTTCTTGCTGATGAATCATCTCCCATTAATAAATCACCAACTTTTACGTCTTGAACCAACTTTATAGATCCATCATACATAATTAAAGGTGTATTCAAGGCTAAGCACTTTCCCGATCCTGGTAGCCCCGTTATAATACAATGAAGATAATCACCATCCTTGTTTCTAAGGTGCATTCCTTGAAGATAGTAAATGATTTGAAAAAAAATGGATTCTTTAACGGATTTCATACCAATCATATTTTTGAGTTCAATTAAATGAGGTAGAATATCCCAAAGCATCAAAACATTTATATTTTTATAAAACTTTGATGAGCTTCCAATTTCTATTAGATCATCTATTGAATTTATTGGTGGTAAAGTTTCTAATTTTGGTTTTTTTGGTATATACTTTTCTTCATCAGTAGAAGAATCAAACTTTATTTTCCTTTTTACCATCGTTGGAGTTGTTTATTTAGATTAATTTATTTATTTAAGCCTGTTTTTAAATTTTATAAATCTCCTGAAATTCCGATGAATAAAACCCATAAACTACCGTTCCATACATATAAATCCGTTCCATTTATTGTAAATTGTCCAATAGATCCAGGATTTGGTGTAGTAGCACCAGTCGGACCAGAGGATCCTGATGTGGACAAATCTGCTAGAGTATTTTCATTTGCCTGTTGTAATACTGTATTACATAACTTAAAACTTTTGTTCATTTTAAAAAAAATATACTTTGTTGTAAAATGAAAAAAATTATAATTTTAATAACACTTTTAATTACTGCAATATTTACATTTTTAATTTACGAACATTGTAGAAATAATCCAAGAAAAATACCTAAAATAATTCATCAAACATTCTCTAGTATGAATTTACCAGAAGAAACTAAATATATAATCGCTGAAAACAAAAAAAAATGTCCTGATTTTATATTTAAATTTTACACAGATTCTGACTGTGATTTATTCATCAAAAAGAATTTTAAAAAAGAAGTTTACGATGCTTATAAAAAAATTAATCCGATATATGGTGCTATGAAAGCTGATTTTTTTAGATATTGTGTATTATATAAAGAGGGTGGTGTATATCTTGACATAAAATCAAGTTTTTTAAATAATCCATTCAAATATATAAAAGAAGATGATATTTGCATTCTTGACATCAAAAGAAATAATTTAGAACCATGGAGATTTAACAAACCAACATATGAACAATGGTTATTAATTTTTGAAAAAGGTCATCCTTATTTATCTAGGATGATAGATCAAATGGTTTATTATATAAATATAAAGTTTGAACCAAAAATAGATGGTGTTGAAAGATTAAATACTAAACAAAAAATATTACATGTTACAGGACCTGATGCTTTTACAAAAGTCATAGAAAGTGAAAATGAAATCTTACATAGAAATCTTGATTATAATCAAATGGCTGTTATTTACACAACAGATTATAAAAAAATATATAAAATGAATAATATTAAACATTACAGTGAGTATAATGAACCTTTATATATATAAAATCTGCTAACCAAATGTATTTTCACCGTGGACAGTAATATAAAAAAATTTATCAGATTGTCTATCTTGTTTTTTCTGTTTATTCATGTAATTCTCGTATAGATCAGACATCAACATAGTTGGACAAATTAATGTGTTTTCACAAAACATAAATAATGCTTCATGCTGTTTACATTTAATTTGACTTCTTATTGAAATCATCAAATGACTTGCTGATATATCACCAGGAGCAAGAAATTTATTTTTTTTAAGTGTTCCAAATTTTTCATCGATATCAATAATGACAGGAATATGTGCTGGATGTTTTGCAATTATACGATTTGATTCGCTAATTCTTTCAGATAAAGAAAATCTTTCTTTGTATGTTTTAGTCATTTTATTTATCTTTTAGTAATATTTTTTTAAATTATAAAATTACGAAACTTTTTTTTAATATCTAAATCTTTTATGATTAAATTCATAAGTGCATTTTATATGAGGAAATTGTTTATTTAGTTCATTATATATATATTGTAGTACTTCTAAAGGATTTGTTTTTCCGCAAGTAAAGCAGTCGAATGCTGTTAATGCTATATCTTTTGATGTATAAGCGTGGGCTGAAATATGAGAACTATCCAATGATAGAATAGCTGAAAATCCTGGAGGAGTATCTTTATTTAAAATTTCTAAATGTTTATGAACAATTTTCATAGAAGTGCGTTCAATGGCTTCAATCATAAGATCAAAAACTAAATTTCCTAATCGATTTTCATCTCCATAAAAATTGCAAATATCTATCATTGCATGTGATCCTCTATTATTTTCTGAATTCTGTGCCATTGAATAATTAATTTTGTTTGTGATAATAATTTAAAAAATATTTTTTTAAATTCAATTTTTAATTATAATCTTATATATTTACACGGTTGTCATATCTTCAAACTTTCCATTCTTATATCTCACATCTTTTCTAATATTGTTATGATAAGATATAAAAAACGTGTCACGTTCGTTGAGTGGTATGTAATCTGTTGCCACTCCAAAATTGCTAGGAGGATAATGAGCTAAAGCTTGCTTATTCTTCTTTCTCAAACTATCACCATTGTAAGTATTGGTAAAATAGAATAGAGATGTTGCGATATTTAAAATTTTTGAAAAAACCATTTTATTCAGATATTATATTTTATTATTTAAAAAAAATAATAATAAAATCAATTTTTTTTACATATCAGGTATATTTTGATTATATTCGTCTTCATCATAATCAATTTCGACATCTTCATGTTCGGGTTCGTCTTCTCCAAAATCAATTTCAACCGCTTCACCAGATTGCATTAAATCTTTCATTTCTTTGATTTTATAACCCTTCCATCTAAAACCCTTATCCAAATCACCCCATATTTTAATAAAATATTCTTTGATTTCATTTTTATCCGGGATGCTTGATATTGAACCTGGAAAAGCATCTTTATACCAAAGTTTAAATTCATTATTTAGTTCATTTAGTTCCAAATATCTATCTTTTGAAGGGGTGATCTTCTCTTCAATAAATTGTCTGAATCGATCATTTTGTTTTTGATAGATAGCTGTAGCTATTCTAACCTTTTCAGGTTCAATACGAATTGTAATTTTCTGTCTATGTCTCAATAAAACCCATGCAAATGCTTCAACTAATTCAGGTATTTTCTTTCCAAATTCTTTGTCCATAGGAAAACGTTTTTCTTTCAATTGCTCTTCATATGTACTTGGACACGGTTCACCAGCTCTTACGAAAGTTGATTCAAAAGGTATAACTTTCACACGATTAAATGTTGCTTTGTCAGCGTGTTTTAACCTTGGTAACTTATTACAAATGAAAATCAACTTGAATAGGGGCTTAATTTCTCTCGTTTGCTTTCCTTTTTCAAACAAGTCACGAACAAAGTATGAATCATCTCCTGATAAAGTTTTAAGATATCCAATATTGATTTCCTCATCACCATCGGGTTCTTCTAAAACTGCCCATCTAACACCTCCTCCTGCTCTTGCAAGTTCTGGATTTGCAGCCCCATTTGCAACCTTCTTGCCTGTTAATAAAGTTGTGCTAAACTTAATAGCATAATCACCCATCATTTTTTCAAATATATTCTGTGTAACTGATTTTCCATTATCTCCATCACCTGTCCAAAAAAGCACAACTTTTTGATGATTACCGCCAACGAATACATCAGACGCTTGATCCATAAAATATTGTCTAACAGATTTATCAGGGAATACTTTTTCAAGAAAATCATATACTGCGAAAACTCTAGGATCAGTTTCAGTAAATTCAATATAATTTATCGGCATACATTTACTAAGATAATCTTCTGGTTTTCCGCTACGAAATATGTTTTCACTCAAATCATAAACACCATTTTGAAATGCAATGATATAAGGATTAGTATCTAATTTTCTATAAAAATATTTGTCATAAAATAGATCGGCTGCTTCCTTCATCACATTTCCTTTATAAGGAGCTGATTTCAAATTTACAATCATTTTATGGGTTTGTTTAATTCTTTCTTGGAAAGTTTTTTCTTCGGCTTTATCACAGGTGGATTGTTGTGTAAATAATGTTCCTCCATAAGCAGAGTATTTTTCAACGACATCGGTTGAAATATGATTTCTTAGAAAAACACCTTCTTCAATTTCTTCCCATTTATGATTGGAGAATTGATACCATGTTCTATTTGATATACTACCACAAACAAATTCCGTGCAAAATTCATTATGTAATAGTTTTGCGATATCATAATGTGAACCTTGTAGCGAATCTTTTACAAATTTTTGACCTTCTTCATATTTAAATTTCAAATATTCAGATGGATTGTCAATTGAAACATAATATTTCAAAGTTCCGATTGAATATTCCTTTTTAATCATTTTACCCCATTCCAGAATACAAACATCTTCATCGAATTTTTCAGAGTCTCTTTCAGAAAATTCAATCCATAATTCTAACGCTTCATCACTACCATCACCTATATTATAAAGAACCCAGCCGATTTCCATCCATTCTTTATACGATTCGCACCTAAATTGTGATAGGAATGGTAAAAGTTTTTTTGCACTTTTTAAATCATCCTGAACAGATACTTTTAAATTTTTCTTTTCCTTTATTTGTTTATTATTATTATTATTTTTCACTTTATGTTGTTCTTTCAAAGGTGAAATAAGACCATGTTTAATTTCATTTATTTGTCTATGATGAGGATTTATACTTAAGATTCTTGGTAGATACATTCGAAATTCATCTTTCATTTCAATCAAGTTCTCATTCGTATCAAATATTTGATAATATTTAAAAGCATCTTCCAATTCAATTTCATCGCAATCTGAATCGTAAACTTTAGAAAATAAATAAGGTTCCATGTCAGCTGATTTACTACTTCCATACATCAACCAAGGTACATTCGTAACACCTGTATCTAATGGTTCACCTGAATCTTCTATTCCAAGATTTTCAAACACTTTCAATTCCTTCAACATATTTTTTACTCTTGGAATCAAATGGATTTCAATTTCTGTCTTTTTTAAAAAAACAAATGGAAAGTGTAAATGATAACCATTTTTATAATACGTGATTTCTTCGCCATGATCATTTCGTTTGATTGAATATATTGGTTTTTCTAATAATATACATAATAAATTTTCATCGTTACATCCTTCAACAATTGTTCTCAAAACAGATTGAAATATTCCAATAGTATCCTTCACATTTTTTTCTGTGTATAAATGCTTTCTAGAAATATCCAAATCATCTGTTAATCTAAGTTTAATATCAAAATCGGCAAATACTGGTAAATGACTACCGGGTTTTTCAGCTAAACCCATAATAGCATCAGGATCATTATAAATTATATTATTATATATATCCCAGAATTTGTCCAAATTATCACGTCCAAACCTAAATTTACCTTTCGGATCTATTAAAGACACATGTGAATGAAATAAATCATCTACATAATGCTTTTTTAAAAATTGTATCATTGTTGAATTCATATTATAATTTAATTAAAGATTTATTTTTAAATTTTCATTTTTTTCTTTTTCTTTTTTTCAATTTTTGATTTACTTTGGAAAAAACTATTTAAAAACTTTGGTTACAATAAATAAAAAACGACAATGTTTGGAATGAAATTTTACTCAAATGATGAAGAATCGACAAAACAAGATTCTTCTGACATGTTTATTATTGATGGTGAAAACAAATCAACCACAGAAGATAATATCAGCAATGTGGATTTGAAACAAGAATTTTTTAATAAATGGAAGGATTCAATCAACGAAATTGTTGAAGGAAGTGAAAAATGTCAATATATCGGGAATGAAAGCTGTAACGGTAAACAATACGATTGGAATGCTGATAAGTTTGTAAATAAAGATGATGAAAATGCAAATGAAGAAGATGAAAATACCAATGAAGAAGATGACAACGACGATGAACAGATTAAAGACAATGATGAAAAGATTAATGAAGACGATGATGAAAAGATTAATGAAGACGATGATGACGAAGATTCAGTTGATAAATTATATATAATCAGTTTGGACGGAGTCCCATATTATTACGAAAATGATTTGATTTCTGCTAGATCAAAAATGTGGGATATCGCAAATAATATTTTGAAAAAGGATTTCGTAAAGGATTTTGAAAACCCAAATTATATTTTCACAAATAATTTGAATAAGGTTTCATTGATATCACCATATAACTTTTTCGGATTAAACTATCATCATACTATTTGTGAATTACAAATTGATTATGTCGTAAGATACAAGAAATAAAGAAAAAATAATTTTTATTTTTATTTTATATTTTAGTGTATAAAATAAAAATGAGATGTCAACAATATTCTACACTCGGACATTATTTTAATATAATGATGCCTGTGAAAAAAAGTGATTTCGATAAACAAGTTACTGAATCTTTTGAAACAAAATGCACTAACGCCCAACAAAAAACTTGTGATAATATTGGTGGAAAAAAATGCGTAATTGGTGTGAACGACAGTGCTATATGCGAGGTCGGATCAACACATGAATATCAAAAAAATATGCTTGGTAATAAATAACTTGAAATTTTACACCCTTGAAGATTTAAAAAATTATCCTAAAGTTATCCACTATACGACCATTTGCTTTTACAACTCAAACATTCATTAAATGTTGTCGATATTTCATCACCTCCTCTAGTTTGTTTTGTGAATGAATAAACTCTCTTAGATCCACATTTACATTCAGTGATTCCTTCGACTATTTCAAATGGTTGAATAATGAAATTATCTTGCTCTATTTCCTCTTGTATATACTCATTCAGTGAAGAATGTTTCCAATTGACTTTGAAGTTTTTAATATCATTCAATGTGTCTTTTAGTTTCTTTCCATTACTTATATCATTGACAACTTGAAATGTTATATTTTTGTAAATATTTTCATCGTCGTTAGACACTTCGAAAATATTCTTTTCTAATATATTAACATTGTTTTCATTTTTAACCACTAATTTAAGTGTGTTTTCAACAACCGTTCTTAAAGCTATTTCAAGCATTTTGATTTTTTTTTTAATAATTAAATTTTTTTTCAATTTCTTATTTCCTTCTAAATATAAATAAATAAATGAATTGGTGTACGTTTTTTTTCATAATAGAAATATTTTTACTTATATACTTACTTAAATTAATTTATAAACCTTGTATATTTGAAAGAATAGAAAATTTTGTTTTAAGAAAAGAACTCGGAACTAATGATGTTGACCCTAAATTAAAAATTTTATCAGATAAAGTTAGTAAAATGTTTTCGGATGATATTAAATATACTGGAATTTTGTCAAATATAAATAAAAAACGTATGCTTAATGAAATATCTCTTTTCAAAGGAAATAAATCATATACGATTAATAAAGAGCATATATACATGTGTTTAAAAGATGAAGATAATAATTACTACGATGAAAATATGCTTATATATGTTTTATTGCATGAAATTGCCCATAGTATTTGCGACGAAATTGGTCACACCAAGAAATTTCATAAAATTTTCGACGCTCTTTTAGATAAAGCACACGAGATGAATATATATGATCCAAATCTCCCATTAGTAAGAAATTATTGCAATTATAGTAATAATAGTAATTAAAACTTTTTATATTTATAAAAAAATATAAAATGATTGAAAATAGGTTCATAAAATCGGTATTCATTTTATAAAGATTCAGTTCTTAAATTAGGATGTTGATGTTAAAACCCACCTTGATTGAGAACCTGTTCCACCGACTGTTAAATCGGTAACATAAATAAATGTTGCTGTTGAATTTACTCCAATAGTTTTATTAGCAACCCCTAATATAAAACGATTGCTTGCGATTGAAGAAGTTTGTTCTTCAGAAAATGTTTGATTTTTATTTGAATTATTAGCTATTATGATAAATCTACCACTAGTTCCATTAGCAAATCCATTAATATTTGATTCAGTAGTTCCTGTTATTTTGAAAAAAGAATTATTTGAAAGATTAAAATCGTCTATAGTTGAAGTCGATGGTATAGATGTTCCTTCTGTAAAAGTAAGTGTGCCTGAATAAGAAGGTCCCGTTGGACCAGTTGATCCTGTATTCGACGCCGAACCACCTGGTCCTGTGTATCCTGTATAACCAGTTCTTCCAGTATAGCCAGTATAGCCAGTATAGCCAGTATAACCAGTATAACCAGTATAACCAGTATACCCTGTTCTTCCTGTGTAACCAGTGTATCCTGTTCTTCCTGTGTAACCTGTATAACCTGTATACCCTGTGTAACCTGTTCTTCCTGTGTAACCTGTATAACCTGTTCTTCCTGTGTAACCAGTGTATCCTGTTCTTCCAGTGTACCCTGTTCTTCCAGTGTATCCTGTGTAACCTGTGTATCCAGTGTATCCAGTGTATCCTGTTCTTCCTGTTGAACCTGTTGAACCAGTATTAGTTGAGCTACCGGCAACTCCAGTATATCCTGTATATCCTGTTACACCAACTGGACCTGTAGCCCCTGTATTAGTTGAGCTACCAGCAGCTCCTGTGTACCCTGTGTAGCCAGTATATCCTGTTGATCCTGTTGATCCTGTATTAGAAGCCAAACCAGGAGCTCCTGTGTATCCTGTGTAACCTGTATATCCTGTATATCCTGTATATCCTGTTAACCCTGTGTAGCCTGTAAAACCTGTGTAGCCTGTAAAACCTGTGTACCCACTGTAACCTGTTGTTCCGGTAAATCCAGTATAACCTGTAAAACCAGTATAACCTGTATACCCAGTATAACCTGTGTATCCTGTGTACCCTGAGTAACCTGTAAAACCTGTGTAACCACTATACCCTGTATAACCTGTGTAACCCGTGTAACCTGTGTAACCAGTATACCCTGTGAAACCCGTTAGACCTGTGTACCCTGTGTATCCTGTGAACCCAGTAAATCCTGTGTAGCCTGTGTATCCAGTAAATCCTGTGTATCCTGTAAAACCTGTGTACCCAGTATACCCTGTATACCCTGTAAACCCTGTGTATCCTGTAAAACCTGTGTACCCTTGTTGTCCAGATAATGACAATGACCAATTTGATGATGTCGCAAAATTCGAAGTTCCGCTTTTCGATAAAACTTTAGCTGTTAGAATAAATCCAGATCCCTCAACAACCATTTGTGTTATAATACAATAGTAGATAACAGATGAATTATTATCATTTAAATCGACATATTGCCCAAAAGACCAAACTGTATTATTTTGATACCCTACTGTTCCAAAAGAATATTCTTCTCCTAAAGTTGCATCTGTTGTGACTTCGTAATCTAAACCAACAATTTCAAATCCAAAACCTCTTGAACCTGTGTATCCTGTGTAACCAGTATAACCTGTATAACCAGTAGCCCCAGTGTTAGTTGCGACACCAGGTATTCCTGTTGGTCCGACGACATGACCAACATTCTGGAATCCAAATCCAGAAAATGGACTTATAAGTTCACCTATAACATTATTATTATCAATAACGGTATAGTGATTATCACTACTATCATATGAAAAAATCGAAGGTGTAATACATAACAATAATAATTCTGTCCCTGTAATATTTTCAAGAGGAGATATAGGAACAGTAAAATTATCTGTGTAAACAGGGGTTCCAATTACATAACGAAAATTTGTAATATATCCACTAAAAGCTTCTGCAACACTACCAATTGTTTTTTGTCCAAGAGCTAAAAATCCTGATGTTGTATTACTAAAATCAAATGTTCCCGGTTCTTGTTGTCCATTTACATAAACTTTCCATGTATCGGAACCAGTTCGAACAATAGCAATATGATTCCATGTATTTTCAACTATTTGAGAACTTCCAGTAAATAAAAATGAACCAGAAGTTGTGATTGATATATTACCATTAATAATTGATACATCAATTCCATCACCACCATCATCTTGACGTGTTTGTAACATTCCGAATGTGCTTCCATTAACTTGGTTTGGATAAAACCACCATTCATAAGTTGTAGATGTATTTCCAGGTGTAGTTACAGTTGTATAAACATACTGATTATAATTTTTTAAAAATTTTATACTTGCTTGTAAAAATTCATTATAAGCCCATAAATCACCCGTATCTATTGTAATAACACTGTTTCCCGATGAAGGATTTGGGAAAATAATAGGTATTTCAGAACTTGTATTAACACTTCCTAAAATATTAACATTTAATCCTTTTGCACCTGTGTAACCTGTGTAACCTGTAAATCCAGTGTATCCTGTAAATCCGGTGTAACCTGTAAAACCTGTGTAACCTGTAAATCCAGTGTATCCTGTAAATCCGGTGTACCCAGTAAAACCCGTGTAACCTGTAAAACCTGTGTAACCTGTAAATCCAGTGTACCCTGTAAATCCTGTGTACCCTGTAAATCCAGTGTATCCAGTAAAACCTGTGTGGCCTGTATATCCTGTGTAGCCTGTATACCCTGTATACCCTGTGTAACCAGTTGTACCAGTGTTTGTGGCAAAACCGATGGGACCTGTTGGTCCTGTAAAACCAGTATATCCGGTTGACCCAGTTGGTCCTGTTGGTATTCCCTCACTCTCTATTCTAACAACAAATTCACTGACTACGTTATCAATTATTGAATTTCTTAAAATAAAACTTCCTCGGTCAGTAACTGCATCAAAACTAGTAATAATAGGAACAACATTATTATTTAGTGTAAAAGATGTATTGCTACGATTTAAATTATTCTTCTTCATTTATTTTTATTATAAATGATTTTTTTAAAATTTCATATTATCTACAAAACATAAATATTTGAATGCTTGTAACTGAATTAAAACATCATTCACATCATCTCTTTTTTTCATTATCCCAACATCACTCATTGTTTCGAAATCTTCTCGAAGAGACATTATATAAAACCCTTCTTGAACACTCCATTTTTTTCTTTCCCTGTCACCTAATGTTTTAAATTTTGTTTTACCTGTTTTTGTTTTAGCTTCTGTTTGAGGTGCTCCTAATACTATCGTTTTATAATAAGCGGGAAATTCTATAACTTTAAGATCTCTGCTGTAATTCATCATAAAATATGATTGACAACTTTGTCCAAGTTTTAAAGCCATAGTATTAATTTTTTTACCGAATGCCATTTGTTTTTCAACGATTACGTATGAGACTTTGTCCCAATATTCTTTATATTCATCCAAAACATCAAACATATTATAACATATATCAGAATCGAAATATTTTTCTTTATCGGTGCCTTCTGTCAGATTTACATTTTTTAACAATTTATTATCACCATTCTTGTAAATTTTCTCCATTAAAGACGCAAATTCTTTAGTACAAGTTCCATTATTAAAATATCTATCTTCTTTTTTAATATTTTTTATTGATTTTAGATTAGTGAGATTGATTTCTTCAACATAAAAAGAAAAATTACATTTTCCTATATCAAAAGAAGCAATCCATATTATTTCATCTTCATCTTCCATATTTATATTATATTTTTAATATTTTAAGCTAAGTTTTTTATAATGATATAAAATATAAAATAATTATAAATAAAATGCAACAAGAAGAAATAACATGTGTGAAACTAATATAAATAATAATTTCAATAATTTTCTTTTCAACACGGGTATTCTTAATAAAGATTCAAAAACTCTTCAAAATGATAGAAAAAATACATTTCAATTCGTTTGTTTACCAGTGCGTTTAGCATTGGCTTTATTTTTATTGTATCTATCAGATTTATCACAAATAAACATATATGTTCAAAATATATTTTCTATTATTATCATAGCCTTTTCGATATATAATTTGCAAACAAAATCCAAGAAATCTGTTAAATGTCAATGGTGGAACAACACACTTGAAATTAATTTGATTTATTTAGTTTTATTTTTTATTATAATTGGATTTGTCTGTGAATTAAAAACTTTGAAAATAGTTTCGTTATATATGATATTTAGTATTTTTATAGGATTATCACAAAGCGTTGTTCAAAATCCGTTTATAGTAGTTTAAAAAAATATTTTATATAATAAAAATAATAACATGCATAAAAACAAACATGTGCTAAGTTGTTTAAAATTTATTGCAAATATTAAAGTCAATGAAAAAATAAATCTACGGTATTTATCTCTTCAAGAAGATGGTTTTTTCACTCAACTATTAAGAACATTGAATCAGGACAATAGACAAAAAACACTTGTTTTTATAGATGAAACTATCCATAAAGCATTTGAACTTATCAAATGTTATGAAAATTCAAAACTTATGTCTGAAAAAATTATGTGCGATAATTTAATTTTAGATTTAAAATCTTCGCGTGAAGGTATAGAAAATTTAAAAAAAACTTATAGCACGGATCTAAAATTTATTTGCGACCTTAATTGTCTTCTTGAATTTATAGATGCAAATTTACTAGAATTAAGTCCTAGATTACCTATATTATTATCACCTTCTTCAAATGGAATGATGGATGATTTACCTCCACCGCCTCCTTATATACCACCTTTAAGTCTACCACCCCCTTCAACAGATACAAAAAAATAAATAAATGAATTTCTCTTTATATCTATTAAACCTATAAAATATACTTAAATATGTAAGATTGAATTTTAAACAATAAAATTAGTATAAAAAAATAAAATGTTGTATTAAAAAAAAAAGATGAGTTTCAAACTATCAAATATTGTTCTTGACAAAATAAACAAGACAACTGTAAATCAAGTTGAAGTTGTGTCTGGAGAAGCAACGTTGAATCCCAGTATACCAACAACCAAACTAATGGCAACATCAAATTATTCTGTATATCTTCCAAATGGAAAAATTGGGCAACAAAAAATAATTACTACTGTAGGAAATGGTAATGTGACAATCAATTTCAATTCAGGATATCTTGACGAAGGAGCTAATTCACGAACTTTACATGATTCGGGAGATATGCTTATATTATGGGCCTCTATACACGGATGGCATTATGAATCACGTATATGGGATTAAAATTTCTTCTTTAATTAGTTTTTAATACTTTTTTTGTATTAAAAAGATTTGTTAGTATATGTTTTTTTTAATATATAGAGTGAATAATTAACAATAATTATAAGAAATGAAGCATAATCTAATAGATACTTTTTTCAATAGTTCTCTTGGATTCGGAGAACATAAACAAGTTGCTGTTGATTTACTAAAGATAACAACAACTATTCTAGATGAATTTAATATAGACTATTTTTTAATTTCTGGCACATTACTTGGATTGAAAAGACATAATGATTTTATTCCATTCGATGATGACATTGATTTAATAGTTAGCTCAGATATAAAAGACAAAGTTCCTGATATAATGAAAAAATATAATTCAGAAATTAGTTTACTTGTTAGGGACGACATTATAAAAACTTGTTTCAAAGACAAGGTTATCAATTTAAATAACTTCAAAATATGGTCAAAACATTTATTAAATAAAAAAGATTCATATTGTTGGCCATTTATTGATTTGTTCATTTTTGAATATTCAACCGATAGAAAGTTCATTCATTTCTTTGAAAAAGATTGGGATATTGAAGAATTTTTTCCTAATCAAAGAATAGATTTTAATGGTATAAATATTTCAATCCCAAGAAATCCCGATTATTTCTTATCAAAAAATTATGGAAAAGATTACATGAAAATTTTAAAATCATCTAATTGGAATCACAAAAAAGAAATAGGTATTTCAAAAACATATATTATAACAATCGAGGAATATTTTCAATATATAAAGAAAAAAACATCTAAATAAAAAATGTTTCACGATGAAAATATAAAAAATGGAGTTGACGCAAAATTACTTGTTTACGAAGAGAATGCATCCGTTATTTCTGATAAACAAATTAATCTTCAGAACATAATTAAAAATAACTTCTTTAAAAATAATTATGATAATAATTCGAATTGTATTCTTATAAATATTGAAAAAGATTCAGAAAGATATCATAGAAGCATAGATGAATTCAAAAAAATATCATTATCTAATTTTTTTCACCTAAAAGCAACTTATTGGAAAAAAAGAAAGGAATTCATTGAAGATCTAAATAAAATTTTACATTTTTTTAAAAAATTTAACAATGATATAATTTCACTTCCGGTTGAAATGAATGAATTTTCTGAAGTTAGTGATTCAAATATATATATTCAAGACGGACCTCTCGCTTGTTACTGTAGTCATGTCAGATCATTAATTTATGGTTATAAAAATTTCAAAGATTACACGATTATTGTCGAAGATGATATATCAATCACAAATACTGAAAATATTGAAAAATATTTACCACTAATACCAGATGACTGGGACATTATTTATTTAAATTCATCTCCAAAAAAATACAATTATGGTGATAAACCTTATTATAAATTTGTAGAAGATTTTCATTCAGGTCAGTTTTATATAGTTAGAAATAGTTGCATTGAAACTTTATTAAAAAATTTCTATCCTATTACAGATCAGGTTGATGTTTTAACGTCGAATCTTCACAAAATTTTAAATATTTATAACATTGTTGACACAGTATATCAACGTAATATTTCTACTAACACACAAAATAATTTACATGTTATTTTCAATTCACCCAACTATTCTATTCTAAGAAGTCATATTCAAACTATTCAAAACATATTAGATGAATTCATTAACGCGGAATTACCTGAGAATCATACTAATAATAAAATTATATTAGAAAATATACTATTCGACGTTTTATATTCTTTCATAAGCAACCCTTTTAATTTTGACTCATCATCTAATTATTTTATAAAAGCGCAATATGATAATGTAAAGGAAATCAATGAAAAATCAGAATTATTTCAATTATTAAAATCAGTAGAAATGGTTATAAGATGCAGCAAAAAAGGTATTAATTCAGAACTAGTTTCTTTATCTCTTGTCAATAATATAATAAACACTATAAGGTCTTTTAAAAAATATCATAATAAGATTGATAAAAATTTTGGATGTGAAATTAAATCTTATAATTATGGTTCGACTTCTCACACTTACATTCTTGAAAAACATAATATAATTTTGAAATCCTATCACGATGAATTTAGATGGAAAATTAAAGGTCATGAAAAATCAAGATCGATTTATGAAAAAGAATTAAATATATCCAAAAATATTTGCAATTTAGTTATATATGACGAACATAATAAAATATTGTATTTAAAATATTTAGGAGAATCACTTTACACTAATTTTGTTCTTCCTTCTGATTGGAAAAAACAAATTATTCATATTTTTAATGATTTGACAAAGAAAAATATATATTACCCTGAATTTAATATAAAAAACATATTAAATAAAAATTCAAAACTTCATTTTATCGATTTTGGTTTAGCTATTGTCAAAGAATCTCCTGACAACAATAAAAATTGTGAAAATTTTTTAGAATTACTTCAAATATTACAAGAAAGATTTCAACGCACAACGAATAATAATGACAGACTTGTATTATATAACACTTTTATAAATAATATAAAAGTTCATAAGATTGAAAAATATTTAAACAACATCTTCTAAATCTTCTTTAGTTGTTATTTTTTGAAGACTTTTAAAACTTCCTTTTACCATTTCATATTTAATTTTTAATAAATCTAATAATGGTATTATTTCCCAGCATATTCGCCTTTCGTTTGTTATATAATTCGAAAAAAGAAAGAAGAATAGACCGAAATTTGCACAAACAGGTGTGCAAATTTCTATAAAATCATCCCTGTTAACTTCTTCATAGCTATTATTATTACATTTAAGTAAACCGTTGGTTAAATTTAAATAATACTGACTATAAAAAATATCATCTTTCACAACAGATAGTAAATTATTTATATGTTTTTCTTTAATAAATGGCCTTGAACCATCATGAATTATAATATTATTTAATATATCTTTTGAAAAATTTTTGTATATAAAATTCAATCCCGTATCTATTGATTCTAATCTATCACCAAAATCATTCGTAATAATAAAAATGTGTTCATGATCATGTTCATCTATTATTTCTTTGACTTCATTAAAACAAATTCTATTTACAACTACCACAACATAATCCAACGTGTTTGCTAATATTTTTAAAGAATAAACAAATAAAGGTATAGAATCAATTTTATATAATTGTTTACAAATATTATTATCAAAACGAGTTCCGAAACCTCCTATCAAGAATAGTCCTATATTTTTTGAACCTTTAGTTATTTGAGATGGAACTATATTTTTTAAGTTTTTTATATTATATATTAAATTATTAGTATCAAAATCTAATCTAAATTTTGACTTAAGATGATGAATACCGTCTTCTGAAAAATAAATTGGTATAGCATATTTTTTGTTCGAGGTTAATTCTATTTGATATTCTAAATCACATGATAAATACAAACCGCTATTTTTATTCAAAAGATATTTTTCATCTATTACTTCCCATTCAAATATTTTTTCAGATGAAATGAATATTTTATCATGTTTCATTTTTTTTATTTATTTTGTATTTTTCATTTTTTTGGATTTTTCTTTTATAAAAAAAATGATTTTATTTTTTATTTTTTTAATTCAATTCACTTTCAAATGTCTGCTATTACTTTGACTTTAGGCGATAGAGCTGAGAATAACGTAGGTATGGAGAAGATCGGAGTTTTATCTAAGGAAGGATTTACGATAGGATGATTTAGAAAAAGTTAAAGATGAAATTGGTGATGGAGCTGATATTATTGAATTGAAATGTGATGACGGGGAAGAAACCGTAAAAGATAAGGCTTATTTATTAATAATAAGAGATGGTGTAAATAAAATATGCGATGGTAGACTAAGTGAACTAAAAAAAGAGCAGTTTGGTCTTAAACCCGACCGTTATGCGTATATGTACGGTAGAGTAGTAAATAAGCATGCCAGAGGTAATTTATGTTTTGATGATGTTGGACATGAAGCCGATTATGAAAACAAAAAGGGGACAGTTGTAGGATATGATAGCGTTCCTATGACTAAATTATTAAGAGAAAGAGTATGTCTTATGTTGGGAGATAAAGGCAAAGATTTATGTTGCGAAGGTAATTATTATTATGACATAAAAAAATGCGGAATAGGATTTCATGGAGATGCCGAAAGAAGAAAGGTTGTAGGTATAAGACTTGGTGATAGTATTCCATTACATTTTCAGTGGTTTTATAAAAGTGAAAGTGTAGGTAAAAGAATAAAATTTGAATTAAATGATGGTGATATGTATATAATGAGTGATAAAGCTGTAGGTTTTGATTGGAGAAAGAAAAATATTATGACTTTGAGACATGCAGCGGGAAGTGATAAATTTTTAGAAATAAAAAAGAAAATGCAAAAAAAAGATGCTTGGGTTTGATTTATAAAAAAATTGATAAAAAAATTTTTCCCTTGCAAAAAATCACAACTCCGAAATGTCTCCTCCCAATCAGCAAAATGGAAATAATCAAGTATCTGATGATATCACAGATGATGATATGCCTGAACTCGAGAATTCAATGGATTTCATAGAAAATTCGAGTCATATTTGCTACACAGATTATACTATAATTTGGTATGAGAACTATTATAATGGGATGCAGCCATATTTAGATCAGAATAATTTTACAGTTTGGAATCCAAACCCAGCAGAAGAAACTGATTGTGATGAACAAGATGATGATAATCAAGATTACAGTGACATGCCTGAACTTGAGAATGATCAAAACGTCATTTTTTCGGATAGTTTTATGGATAATGTAGAAGTGAATGACAACGTTTTGGATATTGGAACAAACTTTGATTTTTTAGTAGAGATGAATTAAATAAAGAAATAAATTTTTTGTAGTAATTTTTTTATTTATTTTGTATTTTTTTTAATTACAAAATAAAAACTTTAAGCATCTCCTTTTACTAAAAATCCTGTGGGACTTATACAAAAAAATGGCACAGTTGATGCATTATCAAGTCCACTAGTTGTATTATAAAAACAAAGTTGAGCTGATGAATTTTCACCTAGAACCCAATTATTTCGACCATTTATTTTCAATCCACCTGACGGACCATTAGTTGCTGAACCCATTGAAGTTGTAAATAAACCATTCGCTGCTGAAACAGTTGATGAAGTAATTGTTGTTGCTGATACATTTTCACCCTTTAAATCTCCTTCAACATTACCTTTTAAATTTCCTGTTACGTCTCCTGTTAAATCTCCTTCAACATTACCTTTTAAATTTCCTGTTACATCTCCTGTGACATTACCTTTCAAATTTCCTGTTACATCTCCTGTGACATTACCTTTCAAATTTCCTGTTACATCACCGGAAACATTACCTTTTACATTTCCTGTTAAGTCACCAACAACATTTCCTTTTACATTCCCTGATACATCACCGGATAATGGTCCGTATAAAACTTTACCAGTTATTGAAGATGCTGATATATTACCTCCTGAAATTAAATTACCTGTTAAATTTCCTGTTACGTCACCAACAACATTCCCTTTTAAATTACCTGTTACGTTACCTATAACGCTACCCGTCAAAGGTCCATACAAATTAATAGCCGAAACTGATGATGCTGACAATTTTCCTGAAGTAGTAACATCACCATTGCTACTAACTTTAAAAGGAGAATCTTCATATCCAGTAGGTCCAGTTCCTACATATAAGACATTTGATGCTTGTGAATATCCTGTGGTTATTAAATTATTTGAATTAATTGTACCGGTTGAAGACAAATTTGTAAAATCACTTACTGTTTTTATAGGTAAATTACTTGGTATTAATATTGGATTTATTAATCCATTTTGAAATAATTGAGATCCTCCAACTGTAATATTATTTGAATCATTAAAAACAACACCTTTTGTGAAAATTGGTTGACTATTATAAGTTACTTTTACACCTGATCCAAAAGTAACTGTTTGTCCAGATCCTTTAAATTCAATATTTTGTCCTGTTCCTGCAAAATTTACATTTTCACTCGTGAAATTTGAAACAGTTGAACCCACATTATGATAGTTACCCATGAATAGCTGACTATTTTGTCCATCGTTATTTAATCCTGATACAACATTTCCCATTTTATTTACTTTATTATTTGTCTATAATAAAAAATATTTAGTTATTTTTTTAAAAAAATTGAATTTCAACATAAAAATTTATATTAAAATCACTTGATATATCTGAAAATTATAACGAATTACATGAATCATATTATAATGACACCTATTAATTTAATTTCTAAAACATTGACATCAAACGGAAAAAAAGCTAAATCTGATTATCTCAGAGAAAAGAATTTTGAAGAAAACGGAAATAATCCAAAATGGGATGACTCTAAATTAAATAATGCAAATATAGGAGATTATTTTGCATTTGTGCACCAAAAAGAAAATCGAGTTGAGATATACAAAATTGAAAGTATTGCATTAGCAAACACACGCCCAAATTATTGGGATTTACCAGATCACCAACAAAGAAACGTAATTCATTTATCATCTTTTGTAAAAGAAATAACATGGATTGAAATGAAAAATATAATTGGATATAAAGATGCATTTTTACTCAGAGGAACTCAACGAAGCAAGAAAAGTGTATCTTTGTAAGGGGTTGTTGAGTGGAATTTTTTAATCTTAATAATAGATTAAAAAAAATATTATATTTCATCATTTTCTTCGACTTTTACATTTTGTTCTTTTTTATATTTCGCAAATTCTTCTTTGTGTTCTTCATAATATTTTTTGTTATACTCAGTCATTTCTTCTTTATGTTCTTCCTTGTATTTTTTACAATTTTCTAAATGCTTTTCTTTATTTTGTTCATAATATTTTCTATTCAGTTCATTTAATACTTCTTTATTTTTTTTACGATATTCATCTTGATATTTTTCTTCTTCGGCATTTTTTTCACTCTGAATTTGTTGAAAATATTTTATTTGCTCTATATTCTCTTCTCTGTGTTCAGATGCGCGTTCACTTAAAGTTTCTTTATTACTTTCACAATATTCATATGCTTTTACAAAAAGTTCATCTTTGTGTTCTTCTCTGTAAATTTTATGAGTTTCCGCTATAT
>Ga0247843_1002713_pt1 | contig 31143 bp, 26 predicted proteins | sample LaCruzMarch2017__FD_192420 | JGI IMG/M metagenome (GOLD analysis project Ga0247843, IMG submission 192420) | Freshwater microbial communities from meromictic Lake La Cruz, Castile-La Mancha, Spain - LaCruzMarch2017_8m | ecosystem: Environmental > Aquatic > Freshwater > Lake | place: Spain... | reverse complement strand
TTCGCAAAGCCCCTTTTTGAGAAATATTTTCGGCTGAATTAATGTCTATTTTAGGTGCATTTATTAAGCTTTCTCGGTCAGGTTCTCGGTAAACGGCCGGCCGTTGGTGCGGTAAAGTGCCGGTCCAACTCCTGGCATGAATCGGCCCCTAGGGTGTATCGTTGGTGGAATTCTCCCTGTAAAAGCCTTCTTTCAGACCCATTGAAAGGGGATGTGTAGTCGATTTCCGCAAAAGGGTGGGCAGCTGAAGGTCGGCAGGACGAAAGTGGCGATTAAAGCCACATCCCAAGCGATTATACGCTCTACAGACAATGCCTCAGTGATCCGCAAGGGATCGGGAGGACGTCGAAGAGGCCCAACCTACGCTGGGGGTTGCTTCCTTACCCGGAGATGGAATTTTGCCCAACCAAACGGCAAGAGTTGTGTATGGCCGAGCTTATGGATAGATGGTCAGGTGGGTGGCCTTGGAACCTAAAGAGTACAGGCACTCCTTTGGCTCTTGCCTGATTTCTGATATCAAAAAAGTCCACCACGTGGCTGAGGGGATGGGGAATTTTCAAGCTATGGTGAAAAAGCACTATTTTCAGGCTATCACTAAAGCTGAAGCAAAACGCTTCTGGGCAATAAGGCCTGAATAACTAATTTGGTGGTGGACCATACGCATTAGGCCCAAGGTCACCTTTTTTGAACAGAAGAAAGATGGTATGAAAGGCATTTAGTCTCTTTCTGCCAGGTAGGCCAACGTCGTGACGCCTGCGGACAAAAGCTGCTAAATAGATCCAGAAAACAAGAGGGCAGCCGACAAGTAAAAAAATAGCAGCTGCTGGCCCGGCAGATTGATCTTTCTCTAAAAGACCCGAACTCTCAAAGATTCCAGCAAATACAGCTTCAACAGCCAAAAAACCAATCAGGAGGAAAGGTGTTGAAAGGGTAACCAGCCAGTACTCACGGCGATTTGCGCGTCCTTTAGCTGAAAAATACCTCCACACTCCTTTGGGTTGGGCAGATTCTGAAGCAAGAACCGGAGGGACACTTTGTTCCTTCAAAAAATGATCAAAGATCTCTGTTTTTACCTTTATCTGAGAATCCTGAAGTAGTTCTGGAGTTAGCCGCAGAGCAGGGGTTGCGCTACCTCTACTGCGAGATACCAACTTGGTACCATGCGAAGGCTTCGGCTTGGCTAGGCAAGGATGTTCGGATCCAAGCGAAGGCTGACCGAATTCACCACTACATTTTCCGCAACGCCACACTCCACTATTGCTATGACAAACTGGGCATGATCGACCATGTCCTTCCCACTCCCCCATTTCAAAGGGGTGTGAGCAGGAACTACAAAACCAAAGGAGTGGCTCAGTACAGCGACTCATCAGATCTTTTTGTTTAAGGATGGCTGGGAAACTCTAGTTGTTTCTAAGGGAAGGCTGGGTGTTAGGCGAAGAAGGGAGCTGATTGGACTCGTTCGGTGAATCGGAAGTTTTAGGATCAGGGCCGAATCGATTTGGAGCCTTTGTCCCATCCGTACAAGCTAAAACTATATTGTAAATAGGAATAAGCCAAAACCATCCAGATTTATCTACATCGTGCATCCGACGTATACTTACCCCCAGAAGGGGCATGAAAAGTGCAAGCCTGTATACGTGTAAGAAGAAGTCCTTCCCTTCAAATGCGGCACTATCTAGCAAGATAAATGGAACACTAAAAATTAAATAAAATAAGTAAAACAACCAATACTCTTTCCTCCGAGCACGCCCCTTAAAAACAGCGTATTTTTTTATACAACTTATGAAGTATCTCATGATGAAATAGGTGCCTAAATAGGCTCGATCTCGTTCGATTTGTAAAATGCCTGCTGGTTTGTTTGGTGGAGTGCTTTCTCTTCTTCCTCAATCTCCACTCGTCCCCGTAGACCCACTGTGCTTAATACGGAAACGCGGAAGAGTCGGCACATATCTCTATAGTTAAATGATTTACCTGTCGCTTTAATACAATGAGAATGAAAAGGGTGGGGATTCTTGGGGCTATTGGCACGGAATAAAAACATGACACGATTACGAAGATTGGATGCTTCTCCCACATACAGCACTTTGCCGTCTTTGATGCGTTCTAGGCGATAGACGCCTGGGATATCATCCTGAAGCTCGGGTTGAAAACGTATGGAAACCAAAGATTTCTTGGTATCAGCAAGAACCGAGTGTTGCCTCCAAGCAGCTGAAGAAACTGATTTAACTTCTTTGTTCATCTTTGGAACTAGAAGATTAAACAGGCATTTCGAAATAAACTAAAGCCTAAAACGTCTTATGCGGTTTTATCTTTACTGCCACCCACTTGCTTTAGATAACGACATGTCGAAAACATCAGGAGTAGTTCCACCAAAAGTATAAATAAACAATAAGGTGCCACATCCGAACTCTTACAAAGTAGTTCGTATCCTCGTAAACGGCCAGAACTGGCAAACTTATGAAAAAGCCTAAGGTCCGGATCATTTTTTCGAATCTAGGATCGTTTGGGGCACATGGGTTAAGCTTCGTACGACGGAAACAGGGAACTGCTTGGGGTAAAAGGACTTAGGGTAAAGTTCTCGAATTTCGTAACGATCCCCTGACGTAAAACTGACTGGTCGCACGACGTACGAAGGAAATTGCGCATGAAAGATCGAATTTGAAAAGTTTCGATACACATAAGTCTCCCGACCTTGTTGTCGCATTGTGTATTTTGGGAACTGTTTTGGGTAGACCGATTGTGGAAAGGTTTCAATGATCTGCGCTTCCTCGGACTGCGACCAGAGCATTGTTGCAAACGAAAAAAACAGTAGAATTATTGGAGAGGGTTGCTTCATCTTCCACGAAATAGTCTTGTAACCATCTGCTGAGCAATCCGCTCCGAGGTGAAGTTTGGGGAATGAGGGGAAGGGCCAGAATCCTCCTTTGGAGAGGTGTTGGCAGACGCGGCTCTCGCAAAATAAGTGATAATCAGGCTGAAAATAAGCCCAACCCACCAGGGGGCTCCCATGAGGCCTAAAGCTCCCCAGAGCGCAATATAGCAGTAAAGTCCTGGCCGGGACCGATTCAGTCCTTGGAATACGACAATGGACATAATTAGAATCATGGCGATTTGCATGTTAAACCTCCTCGGCGTGTTTAAGGCCATTTCTGATAGTTTGGTTCTTTTTCATGTGTCCATATTGATGGAAGGGGTAGGACAGATACAGTCCTATGAATACGAGGATGGAAACTAATGTTGTGCGGACCTCTTTCGATATTGCTGCAAGAAAACTATGGCGGGGTAGTGCGAGAAGAGCAAAGCATGCAAAAGCCTCGAAACAAATGTGTCTTATCTGCAGCTCCTTAATCCTTAGCAAAAAAACGCACAAACTCACTTCTTAAAAAAGCGGCCTGATGAGATGGTAGCTGCGCCTCTATCTTTTTTAGTTCCGAAATAATCTCGTCGAGCTTAACTTTCATGACTGGATCTGGTTTCATATTAAAAGGATAGGAATTCATGCTGAATTCTAATAAATCACCATCACTAATAGGCCTGCCTGATTCCATGTCCTCATGTCCGATAATCCATTCGACTAGCCCAGGGAGGAATATCCACATAGTTGCTGAGGTCGAACCTCCTCCACGCAACTCGAGTCTTCGGGCAAAAAGATCTTGGATTTCCTTTCGTAATCTCTCCGTGATCAGCTTGCGTTGGTCATTTGAATGGCGTTGTGCTTTTAGATAAACCTCCCCGTAACGACGGGCTACCTCTTTCCAAAAGTTCCCAGGGACTTCGTCATTCCCGGATCCAGAAGTTCCAGAGTTAAAGAAATCTACTGGAGCTTCGTCGACTCGTTCGATAAAGCCGCGTTCATTCCATCCGCATACCCGCTTAAGCTGCCTTGTAAAAGCCTCATCATTATAAAGTGTTGACCTATCTGCGATCGGTATCAATGGTCTGGCTTCCAGCTGTTTTGACATAGCCCTAGACGCGCTTTCAGTGACTGGTGGTTTCTGGGGGGTACGAGCAGGCCAATTTTGCTTAAGTGTAATACCCAGAAATAGCAGTATGAGGCCAACTCCCGAGGCACATAAAATAAACTTTGTTACAGTTCGTCTGCGGTTGCGTGCCAAGAAGGGTTGCGGCATGGGGCCATAAGGCGTGGGAACTGCCCCTTTGGAAAAACAAGGATGAGTCGTTCCTAAGTACGACTGCTTGAAGTCTGCCTGACAAAGGGAACATTTCCATTCGCCTCTCTTTTCCGTGCAAGCCGGGCATTGGCGGCCATGAGTCTGCCACTCATTTGTGTGGAAGGAGTGGCCGCAGCCTTTGCAGGTCCAGACTAGGGGTTCGGAGCAGGTGAGGGAAGGATTCACAAGGGCCTTGGTATGAGAAAAACCTAATTAGAATTGAAATACATGTCTTAACTATTTGATTCGAAAGTCTTCGGTTTTGAATTGGTCAATATTACCTTTCCGGTTTTGTATGATAGATTCTCTGTAATTAATCTGATCTCGAGTTTTGTTGAGTAGACCCTCAGTTAAGGATTTATCAAGAATAAGATGTGATGAAGCATAGATACGTTCGGCCTCGTTAAGTTTTACCTTGGCAATAAACAAATCATTCAAACGAATGCTTACCCGACTCTGAAGGATGCTGTCTAGAAAAGCTAAAGAAGACATGCTCGGTATCTTCTCAATTTGGCATGCTGTCGGAGCTATCTTGTTATCATCGAAGCTAATACTTAGTTCTTTCAAATCTTTGGCAGACAACGAATCTAAAACTTTTAACATTTCCTTATGCTTCTCGATACCCTTCTTTGCAGTTATTTCTAAAGCAATAGAAGAGCTTTCCATATCCGACTTCCTTTGGGCCTTAGAGTTAGAGATGAGGCCCCATACAAAATACAATGGTATCAAGCCTATAAAAAATAAGCAGATATAAAAATAAAGAAAATTACCTTTCGAAGAAGGTGGACGTACTGTTTTATCATGAATGTTAACCAATCCTTTGTCTAATAAAGGCGGGACGTTTTCAGCTGAAGCGCCGTGTTCGACAGATCTGCACGGATGCGATGTATTTAAAGAAGGCTGACTGAAGAATGCCATGCAAAGTGAGCATTTCCATTCGCCTCCCTTTTCACTGCAGGCTGGACACTGGCGGCCATGAGCCTGCCACTCATCTGTGTGGAAGGAGTGGCCGCAGGCTTTGCAGGTCCAAACGAGTGGTTCAGAACAGGTTAGGGGAGTCTTCATGAGAGCCTGAGTATGAGAAAAGCCGAATTATATTAATAAGGACCTAGAATTGATGTCTTAACTAATCGATTCGAAAGGCAAGCTGCCACTCGAAACCATCAGGGCATTCTTTCTTGAGCTCACTCCAAAAGGGACCGCTCTGGCCGATCGACTTGGCAAGAATGGGTCGGACGACCTGTGCGAGCATTGAATCAGCGTCACCTTGAGTTACCCTTAGGTCTGCCACACTTCCATCGGGCTGAATGCGGAACTTAATGACTACTCTTCCTGCTTGAAGTCGTCCCTCATAGGTCATCGTAACATCGTCCCAAGTACGTCCGACTTTTTGATAGAAGTCTAATTTATAACGACCAACCTCAGTGCTAGAAGGCCACCATCCTCCTTGGCATTTGCGGTCCCAATCCGTTTCTTGACCGGTCCTTGAGTAATCTGGGGGTAATACACTTTCAATTGCGTCATTCTCGCTTTTTTTAAATGAGGAGGGGTCCTTGGGTAGTTCGGCGCTACTGGATGAAGTCACGGGCAAAGTACTGGATACGATCCGTCTGGGAATGACCCCCGGAGCCCGAGGAGTGGAGATCTTATCAGGACAAGTGAATGTAAAAGACGGCACTATTTCTGTACCCTCTTTTGTCCGAACCTCAAAGCTGGGCATCGTGATTGGCCCATTACCTAGGGTCCGAACATTGAAAATGAGAAAGAACTTTCCGTTCACGTTAAACATTCCATGAGATCCATGGACCATCTCTAGAAAAACAGGTTTATTGGTTTCGCGTTTTTTAATCTCTAGGTCTGGAACGACTGGGATGGACACATTGCCTTGAGGCCTGCAATCTGTGAAAAATAAGCGTAGTTGAAAGAAGCCATCGCTGTCTCGTTCATTAGACCGCTCCCATTGTACGTCGGCCTCAGCTTGGGTAGTTTTGGCATCGCCTTTATTTGCGCCCGCGAATTCTTTCATTTTACTAATCACACTCATGGCTTTGCCTTGTGCCTCATTTCTAAAATCAAAGGCAATTAGTTGCCATCCTGCTAAATTCTGTTTCCCCGTGCCAGTGACTTTAAACACACCGATTGATTGTTCTTTAATGATAATTGCTCCAGAAACACCACTCCAGGAACCTATAGTTATTCCGGTCGTGAAATTAACTAAGCCAAGATCCTCATCTACTTGGTCAATTGTCCACCCCAAAGCCTGAACCGTTTTCTTAGCAAGTTCTACTACCTGAGTCATAGTCCCGAGAAAAACATCGCTTCCACGATCATAACTAACGAGATACTTTTTCTCTTCTTCGGATAAAATACCCATCCTTTTAAGGGCACGATCCTGCTCGCTGAAATAAAGCTTACTTAGTTTCGCGTCCTTTTCTTGTTGAACCTGCGTTATCTTAATATTGATAACGAGACCCAGAATCCCCAACCCGACTAAAAGAAGTACTAAGGCAGGCCATCCTAAAACCCTTCGTGAGGTTGTTGCTTGCTTGGGTAGTGATTCCGCTAAAATGGGAGGAGTTGAGTGAGCATTTCTGTGGGGTGCTGTGTAGGATTGTGTCTTGGAGACAAGACGCATGGACTGGCCCCTCGTCGAATGAAGCAAACAGGGATGTTCAGATCCAAGAGATGGCTGTGTAAAATCCCCACGACATTTCCCGCAGCTCCAACTGCCTTCACGAGCATTGCAGGCAGGGCAAAGCCGCCCATGTTCCTGCCATTCATCCAGCTGAAAGGAATTTGCACAAGACTTGCACGTCCAGACGAGAGGTTCGGTGCAGGTAACATTCTGATTCATTCTATTGCGCCCTTTAGTAGTTCTTTGCGAACAAAACCATGGATAAACCCCTTATTTATATCTCCAGCGACAACGGCAACCCAATCTGTTTGTTCTTCGGACTGCATATAAACTGGGACTTCTACACCTACTTCGCCGACGATAGCGGTGTCATAACCTGGTCCAGCTCGTATCTTTGTGGGGGGTGTGGGATCGGTATTCTTGGCTTTCATGAAAAGGCGTGTCTCATGAATGTAACAGATATCGTCCTTATCCGTCTGGTCTTCGTAGCCTTTCTCATACACAACAGCCTCACCCCAGCCGTTTTCAAGAACTCTGAAGAATGTAGGGGTTCCGGATGTAACTTTATGGATAATTTTTGAAGTGGCTTCGGGTTTAGCTCTGATAAGTACTAATCCTTCTGTATCATAAACGATTCCCTCAACCCACCCCTCGTTGCAGACGTATTCTTCCATGGGTTTATTTTCCTCCGTTTTCGTTGTCTGAGGTGCTGATGGAAGGGAAGACGAAGCGGGCGAATTAGTTTTGTTACATTTCGAAAGTAGAAATGCGGAGCCGATCAAAGATGCGAAAAACAGAAAGGCAACGAATCCGGATATTAAGGTTCTTTTGGAAGAGAGGAAGTTATCGGTGCATCTTATATTCTTCGAAGTTGCACTTCTGGAATGACATGGATGGATATTTCCAAGAGCTGGTTGGGGAAGAGTCGCCTGACACAAGGAGCATTTCCAGACTCCTTGGCTTTTTTCACATGCTGGGCAAGTCCGTTCTGATTTCCGCCATTCATCTTCATGGAAAGAGTGGCCACAAGACTTGCACGTCCAGACGAGGGGTTCGGAGCAAGTAGCGGGAGGAATCATAAATAGCTGTGGTTAGTATGATGGTTTTCTAAATCACTAATATATCCTAAAAGGTAGTTTCCATGAAAAACCGTTGGGAAATGCTTTTAAGAGGTCGGCTGGAAAGGGGCCAAGCAAACCGCTGGACTGTTGAATGGAGTCACCGCTAATGATCGCAAGAATGGAATTAGAATCGCCCTCAGCGATTTCCAGTTCTGACAGACTCCCATCAGGATTGACGTGAAATTGAACGATTACTCGGCTCACCTCCATCCTCGACATGGTCTGTTGGACCTTTAGGTTCCATCGAGACCCAATGGCGAGATAAAGTTTATGCTGATATCTGCCTAACGGGGTATTTGGGTCTGCAAAGGAGGCATCTTGGCCCATTTGGGCATTACCCGCAACGGCGCTACGATCGCGAAAAATGTCTGGGGGTGGAGTAGAGGGGGTTGCGGTAGCGCTTGGTGCTGCAGGCGGATTCAATTCTGGATAACCCTTCGGTGTCGGATTAAGTGGGGAAGGGGTGGCAACCTGCGGCTTTGGCCGAGAGGGTGCTAAGCGTGGTTCGGAATTTGATATTCCAGCTTTTTCCGTTTCACGATTATGAATACTATCGTCTGTTGTCTTCCTTTGTGGGTTTGAAAGAACCGAAGTTGCTGTAGTCGATGTATCGAACTGTTTCTGTTTGCCTGCCTCAAGAGCAAACCAGCTTGAAAACATGAAACCCACCCCAATGCCTATCAGAAGAATAATCAAAGTAGGTAATCGGAGCTTATTTCTCGGGCGTATTGGTTCGTCTTGTCGAGATGGTGTAGGACTAGGAGCAATTAAAGAAGCGGATCGAGGATTCAAGTGGGTGGAAGAGTGTGTCCTTGATACGATTCGAACTCTCTTTCCTTGTGGAGTGTTAGCTAAACAAGGGTGTTCAGATCCAAGAGAAGGCTGCGTGAAACCTGCTTGGCATTTTCCACAGTGCCAACTGCCCTCATGAGCATTGCAGGCAGGGCAAAGCCGCCCATGTTCCTGCCATTCATCCAACTGAAAAGAATTTGCACAAGACTTGCATGTCCAGACGAGGGGTTCGGAGCAAGTCATGTGTGGTGGGGCAATTCGTCTGCTCGGTGTGGCAGGCGGATGTAATGCGGCAGTTTCTGCATCTAGCTGACCCTCGGATTCTCATCGGGGGCTTCAGTTTCTGCGGAAGACTCCTCTGTCTGCCTAGCGGTTGGTTTTCGAAGACTTTTTGGAGGGGAAATACCGTTCTGGCGAAGAAGCGAAACTGCCTCTTGGGTGGGAAGGCGCCGCCAGTTTCCGGTTAAGAAATCGTTCCGGAACACGTAAACTTCCCCCGGGATCACCTTTCCATCAAAGAAGACTCCCCCATAAGTATTTCCGAATACCCGGTTTCGGTTCATATTCGAAATCCGTACACTCGATTCAGAAGGCTGGTACACAAAGGGTCCGGAATCGGGAGGTACGCCAATTTTTTCGTCCCCGTCAAAAAACTCTGATTCATAAATCCGTTTGAGGTCAGGATGATAAAAAAAGTACATCTTGGGGCGCTCTATGACTGGATCGGTAGCTGCAAAACTGGCGGCAACCTTATCAAGAATCTCGCCCAACTGAGAGGCCTTCGACCACGGATATTGGAGGCGAAGCTTTCGCCATTTTTCATTTCGGAGAATTTGTTTCAAGAGGATTCCTTGGTCTCCCTCTCGCGCGCGTAGCTCGAAAGAGTCTGCTCCCTCCTGTTTAGACTGAATCTCGCGGGTGGGATTTTCAAAAGTGGAGGCTTCCTTAGCTAGTACCTGGGCCATTGTCAGGGGAGGTGCATTTTCGCTTCCGTAGACAATTAGGCTTATGCCGCCGTCAGATGAAATAAACCGTGCTCCGGCAGGATCTTTCACGTCCCCCTTTGGGGAAAGCAACGGAAAGGGATAGCTCACCCGAAAAGAAAAAAGGGAATTGTCGTAGGTAGCGAATTCATAAGCGGGCAGGGGTGTTCCTGTATTCTTTTTATCGACGGAGTAAGTGGCGTTCGAATCTGCAAGGTTTGGACGGTCATCTTTCCAAAAGTGCAAACTGCCCCCAATCGTTGCCAGTAGAAGTCCAAGCCCAATAAGAAAAAAAATATGAGTCCGATTTAGAATCCTTCGTGTATTTCTGGATAGCCGTGGTTGGGTTTCTGATCTTACTGACAAGAGCGCGGAATGTTTCCGATAACAGGGATGTGTCAGGCCTAGAGCTGGCTGCTTTAGAACTTCCTGACAAAGGGAGCACTTCCAAGACCCCTGATTCTTATAGCATACCGGGCATTTTCGTCCCCCCGAGTTCCATTCCTCTTCATGAAAGGAATGACCACAAGACTTGCACGTCCAGACAAGGGGCTCAGTGCAGGTAAGACCGCTAGTCATTTGCACTCATATATCGTTTTACTAACTATTAGAGTCTAGAATCTATCAAGCTCTTCGAGGACTCGATCCGTAATGTCTGGATAATGAGAAGCAAAGATTAAGGCCCCAGGACTGGGAATCTCGGGCCTTACAAATACTAAGTCGCAACTATCTTTCGCTACCGAGGCGAGAGCTTGGTTGATATCAGCGGTAAGTTCTTGCGTAAGACGTTGGCGCTTGTCTTCTAATATCTTTGATGCCGTTTGTCCAAAAGCAGCCATTTCGCGTTGCTTAAGCTGCAAGGCTTCACCTGAAGATCTTCTAAGGTCCGCCTCACGTTCGTTTCTTTCTTTTTGGTAATTGGAGGCCAATTCTTCCATCTGCTTTTGGGACCTAACGGCTTTAGAGTAATTCTTAAGCACCTTGTTGTAGTCTACGACGGCTATGCGCGGGGTCTTTGGAAGGATGCTGATCGACGACACAATAGCGCTACCTGGATTATTTAACCTTTCCAGAATCTGGTCTGAAACCTCAGGAAAATCAGCAGCAAAGATTAAAGCCCCAGGGCTGGGAACCTGGGGGGTTACAAAGATCAGCTCGCAACTATCTTTCGCTACCGAGGCAAGAGCTTGGTTCATATCAGCGGTAAGTTCCTGGGTGAGACGCTGACGCTTATCTTCTAATATCTTTGATGCCGTTTGCCCAAAAGCGGCCATTTCACGTTGTTTAAGCTGCAAGGCTTCACCTGAAGATGTTCTAAGGTCCGCCTCACGTTCGTTTCTTTCTTTCTGGTAATTGGAGGCCAATTCTTCCATCTGCCTTTGTGATTTAACGGCTTTCGAGTAATTCTTAAGCACCTTGTTGTAGTCTACGACGGCTATGCGCGGGGTTTTTGAAGGGATGCGGGTCGATGATACAAAAGAGCTATCTGGATTGTTTAACCTCTCCAAAAGCTGGTCTGAAACCTCGGGAAAATCAGCAGCAAAGATTAAAGCACCAGGACTTGGAATCTCGGGCTTTACAAATACTAAGTCGCAACTGTTTTTCGCTAACGAGGCAAGAGCTTGGTTGACATCAGCCGTAAGTTCCTGAGTGAGACGCTGACGCTTGTCTTCTAAGATTTTTGATGCCGTTTGCCCAAAAGCGGCCATTTCGCGCTGCTTAAGCTGCAAAGCTTCGCCTGAAGATCTTCTAAGATCGGCCTCACGTTCGTTTCTCTCTTTCTGGTAGTCTGAGGCCAAAACTTCCATCTCCTTTTTGGAGTTAATGGCTTTCGAGTAATCCTTAAGTATCTTGTTGTAATCTACGAGAGCGATGCGGGCATTGTTTTTATCAGGGGATCGTTCGGGAGAAGGCGAGGGGATTTCCATCTTACTGATTTGATTTTTCGTTTGGTAATCTGACTTCGTGGGGGCGGGTGGTTCTGGTGTTGTCGTTGGGGGAATCGCCTGGGGGGAGAGTTGTGAGGTATCCCTTTTCTCAGGGGACGGAATAACTTCGGCCTCCTCCTTCGGCTTTGTTGTTTGTGTATTAGCTTGGTTGGGCGTTTCAGACTTGCCTGACTCGGCAGATGGTCGTGTGCTTTCAGAAAAAGGCGAAGGATTCTCCATCTTCGTGATTTGACTTTTCGTCTGTTGATCGGGGCTCGGGATTATGGGTGATTCTGGATTTGTCGTTGAGGGAGTCTCCTGATAGGGAAGTTGCGACGTCTCCTGTCTTTCAAAAGGGGGGGGGACTTCGGGTTTGTCCTTCGGCTTTGTAGCTTGTGTATTAACTTGGCTTGGCGTTGCAGAGTTGCCTGACTCCCCAGATGGACGTGTGATGACTCGAGCGATAAAGCCAGCTAAGAGCACTGCAAGGAGGATTCCCCCGCCCCATAGAAGTTTTGCCTTGGTTCCGCTTGCCCCTGCTCGAGCGGTGTTTGGCATGAGACTTGTCGGGCGAGAAGTTGTGGCTTCAGAGCGCCGGCAAGGGTGGTTGTTAGACAGAGCTGGTTGATTGAAAGCCTCTTGGCAAAGCGAACATTTCCATTGTCCCAGAGGTTGAGTACAGGCTGGGCACTTGCGATTAGAAGACTGCCACTCCTGCTCATGAAAAGAGTGACCGCAAGACTTGCAGGTCCAGACAAGTGGCTCGGAACACGTAGACATAACAAAAACTACCCTTTGAAAGTTACCCTATGGAAGGATTTTTGATTCTCGTCCCATTGCCAATAGATGGTCTCCAGCCACTTAGGCTTCGATTCTCCGGAATCTTTAACGTAGGCCTTAACTTCGGCTGGAGGGTTTTCTATTAAAAGGCGACTGTTTGTCCGATGCTCTACTCCGAGCAAGGACGTAAAGGGGGCAAAGTAAACCTTCCCATCACGAGCATCGATTAGGGCCGTGGTTCGGCACATGGTGCCGCATCCCCAGGTCACCACCTTGTAGTAGCCCGCAAAGTCCGGCTTTTGCCCGATCGCCTCACGGAGGCGGGTTCGGAATAAACGAGCCTCGGGATGGCTTTTGAGATCGACATCTTTCACCATACGCCCCGATTCTTCCCGAGTAGGAAATTCGTCGAAAGCAGGGTTAGACTGAGAGGCAGTTGAAACGGTTTGACCAAAAAACTGGCTTTCCAGAAAGAAAACCATCACCGAAAACCAGATAAGGATCTTCACGAGCCGCTTATTTCAAGAGGACGCTGAATTTCGAAGTTTCTCCGTTCGGCACGGCAATATCCATGGCAGCAAAATCCACCATTTCGATCTCCAGCCGGATCGGGCTTAAAAGACCGATCTCGTAATTCCCCTTGTCCTGCCCGTCAAATTCATCCACCAGGGTCATCTTGCTTTTGTTCGCAAAGGTGCCGATGGCCCGACAAATCGCCACCACCCCTTGATCAGATGTGAAAATTTCCGGCGCATTACGGGGGGCGTGGCTCAGGGAGCCAAAAGAGACAAAAAAGTGGGGTTCGGGCAGGGGAATCGGATTTCGGGACCGCTGTTCTAGGTTCTTTTGGAGAATAGGCAAAATCCGGTTTTGAAATGTTTGGCCAGGCTCAAAGGCACCAAGGTAAATCGCTCCCTCCTTGCTCTCAGGATCGGGGGAGGTGCCCACCCAAATAACAAAAAAATACACCGCGTCCAGGATGGGGGCGGATCGGTCCTCGTAGACCGGAATCTGAAAGTTCACCAAGGTTCCGGCTTCCCTTAGGCCAGACCACTGGATTTGGATAAACGAAGATTGCTCTTGGTTCGGGGAAAGGGTTCGGGCGGTACTGGGAGAAGTTGGAACCGTGGCTTGGGTCTGCGGAGATTCGGTTGGTGGATTGCCGTCTGTGGTTCGCGAGCTTTTCCAAACCCCAAGCAGCACCAAGAACAAGACACCCCCCGCCGCAGGCAGGATGAACTTGCGGGGAAAAGATAGCGCCGGCCGCCTAGATGGGGCGTCGGAGATCTGCCCGGCCGAGCCTCCTTCTTTTTTGCAGGGGTGCGTGCCCCCCAAGGAGGGCTGGATAAAGGTTTGTTGGCACAGACTGCATTTCCATTCCCCTGTTTTGTGCCCGCAAGCCGGGCAGGCACGGCCCGACTTTTCCCATTCCTTTTGATGAAAGGAGTGGGCACAGGAGGCGCAAAGCCAAAGCAGGGGTTCTTGGCAGGTTGGGGGCATGAGGGGGTCGTGGCTCCTAACGGTTTTGCCTGTCATTCAGAAAAACGGCTTCACCGGCATTTCCCTCATAGAAAATCGCCAACTTGCCTGCTTCTTCCAAAGCCGCGATCTGTACCTTTTTGGCGCCCACCGTGCCATCCTGCCGTTGAAATCTAAGCTCAAATTCCACCACATCGAAGGGACGTCCTTCCGGATCGGCCTGTTTCATGTAACCGACCAGGACAAGCTCATCCACCATAATGGGAGAGGTTGAGTGCTCATTTTGCAGAAGCTCAGCCAGTTGATTACGGTTCAGAGTCTTACCGTAATAGAAAATCTGCCGAGTCTGCGCAAAGAATGGAATCATCCGCTTGGCATTCTGACTTTTGACCGCGTCAGAATACTTCTTAAAGAAAGGCACAACCGGATCCAGATTTAATCCCGACGAAGCGGGAGTTTCCCGGTCCGGCTGCTGGCTGGCTGGCTTATCGGACAAATCCGGGGAGCCCCCGCTGAACCGAGAAGCCACAAACCCGATCACCAGGAGGACTCCCAGACCGGCCCCGGCCCATTTCGCCAGCTTCGGCAACGGCATGGGTGAGGACAGGTTAGGATTAGGACTGGGTGGAGTGGATGGTGTTTTCGCCTTACACGGATGGGTTTCGGATAGGCCCGGCTCCTCAAAAGGCTCGGCACATTTTCCGCATTTCCAGCGGCCGAATGTTTGGTGGCAAACTGGACATTCGCAACCGGCTGATTCCCACTCCTCATATTGGAAGGGGTTTCCGCACCGTTGGCAGTGCCAGAGAATGGATTCTGTGCATGCTTTCATGGAATTACATAGCAGCATGCGGCAAAGCTGTTTTCATGAAATCGCAAAACGAATCTGAATGGACGGGGATTTTCAGCACTCGGAGGGTTCCGTCAGGATTGATTTTTAGGGTGGTCAGGTAAGTACGGTAATCCCGTCCGTAGCCCACATGCTCGGCAAAACCAAAGCCGGTCAGGGTGAGGGCGGGATGTTTTTTCCAAGAAGGATGGACATCAAAACCCTCTTGGCAGTGCTGATGGCCTGCTACCAGAGCCCGGAGGTCCGCCCAAGGGGCAACCGCCGTGCAAAAGTCGTCAAAGTCCAAGTGCCCATAAGAGGAGCCAAGAGTTTCTCGGTTCGGGATTTTCCTCGGATGGCGTGTCATTCGTGTCCAGGTGAAATCATTCAGGCATTTCTCGCTCTTTAGCCATGGGAAAAGTAGCTCGGGTTCATTGGGGCGCTGAGCCCGCAGATCTTCCAGCGGGAATCCGCCATGAGAAAAAAGAATTCCTGAGGAGTGGAGGAAGGCCCGCGGAAGCGAGGGAGCCAGTGTGATCAGATGGCGTGCCCACTGTTGTAAGATTCTACGGGAATCAGATTGATTTAGTTCATCAGCATATTCAGCGGGTTCTACTCGGGAACGGAAACTTCCCTCCTCTGGAGAGCAACTCAGGGCGAGGTCATGGTTCCCGGCCAGCCAAAGAACTTTTCCTTTCTGTGCTAACTGATCGAGCAGAACCAAGCATTCCGCAGAATGAGGTCCCCGGTCCACCAGGTCCCCGAGAAAGAGCAGGTTGAGCTTTCCGTCCCACTGAAGGATCTGGTCGGCTAAGTAAGCTAAGGCAAAAAAATCTCCATGAATATCGCCTATCACATAAATCGGCTCCGTCTTCGGCCATGGCGAGTCATGAGTTCGGCCGTCTAATACCGCTTTTCCAAGTGCTAGATAAGGCGCCTCCAATGGTGGTGCTACTTCTTTTGCCAGCACCGCCTGAATATCGCGAAAATAGGCGTCTGGGCCTTTGCGCGGAGGTCGCATGGAAATTTCTTCCGTCTCCCACGATTCAGGCCCATGTGCCGAGGCAGAGGGAGGAAGGCTCATCGCCAGGGATGGTTGTGCGAAATCTGGCGGGTCACGGTAGATCGAGGCGGCTGATCCTTTGGGTCGTCGTGGCCACAAACCCATGGTGATCATGGCCGTTCCGATTGCCCACAAAAACCAATGAGCTTGATCCGTTAACCATTGGAGATTGAATCCGGGCATATGTGCTCAATGGAGTCGTAAGGTGAGGGGAAACTTTTCAATGCCCTTCTTGGAGTTTCCTACGCTGACACGCATGCCATCCCTTACATAAATGGGATCATGCAGTCTGTTTCCGTCTATAAGAGTTTCGTTTGTGGCGCCCTCTTCATGAGCGATCGCCCAGCCATCCTCCGTGGGGTAGATGTGGAACTGTGGCTCGCTGAGAAACTGGGCATCATCATCTAAACTACGGAAATGGGCCTTGCCCATGCGAGTTGCCACATTCACTTCGGTGATCTTTCGATCTCCAAAAAAGATGGTGAGACAAGTTTTCCTGGTCCCCGCAGGTTGGGCAACTGCAATGTTTTCTGGACGACGGCTTCTTCCGGACAATGCTTCAATGACCTCTGGAGCCGTGGGGCGTTTGCTTGGGTCAGGGCAAAGAGATCGAACAATAGTGTCCTTCAGGCCATTCAGTTGGCCTTGATCCTCAAAATCCGCTTCCAGTTGGATATCTTGAAAAGTACCGGCTAGAGCGCGAGCCTCATAAGGAAAATCTTCTTCGCCTTCGCTGAAAGGATGCCCATTGCCAAGTAATTCAGCCAGCATGATACCACAGGTAAAAATATCGGAAGATGGGTCTGGTTTTTGACCGCGCAGGTGCTCGGGAGAGAGATAATACGGTGTGCCCACGTATTCTCTGTGTCCGTGCCAAGGAGGGTTTTCTTGGGTGAGGACACTCCAGTCCATATCAATCAATTTAAGATTATAGCCAAAGCTAATGGCAGGGTTCGGAATCAAGATAACGTTTTCCGGCTTAAGATCGGTGTGAACGATGCCGGCATGATGAAGACTCTTAACCGCGAACATGAGAACTTTCGCGAAAATCTTGAGTTGCTCCCAAGTAAACTCTTCCCTCCGGTCGAGGCAATCCTGAAGGTTCATTCCGCCTTCAATAAACTCAAAGCATTGAAAAAAGCCGAGGTGTCGATCTGCCTCAAAAAACTGGATGGGGCGACAGGCTCTTTCCCGTAGCGCGGCATCCGCCTCAATCCTGCGCTTGAGTTCGTTCTGATGCTGGAGAAAGGGGCGATACCAGCTCATCAGTGGGGATGGGGTTTTGTACTGCTTTAAAAAAACAGCCCGTCCTTGGTGGTCCTCAGCTCGATAAGCAATGGCGAAGGCCCCCCGAGAAATCTCTTCTAGGCAGGTATAACCGTGGGCGGCTGCTTGGGCTCGGACTTTTTGGCCAGGTCGAAGTGGCATCACCATAAGCGATACCTAAAGGGTAGGAGTGCAGGCTGAGACGGTGATCGAACGTGCCAGCTGCCGGAGCGTCTTTTCAAAGTTCTGTCGGCTGGAAACGAAGCGACTCATGGCCTCCTGCGCTTCCTTTAAGGCTCCGATGGTTTCCACTTCAATGTCGGACAGCATGGAGAGGGTCTCGAAGCAGGGGGCCTCTGGAGCATAAAGCGTGATCTTTAGCCGGGCGGCGTGGATTTCCCGGGCTAGATCCTCCCACTTGGCGCCACGGGCGTCTGGGAGGTCGATGCGCATATGGGCAGGAGCATCTGTGAAGATGATGACGCAGCGGGCAGCCTCACCCCGGGCACGCCATTTTTCTGGATGAGGGTTTCCGCCCCTATCGGTAACGGGGAGGTGGGCCACTTTCCACAGTCCGTCCAGAAGCGATTCTGGATCATCCCCGCCTCCTTTTGCTTCTAACCGGGAAAGATAGCCCTGAATTTCGGCCAAATCCCGCGAGAAGGGGAACTCCTCCCACCATAAGTCCCCATCCGCTAGGACATCACGATAGCCACAAATCTTAATGCGCCAGTCGGTTACGAGGGCCTCGGCACGTGGACCAGGATTGACCATGGAATCAATCATAACACCCAGGCTTTTTTTGAGGGCTTCAATGCATGGATCCATGGAGAAGGTGACATCCAAGAGAAAGACAATGTCGGCTACTCCCTTTTTGCGGAATTTGGATCCGGATCGGGAAGGGGGTGGGTGCACGGATCGTCCCGGCGGTTTGGATGAACCCGATGAGGGAGCGGAACGAGCTAAAACGCGTGCTTTACCAAAAAAAGGGTGGAAATCATCCCCTGGGGACTCGCCGCGAAGAAGCCGCCCCACTGCGGCCATGTAGGGGTGGGAATGGTGTTCCGAAAACGAATTGTAGTCCTCAGCAAGGCGCGTCAAATCCTCCTCTGCTCGGGTTTGGCAGTAGTAGTGGAATTGGTCCAGAAGGTTGCAGGCGATAAGCCGAATGTCCCCGCCAAACTTTTGCAGGCCTTTCAGCAAATGTTTGTTGGCTTTGGCTGATTCCGGCTCAAGACAGTAAAGGAGAAGGTAGAAATCAGGCAGATCCACTGGATTTTGCTCCATCCAGGAGATTGATTTCTTGAAATTTTCGCGCCCGATGGTCTCTGCGTACAGAATCCAAAGGTGGTTTTCGCTGAAGAGGTCCTCCCCCAGAGATTCGAGACGTTGAGCCGCCTCTGAAAAACGTCCTGCGCGGTTCAGGCCCTCGGCCATCGAGACCTGTCTCGCAATTAGGTCTGTGTGTAAGAGATCGCCCGCAGCCTTGTTCTCGCACAGGCGTTCAACCTCGGTGCACATTTTGTCTTCCAGTTGGAGTTCCTTCGATAGTTCGTTCAACTGGCGGCGGTCTGAAGGACTGATATTTCCGTCAGCCTTTAATCTTTGATACAGATTTCGGTATTGGTTCAGATTCTGTTGACGGACGGCTTCGGCTGAGGGAGGTGCATAATGATGATGCTGAATATTGACATTTTGAGTCACATCTCCCGCTACCATGCTGTCCGCGCCCAGATTCATCCCAGGCGCATCCGGGGTCCTATCCGGATGGCTCATACAATGGGGCAGGCCAATGTTACCGAACCACCAGGATTTCCACCCGGCGATTCATTTCAGGGTTTCGATCCTCAGGATTCCCCTTGTCAGCCTGCCCAAGGGGAGCCACCACAATTTTTTGCTCAGGGAGGCCTTTTTCCACAAGGTGGTTTTTAACGGCCTGAGTTCGCTCCATGGAGAGTTTGTCGTTATGGTCAAGCTCGCCTTCGGAACTGGAAAATCCGATCAGGGTGATCGACTGGAATCCACGATAGTCTTCGCTCTTTAGTAGGGTGATCACCCGATCTAAAACCTGTTTCCCCGAAGCATTCAGTACGCCACTGTCTTTTTCAAAAAAGACAGCCTCAAGTTTCTCTCCCTTGCCACCCGATTTAAGGCTCTCCGGAGATGAGGATCTGGGGGGCTTGCCAACGCCTGCGACCTGATCATGGGGTGCGACTTTAGCGGTTGGAGCTACAAACTGAGCCATCAAGTAAACGAGTCCGCACAGCACTAGGGTGAGTGCGATAAGCTTGTTCTTTTCCCGAACGAATAAAGATGGCACCGGTGGGGGCTCGGTAGCGAAGGTCGTCGTAAGGGTCGTGCGGTTTTTTTCCAGACTATATAGAGGAACCCAAGCAATGAGCCCGGGTCGCCAAGCAAGATCCTTAGAGCGAAACTTTCCGGAGCCCAAGTTCTGTTTGATCTCTGAATCGTCAAAGGGGCCGGTGGAAACACCCGCCTGAACAACATAAATGTCTTTCATAATAAAAATCCTCTGAAATCAACTATCTTCGTTTTCTTCGTCGCCGGATGTATCCGCTTCCTTTGAATCGGTAAATTCCTTGCTTGAGCTTTGGTCTTCCGTTTTGTCGCGACGCGGATCTGGATTTCGCACCTTTTGGGCAAGTTTTGCAACCTGATCGACTCGGGCCTTTGTTCGTTTCTCAGTGCGGGAATCCTCCCCCCGGACATTACTAATCGCCCCTTTTACAATATCCGCTTGGGTTTTGGCCTGTGATTCAAGGAATTTGCGCATCTCCTCGGCGTTTTTCTGGGTCATTTCAGCAACCATTTTCCACGCCTCATCTTTTCCGGAGGCCTTGTATTTCTCAGACAACGCCAAGGCGGCAGCTTCGGTCAGATTTGGGTTGATCGCCATGATTTGCTCGGGGCTCATGCCAGCGTAGGATTGAACCTCTTCGCGCTGGCGGGCTGCACGTGAAGAGTCCACTTTGCCACGTATTTCAGCCAGCTTTTCCATGGCCTTAAGTTTGTCGTCTCGTTCCGTGCGCTTTCTGTCCATTCGAGCAGTCTCGGTCTCGTTTTCGAGCTGAATTTGTTCCCGGGCGATTTTTGCGCGAATCTCAAAATCACCAAAATCTCTGATCTTCTTAATTTCGATTTCTAGTCGTGCTTTTCGTGTGTCCAACTTCTCTTGGACATCAATCTCAGCGGTAGCATTTTCCGACCGAAGACGATTCTGAAGCTTGTCGATGGCATCTTTGAGAAGTAGTGACTGAGCCTCCATTTGGTTGAGGGACTTTTCATGCTCCATCGAGAGCCCGGTTTTGAACTGCTCCATTTCCGATGCCCGCAGGAGGCCGATCTTTTCGACCTCATGCCGAATACCGTTTCGTTCGTCCTCTGCGAGCATTTGCCCCCGACCCAGAGAATTGCGAGCCTTCCATAGATCCGTTAAGACATCCAGTTGCTCCCGTGTTTCGTTCAGCTCCTTCCGGCGATCCGCAGTGGCTTTTTGGCTTTCCGATGAGAATCCGAGAAGGTTAACAATTCTGATACCGGTTTCGCCAAGCATGGTGGACCACTCTTTTTGGAGGACTTTTTCTGCTTCGGCTGGTCCCGAGGCTATGCTGTTGACAAGGGCATGGTATCCACGATCTCCAAGCCGGTTGGCTAGACTTTGGCCCACATCGATCGTGTTCTTTACAGATTGGTCAACCAACAATGTCTGTAAAAAAAGCAGGGGTTCTTGAACCTGCACCGTGACGTCCACCCCGATCGGGTCACCCCCACGATTCGGAATTAGTTCGAGATGCACAGGAAAAGCGGAGGCACGTAGCAACCATACGGAGAGGGTGCTGACCTTCTTCGGATAAAAGATCGCGGTTCCCTCAGTTGCTGATTCCGCACCGATCGCTTTAGACCTGCCCCCAAAGATTCCTGCTAAAAAGCCCATCAGCGAATCCATGCCTTGTGCAGTGCGAAACTGAGGGGGAGGCTGGAAACGGTAAGCCCCGGGACCTACAAGGTGTTCTGCTTTGCCGTTGACTAAAATTAACGCGGTGGTTCCTTCCGCCACCAGGATGCCTTCGGCTCCATTAAAACCCTGAAGGGATGTTTCTGAGAAATGGTGGGCAACCGTGCCTGGGGTTAGTAACCATTCAACGTTTTTGTTTGCAGCATCATTCATTGTTTTAATTCCTCCGCTTGATTTGTCCCATCTTGTAGAACGTTGATTTATGCATTTCCTATTCTAATTCCAGAATATCGGGAATCTCTAATTCATCTTCCTCCTGAGACTCCTGTAATTCAAGAATAATCCGGTTACACAGATCCGCCGTAATTCCGAAACGTTTTTCACACATTTCGGACGCTTCTCGGTTTTTAAAAACTAACTCCAGACGCTCCATCGGCGCTGGGTGGGAAGATCCTTCCTCCGACGGGTCTTGATGCATAATAGCCAGGGTCAGAATGCTCAAAATCGCGCCCAAATGGGAAAAATCCCGGTGGGCCAGGCTGTCCAGGAGTTGCAGGGCAAAGGCATCTACCTGCCGTTCCTGCATCCGGGAGCTATCGGAGTCGCCAGCTGATTCGTCTGACGTGTGGCCGAAGAAGTGGTGGCCGAATTCATGGGCGATGACGTGACCGTGCATGGCTTGAGCGATGGCTTGAGAGCATCCCAGATGGGGGTTGGCCATGGCACTTTCGGAAAGAAAATGCCGGTACAGATTGTGGCCGTTTCGGGAGTGGAAGGCGCGATTGTGCTTTTTCATCGCACGCAGGATGGTGCCCAGCGCTTGCTGGATTGGCTGCTTCAAGTCTCCCTTGCCGCCAGCTTGGGAATCGCCCGCGGCCACTGCGGCAGCTACGACCCGTTGCGCTACGATCAGCCCTCCATAAAAAACGACTTCAAAAGTCCCGTTACTTTTTTTCTGGGCGTAGGCGTTGATGTCTGCTCGGTGGGGAAGGTGCCGAAATATCGCCCGGGCAGCTCGGTTTCGGTAGTCGGGATTCTGCTCCACACAAGGGCTCCGGGCGATCTGCACGAATACCGCCTGAATTTCATCCTCCTTCGGGGCAAAAAACCGGGACCAGGCCGTCTCCTTGGGTTTGACGGCAAGGGAATCTTCCAGACTCTTGCGGGCAGAAGTAGTGGCCGTTCGCTGGAAGAAAGATTTTTGGTCCGTGGAGGCCGTCGGGACGGGGCGTGCGGCTCGGGCCGTTCCACAACGGCGACATTTCGTTTCATCCTCCAGAATCACTCCGCCACACTTAGGGCAAAAAGGGTCGGCCGGCAGGGCGGAAGACTGGCTGGTCCAGGCCAAAGGATCCTTGCGTGCTCCGGTCGAATCGGAGAAACCAGACACCGGCATCGTTTCCGGGATAGCAGCCGGTGGGACCGAAGGGGCCGGGGTTGGGTCAGGCTCGGAGGTAGTAAGCTTCGGGGGTATTTCTTCCGTCATCGACTTTTTGCCTAGAAGAGCGCCGAGGTTGCCTTGGTAAAGAGCTTCCATCTTTTCGATGAATTCTAGGAACTTGCCTCTTTGTACTCCTGTCAACTGGAAGCCGAATTCAGACTGAAAATCTGCAATTAGACGCATGGTGTTGAGTCGACCTTCCTTGGTCAGCATGAAGAGCGCCTTTTCGGCGAAGATTCTTAGTTGCTCAGAGGTGGCCTTCACGAGGACTGGGCCGTGTTTTTTAACCTTCTCCTCCACTATCGGCCAAAGAATTTCGTGCACCAGCAGATCTAGTAACTTTGCTACAGCCTCATTCATGGTTTGGTCCTTTTGTTTTGTTTCTGGAATGAATCTCTTAAAAATTCAGCTGGTTTTTGTAAGAAAGAACGATCATGGGCCGAAGAAAATGAATGCTATAAAAACAAGGTAGCTACCCAAAAGTGCAGAGCCCGCGAAAAGGTCAATCTTGCACGCTATCTTTTTCCCTTTGGCCTTGTAAACTTTGAGAACAATGCAGGAAACAAATATGGATATGAAAATAAAGAACAGACTGATAAGATGGATTTGGTCGCTCAGAGAAAAGTAGGGAGTTTCAGGAATCGACGAAGTTGCTACCAGCATTGAGGAGACGGCCCCGAAGATGGCGGCCACGCCTACCCCGAATCGTGGGTCTAGATCGATCGGCTCTATCAGGAAGGTCAGGAGGGCGATGAGTACAGATAAAAAAACTGGAAGAAATAGTTTAATGAATGTCAGTTTTGTGCCTGTGTGTTCAATGGGGATTATGATGTTCAATTGGGAGTACTTTGCGTTTTCACCTGGAGCACGAAATGGATTTCCGTAGTTGGTTTTGTATTCATGAGTGGTAATTTCGTATTTCTGCGGTTGGCGCATATGAAATCCCCTGATCGAAATGGGGTAAGGCTCTAGCTTGCTATTTTCCTCAAAAGAATAAAATAGTTCATCTTTATCGTGAAACGAGTCCTCGATCTGAAGTCTTAGAATTTGCTGATCCCTTGGGTAGTTTCTAAAATCCAGTGGACTGCGAAATTTGCCCCGGCATCGCCAGCAAATATAGTTTAGGCCGTCCTTTTTTATAATCTCTGGGTTATCTTTAGCCTGTAATTCTCCATTCATGAACTCAAAGTTCTCGGGATTTAAGTTTCCTTTCCACGTCAGCCATAGGTAGAAATCCGCGACAAAGGACTCGTCCTTGATGGAGAGGTCATAAATGTCAACCATGTAGAGCCCAACTTTGACCTCTGTGGGTTGCGAGCGGGGTGCCGAAGAAGCGGCAGTGCAGGGTAGGCTTGCGAAAAACCAGAAGGTGAGTGCAAGGGTGGATGACAGCGCCCGTAACATCACTTACAGCATATCCAAAGCCAAACTTAATCAATCAAATAAACAAGGGCCCGCATTTGCAAACGAGCGGCTCTTCCGGCATAAAAGGTACGTGGGTACCTGTTCCGAGCCACTTTTATGGACTTGCAATTCCTGTGCGCATTCTTTTCACGCGGATGAGTGGCAAAACCAGGGTCGCCAATGTCCCGCCTGTTTGGAAAAGAGCGGAAGTTGGAAATGCTCGCTCTGTTTAGAAACGTTTTCCCAGCCGACCTTGCAAGGAGAGCGCCAGTGCAAAAGAAAAAAGGAAAATGACAACCCCGGGTCCTCCACGCGAGCCCGGTCGGAACTCCATCCCTGGATCTACGCCGGGGTGGCCCTTATGGCCTGGCTTCATAAAACCCGGTTGGGCTGGGGGGTTATCCTGCTTTTTCTAGGAATCAGCACCGGTGGTTTAGGTGTGTACCAATTCATCAAACACGACCGCTCGGCGAGGCAGGAGCCGGACGTCCGGAATCCTCGGCCCACTTCACCCGTCCAAAGTGAAAAAGCCGGGGAGGCGGAGTACAAGCGCGGGGTTGCCTACCTGCAGGGAGAGGGAGTCCCTAAAAACGAGGAGGAGGCAGTCAAGTGGTTTGCAAAAGCGGCGGAGCTTGGTAACGCACGTGCACAATTCCGCCTGGGCAGGCTTTACCAAACCGGAACGGGAGTTGTTAAGGATGAAAAAGAGGCGGCAGTCTGGTACGCCAAAGCGGCAGAGCAAGGTAATGTGAATGCTCAATTTAACCTAGGCTTCTGCTATGAGTGGGGGGAAGGAGTGGCCAAAGATGAAGAAGAGGCAGTGAAGTGGTATGCCAAAGCAGCGGAGCAGGGGGATGCCATGACGATGACTAATTTAGGTGTTTGTTATGAAAAAGGTAAAGGCGTGGGCAAGGATGAAGAAAAGGCAGTGAAGTGGTATACCAAAGCGGCAGAGTAGGGGGATGCAGCCGGCCAAATCAACCTAGGCCTTTGTTACCTCCTTGGAAAGGGGGTGACAAAGGACGAGAAGGAGGCAGTTAAATGGTTTGCCAAATCGGCGAAGCAGGGCCAGGCACAAGCCCAATCAAGTTTAGGTATTTGTTACAGCAAGGGAATCGGGGTGAGCAAGGATGAGGAGGAGGCGGTTAGGTGGTATGCCATGGCGGCGGAGCAGGGAAATGCGCTAGCCCAATACGAGCTAGGGGTTTGTTATGAGAACGGGGAGGGTATTCCTGTAGATCTTAAGGAGGCTTTTAAATGGTACACAAGGGCGGCAGAATTAGGCTTCGCCTTAGCCAAGGAGAGACTTAGGCAACGTTAGTCGTAAACCCAGCGTCCAGGTGGCGGATTAAAGAAGCGGGAGTAGATCGTGGTTTTCGGGCCCCAAAAAACTGGATGCTTTCGCTTCTTCGGTTCAACAACTGATCGTCTACAAGCTGGAACCCGCTTCGAACATTGGGGGCAGTTCATCTAGGCCTGCAGAGCAAGTTAAGGGATTAGTAGTCTAGCTTCCGCAAGGGGAGCTCGGTATAAAGGTAATTATGTTTGAGCAGGCTTTCAAAAACATTGAAAATGTTCTCTTTAAGGAGGCGGGTTGTACCACGGAGCTGGATTACACGGAGCAGACGAGCTGGGTTTTGTTCCTGAAGTATTTGGACGGGCTGGAGCAAGAAAGGGCGATGGAAGCCCAACTGGCAGGCAGGAAACACGCCTTTATCCTTGAGCCTCAGTTCCGTTGGGAATCGTGGGCATGCCCCAAGGGCAAGGATGGAAAGATCGACCACAACAAAGCCCAGACTGGTGATGACCTACGAGATTTCGTAAACAAGAAGCTCTTCCCCTACCTGCACCGATTCAAGGAGAAGGCTACGGGACCAAATACGATTGAGTACAAGATCGGTGAGATCTTTGGTGAGATCAAAAACAAGATTCAGAGCGGGTATTCCCTGCGGGACATCTTGGACACGGTGGACGAGCTACGGTTCGGGTCACAGGCCGAGAAGCATGAACTTTCCACATTGTACGAGGCCAAGATCAAGAACATGGGCAACGCTGGAAGGAATGGTGGTGAGTACTACACCCCACGCCCATTGATCCGAGCCATTGTTCAGGTGGTGGATCCGCAGATCGGGGAAAGGGTTTACGACGGTGCTGTTGGATCCGCTGGGTTTCTTTGTGAGGCGTACAAGCACATGCGGGGCAAGGGAAAGCTTTCGGTGTCGGACATTAAGACGCTTCAAGAAAAAACATTTACGGGTAAGGAGAAGAAGTCTCTCGCCTACATCATTGCGATCATGAACATGATCCTGCACGGGATCGAAGCGCCAAACATCATCCACACCAATACGCTGACTGAGAATCTAGCGGATATTCAGCAAAAGGATCGGGTAGATGTCATTCTGGCCAATCCACCATTCGGAGGCGGAGAGCAGAAAGAGGTTCAGCAGAACTTCCCTATCCGATCTGGAGAAACCGCGTACCTCTTCCTGCAACACTTTATTAAAATGCTGAAGGCTGGTGGACGCGCAGGAGTAGTGATCAAGAACACATTCCTGAGTAATTCGGACAACGCATCGGTCAGCCTGCGGAAGATGCTGTTAGAAGACTGCAACCTACACACGATCTTGGACTGCCCAGGAGGAACATTTATCGGGGCGGGAGTGAAGACCGTGGTGTTGTTCTTTGAAAAGGGCAAGCCGACCAAGAAGATCTGGTACTACCAGCTGGAACCAGGACGGAACATGGGCAAGACCAACCCGCTGAATGACGAGGATCTAGCGGAGTTCCAGAAACTACAAAAGACAATGAAAGACTCCGACAAGAGTTGGACAAGAGATGTTAAGGATCTTGATGAGGAGACTTTTGACCTGTCTGTGAAGAATCCAGATGGTGGCGAGGTAGTGGTCCACCGCAAACCAGAGCAGATTCTGAAAGAAATTCACAAGCTGGATGAGGAAAGTGCGGAGGTCCTTGCAGGAATCAAAAAGCTGCTGTGAAAAAGGGGTGGCTAACGAAAACGCTAGCTGAGGTGTGCTGCATTAAGCCGCCGAAAAGCGAAGCCCGTGACAAGGTTTCCGCCTCTTCTCACGTCTCATTTCTGCCGATGGAGGACATGGGCATTGACGTGAAGTTTGTGCAGGCAACGCAAACGAAACCGCTGTCGGCAGTCTTCGGCAGCTATACCTACTTCGCTGACGGCGATGTGCTCCTCGCAAAAATCACGCCTTGCTTTGAAAACGGAAAACTTGGAATCGCCGATGGGCTGAAGAATGGAATCGGTTTCGGTTCGAGCGAATACCTTGTGTTCCGCCCCGACCCAAGTGTCAGCAAGGAATGGCTCTACTACTTCCTCTCTCGCGAAACATTTAGGGCCGAAGGGGCAGCACGGATGTCGGGCGCTGTGGGACACAAGCGGGTTTCAAAGGAGTTCATCGAGGACTACCCGATCCCCTTCCCCACGCTGGATGAACAGAAACGGATTGTGGCAAAGCTGGATCAAGCATTTGCTGGGCTAGCCAAGGCAAAAGAGAACGCCGAGAAGAACCTACAAAATGCCCGTGCACTCTTTGAGAGCCACCTCGAAAGCGTATACACGCAGCGTGGCAAGGGGTGGGTGGAGAAAAAACTTGATGATGTGTGCGGCTTTCAAAACGGATTTGCCTTTAAGAGCAACACTTTTAAGGCCACAGGCGCCCCAGTCATTCGTATCTCAAATATCCAGGATGGACGTATTGATACTGAAAACCGTCTTGTTTTCGTTAATCCTAAAGACTACCGCGAGGACCTAGAAAGATATCGCATCGTGAAAAATGACTTATTGATTGCGATGTCTGGAGCAACGACTGGAAAGCTTGGGTTCAATACGGAAAATACAGTCTTCTACCTTAATCAACGCGTTGGAAAGTTTGAGCCTGGCGCAAAACTGGATAAGCAGTTTCTTTATTATTTCTTGTCTACAAGAGTTGAGGAGAATCTCCGTATTTCTGCGGGCGCTGCACAGCCGAATCTAAGTACCGAGCAAATCAAAGGTTTTGTTATTCCCTTGCCCCCAGTTGAAGAACAAACTCGGATTGTTCTGAAGCTCGACTCATTATCAGAGCAAACTCAGCGCATTGCTTCCATATACGAGCAAAAGCTTGAGGCTCTGGAATCATTAAAGAAATCCATTCTGCACGAAGCATTTTCGGGGAATCTCTAAGCCATGAACGAAGCTGAGACAAGAGCAGAGCATATTGATCCAGCTTTGAAGGCTGCTGGTTGGGGTGTGGCAGATGGAAGTCGGATCCTGAGGGAATATGCTATCACGCTTGGGAGGCTCGAGGGCTACGGCAAGCGAGGCAAGACCGAGAAGGCGGACTACGTTCTGGTATTCCGCAATCACAAGCTGGCTGTCGTTGAAGCCAAAGCATGGAAGGAGGATCTGACTGAGGGTGTTGGACAAGCCAAGAAATACGCTGAAAAGATGAACATCCGTTTCACTTACTCGACCAATGGGCAAGGCATCTACGGAATCGACATGCAGACGGGCAAGGAGGGCAAACTGGCCAAGTACCCGTCACCCGAAGAGCTGTGGAAAATGACCTATGCCCAGCCCAATGAGTGGCGGGATCGGTTTGCGGCTATTCCCTACGAGGATAAGAGCGGAAGTCATCTAGCCCGTTACTACCAAGAGACGGCCACAGACAAGGTGCTGGAAGCGATTGCGGACGGGAAAGACCGTATCCTACTCACGCTGGCCACTGGAACGGGCAAGACCTTCATCGCATTCCAGATTGCTTGGAAGCTGTTCCAAAGTCGGTGGAATTTAACGAGAGAACCAAATCGCCGCCCAAGGATCTTGTTCCTAGCTGATCGGAATATCTTGGCCGATCAGGCGTACAATTCGTTTTCAGCCTTTCCTGAGGATTCAATGACAAGGATCGAACCAGGCACCATTCGAAAGAAAGGTGCCGTACCCAAGAATGCGAATTTGTTCTTCACGATTTTTCAGACTTTCATGTGTGGACCAGAAAATACGGAGTACTACGGGGAATATCCCAAAGACTTTTTTGATTTCATTGTGATCGATGAGTGCCACCGCGGAGGCGCCAACGACGAGGGCAACTGGCGCAAGATCATGGAGTACTTCTCCCCTGCCGTTCAGCTCGGTCTGACGGCCACGCCACGCAGACAAGAGAATGCCGACACGTACAAATACTTTGGCAATCCAGTTTACATCTACTCGCTAAAGGACGGAATCAATGACGGTTTCTTGACGCCGTTTAAGCTAAGGCAGATCTCATCCACACTGGATGAGTACGTCTATACCTCAGACGACAAGCTGATCGAGGGTGAGATTGAAACTGGTAAGCGTTACACCGAGCAGGACTTTAACCGTGTGATCGAGATCGAGGCGCGGGAGAAGAAGCGTGTCCAAGACTTCATGGATGAGATTGATCAGAGCCAGAAGACATTGGTTTTTTGTTCCACGCAGGATCATGCGCTGGCCGTCCGGAACCTGATCAACCAGATCAAGAAGGTGAAAGACCCGAACTTTTGCCAAAGGGTAACGGCCAATGACGGCTCACTCGGTGATGAGCATCTGCGGGCATTCCAAGACAATGAGAAGATCTACCCAACCGTCCTGACCACGTCGCAGAAGCTTTCAACGGGTGTGGATGCCCGAAATGTCCGAAACATCGTTTTGATGCGGCCCATCAGGAGCATGATTGAGTTTAAGCAGATCATTGGGCGAGGAACGCGGCTGTTTGAGGGAAAGGATTTCTTCACGATCTACGATTTCGTGAAGGCGCATCACTTGTTCCAAGATCCAGAATGGGATGGCGAACCGCTAGAACCAGAACCCAAGGATCCAAAAGATGACGGTAAGAAACCGAAACGGCCAAAAGGGACAAAAGAGCTGCCACCAGTTGATCCGCCTGAAAGACCAAAGAAGATCAAGGTGAAGCTGGCCGATGGTAAAGAACGGATGATCCAGAGCATGGCGATGACCAGTTATTGGAGTCCGGACGGTAAACCCATGTCGGCGGTGGAATTCCTAAAAAGTCTGTATGGGGATCTGCCAGAGAATCTGAAGAGTGAGGCTAACCTGCGTAAGATATGGAGTGTGCCTGACACTCGGAAAAAGCTTTTGGATGGACTGGCGGAAAAGGGTTACGGCGAGGAACAGATGACCGAGATGCAAAGGCTGATTGATGCCGAGAAGAGCGACCTATTTGATGTCCTGGCCTATGTGGCCTTTGCGATGACGCCTGTGACCAGAGAGAAGAGAGCTGCCTATGCCCAACAGGCTTTGAAGACCAAGTACAGCAACGAGCAGAGAGCCTTCTTGGACTTTGTGCTGGGTCAGTATGTGGATGAAGGGGTACGAGAACTGGATGAGGAGAAGCTGCCTCCGCTGGTGGAGCTGAAATATGGGACTTTTATGGATGCTACGAAGGCATTGGGAGCGATTGAGGATATTCGGAAGATGTTCCTGAGCTTCCAGCCATTCCTTTATCAGCCAGCCGTGGCGGCGTGATTTGACCTCATTTGAATATCCAGATGATCAAACCACGGTCAATAGGCCGTCAACACCAAGGTCAACGCCATAAGCCACCACAGTCATCCACGGTCAATCCATAGTCAATCCACAGTCAACGCCACAACAAAGACGAAACAACGCTAAACAGCCCATAAGACTTAAAAAACAAGGCAAATAACGCCATTAGTGGGGCAGAAGGGTGTTTTAAGGGGTGCAAAAGTGGAGTTAAGGTCAAAAAGGGCCATCCCAGGCCGAGAACCTGACCGAGAAAATACCGAGAATCTACCGAGAGCCTGACCGGGAATATGACCGGGAACTGAAATTAAATACCCCGAAAATACCCCTAAAATAGGCCGAAATTAGGCCGAAAAGGGGTCGAAAATATCCCGAAATTCGAATTAATTCGAAAATTTAAGTATCGCTGCAGCTGCAGTGGCACGTTTGGCCACTTCTTTGGGAGCGGAAAAGGCTTCTTCGGGCCAAACTTCACCACGTTGCTCGAGTTCGCGTTTAATTTCCTGCAGGGGAGCCTCTAGTTTGTATCGTTTCACTACTTCGGCCAAGAACTGGCGGAAGTCTTCCTCCCATACGATACCCTTTTCGCCCCTAGCCATGGCTTGGCCTATCAGTTCCAAGGCCTTAACTCTGCGACCAGTGACCCTTTTGGGCGCCGCTTCGTTTTCGTCCTGGCTAACCATCTTCCAGAGGTTGTATGTCTCGGAATCAAACTTCCTGCCGAGCGTTGAAAAGG
>Ga0247843_1002712_pt1 | contig 31144 bp, 26 predicted proteins | sample LaCruzMarch2017__FD_192420 | JGI IMG/M metagenome (GOLD analysis project Ga0247843, IMG submission 192420) | Freshwater microbial communities from meromictic Lake La Cruz, Castile-La Mancha, Spain - LaCruzMarch2017_8m | ecosystem: Environmental > Aquatic > Freshwater > Lake | place: Spain... | reverse complement strand
TCCAAGTACCAAAATTATTTTCAACAGCAATTTTTCCTATATCTGTATTTTCATCAGTTGCAATTAATAAAGGATGCTTGCATTCCAAATAAGCCAACATTCTAGACGGGAAATTAGGAATTGTAAATCTATGATCCAGAAAAATCATCCCAATATCACAACAAGCCTCTAATTCATCATAATCTATTCTTTCTAACATTGGAATGTAAAGTATATTATCAAAATTCCCTTTTTGAATAAAATCAACTATCAAATTTGATTTATTGCCTGAACCTATAATTAAAAAAAAACAATCTTTACGACTTTGATTTCTTTCCAAAACCTTTATTAAGTTCGGAATTCCTTGTGGGACGCCTAAATTTCCACCATAAAGAAATATGGGTATGTTGTTTGGTATTTTATATCTATTTAAAATAGAGTTTTTGTTACTTAACTCCCTATTTTTTAACTCAATGGCATTGGGACAAATAACAATTTTATCCCTTTTAATTTCTGGGTCATTTTTATATAGATAGTTAACATTAGCTTGAGACATACAGCCAATAAAATCTGAAATGCGGTATAAAACTTTTTCTTTGCTTCGAAAGAAATTGTATATCATTCCATTTTCCTTCATTATACAAAGGTCAGCAGCGTTTTGAGGGAAAATATCCTTTAGCATAAGAAATGTTCTAGCATTATGTTTTAACTTTAACTTTTCAATTAAATTATTAAAAGTAATTGGTGGGGTGGTATATAAAATTAAGTCAAAGCTGTATCCTGAAAAATGTTTATTAATCGCTGTATTATATTGTTTTTCTATCAATAATGTAGCAAGCGTTTTCTCTAAAAAATTAGTCTTAGTTATATTTAATGTTTTTACCCCCAAAATATTTACATTCCCATTTTGTAATAAACGTGTTTTCTTTTTAGTTTTCCTTTCAAACGGACAAACAATAAAAACATCATGTCCTTGATTAGAAATATACCTGAGCAAATCTGGATAAATTCCTCGGTTGTTTATATCAGAAACAGCAGTTGAAATGGAAAGAAAAAGGACTTTCATTTTAATTTTTGTAAATATTTAACATTTTGTTTGCCATGTCAAAATATTTTTTAATTTGAACTTGGTTATTATATTTTGACTCAGCTAATTTTCTGCAATTATAAGAATAAAATGATTTCCCATTCTTTGCGATAGTTTCAATTGAAAATATTAAATCATTTATATTCCCGGGCTCCACTACTATTCCAGTTTCTTCTGTAATTAATTCAGGACTTGCAGTACAGTTATACACAATACTTGGAGTTCCACTAGCAAAACCTTCTACAGTTGTCAGTCCAAATGATTCTTGGTAGGAGAGGTTTAAAACAATTTCAGCAGCTGAGTAAAGTTGATTTAATTCACTGATGTTTTCCGTTCTTTCAATACCAATAATATTTTCTGGTAATGATTCAATTTGTTTTCTTGATAGTCCGACTAAAACAATTACATAATCCTTAGAAATTGATTTAGCTAATTTGAAATAATCACTTATTCCTTTCCTTGCATCCCAAATTGTAGCAACTCCCAATAATATTTTTTTGTTATTTATTGAATATTTTTTTTTAACGATATTTAAGCTGTTAGTTGGGTAGAATGCATTGATATCAACACCGTTATGAATAACGTTAACTACTTTATCACTTAAAAATGATTGTTTTATAATTTCCCCTAACCAATTAGATACAGGCACTAAAGTTAGGTTTTCGATTGAGTTAAATAGTTGTTTTTTTTGATAGTAATTCTGCTTTGAATTATCATAAAAAATTGAAGAGGGATAGTTTTTGAATTTAGGACAATTATTACATTCGGTTTTCCATTTTTCGCAGTTAATATCAGAAAAAAAAGTACAATGACCTGTTATTGACCAGCAGTCGTGGAGAGTCCAAAGCACAGGTATTTTTGCTTCCTTTAAAAATTCAAAAAGTTTTTTGTAATTGATATAATACCCATGCAAATTATGCAAAATAATAATATCTGGTTTTATTGATTTAACTTTTTCAAGAAATTGTTTTGTTGAATTAGTTGAAGCTAAGCCATGATTATCAAATAAATTTGATTGTATACCATGAAGAAAATAATCTAACTTATTTCCAATTTGAATAGTTTGTGAATTACTAGCATTGCTATTTCTTCCATAAGCAACAAAACTTTGCCATCCATTTGAAATAAAAAAATCGCTTATTTGTTCAACAATTCTTCCTGTTGATCCTTTATTAACAAGCGTATTAATTTGCAATAATTTAGGCATCCTTTATATGTTTGATTTCATTAAAGCACCTAATTCAGTAGAAGTCATAAACTCTACTTGAGGCCATTTTTTAATTATTAAAAAAAGCAAATTGTCTAAATCTTTTAATCCTTTCTCCGCATTTTCTTGATTTATTCTTCCAACATAATTTACTCTATGTGAACTGATAATTGCAGGTTTATGCCAAAAAAAGGCATTTTCAATTTCTTTCAAACAAGAATTCACACAATCTACATTGGTTGAACTAGACGGTTCAAAAGAACAATTTCTAGTTAACATAATTTGACCAAATTCGTTTTTTCGTCCCAACCAATTTAATTCAAATCCATTTTTATTATTACCTAATGGATGCTTTCTTAATTTAGAAACGGTCATATATTGTATGCCTAATGATGCCATTGTCTTATCCAAAATTTTTACAGGTTCTTTATTTGGACCAACAAAATGACACGCATTAAAATTAAACGATTTTAAAAATATGTCTGAAGCGTCAGTTATTATTTGATGATAAGTTTCAATTTCTTCAGTTGAATGTGGATAAAATGCAGCTAAATGTTCAGGAATAAATTGATTTTTTGTACTTGAAATTCCAATAGTTCCATGTTCAAATGCAAATAACATTCCTTTATTTTTATTTTTTAATGCATCCATCCAAGCTTTCACATTTAAATGTTCTCGACCATGCAAACCAGGAACAAAAAGTCGATTATTAATTCCTTCTTGCCATAAATTATGAACATTGTTTGAATTATGATATTTTTTGTATGTTTCTGTAAAGTTTTCGTAGAAATATTCGTTAAAACCATTTTTTTGAATTCTTTCAAAGTCTGGGTTCGCCATAATAGACATTGGAGTGAATACTACAGAATTGCCATTTTTATCTTTGTGTCTATTTAATATTTCAAATAAATTTGATAAATCAGCATTTGACTCTAACGCATCATTTTTTATAAAATGATTTGAAAATATTTCTATGTCGTTTTTTACGATTTTTTCTAAATCTACCTTGCTTCTAGTTCTAATACTTCCCCAGTCATCCGATTCTATAACAATAATTTTCCTTGTAGTATTCCAACCAATTATATTACTTAAACTTTTTCTCAATATAATCATTTAATTTTCTAAAATTACTTTTTTTATTAACTCAAATATTTGCTCTGGAGAATACTTATTTCTAACTTTATATGCCTCATTTCTTAATAATATTTGTTGTTCTTTATCGGATACAAGGTAATTTAATTTGTTATATAAATCTTCAGCATTTTGTGTTTCAAATAATAAACCATTTTTGTTGTTTTTTATTATTTCTCTTGGACCAGCAACACAATCGCTACTAATACATGCTAAAGGAATTGACATTGCTTCCAATAATGCATTGGGAAAACCTTCATAAAAAGATGGTAACACAAAAATACTTGCTTGCTGCAAAACATCTGTAAAATTTTTTTGATGACCATGGAAAATTACCTTGTTTTCTAATTTTAGTGTTTTAACGTATGCTTTAAGATTATCCATTTCGGGACCATCCCCAATTAGGTGTAACTTATAATTTTGATTATTTAGTTTCGAAAATGCTTCAATTAAAATTGAGTGCCCTTTTTCTTTAGAAAGTCTCCCAATCGAAACAATATTATTCTCGTAGGAAAGTTTATCAATATTTATTGGCTTTAAAATATTAGGAATAACATGTATTTTTTTTAATGAATATTTTTGCGCTAAAATTTCTTTTGCTCGCTCAGTTTGCACTATTAAACCATCTGCATAAGGGTAACTTAAACGATTGAATACCTCTAAAAATTTCCCTAAAAATAAATTAGGCCCCATTCTATTAGTAATAAAAGTTTTTACTCCTAAAAACCTTGTTGCTATAATTGAGTATGCATTAAACCAATCTCCAAATGAAATTACCACATTGGGAGTTAGTTGTTTTACATTTTTGCGAATAAAAGGAATTAGTTTAATGGCATAAAAGAATTTATTGGTAGTTTTTCTATCTAGTGAAGGCCATATTACCTTTATAGAAGGATTTAAATGATAAAAAATTTCGGTTTTAAAAAGGCAAATTATACTTACTTCTATACCCTCATTTGCAAATTCATTAGCCCAATTTGTTAAAGCTCTTTCTTGTCCTCCTCCAGCAAGTCCACCGCCTATGAAGCAAATTTTTTTATTCATTTTTTATTTAATTGTTTCAGTACAATATCCACCATCCAATCACAAGGATCAAATTTACCTTCATAAAAATTGAGATTTTCATCCCAATATCCCGCACAATCATAATAACCTTCTTTGAGGAATCCATAACTGACTTCAATAAGTAGTAACTCTGTATTTTTGTAAACAAAATCAAATGCTACACACTGCGTTTTGAGTTTGTTTGAAATATCTAAAGATAATTGAATCAATTCATCACTGAAATATTTTTTATCATATTCAATATTTCCGCTGCCTGAAGCCCTGAAATCATTTTCTCGCACATTACGTTTAATGGCAAAAACTTTATTATCAATTACAATAGTTCTTAAATCAAAACTATTATTTGGAATAAATTCTTGAAAATAAACATAACCCACTTCCTTTCCCATAACTTTGACAAAAGTTGGTTTGGTAAATAAACGGTAGATACTTTTTAGTAAATCTGTAAAGGTTGCCTTTTTTAATTTTAGTTTTCTTATCGTTTCCTTTAAGTGACCCATAGAGTCGAAATTTGAAAATCCTGTGGCAAAAGCTTTATTAACTAGTTTTTGCGCTTCAGGCTTGTTACGCACCAATTTTACGTTAAAAGAGCCTGCTCCCCCTCTTAATTTAAATACAATAGGGTAGGAGGTGGAATTTAAAAAATCAATTGCTTTCTTTTTTTCAAAAAATGCAAATGATTTTACCATAGGTAAACCATGTAGTTCGAATAAATATTTTTGTCCTAACTTGTCATCAAAATGCCAATTGGTTTTAAAATCAGGAAAAACAATAAAACCACTGTGTTCAAGCGCAAATAAGATTTGTTTGGCGATATTTAAATCTCTCGGATCATTTTGTGAATGATGCCACATAAGTGCCTTACAATCTTGTAGTTGTTCAATTAAGTCATTGTCGTAACAATTAACCTCTTTATAGGGAATATTTTTATTTTTTAAATATTTTTTCCAATTTACATGAAACCCCGAATTACTTTTATGTATAGCTATCATTTAATCTAAATATTGTTGCGCCCAAAGTTCAAAGGTTAACATCTGCCAAATAGCTTCTAGCTCATCTAGTCTTGCTTTTTTTATATTCTTGACCCATAAATCAATACTTTCAATATTAAAAATATTTCTTTGAACTATTCCGGGTCTTATTTTTAAATTCCACAGTTTATCAAAAGATTCTGAACTCATAAACTCTTTAAGGGGAATTCCAAAGCCTTTTTTCTCTCTGAACGCAAAATTTTCTCCTAAAATGGAGGCACACAATTTTTTTAATAAAAATTTTGTTTCAAATTTTCCCTTGTATTTGGTTATTAACTTCGAATTTTCAATGGAAAGTGCTAACGAAACAAATTCATTATCTAAAAAAGGAACCCTATTTTCAATGGAATGAGCCATTGACATTTTATCTTGTCGCATTAACAAATCTGGCAAATAAGTAGCCATTTCATAGTGCCTATGAATATTATTTTTACTGCAAGTAGCAATATTATTAAGTATTTTTTTTCTGTTGTTTGTTGCTTTTTTAAAATTGAAATTGGGCAATACAGATTCTAGCGTATTCAAACTGCTGAAAGTGGAAGCTAAAATTAGCCTATTTTTCCAATTAAAATATTTTATGATAAAGCTGCATAAACTTTTCCTATTGAAAAATAATTTACTTAGGAACGATTTGTTGAAAAATGGGTTTCTGTAATAATCAATAAATCTGGAATATCCTCCTAATATTTCGTCTGCACCTTCACCGCTTAATAAAACTGTAACATACTTTTTTGCGTTTTCACTGAGGAGGTACAAGCCAATTGAATTTGGGTGGTTAATAGGTTGTTCAAAATGCCATGTTACCTTTTCAATCATATTAAAATAATAGTCTTCCTTTAAACAATACTTATGAGCATTTAAGTTAAACTTGGAAGCAACCTGGTTAATATAATCTTCCTCTGAAAATAATTTATTTTTGAATACAATCGAAATGGTTTCAAGTTTGTTTTGGTTGTTAAATTCATTTGCTAAAACAGTTACTAAAGAGGAGTCAATTCCCCCTGACAGCTGACAGCCAAGTTTAACATCACTTAACATTTGTCTCTCCACACTTTTCTTTAGGGTAGTTTTAATTAAATCTGGAGTGTCAGATTGGCTATTAAATTTTTTTTCTTCAATTTTTAAATTATAAAATTCTATTTCCTTAACCAACCCTTCATCATTTATTTCAAGATAAGTTCCGGGTGTTAAATTTCTAATATTTTTGAATAAGGTATTGTTTACTAAATTTCTAAAAAGTAGAAACTCGTGTAAATGTGCTTTATTTAATTCAAATTTGAAATCATTCAGTGCTTTAAAACTTTTCATTTCTGAACTAAAAGCAATCCTTTCATTTTCTTCCAAAACATACAATGGTTTTATTCCAAATCTATCCCTGGCTAAAAACAATTTATTGAGGTTAAAATCCCAAATACAAATGGCAAACATACCATTTAATTTTTTTAGCATTTCATCCATGCCGTAAACTAAATACAAGTTCAATACAATTTCAGTATCAGTATTACTTTTAAATACACAACCTTTAGCTTGCAAATCACTTTTAAAGTCAAAAGCATTGTAAATTTCTCCATTTAACATCAAAGCAACTTGGTTGTTATTGCTTAACATTGGTTGATGTCCATTAGGCGACAAATCTAAAATACTCAATCTGTTAAATCCTAGTACAATATTAGATTTATTTTTTAGTAAAACTTGTTCGTTGATTGATACCTCTTCAAATGTTTTTAATTTTGAATTTATTGCTACAATACCTGAATCATCTGGCCCCCTGTGTTTTTGGAGTTTTAACATCGATAAAATATTTGTATTATTTGTTTCGATGTTATTATTTTTAATAATATAACCTGCTAATCCACACATACAGATTAAAATTTGGTAATTGAACCTAATAAAATATCTCTGTGTGATTCACATCTCACCAAATTAGATAAAAGTAGTTTTTTCTTGTCTCCTATCAAATTGGGTATTACCCCCCGTTTATGCAAACTTGGAAGTATTTTACCTTTATAAGGCTGAATCCAATTATTAATTGTTGGTTTCCAAGACTCTATATACTTTTGAAAATGTTTTTTTAATAAAATATCATTCTCTATTATGCTGTTGAGTTCATTAATTTTTGAATGTAAAGCATTTTTATCTTTAGCCAAAAATAATCCAACGTTATGTGAATTTTGCTCAATAAATTCTAAATCAAATGTAACTTGTTTGTTTTTTTCAAAATTTAAACTTACCAATAGACCATAATTCCATGGTTTGTCAACCGTATTTTCCCAATCAAAACAAAAATTGCCTAATCCATAAAAAATAGGTGCATTTTTATAAATTTCATAACCAGAAATAATATGTGTATGATGACCAATAACTGCATGAGCGCCTGCATCCACAAAAAAACGATACCACTTTTTCATTCTTGGACTAGGCAAATTATAATGTTCATGACCTCCATGAACGTTTATAATAATAAAATCAACTTGATCTTTAAGATCGGTAATTTGGTTGTATGTATCTGCAAGGTCAATAGGATTGCAGCCAGCTTCATCACCAAAGGTTGTAGTCCATTCACTTTCTGCTATATTTATAAAACCAAAGTTAAGGTTTTTAATTTGTCTAATAACGGGTTTCGATGCTTCTTGTAAATTAAAACCGCTTCCCATCCATTCAATACCATTGGTCTTTAAAGCATTGTAAGTATTCTCTATTCCTTTAACGCCATAATCTAAAAAATGATTGTTGGCAGTTGCTACCAATTCACACTTCAGATATTTGATTATTTTTGCGTTTAAAGGGCTAGCTTTAAGATGGGGCCCTGTTTTTAATATTTTGTCACCATCATTAGTTAGCGGACACTCTAATTCAATGATATTGAAATCATTATTGTAAAAAAAAGGTAATACCTCCGCAAAAAGAGAATGCCAATCTTCATTATCAACTACTTTTTTTTCGATTCTTTGCCAAGGGCAAAAATCTCCTGTAAATCCTATTTTGGTCATATGCTTAAATTTTGTTCAGAAATGCAATGATACTCGAATTTTTTTAATACTATTTGTTTAATACATCTAAATACCTATTAAAAAAGTTGAATTAGTTATATTACTTGTCTTTTTCATTGCGCTTTTAATAAGCACGAATATTAAAATATAAAATTATAATCACAATACCTATTTATTGGTATTTTTTATTAACTCACCTAATTGGTCGGATGTCATAAATTCTACATCAGGATACTTTTTTACTACTGTAGAAAGTAAAAGTTTTAATTTTTCTAGATTTTCAGTTCTATTTTTTTCGTCAATTGAACCAATAAAATTTACCCTATGGGTACTTATTATTGCTGGATTTTTCCACCTAAAAGCCTTTTCTATCTGGTCTAAACACAATGCTAAATTTTCACTAAAATAATTGTCTGTACAAGGTTCAAAAAAGCAATTTCTAGTTAAATATATTTGTTTACTCTTGTTTGTTTGTCCCGTAAAATGTCTTTTTCCATTTTTAGTAGTAATTTTTCTTGTAAATTCTGGATAAAGTTGAAAGGATTGACCTTGTATATAAAATACTGCTTTTTCTAATAATATCTTCTCAATATTTTCATCCCAAATATAATTATTGGCTATAAATGACTTAGATTTATAACCAATAATTGATTCAAAAATAGCCAAACCTTCAAGAAGTGAATTTTTTATAAATGCGAGTTCTGCAGTTGAACTGTAATTGCAACCAGCCATAGAATTTTTTGTAACAAAGTTTGATTCCCCCTTTTTTACAATTCCCCAAAATCTATTTTCAAAAAGAGCATGAATTAATTTATCACCACTTTGAAGTTGATTTAACCAAAGCGACACATTTATATGTTCTCTACCATGAAATTGTGGTTTAAATAAATTTTCAGTCATGCCATTATTCCAAATGTTGAAACATTTTTGTCTGTTTGAATATTTGGAAAAAGTATCAGTTACTAGTTCGTAATGATATTCGGTATAATTACTACTTTTAATTTTATCAAAATTAGGATTAGCAACAATACAATTGGCTGTAAAAATTGGATTTCGTCCTTCCTTATTTTTGATAGATTTAAGCGATTCAAAGAGAGCTGTTAAATCATCTTCGTTTTCGAGCGAGTCATATTTGATATAAGGGTTCAGTTCAATATTATATATATTGGATATATGGTCAATAATATTTTTTGTAGGACTTCTTTCTGTACCCCAATCATCACTTTCAATGACAATAATTTTCCGATTGGTTTTCCATCCAGGAATGCTTAGTAGGTTGTTTTTAAGGGAGTTGATTGTTTTTGTTAACATAGCTATTCGCCCCAAACTACTCTTTTAACGTAATTGGTATAACTTAATACAATTCTTACCATTTTGTCTGAAACATTAGGCATGCTATAGTCATTTACTGGTCTAAAAATTCTAGTTTCAGTTTCCTTCTCATGTTCCAGCTGCATTAAGCCTTGCATGATTCTTTCGGTATTTAATCCAACCATCATAACTGCAGTCTCTTCCATTGCTTCAGGTCTTTCATGTGCTTCTCTAATATTTAAAGCAGGAAAATTAAGAATAGATGATTCTTCCGAAATGGTACCACTATCTGATAATACAGCAAAAGCATTTATTTGTAAGGCATTATAATCCGAGAACCCCATCGGCTTCTGCCACTGTATCTTTGGATTTAATTCCACCTGGCTCTTGTCACTTTTGCCTTGGCTCTTTATTTCTTCTAACCTCTTTCTTGTCCTTGGATGCGTACTTACAATAATAGGATACTGGTATTTTTCAGCAATTGCATTCAAGCTATTTATTAAACCAAAGAAGTTTTTGTCATTGGTAATATTTTCTTCTCTATGAGCTGAAACCACAAAGTATTTGCCCTTCTCTAAAGAAAGCTTATTTAAAATATCACTCTTATCAATGCTTGGCTTGTAGTGGTTGAGTACTTCAAACATAGGAGAACCTGTTTTTATAATTCTATCAGCAGGTAAACCTTCTCTTAATAAATATTCTCTGGCTATATCACTATAAGTTAAGTTAATGTCAGCTATATGATCTACTATTTTTCTATTGGTTTCTTCTGGCACACGTTGGTCAAAACACCTGTTTCCTGCCTCCATGTGGAAAATAGGAATATGGCGTTTTTTTGCAGGTATGGCACATAAGCAACTATTGGTATCGCCTAAAACCATAAATGCATCAGGTTTCAATTCGGCTAGTAAAATATCAATTTTTATCAATATTTGACCAACGGTTTCTGCTGCTGTAACTCCGGCTGCATTTAAAAAATAATCAGGCTTACGAATGCCTAAATCATCAAAAAATATTTGATTTAATTCGTAATCATAATTTTGTCCAGTATGCACTATAATGTGCTCAATAGCTGGCGATTCATCCATTTTTGCCATTACCCTCGAAAGGCGAATAATTTCTGGACGGGTTCCTACAACGGTTACTAATTTTAGTTTGTTTATTGGTGACTGGTGACTGGTTATTGGTGTATTATTCATATTTTATTTTTATGCATTTAGCGGTCAGTTTTCGGCTATCAGCTTTTAGCTTAAAACTGTCAGCTATTTTCTTATTTTTAAAATTAATGATGTCAACATTTTTTTTATTTGTTGAATTTGTTCAAGTAAGTTTTCATAATCTAATTTTTGTAAGTAATTTAGTTCGTAACTTAAAAGAATTAAATATTCATTTTCACTTGCAGAGCCTAGACTTATTTGTAAAAATCGAGCAAAATCTGCATCACTTCCTCTGCCGCATCCTTCAGCTATATTTATTGAAATAGATGATGAAGACCTTCTAATTTGAGATGTTAAGCCATAAATTTCTTCTTTAGGAAAACTATGAGTAAGCTTATAAATACTGAGTGTTATTTGATGGCTTTTTTCCCAAACTGTTAAACTTCTAAAGTCTTTCATTTTTTTATAACTTTCAGCAATTAGCTGCCAGCGGTCAGTTATTGCGGTTTTCTGTTAACTCTTTACTTTCGGAAAGCTGACAGCTGAATTCAGATTGCTATCTGCTAGTTGCTTTATATTCTGCTAGCTTAAAACCTACAACTTTATCTACTGATTGCTGAACGCTGACTGCTAATAGCTTAAGCTGCTAAACAACTTCAAACCAAGTATCCGGATCTTTCGCATCATAGGGTTCGTTAATCCAAAAGATGGTGTACAATGTATCTTCTCCGATGTTTTTTATATTATGGGTGTACCAAATAGGCATATCAACATATGCAGGTTCGTTGCCATCTAGGTAAAAGTTGTGAATTTCATTGGTACCAATTCTACGGAGTTGGATGAGGGCTTTACCTTTTATAACCGCGAAGCGTTCTATTTTTCTAGTGTGAAAGTGATTTCCTCTTGTGATTTCAGGAACTGTAGTTGAAAAAGATACCTGTCCAGGAATACCTATTCGTGCTATTTCTGTAAATGCTCCTCTGTTATCTGGATGCTGAATAAATTTCCTAGGGAAATAATTCTTGATATCCATGTAACAACGGTATGTATTGAATAATTTATGCTCAAATGCATTATTCAAAGGAGGAAATTCTCCTTTTTCTTGGTAAACCTCTTTATAGTTTTGAAGTAAAGTTAATATTTCAGAAACTTTGGCTTCGGCACTAGGAGGAATGATAAATTCATGCGTATTGTCATTACTTCTGATGGCCTTCAAAATTTCTTCCACCAATTCTCCAACATAAATTAACTTCAATTGTCCATCCACTTCTATCTTAGGTGTTTCTCCATGTGATACTTGGTGGCAAAAAGTAGCTATAACCGAATTATAATAGGGATTGCCAAAAGGACCATATACATTGGGGATAACCATGCCTGTGAATCGACCATTTGCTTTCTTAGCCCAATCAGCCAACATCAAACGCCCTTCTTTTTTTGATTTACCATATAAATTATCTCTTTCCTCCTGTGTAGAGGAAGAAATTATCACGTGGCATTTGCTGGCTGTTCTTTCTAAAGAAGCAATCAAACTCTTAACCAAACCCGTATTCATTTGATAAATCACCTCTGGATCATTGTGCCTATTCAAAGCAGCCAAATGAACAATCACATCGCATTCTTTAACAAAAGCACCCAACTTCACTTCATCCTCAAAAAAAGAACGATTAAACTCAACCAAAGAAAACTCCTCGGAATATAATTTTATCGTCTGATACAAATGATACCCAACAAAACCTTTCTGCCCCGTAATCCCAATTTTCTTCATAAACTAAAACCCTTTTACTTTTATTTTTTGTCTTAAAAAACTTGTTTCTTCTAACTTTTTTTTTAGCTCTTGAAAACACTTTTGCCTAGGCTCTTAAAAATCTACCAAGCCATTTCTTCCAAACTTATCCTGAAGTCATCCTGCTTTGATTTCTCCAACCCAAAATCAGAAAACACCATCAAAACACTGCCCTCTTCCAAAGCCTCAAAACCATTATAATTTCCTCCTGGAATCTCAAGAACCTGACTTTCCAAACTTGTCAAAACATATTGATTGAAAAGGCGTGTATTCATATCAACCACCTTCACCATAAAACTACCCTTTGCCACAAAAAACCACTTGGTTTCTTTTTTATGTCCCTGCCAAGCCCTCACCACACCCAACTCCGGTTCAATGCAATACATCCTCACCACCCGCTTCATATCAAAGTTGTTCACAAACCTCACACCCCCTCTGTCATCACTATGTATATTCCCATCAATCAGCATCACTTTTGTCTTTTTACTTTTATCTTTTGTCTTAAAAAAACCTGTCTGTTTTAACTTTTTTCTTGGTTCTTCTAACTTTTGCCTTGTCTCTTATCCAATATACTCATCAACTTTCTCTCCAAAAACCTCCTTACGAATCAAGGGCAAAGTAGAAATTAACTTCTTCAAACCTTCCACGCCTTGTTGTTCCGTATTGTGAGAATGGTAATCCTCAATTTTAGAAACATCTTCTTCACCCTCTGAGAAATATTTTGCATAGTTCAAATCCCTATTATCGGCAGGCACTCTGTAAAAATCACCCATATCCTCCGCTTTCATCATTTCTTCGCGGGTACAAAGTGTTTCATATAATTTTTCTCCATGGCGAGTTCCAATAATATTTATGGGTACAACTTTGCCCGTTAAATCAATCAAAGCTTTAGCTAAATCACCTATGGTGCCTGCAGGGGCTTTGTTCACAAATAAATCTCCAGGATTTCCATGTTCGAATGCAAATAATACCAATTCTACTGCATCGTTTAACGACATGAAAAAACGTGACATATTAGGATCGGTAATCGTAATAGCTTCACCTTTTTGAATTTGATTTAAAAACAATGGAATTACAGAACCCCTTGAAGCCATTACATTACCATACCTTGTTAAACACACAGTGGTTTCAGTTAAATTGCGTGCTGCTGCAATAGCTACTTTTTCCATTAAAGCTTTCGATATACCCATGGCATTGATGGGGTAAGCAGCTTTATCAGTGCTTAAGCATATTACTTTTTTTACCTTATTGGCACCAGCAGCATCTATAACGTTTTGTGTACCAAATACATTTGTTTTAGTAGCTTCAATTGGAAAAAACTCACAAGAAGGAACTTGTTTTAAAGCTGCCGCATGAAAAACATAATCTACCCCACGCATGGCACGTTCTACACTAGAATAATCTCTTACATCCCCAATATAAAATTTTAACTTATCATTTTTTAATTGATTTCGCATATCATCTTGTTTTTTTTCATCACGCGAAAAAATACGAATTTCGCTGAAATTATCAGAATTTAGAAAACGGTTCAAAACAGCATTTCCAAATGAGCCCGTTCCGCCTGTAATTAAAAGTTTTTTATTTTTTATCATATTTTAATGAAGTAATTTTTTAAAGTGTTTGCAAAAATTCATAGAGTTTTTTTGCTTGAATATCTTTGTTAAAATGCGTTTCTGCTACTTTTCGTCCTGCTAAACCCACTTTGTTTGCCAGTTCTGGATTAGATAGTGCTCTTTCTATAGCATTGGCAAAAGATTCAACAGAACCTGGTTCAGCAAAAAACACAGTTTCATTATCGGTTAGATAATTGGGTATTTCCCCGACAGTTGTGGCACAAACGGGAACACCTGATGCTAAATATTCACCTAATTTGGTTGGAAATCCACCTTGTGCTTGCTTAGAATTAGGACGAGGCAGGGCTAATAGAGAAGCGTTTTGTAAAATGGCAGGAATTTTTTCTCTTGAAAACTCACCCAACCATTTAATTTTGTCTTCTAAATTCAAATCTTTAATTAATTTAAGGTGGGAAGGGGTGTCATAGTTCCAACCTCCAATTAAATACAGACTGTAAGACGGATATTTTGAAGAGATTTTTGCAAAAGCATTAATAAGTATATTTACACCATCTTTCCCATTATCCATAACCCCTACAAATGCAATATAAGGATGTTTTAATTTGTTAGTGTTGTTATATGATGTTTTGAATCTTTCCAAATCTACTGTCATTGGGATATGAGTTAACTTAGTCCCTTTAACAACAGTTTTGATAAAATAATCATGTAGCGTGTTTGTCATTAAAGCAAAGCCATTTATTTTAGATAAAATATTTTTATTGAAGTAATTTTCTATACGATTTGCTGCTAATTTTTGTATTTGTCTATTATTTCCGTTTTGATGAAAATCAAAAAATTCACTTAGTTCGCAAAAAAGTTTCACAGTTACATCTCTGTTAACAATAAAATTAATAATTTTAAGTAATTCCAATTCTGGAATTACCCAAATTATAGATTCTGAATTTTTTATATTAGAATAAATTTTACTTTTACATTTTATTGCATTTATATTTTTTCCAAAATAATTATAATACCGTCTTTTCCATTTATTTGCTATTAAACTATTATTTAAGTAGTAAATATTTAAATTATTTTTTATAGTTTTTTTATCAAACGTATCTTTTTCTGCTGTACTTAAATATCCACCAATTACGTAAATTATTATATCTACATCAAAATTCAGTAAACCATCAATTAATCCAGTCAGTCGATTTGCATGAGCGGAAGAAATAAAATATGGATTAAAATTGACCGGTATAATAATTTTTAATTTCATTTGTTGAAGAAGGTTTCAATTTCTATTTTCTTTTATTTGTTTTAAATACTCAAATAATTTTTCTGCTTGAATATCTTTATTAAAAGTTAACTCTGCAATCATTTTGCCATTCTGTCCAATTTTTTTTGCACATGTAGGATTTTGTATTGCTCTTCTCATAGCTTCTTCAAATGATTTAATAGAATCAGGTTCGGCAAAAAATACCGATTCATTATCAACTAGATAATCAGGAATCTCACCAACCTTTGTGGCACACACGGGATTCCCAGAGGCTAGATATTCTCCTAATTTTGTCGGAAATCCTCCTTGTGCTTGTTTCGAATTAGGACGAGGCAAAACTAATAAATTAGCGTTTTTCAATATGCTTGGTATTTTTTCCTTAGGATATTCTTTTGTCCAAATAATTTTATCCTGAAGATTTAATTCTGAAATACGTTGTTGATGAACATAGGTATCAGGTTGCCAAGGGCCCACTAAATAAAGTTTAAACTCAGGAAATTCTTCACTTATATTATTAAATGCCTCTATTAATATGTTTATACCATCTTTTGCATTGCTCATTACCCCTACAAAAGCTATATATGGTTTTACAAATTCTGTTAAATTTACCGTTGGAATGTTAAACCGATCAAAGTCAACGGTCATAGGAAGGTGTAATATATTTACGTTAGGATTATTGGACAATTTTTTATAATAATCGACTAATATTTTAGTCATTATTATTAAATTTGGAATATTCCTAATTAATTCAGTGTTTGTATTTAGCTCTAATTTTGATACAAGTTTACTTAGAAAATTTCGAGCATAATCAGAATTTATGCTTTGGAATTCACTAAATTCTGCTATTCCTTTAGATTTTATTTTTTTATTTGCTAGGTTAAAAACACGTCTTAATGTCAAATTACCTGTGATGAAAATAAAATCATACCTTTTATTAAAATAATAATACAAGAAAACAATATTTAACAATAAGAGTGGTGCTGCCATAAAATATTTATTAAACCTTCGCCACCAAATATTTTCATTTGTAAGTCTATTAGTGTAAATTATTTTTATACCAAGTTGTTCACAAAGTGCTTGCGCTTTTAACTTTTCATCTTCGACAACATATCCTTTCAAGACTAACAGTTCAATCTGAGCATTTTTTGATAGGAGTCCTGAAATTATCCCAGAATATCTGTTTGAAATTGCTGTTGAATCAAAAAAAGGGTTATATGAACAAGGAAACAAAATTTTCATTGAATGTTTACAATTACATCTTTAAACTTACCGGATTTTTCTCTCGAAATATTTGAAACTAAATGAATTTTAACTTCACAATTATAAAAAATTTCTTGCATGAAATTTTTAAAACCATCTAGGCTTTGATTTTCGTTTCTTAACACAATAAAAATTTCAATTATGTTTATTTTATTCTGAACTAATTGGTATTGTGCAATTTTTTCTCTGTAAATACTTTTAGTTATAACGTGATTAAAAACAGGAATTCCTATAATTTCGTCTCCATTGTGAATTGGAGTTGCACCAGACCTACCCACCACTTCTTTAATTATTCGAAAATTACTTCCACAACTACAATGATTATCAACTATTTCAATAATATCACCTTGAGTATAATTTATCAATGGAAAAGCACTCGAATATAACTGTGTTAAAATTAATTCACCCCTACCAGTCAAAGATAGCTCACCATTTTCTTTTCTAACCATCATAAATACAGTATCTTCACTTATGTGTAGATTGCCTTCACGGCATGATGAAGCTAAAAAACCCTCATTAGAATTGTATTCATCTATTATAGGAACTTTAAAAAATTGGATAATATCTTCTCTCATTTTGTCATTACAAGTTTCTCCTGAAATAACCACAGCTTTTAGATTAGGATTATTGAATTTAATATTATTATCAATACCATAACAAGCTAATTCCTTTATGAAAGAAGGATACCCCCAAATTGTAGTTGGTTTTTTTAGGATGATATCTTCAATATTCTTTTGCAATGATTTTTTGTTTATCCTAGTTATATCTGTAAATAATTTATTCATAATTATTCTATTATGAATGTAAAGCTTGATTTTAGAAATGAGAGTAGAACTTGAAGAAGTATAGCCACATCCAAAAGACATTTGAAATTCATTCCTGCCTATTCCAAATCTAGCTAAGGCACGTTCCTTCCCTGCCCCTTTAATTTCATAACTTTCTTTAGAATGATGAATTTCAAATGGTATTCCTGAACTACCACTGGTTGAAAGGCAAATAGTTAATGATTCTTTTTGTGTTATCCATGATTTCCCAGCATTTCTGATAACGGATTTGTCAATTATTGGAAGTGTTTGAAGAGTTTCAAATAATGAATTTGAATTTTGAAAATTAACTTTAAATTGTGAGTAATAAGGATGGCTATTTTGAATAATTCTTTGAAATAAAATGTTAAATAAAGTTAATTGTAATTTATTAACGTCATGAATAGAGATGTTTTCATTTTTCATCAACATTTTCAAATAAACGCCAGTTTTATCTCCTTTAACTTTTTCGACTATTTTTAGTAATAAATTATTTAAAAGCATTTGTTTTGATATTTAGATTATGGTTAGTTTACTTGTTTTTTAGTTTTTTATACTTAAAATGTTTTTAGGTTATGATGATTTATTATTTCATGATATGTTGAAATTAAATCATTTTCTATTGATAATTTATCGTGCCTTTCTAGAGCTTTTTGCCTAGCATTTGTACCCAAATTAATAGCAATTTGGTAATTTTCTATTATTTCCATTATTGCACCAGCCATACTCCAAGGGTCTCCATCCTGAACAAGTAGTCCATGTTCTTTATCAACTAATAGGGAAGGTGTCCCCCCCGAAAATGTGGCTATACAAGGAATCCCAAGAATCATGGCTTCACACAGATTATTAGGGCTGTTTTCAATGTGAGATGCCATTATGAACAAATTAGCTTCACACAGCTTTTCTGCTAATTGTTTCTCTTCCAATTTTCCTAAAAAAATTAATTCATTTTCAGGAAAATTTTCGAAACCTAATTTTAATTCAACTGCCTTTACTATTGAATCATTTCTAGTTAGTCCTGCAATTTGCCATTTGAAAGAGATATTTTTATTTTTTAATATTTGAGCTACTTGACAAATAGTTTCAAATCCTTTATAAAAATTATTTCCAGTTGTGGAGTGTATTAATAATTTATCAGTTAATTTGCTATTAGTCCATTTTTTTTCATAAAAAACATCTCGTAACATTTCATCAGAGTGAAAATACATTGCATTATTGGTCATAGTTTTTGCAATTCTTCTGTCCCAATCAGTTCTACCTAAAATATATTTAGTATTTAATAAATTAGTTAACTCTCTTTTTTCCATTTTTTTCATTAACAGGTACGATTGAAAAAAAGATTTTTTAAGTAAGTAACGAAGTAAATTTACGCTAAATGGTTTTTCTTTTGAAAATTTGCTTTCAATACCTGAAAAAAATTTATGTCTATATACAGTAATATTTCCTTGAATAGACACTACAACTGGCATATTTACTTTCGGTATTATTGCGGCAAACGGATTTTCTGTTCCATGTATGTGGATAAGATCAGGCTTTACATCATCTATTATTTTTAAGAAAATTGAGATGTCTTGCTCGCTTTCAATTAAATTAAAAATTGACTGTTTAATTGCTTTTAACTTCCAATTTTTATGAGCAATAGGGTGATAGGTTGTATTGTTAAATTTGAATGATTCTGATTTTTTGGGATAGTAAAATGCTACGTGTAAATCAACCTTATTTTGGATTGCCATATCCAATGATTGTAACCAACCGCCTCCAATTGTTTTATTATTAAGGTACTTTTCTGCATTGGCGGGTGTATTAGAAAACCAAAGTATTTTCATGTTAATCGTATTTTTTTTAATATTTCAGAATCTGAAAGTTTAATAATTTCGGGTGAATTACAAACAGAAATAGCTATAAAAATTACCATGTATTTAAATGTAGATGTCGATAAACCATATCCTAGCAAATCCACTAAGTACAATATTAAAATTAAAGCCATACTTTTACTTAGTATGTTTTTGGATCGAATAAATCCGTTATAAAATGATATAAATATTATGCAAGCAACAAAAGAAATGTAAATAACACCACCTTTCAAAATTAATTGTAAAATACCATTTTCAATTAAATCTCTTGAATCGTCAATATCAGACAAGCTCAATCCTTTTGATATAAATGTACCATGTATTCCTCTGCCAATTATCCAATCTTGTGGAGTTCTATTAAAATCATAAAAAAAATCATCAATAACATCAACCCTACTTTCAATTCCAGTTTCTGTCCTTTCTAAAAAGAAAGTGAATTTACTGAAATTTAAACCAGCAAAAACTAAACTAAAAATAATCATAAAAAAGGTTATTGAAAAATTTAAAAATCTATTTTTTTTCAATAATAAAGTATTCCCAAAATTCACTAAAAAACCAGCAAATAATAATGCTGTTCCAAAATATAATACTTTATTTCTTCTTGCCAAAATTATTGCAATGAACGTAGCAAATAGAATTATTAATAGGTTTATTGCGTTTACTCTTTTGGAATGATAATTATTTGTTAAAAGCAGTAAAATCAATGAAGAAGGAAAAAATACCATTAACGCTTCTGCATTTAATGTAAATTCTAAATTTTCAAACGAAGTATATTGTGTAAAGTAAGAAAAGAAGATTATTGATATTAGTAAATAAAAAATTCCAAAAACAATATTTAGTTTCAATATCTTTTGTAACTGCTCAATTTCGATATTAATAAACATTAATAGCGGAAAAGTATAAATAAGTAGTTCTTCACTTAAGAATCTCTTTAAAGTTATATAGTTTTGATAGCTATCAAAAAGGTCAGGAATACCTCTAAAGACCATTATTACAATCCAAATCATAAAATAAAACATTAAATTTTTGTTTAATAAAAATTTATTTTTATTATTTTTAACTTCGAGTATAATTTTATAAAATATAAAAATTGAGATTCCGTATCTAATTAGGGCTAGATTAAATAAAAATACACTTTCAAATAGTACTACCAATATTTGAAAATAAAGAAACAATACTATTTGATATAAGTTGGATGTTTTTTGTTTTTTCATTTTTTATTTATTATTGATTTAATATGATCCCTAATAAATAAATATTCTTTATTCTTAAGTATTTCCCCAAAGAATATAATAAATAAAATGCTCAGCATAAAATCAACTATAATTAACAGTATGTTGTTTAACCAAATATAATGATTAATTACTACAACTGGGGAAAATGATAAAACTATAATTTTAACAGCAGGGAGGACATCAAATATTTGTTCTTTAATACTGTAATTTAAAAGTGTATTTGTAAAATATGCTACTATAATATATGTGATTATTAATGAAATGATCATTCCCCAAATCATTGAAAATATACCATAATGATAACCTAATATAATGGATGGTATTGCCAAAAATACTTTAAGCATTGTCATTTTCAACGAAAGATCAGACCTACCTTTTACGTTTAAAATATTAGTATTTATTGAAATTATAGGCATTAACATTCCCGTAAAACATAATAGCTGGAGGTAGGGTACTGATGGTAACCACTTTTCTCCAATTAATATGAGTATTAATGGTTTTGAAACCACAAATAGCCCCATTAATAATACAAAACTAATAAAGGAGGTGAGTCGTATCATCATTTTATAGGTAGATTTTAATCTATTTTCTTCATTCTGGATTTGAGATAATACAGGATATGTTACTTGTCTAACTACAATATCAATATTATCTGAAACCAACTTTTGAAAATTATCTGCTCTAGTATAATATCCAAGCATTGAGGTATTAAAAATTTTACCTACCAAAGCAAAATACATATTGTTATAGATTACATGTACCAAACTTCCTAACATTATTTTGGAGCCAAAACCAAAATGTTCCTTTATTATTATTTTTTTTAAACTTATTTTTATTTTGAGTTCTTTATTTTTTACCCAAAATAATATTGATGAGAAAAGGCTTTGTATTAAACCACTGAAAATAATACTCCAAAAGGCAAATCCACAAAAAGCCATTAGAATTGAAACAAGTCCAGAAATTATGGTTGATAAAAAACCAATTTGTGCTAATAATTTAAAATTTAAAACTTTTTTTAAATAGATAGAATGAATGGAGTTGGTTGCTCCAATAATTAATCCTAAACCTGTAATTTTTATGATATTTTCAAGTTGTGGTTCATTAAAAAAAACACTTATGGAGCCTGAAGAAAAAAATAGTATAATATAAAAAAAAAATGCTAAAATTATGTTGAAGAATAATACAGAAGAATAATCGTCTATAGTACAGTAATTTTTTCTTATCAAAGCATCACTAAATCCACCATCAATAAATACCCTTGAAATAGCAATAAAAATAGCAGACATACCAACCAAACCATAGTCGGATGGAGATAGTATTCGGGCTAAGATTATACCAATAAAAAATGTTAAAAAATACCTTAATACGGTATCTAATAAACTCCATTTAAAGCCTGAAATTGTTTTTGATTTAAGTGTCATTTTGTTTTAGCTTTCAATAATATTAATTAAGTCTTTAAAGTACCTATTCATTGAAAACTTATCGCTGTTGGCAAATGCCATTTTACCCATAGTATTTCTTTTACTAATGTCATCAAGGAGGGTTATTAATGCTGCTTGCAATTCTTCTATCATTGTATCTCCTCTATTAACCATAATACTATAATCAGGTGAAAAAAATTCAGGAATTCCTCCACCATTACTTACAATTGTTGGTATTCCTATTGCCTGAAATTGGAGATAGGAAGCAGGTGCAACATCCTCGCAAATGGATGGAACAACGCCAATATCTGCAATTGCTAAATAATCGGCAAGTTCTTCATTGGCAACAAAACCTGTGGCTATACATTTATCTCCTAATTTTGCTATTAATTCTACTATTCCTTCAACATCGGATACTTTACCGTTTGATGTTGATCCAAAATTAGAACCTATACTTCCTATCAATAGTAAAGTATAATCATCTCTATTGTTTAATTTAAGAATAGCTTCAAGAAGTACGTTTACACCTTTACTAGTTACAATTCTTCCTATATAACAAATTACTTTTTTGGAATCAGGTATTCCTAGTTTCTTCTTTAAAATTTTAACTTTATCAGCAGTGGATTTTCTAAAAAAGTCAATATCAATACCTGGAATTAAATTAACTACTTCGTTTGATTTGAGTGCTTTGTTCTTGTCTAATACCAAATTAACCAATCGATTATTACCAGTAATTATTTTACCACATTTATGAAAAATATTTACATGAGATAATATTTCTGTGGCTAAATAAAAAACAATCTTATCCTTTTCTACAATTTCAGAAATTGGATTGATATAATCTACATTACCTACAATTAATACTTTATCATATTTTAGTTTTTTAAGAATATCTTGTATTTGTGTAACATGGAAATTATAATGAATTTTTTGGGGAAATAATTTATTAATGCGTTTATTTATATTGTTAAATATTCTTTTGAAAATATTATCATCAAAGTCATGAAATGTGGTATAATTAAATTTTTTTCTTAATTTGTAAGTACCAATATTTTTTTTAGAAATGAGTATAAAATCAACTGCCTTTAGTTCTTCATTTACCTTTAATATGTATTCAATTAATTGCTCATAAGCACCGCTCTGGATAGCCGGAATAGGTAATACTGATGGGGCAATTATTACAATTTTTTTTCTCTTAGTCATTGGTAAAAAATTTTAAATATTCTGTCATGGTTCCCATATCCTTCCACGATTTTTCACTAACAGGAAAAACGCCTATTTTACCTTTACGTTGAAGAATTTTTTCAATTAAATGAGTTATATGGAAAAATTCATCTTGGGGTATTTCATTTAATAAATGTGGCTCCAAAATATACATCCCACTATTTATTTTATAAGTTAACTCAGGCTTTTCAATTATTGATAATAATTTTCCATTGTCTGTTGTTTCTAATGTTCCGTATGATATAGGAAAATGTTTCAATGCGGCTACAATGGTTATTTCATTATTATTAGCTTTGTGATAGTTTAAAATTTCCGAATAGTCTTCTTCAATTAAAATATCACAATTACTTACAAAAAAAGTTGAATTTATTTTTTCTTTTAATAAACTTAAACTTCCAGCAGTTCCTGATGGTATTTCTTCTCTAAAACAATTTACATTGTATGGAAGGTTTAAACTTTCTAGATAATATTCTATCAATTCTGCTTTATAATTTATTGAAACAAAAAAATGATTACAACCATGAATTGTAAACCGGTCAAATATTTCCTCTAACATTGTTTTGCTTCCAATTGGTATTAATGGCTTTGGAAGAACATTTGTTAATGGTTTCAACCTCGTTCCAAAACCACCAGCCATAATTACTACTGGCAAATTAAACTGCTCAGGCTTAATAATTTTATTGTCTTTAAAAACATCATCCCAAAAAATTACATCAATCAATTCATTTTTAGAATTAACTATAGGGCACAATTCCATTCTGTTTTCAAACATTAACGCTTTTATAGTTTCAATTGTCATTTCAGGTGAAGCAACATTGTACTTACCCCTCAAAATATTTTTGATAGGGTTATCCAGATTTACATTTTTTATAATAGCACGTTGAATATCACCTATACTTATTAATCCAATAAACTTATTGTTTTCCATTACAATAAGTAACTTACTTTCAACTGTGTCCATGTATTTTAGGGCATCTAGGATTGACAAGTCAGGGCTAATATTTTTATTTTGTTTCTTCATAGTTTTAGTTATGTAAAATTGATAAGTTGTAAAAGTATATCAATCATTAAAAATATTTATTCAATGAGTGAATAAATGAACAAACTCCTTAATAAAATATGCTATAATAAATGATTTTTTTAAATTGTAAAGCTGATTATGTTAAAAAAAATTATTTACCTAACTTATCGCCAACTTTTAGCTTTACATCACATTCAATTTCTGAAATTTCAATAAAAGAATCTTCTGTTTTTACTAAAAAACCACTTGATGTTTTTGCTAATAATTGCCCAACTGTTCCGATATAATTTGTAGTTCCTTCTATTAGCTTGGCATTATTAATTTTTACCTCATTATTTCCTTTATGCGTTGTTGCCATTGGTCCAGGTTTAGAAATAGAACGAATGAAATTAAACAATCTTCTTGAACTTTGATTCCAATTAATTAATTCATCACCAATACTACGTCTTCCACAATAAAACCCAACAGCATCAATCGACTCTTGTTTAATTCTTTTTGATACACCTTTTTGAATTTCTTTAATTGAATCATACAAGATTGATGCGCATTCATAATATGCAACATCTAAAAGTGAATTGTAATTATCATTGTCTGTAATAGGATAGGTTCTCTGTAATATTATGTCACCTGTATCTATTCCTTCATCCACATAATGAACAGTTATTCCAAAATCCTTTTCATCATTTATTATGGCCCAATTTAGAATATTTCTTCCTCTGTAAAATGGTAATTTACCAGCATGGCAATTAATTGTGCCTAACTTTGGTTTACTTAAAATCTCCGACTTGAAAATTTGATTAAAACTCATTGAAACAAATAAATCCGAATCATATTTTTTAATGCTTTCAATAAATTCTTTTGAATTTATGTTTACTGGAAATAAATAATCTATTTTATTTTTCACAGAAAAATCTTTAAGTGTATTATCTAAAGTATCTGATCTAGGGACAATAAATTGAATTATTATAGATTCGTCCTGAATTAACTTTTTAAATGCCAAATGCGACCAAGGTCCATCAGCAAAATAACCTATTTTAATTTTTTTCATATTCTAACACTACTCGGTATATTAACAATTCTCTCTTCTAAAAATAGCGCATTTGTTTGTTCATCTTTTTGGAATTGATTAAACATTGGAAGTCTAAACATCAATTGCCAAATAGGCCTAGTCATCACTTTGTTTTCGTTGGTGATTTTTAGAAATAAATCCCTATCAACTTTATTTTCTAATTGCACACACATTAGCCAATAGTTTGCTTTTGTATTAGGAGTTTCTGTTCTAAATAAAATTCCTTGCTTTTCAAAATAAGCAGCATATTCAACTGCTAGTTGTCTTTTATTAGCTAAAAAGCTATCTAGTTGTTCTAATTGTGCACAGGCCAAAGCTGCATTTAAGTTGGGCATTCTATAGTTGTATCCTAGTTCATCATGCACATATTCGTATGGATGTGGTATTTTAGCTGTTGTGGTAAGGTATTTTCCTTTTTCACCTAATTTTACATCGTTGGTAACAATTGCACCACCACCACCACACGTTACTATTTTATTCCCATTAAATGAAAATACACCTAATTGACCAAAACTACCTGTTTGTTTATTTTTATACGTGCTTCCTAACGATTCAGCAGCATCTTCTATAACTGGTATTTGCCATTTATTGCAAACTTCCATCAATTCGTCTAAATGAACTGGAAAGCCAAAGGTGTGCATTGGAACGCATGCGGTTATTTTGCGTTGTGTACTTTTATTATAGCAGCCATCTTCACGTAATTCACCAAATTCTTCTAAAAAGGTTTGAACAGCCACAGGAGAAAGCCCCATTGTATCTATGTCTACATCTATAAAAATTGGATATGCATTATTGTATGCAATTGCATTTGCAGTTGCTACAAAAGTTAAGGCTTGTGTAATTACTTCAGTGTTTGGTTTTACACCTGCTAAACGCATTGCAACTTGAAGTGCAGCTGTTCCATTAACAACAGCAACTGCTTTTTGAGATTGGGCAATAGATGCCATTAATGTTTCAAATTGATCAACATAGGCTCCAACCGAAGAAACAAACGTGGTATCAATAGTATTCATCAAGTATTTTTTTTCATTACCTCCAAATTGTGGTACATGGAGCGGAATAAAATCCTGATGATTGAATTGCGATTTTATAAATTGAATCGTGTCTTTAATTTTTGAATCCATCATTTTAGCTTACATTTTTGCATCTAAATATTTACCCGTTTCTTTATGTCCAAAGTTTGGTATCATCTCAAAAAATAAATTTACTATTTGTTCTTTATTCCAACTACCACTTTGCTTTAAAGCATTGATTACATTAGTAAAATGGTTTAATTTATCCTCTTCAATATTGAGTTCGTTTTCAATGACTCCCAAATTCTCGAAACGTTCCATATCAAGAATTTCGTTTTCAGTATAAAACTCTTCAAAATCCTTTTCACCTGTAGTGTCGCTGGCAGTAAATAAACATGGCCATTTACCTTGTTGTGGTAAAGTCTCAATTAACTCCCTAGCTTCATCCTCCGTTTGGCACAAATGAGGTTCATAGCCCAAACTTTTCAGGTATTTAATTGCTATATCAGCAAAGGTAATTAGGTGTAAACTTTCACTTAATTTTGGGAAAAAGATGTCTCTATTTTCTCCGAAGATACACGACATTAAGCATAACTCTCCAGATTCTTGCGGCACTACAAAATACCTTTTAATATCATTAGGTGCTACAATTGGTTGACGTTTTTGAATTCGCTGATTAAACCCATGTAATAATGATCCATCTGAAAAGGCAACATTGGCAAAACGAGCTGTAGATATAGCAATATATTTACTTCTTCGCATCAAAAACATTTCCATAATACGTTTTGATGCTCCCATCATATTAACAGGGTTTGCTGCTTTATCGGTAGAAACGCAAAAGTATTTTTTTACGCCTTTATCTATTGACTGTTGAATGGTTTTATCAGTATTGAAGATATTTACATTGATCATTCGCATCAATGTAAAAGGATCTTTTTCTGAACGAACATGTTTTAATGCAGATAAGTTAAGAACATAGTCATATTTCCCATCTGATTCAATGAAAGCGTCATATTCAGGAGACCCAATGTCTAAAGCAAAAGTTTGAAAATCCCCTTCAATATAACCAAATGAACTTCTTATATCCCTTACCAACTCAACCATGTTATTTTCACTGATATCAACCACATGGAGTTTTTGAGGATTACGCTTAAAAATTTCTTTTGTAACTGCTTGTCCAATAGAACCTGCACCGCCAATTACTAAAAAAGAGGAGGTTGAAACAATTTGTTTTATTTTATTTTCGTAATTATTTATATCAATAGTAAATAAAGGAGCATTACGTCCTATTAAACTAAGTATATTCATATATTAAATTTGTGTTTTATACCAATCAAAAACAATTTCTAGTCCTTTTTGGAAACGAAATTGAGGTTCGTAGTTTAAGAATGATGAAATTTTATTGATGCTTGCTTTAGAGTGTTTTACATCTCCTTTGCGTTCTGGGCCATAAATGGGTTTAATTTGTTGGCCGCTTAACTGGTTTAATATATCAATCATCTCATTCAAGGTAACTTGATCGCCACAGGCCATGTTGAATACTTCGTGTTTTTTTAAGGGGTTTAGCGCTTCGCTGTTTAGTTTTAAACCTTCTAAACTCTCTAAACCTGTATTTTCAATTCCAAAAAGCATCGCACGAATATTGGCTTGAACAGCGTTTTCAACAAAGGTAAAGTCTCTGCTAGTTAATCCATCTCCGTTTATTGTTGGTTGTTTTCCTTCAATAATTGCTTTGCAGAAAATTGGAATAACTGCTGCATAAGGATTATTAGGATTTTGTTTAGGGCCAAAAACGTTAAAGTACCTTAAGCCAATGGTGTTTAGTCCATATACTTTACTAAATACATCAGCATATAACTCATTTACTAACTTGGTAACTGCATATGGTGATAAAGGATTTCCTTCATTACCTTCTACCTTTGGTAGGGTAGGGCTATCGCCATAAGTAGAGGAAGAAGCTGCATACACCATTTGTTTGATGTTTTGTGCATCTTTTACTGCTGTAAGCATGTTTAAAAATCCACTTACATTTACCTCATTAGAAGTAATAGGGTCAGCTATTGAACGGGGTACAGAACCCAAAGCAGCTTGATGGCTTACAAAGTCCATACCTTCAATTGCTTTTTTACAATTTTCTAAATTTCTTATATCTCCTAAAATAAATTCGAAATTAGGTAAGCCCATAAAATCTTTGATATTTTCGAAGTAACCGTTTGATAAATTATCCAATACACGCACATGACCTGCATTGTATTTGATTAAATACTCAACAATATTACTACCAATAAATCCAGCTCCTCCGGTTACAAAGAATTTGAATTTGGAGAGGTCGGTGGTGTGGTAGGGGGTGTTGTATAATTTGGGGTTAAACACTTTGTTTGGGTTTAGAGGGTTTAGTGCTTTGCTGTTTAGGGATTAGTTCTTTGCGGTTTAGAGGGTTTAGTACTTCACTGTTTAGTGCTTAAACTCTCTAAACTCTCTAAACCCTTTACAGGCTATTTCTTAAACTAGTTAATTTATATGCTATACTGTCAATTTTTTCTCTTAATTCAATTAACTCCGAATCTGTTATAAAAGCCAAATCAGTTGAAATAATTAATTGATTTAGTAATTCAAGTAAACTACTGTACGCTATTTTATAAAATTTTGCTTGATCAAGTTTTGTTGTTCTGCCAGATCCTTCAGCAATATTAGAGCAAATGGAAATGGCTGCTCTCCTCATTTGACTGCTTATTCCGAAAATTTCTTCTTTAGGAAACGTTCGAGTGATTGTATATATCGATTTAACTAAAACTCTAGCTTCTTGCCAAACAATTAACTTTTCGAAGGAATATTGTTTCATGCTGCGCTGTTAAATAGGTTTAGTGCTTTGCTGTTTAGAGGGTTTAGTGCTTCGCAGTTTAGGGTTAAGTGCTTCGCAGTTTAGAGGGTTTATAGTTTAGTGGGTTTAGTTTTAAATTATTTGAACCAATTTACTAAACTTTCTAAACTTTTTTCACTAAACTTTCTAAACCCACTAAACCTCCTACAGGCTTCCATCAACTAAACTTCTATCTAACAATCCTTTTACATCAAAAATAACGTGGTTGGGATTAAGGTAATTTTGGATATCAATTTCTTTGAATTCATTGTGTCCAACTGCTAATACCACTGCATCAAATTTGGTATTGGTTGGTAATTCTTTTTGTGTTGTTAAATGGTATTCATGTTTTACTTCTGCTGGTTCAGCCCAAGGGTCAACAACCGTTAAGTTTACATGGTATGAGTTTAATTCTTGGATGATATCAATTACTTTGGTATTTCTAACATCAGGGCAGTTTTCTTTAAAGGTAAATCCTAACATTAAAATATTGGCATTTTTTACTTTAATATCTTTTTTGATCATCAACTTGATAGTTTCGGTAGCTACATAAGCGCCCATGCTATCATTTAATCTTCGTCCTGCTAAAATAATTTCAGGATGGTAACCAACTTCTTGCGCTTTTTGAGCTAAATAATAAGGGTCAACTCCAATACAATGTCCACCAACTAAACCTGGTTTGAACTTTAAAAAATTCCATTTTGTTCCAGCTGCTTCTAATACATCATTGGTATTGATACCCATTAAGCTAAATATTTTAGATAACTCGTTTACAAAAGCAATATTGATATCGCGTTGAGAATTTTCAATAACCTTAGCTGCTTCAGCCACTTTAATAGAACTTGCTTTGTGTGTTCCTGCAACAATAATGGTTTTATATAATTGATCTACTTTTTCTGCCACTTCGGGAGTAGAACCCGAAGTAACTTTTAAAATTTTAGTAACGGTATGTTCTTTATCTCCAGGATTGATTCTTTCAGGGGAATAACCAGCAAAGAAGTCAATGTTAAATTTTAATCCAGATATTTTTTCCAAAACAGGAATACATTCATCTTCGGTAACACCAGGGTAAACCGTTGATTCATAAATAACAATATCACCTTTTTTTAATACTTTACCTACTGTTTCACTTGCTTTGTATAAAGGTGTTAAATCAGGGCGGTTGTTTTTATCTGTTGGGGTTGGAACGGTAACTATATAGTAATTACAATCTTTTATTTCTTCTAAATTGGTAGTGCATTTAAAACTAGCTGTTTCAGATACGTTTGATAAAGTTGCTTTTAAATCTTCATCACTAATCTCTAATGTTCTATCGTGCCCATTATTCAATTCATTTACCCTATTTTGATTGATATCGAATCCAACTGCATGTTGTTTTTTTCCGAATTCAACTGCTAAAGGAAGGCCAACATATCCAAGGCCAATGATTGCTATTTTATTCATGTTTTTAAGGTTGATAGGTTTCCCTATATGTTGGGAGGTTAATTAAGTTGATTGGTTTTGGGATTGTTGGTGTTTTTTGTGAAGTGGCACCAAGTATTTATTAATTATTTTGTTCATTGTTGGAGTCTAACCAATCAACAGAACATTGTTTTCCTTTTTTTCTTCTTTCTTTTTCCTTAGATGAAAAAGAAACAATCCCGCAAGGCGTGACAAGACAAAAATATGCTTCCACACACAAGGCCAATGCTGGCCCGCATTTTTGTCGGTCCCACGCTCGCCACTAAACAAGCTATTATCTACAAAATCTTTAAATCCTGTATTCCGAAAATTTGTAAAGTCGTTGCATGCAACCTCTTTTTGAATTCAAAGTGT